>Ga0209538_1000775_pt1 | contig 17967 bp, 14 predicted proteins | sample BarGraNGADG00211_2_FD_184492 | JGI IMG/M metagenome (GOLD analysis project Ga0209538, IMG submission 184492) | Arctic peat soil microbial communities from Barrow, Alaska - Barrow Graham LP Ref core NGADG0004-211 (SPAdes) (version 2) | ecosystem: Environmental > Terrestrial > Soil > Wetlands >... | reverse complement strand
CCCGAACGCCACGATCGCGAATCTCATCCTGCACTCGGCCGACCACTTCAACTCGGGCAACAAGACGTTCGCCATCGCCTACCTGTGGATCCACGCGGCGGTGAAGCTCACGGCGGTCGTCGGCATCCTGCGCAACCAGCTCTGGGCCTACCCCTTCTCGCTGATCGCCCTCGGCACTCTCATGCTCTACCAAGTGTTCAGCATGGTCGTGAAGTTCTCGGTCGGGATGTTCCTGCTCACCGTCTTCGACGCGTTCATCCTGTGGCTCATCTGGCGCGAATACGGAAAGGTCAGGCCCGCTCTGACCCGCCGAGCGGCCGGCTGAGGATTCGCCGCGCCCGGCGGGAGATCCCCGCCTCGGCGCCGGATCCGCCCTACGTCGGGCTACTTGCTCAGCCCGGCGACCAGGTTGACCATCGTCGCGATGATGCCGACGCCGAACACGTAGGACAACAGCGCGTGGCGCAGCGCGGTTGCACGGATGAAGGCGGTTAGTAGGTCGGTGTCTGACACCTGAAAGGTCATCCCGATCGTGAACGCGAGGTACGCGAAGTCGGTGTAGCGGGGTGGCTCCGGGTCGTGGAAGTCGATGACGCCCGCGGGCCCGGCGTAGTACAGGCGCGCGTAGCGCGCCGTGAAGAGCGTGTGCACGCTGGCCCAGGCCAATACGACGCTGCCGAGACTCAGGGCCGCTTGCGTCGGCTTGCCGCCGGCGATGGAGGCGCCGCCCAGCAGCAGCAGGCCCACCGCGATCAGGCTGGCCAGAGCCGCGAGCAGGAAGGTGGCGTCGGTGGCGGCCCGACCTGGATTCTCACGGACGGCGTGGGCCGCGGTGGCCCGAGCGTCCATCGGCCAGATCGTGAGCCACATCCACACCACGAACAGTGCCGCGGCCGCCATCCAGCCGACCAGCAGCGCGACCTGCCAAGGCCCAACGAGGGACATTGCGGTCCCGACCAACGCCCCCACCACTACCGAGGCGAGCAGGCGCGTCGTGGCAGAGGTCGAACGGTCTTGCTCGTCGCCCCGAGCGACCGGCGAATTGTTGGACTTGGGTGATGTGCGCGACGGCGTCCTCGACATGTTCCGGAGTCTAGCGAAGCCGACAGAACCACCGGTTCGCCGCCGAGCGGTAGCACCGGCGCCGATGCCGGTCCCGGCTCAGCCCTGAGGGTGATCCGCTCCGATCGGCGCCGGCGTCGGCGGCGTCGGCGGACCGGCCGGATAGTACGGCGGGCCAGGAGGCACCGACAACGGGGACATCGCCATCGACGGCGGCAGGGGAGGCATCGACGACACCCGGGGTTTTGCGGGTCGCCACCGCCGGGACTGCCGGACGACGAGCCACCCGACGAATCCGAGGAGCCCGAAGAACACCAACCACGGCAGCAGCACACCGAGCACGACCAGCCCGGCGGCGACCGCGTCGACGAGCGAGTTCCAGCCGGCCACGAGCCCGCCCCAGAACCCTTCCACCGGCTTCGCGGGCGCCTCGCCGGGTGAGTACAGGCCGAGCCGGATCGTGGCCAGGTCGACCTGGTTGGCCAGCAGCGACCGTTGCGCCTGCATGCTCTCGAGCTGCATCTGGCGGTCGTTCAGGGCCGACTCCGCCGCGACCAGGTCGGCTGAGGTCGTCGCCTTGCTCATCAGGTCCTCGAGCCGCTGAACCGAGATCTTCATTGCGCCGATCCGGGCATCGAGGTCCTGGGCAGTGCCGGTGACGTCCGTCTGGGCGAGGGAGACGTTCTGCAACGTCCCCATCCCCTCGAGGGTGGTGAGCGTCGTGGACACCTGGTTCGCGGGGATCCGGAGGGTGAGGTGGGCGCTGGCCGCATGGCCGGCCGCCGCCGCGTCCTCGGTCCGCGCGTCGACCCGACCACCGATCGACTCGACGAGAGCCGCCGCCGCGCGCGCCGTCTCGCGCGGATCTGTGACGGTGAGGTCGACAGAGCCATCCGTCACGACCTGGCGATCCGCGGACGCTCCGGCGGCCTTGGCCCCGGCGGCGTTCTGGCCTGCCGCCGCCGCGGGGGCCTTGCTGCCCGAGGAGGTGCTCGATGAGGAGCACCCGGTGACCAGCAGCGCCGGCAGCGCGACAACCAGCAGAACGAGCCAGAGGCGTCTCATGGCGCGAGTGTAGGGAGCGGCCGCCGACCCGGGTGGCCGGTTGGGCCGGATCGTGACAGTACCGGCGCAGATTCGAGATGTTCGTCCGAGAGCAGCTGCGGGTGGAAACGGGATGTCGGGGTGACGCCCCGGCCCGCAATGGTCCAGTCTGAGGGTCTGATGTGGAGTGCACTCGCGAGGTTCCCGGGACGTTGCTGGCGCGCGCGTCGGCGCGTCGGCATCGTCGGGATCGGCGCTGTGGTCGCTGCCCTCGTCGCGGCGACGTGGGGTATCTGCACGGCGTCCGCGGAGGCCCCGTTGGGTCCGCACGAGGCGCGGTACGACATCACGCTGACTGGCGTCGTCGTGGTCGACTTCGGTCCGTTGGGAACGCTGCGGGTGGACTCACAGCTACCTGCCGGGCTGGGAGTGCACATCGTCGTCGGCGAGATCCCGGCGGGTGTCACCGAGGTCGATCCGAACAATGCGCTCGGTGCTCTCTCGGTCGACGCGCAGCGATATGTGCAGTTCTTCGCCGATCCGCAGACGTCGCTCGACGTGGCCAAGCGCGCGCTCATCGACAACGCGATCGCTCGGGCCGTCCTCGCGTGGTTCGTGCTGATGGTGGCGCCATGGCTGGTGGGTGCCCTGCTCGGGCACCGACGACGTCGCGAGCTCGTCGACGCCGTGCGGCCGCACGCGGGCCGGACGGCGGCGCTGACGATCGCGGCGATGGCCGGAGTCCTGAGCCTCACGGCGAGCGGACCCGCGCCGTTCTCGCCGCAGGTCACCGGCGAGCTGGCCACCGTCTTCGACTCCACGCCGTTGGCCGGGGCTCGGGTCACGGGTCGTCTGGCGGGCGTCATCGACACCTATGGCCGCTATGCGGTCAAGGCCTACCGGGACAACCAGGACTTCTACGCCCGCGCCGAGGCGTCGTTCGAGAGTGCGTGGCAGGTCCGCGCCGCGGTGCTGCCGTACGGCGCGCCGATCGACACTCAGGGTGAGACCGCGCCGGTCACGTTGCTCATGGTGAGCGACCTGCACTGCAACACCGGGATGGCTGCCTTGATCCGGCGCGCGGCCCAGCTGTCCGGCGCCAGCATCATTGTCAACGCGGGGGACTCAACGATCGACGGCACGGCCGTCGAGTCCGCGTGCGTCGACGCGTTCGCGCGAGCGGCACCCTCGGGGGTGAGGACCGTCGTCGTGGACGGGAACCATGACAGCGATCTGACCGCCGAGCAGGAGCGTGCCGCCGGCGACGAAGTGCTGACCGGGAAGTCGGTGACGATCAAGGGGATCACCTTCCTGGGTGCGCCAGACCCGCGGGCTACCCGGATCGGGGTCGGTACCACTCAGGTCGGGCTCGAGACGGCTACCGACCTGGCCGATCGGCTCGCAACTGTCGCGTGCGATGCGGGTCACGTCGATGTGCTGCTCATCCACGACCCGAGCGTCGGGACGGAGACCCTGGATCGGGGCTGTGCCTCGCTGCAGCTCTCCGGGCACCTCCATCAGCGGATCGGACCCGAGGTGGTCGGCCACGGCGTGCTATACGTCAACGCGTCCACGGCCGGCGCGGTTGACGGGCAACCGACGATCGGACCACTCCATGGGATCGCCGAGATGACGGTGCTCCGTTTCGACCCGAAGACCCACCAGCCGCTCGACCGGCTCTTCATCCGGGTGTTCCCGGACGGGCATGCCGAGGTGGGCTACCCGGTGTTCCTCCCGGCCGCCGACCTGCGATTCGAAGGGGGGTCGAGCCCGACGGCAACGCTCGGAGCCACCGGAGACTCGAGCCCGACCGTCACCGCGGGAACCACCGGAGACTCGAGCCCGACCGTCGTGCCATGATCTCCGCGCCCGCCGCGCAGCGCACGAGGGAGTTCACGACATGACTCGGGCCACGCGCCGCCTGGTTGTCCTTGCAGCTCTGACCGCGGCGCTCGTCGGCCTCGCCGTCGGGCCCGCCAACGCGCACGACGAGCTGATTGCCACCGACCCGGCGGTGGACGCCACGGTGGAGCAGGCACCCACCTCGGTCACCCTCACCTTCAGCGCAGCGGTGCTGAGGACCGGCGCGGCGATCGAGGTGTCCGGGCCCGACGGGGCGTCGTGGTCGGCCGGTGAAGTCGGGATCTCGGGAGCGACCGTGAGCCGCGCGATGCGGGCGGGCGCTCCGGCCGGCCAGTACGCGGTGGCGTGGCGGGTAGTCGCAGCCGACGGCCACCCGGTGAGCGGGCAGTTCGGCTTCACCGTCAGCGTCGGGTCGCCTCCCGGGACGCCGATCACGAGCCCGGCTGCTGTGGCCTCACCGACGGCGCGGTCGGAAGCGCCGACGATCGTCGCGACGCCGGGTTCGGGTGGCCACCAACAGGCCGATGGTTCGAGCACAGCCGCGAAAGCCGTGCTCGGAGCTCTTGTCGTGCTCGTGCTCGGGTTCCTGGCGCTCGTCATGCGTCGCGTGGTTGCGTCGCGCCGGCGCGAGGGGTTCTGAGGCGATCCGTACGCGATGACGTCGCTGGGCCCGCTCGCGAGGAAGCCGGCGAAGGTGTACCCCTGGGCGCGCCCCGTCGAACCGCGCGAACCCGCATCCGTGGCACCGGTAACCTTGGCCCGTGCACACGCAGGACACTCCCGCCCCCTCGTCCAACCGCGACGACGCCTACGACTTCCGCGGCGCCCAAGAACGTTGGCTGCCGGTCTGGGACGAGCTCGCACCGTTCCGCAGCGGTGACCCGGCCGACCAGCGGCCGCACAAGTACGTGCTCGACATGTTCCCGTACCCCTCCGGCGACCTGCACATGGGCCATGCGGAGGCATACGCGCTCGGCGATGTGATCGCGCGCTACTGGGTGCAGCGTGGCTTCAACGTGCTGCACCCGATCGGCTGGGACGCCTTCGGGCTGCCGGCTGAGAATGCGGCCATCTCCCGTGGGCTCGACCCGCGCGAGTGGACCTACGCGAACATCGCGCAACAGAAGGCGTCCATGCGCCGGTACGCGTGCTCGTTCGACTGGGACCGGGTGCTCGCCACCTGCGACCCGGAGTACTACCGGTGGAACCAGTGGCTGTTCCTGAAGATGTACGAGCGCGGGCTCGCCTACCGCAAGCCGTCGCTCGTGAACTGGTGTCCCAAGGACCAGACCGTCCTCGCGAACGAGCAGGTGGTCGGCGGGCGGTGCGAGCGCTGCGACACCCCGGTGACGAAGAAGAAGCTGACCCAGTGGTACCTGCGGATCACGGACTACGCGGACCGCCTGCTGGACGATCTCAAGACCCTGGAAGGCTCCTGGCCGGACAAGGTCATCGCGATGCAGCGCAACTGGATCGGCCGGTCCGCCGGCGCCGACGTGCAGTTCCGGATCGAGGGTCGGGACGATCCGGTCACGGTCTACACGACCAGGCCGGACACCCTGTACGGCGCGACGTTCTTCGTGGTCGCGGTCGACTCCGACCTGGCCGCGGAGCTGGCGGCCGGCGCCCCGGCCGAGGTTCAGGCGGCGTTCGGGGCCTACCTCGACCAGATGAAGGGGACGAGCGAGATCGACCGGTTGTCCACCGAGCGCCCGAAGACCGGCGTCTTCCTGCACCGACACGCGGTGAACCCGGTCAACGGCGAGCTGCTGCCGATCTGGGCCTCCGACTACGTGCTGGCCGACTACGGCCACGGCGCGATCATGGCGGTACCCGCGCACGACCAGCGCGACCTCGACTTCGCTCGCACCTTCGGCCTGCCGGTTCGCACGGTCCTGGACGTCCGCGGCCCCGACGGCAAGCCGCTCCCGGACCCGGTCGAGTCCGGCCTGGCGACCGCCGGCGACGGCGTCCTGGTCAACTCGGGACCGCTGGACGGCCTCGCCAAGACCGACGCGATCGCGGCGACGGTCGAGAACCTGCAGCGTGACGGCGTCGGGCACGCGGCGACGAACTACCGGCTGCGCGACTGGCTGATCTCTCGCCAGCGCTACTGGGGGACACCGATCCCGATCATCCACTGCGAGGTGTGCGGTGAGGTGCCGGTCCCGCTCGACCAGCTGCCGGTCGAGCTGCCGCCGACCGAGGGCCTGGACCTCACCCCGAAAGGAACCTCGCCACTCGGCGGCGCGACCGAGTGGCTCAGGGTCGACTGCCCGAAGTGCGGCGGCGCGGCGCACCGGGACACGGACACGATGGACACCTTCGTCGACTCGTCCTGGTACTTCTTGCGCTACCTCTCGCCCCGGCGCGACGACGTCGCGTTCGATCCCGCCGAGGCCAGGGCCTGGGCTCCGGTCGACCAGTACGTCGGTGGCGTGACGCATGCGATCTTGCACCTGCTCTACGCGCGCTTCTTCACCAAGGTGTTGAGCGATGCGGGGCTGGTGGACTTCGTCGAGCCCTTCACCCGGTTGCTCAACCAGGGCATGGTGCTGATGGACGGCTCAGCGATGAGCAAGTCGCGCGGCAACCTGGTGCGGCTCTCGGAGACCCTGGACGAGTTCGGTGTCGACGCCATTCGGCTCACGATGGCCTTCGCGGGGCCGCCCGAGGACGACGTCGACTGGGCCGACGTATCGCCGGTCGGATCGACCAAGTTCCTCGCTCGCGCCTGGCGGCTCGCCCGCGACGTGGCGAGCGAACCGGGCGTTGACCCGCGCACCGGCGACCCCGCACTGCGCTCGGTCACCCACAAGACGGTGCACGACGCCGCGATCCTGGTCGAGTCGTTCAAGTTCAACGTCGTCGTGGCGCGGGTGATGGAGCTCGTGAACGCGACCCGCAAGGCGATCGACACCGGCGTCGGGGCAGCGGATCCCGCCGTCCGCGAGGCCGTCGAGGCGGTCGCGATCCTGCTCTCGCTGTACACCCCGTACCTCGCGGAGGAGATGTGGTCACTGCTCGGCCACGCCCCGACGGTGGCGCGCGCCGGCTGGCCCGAGGTCGACCCGGCGCTGCTGGTCGAGGACACCGTGACGTGCATCGTCCAGGTGGCCGGCAAGGTGCGCGACCGGCTCGAGGTGGCTCCGTCGATCGGTGAGGACGAGCTTCGCGAGCTGGCGCTGGCGACGCCCGGCGTGCGGAGGGCCCTCGCGGGTGGGGGTGTCCGGACCGTCATCGTGCGGGCGCCTCGGCTCGTCAACGTGGTACCCGGCTGAGCCGGCCCCGACATCACGAGCCGCGCTCCCGCCGTGCCGCCCCCTAGGCTGGCGGTCTGATGGAGACCCCACCCACGCGCGCCCGGATCGCCGTCGTGACCGACTCGACGGCCTCGTTGCCGCCCGAGATGGCCGCGGCTGCGGGCGTCACGGTCGTCCCGCTCGACGTGATCATCGATGGCGTGGCGGGTCGCGAGGGGATCGATATCAGTCCCGAGGAGCTCGTCGCGGCCCTGGAGCGCGGCGCAGGTGTGCGCACTTCGCAGCCGTCGCCGGAGGAGTTCATCGACGCGTACGCGCGCGCGGTGGTGGCCGGGGCGACCGGGATCGTCTCGGTGCACCTGTCCGGCGAGCTGTCCGGGACCGTCGCATCGGCCGAGCTGGCCGCTCACTCCGCGACCGTGCCGGTGCACGTGGTGGACTCGCGGACCGTCGCACTCGGTCTGGGCCTTGCGGTGCGCGCCGCGGCCCGCGCGGCGGCCCTTGGCGCGGACGCGCTGACGGTCGCCGAGCTGGCGCTACGTCGGTCGCTCGACTCGCGTGTCGTCTTTACCGTCGCGACCCTCGAGCACCTGCGCCGGGGCGGACGCCTCGGCGCGACTGCATCGGCCGTGGGGACGGTCCTTGGTCTCCGTCCGCTGCTGGCCGTCCAGGACGGCCGGATCGCGGTCACCGAGAAGATCCGGACGACGGCGCGCGCGCGGAACCGGCTCGAGTCGTGGGCGATCGAGGAGGCCGGGCGTCGAGAACGGGTCGAGCTCGCGGTGCACTACCTCGGTGATCCGGATCCTGCTCGGGCGCTCGCCGAGCGACTCAGGGCTCGGATCGGCACCGCCGTCGAGGAGATCGTGGTGGCGGAAGTGAGCGCCGTCCTCGGCGCGCATGCCGGACCCGGCTTGCTGGCCATCGTCGTGGCCGACGCCGGGACCTGACCCCGCCTGTCGGGAGAACCCTTGGCCGACGGCGCGGCCGAGCTGCGCCGCACGTCCACAGGACCTGGTGCTGACACGGACAACGGTCCGCACGCGTCCGGCCGATCGGACGCATTGCGACGCCCATAGCGTGCCGGGGTGCGATCGGATGACGACCTTGCGGCGGCCCTTGCCCGGGTCCGCGCGCTCGGTCCGGGTGTCCGCTCGTCTCTGACCGGCGGATGGATCCCGTCGGCCTCGGAGGACGCTGCGGGGTCCCGGGGCGACGCACCCGGGAACGACCTTCCGTCGAGCGACCCGCCGGACGATGACGCGGCGCCGGACGATGACGCGGCGGCCGTGGTGGCACGGCTGCGCGCGCGTGCCCTGGTGGTCGCCTCCACCGGTTACTCAGCAGCGCATGGCAACCCGCTCGACCACGCCGCGCTCGACCCAGGCTCGCGGCGCTGGCGCTGGCTGCTGAGCCGGCGGGGCGCGGTAGCCGTCGGTCTCGTTCTGGCGCTCCTGGTCATCGTCGTCATCGCCCGGACCTCGGGCCGGATGCCCACGACGGCGTTGCCGGTCCGGGACCCGAGCGGCTCGCTGGTCGGCTCCGCTCTCGGCACCTCGGCCGTGAACGCGAGCCCTACGAGCGCCGCCGTCGCGGGGGCAACGGGAACCGGCACCGAAGTGACGGTGCACACGGTCGGTCAGGTGCGGACGCCCGGTCTCGAGCGACTCCCACCAGGCGCGCGTGTCGCGGACGCCATCTCGGCGGCCGGCGGTGCCACCGAAGAAGCCGACCTCGCGGCCGTCAACCTGGCGCGCCTCTTGGTCGACGGCGAGCAGGTGTACGTACCTGCGCGCGGGGAACCGTCCCGCGCGCAGCCGGCCGGGTCCGGTGCATCCGACGAAAGCTCGGGCGGCACGATGAACCTCAATACCGCGGACGTCGCTGCACTCGACACGCTCCCGGGCATCGGCCCGGTGCTGGCCGGTCGGATCGTCGCCTGGCGACAGCAGCACGGTCGCTTCTCGGCGGTCGACGAGCTCGGCGAGGTAACCGGCATCGGGCCGGCGCTCCTGAGCAAGATCCGCGACCGAGTCGCGGTCTGATCGTGCGACCGACGGTCGCGGATCTCCGGATGGTGCCGAGCGCCGTGATCGCCTGGGCGGCTGCATGGTTCGTCGTGGTCGTCGAACCAGCCGCGTCGAGGACGGCCGGACTCCTCGTGGTGGTGCTCGCGGCCGGACTCCTTGCTCGAGTCAGGGTGCGAGGTGGCGTACCGAAGAAGCCGGGGGAAGCACCGGCCCACGGCTCAGGCTCGTGGCGAGGGAGCGCCGCCCTTGCCCTCGCGACTCTCGCCGGCGTCGCTCTGGCCGGCAGCGCGTCGGTCGGCCTCCGGCAGGCCGGGATCGTCTCTCAGCTTGTTCGGGAGCAGGCGACGGTCGGCATCGTCGGCCAGGTCTCGACCGAACCACGCCGGATCGTCGCGTCGGGCTTCTCCAGCGACTCCGGAGCCGCCCGTCCGAGGTACCTGGTCCGGATCGAGGTGGATCGCCTGAGCGGACGCGGTGTTGCCGGTCCGGGGGCCACTCCGGTCGTGGCGGTCGGCGGCGATGCGTGGGCAGGAGTGGCGTATGGCTCGCGGGTGGCTGTCGTGGGCCGCCTGGAACCGGGGGATTCGGGCCAGCCTCCATGGCTCGAGACCGCGGACGCGCCGGTCACCGTGGTCCAGCAGCCGGGGGCCCTCGACTCCGGGGTGCGTCGGATCCGAACAGCCCTGCGTGCGCTCGTCGTCGAGCAACCCACAGATGTGCGCGGTCTGCTGCCCGGGATCGCCCTCGGAGACACGGGCCTGCTCGATCCCCGGCTCGCGGAGGACATGCGGGCGGTCAGCCTCACCCACATCACAGCGGTGTCCGGTTCACACTTCGCGATCATCGCGGCAACGGTGATCGGAGTCCTGTCCGTCCTGCGGTTGCCGCGTTCGGTTCGCGCGGGGCTCACGATCATCGCGATGGGCGGGTTCGTGGTGCTCGTGCACCCCGAACCGAGCGTGCTGCGCGCCGCCGTCATGGGGCTGATCGGCATGAGTGCACTCGTCCTCGGCCGTCCTGGGCGCGCGCTGCCCGCGCTCGGAACGGCGGTCGTCGTGCTCCTGATGCTCGATCCGTGGCTGGCTCGGTCGTACGGGTTCGCGCTCTCCGTGCTGGCCACGGCCGGCCTGGTTCTCGGCTCGCAACCGCTCGCCACCCGCCTCGAGGCCGTCCTTCCGACCTGGCTCGCGCGCGCTGCGGCGATCCCCATTGCCGCTCAGCTCGCGTGTGCGCCGGTCATCGTCCTGCTCAATCCGGCGATCGCCACCTTCGCGGTGCCTGCGAACCTGCTGAGCGCCCCCGCGCTGGTCCCAGCAACGGTGTGCGGGGTGGCTGCGGCATTGCTCGCGCCGGTGTGGCCCGCAGGTGCCTGGGTGCTCGTGCAACCGGCGGCATGGTCATGCTGGGTCATCGCTCAGGTGGCGCACCTCTGCGCAGGCCTGCCCGGCGCCCGGATCCCGTGGGCCAGCGGTCCCGCCGGGGCGGTCGCGCTGGCTCTTGTGACAGCCGCGCTGGTCGCGCTCGCCGCGACGGTCCGGCGCATCCCGCGCCTCCTCTGGCGGCAGCTGGGCATCGCGACGCTGTGCCTCGCCCTCGTGCTCAGTCCGCCGGCGCGACGCCTGCTGCTCGCGTGGAGCCCTGACGGCTGGCCCCCGCCGGGCTGGCGAGTTGCCGTCTGCGATGTGGGGCAGGGTGACTCGACCGTCGTGAGAACGGGGCCGGGGAGCGCCATCGTCATCGATACCGGGCCCCCGGGGGACGCTGCGGACCGCTGCCTGACCGCTCTCGGTGTGACCCGCATCCCGCTCTTGGTCCTGACCCACTTCCATCTCGACCACGTCGGGGGCCTGGCGGAGGTACTGGCAGGCCGGCAGGTCGGCGAGGTGCTCGTCACTCCGTACGCCTACCCCACAGAGCAGGTACGCATGGTCGCCGACACGCTCGCTCAGCGTCACCTCACCCCCCGGGAGGTCGACACGACGCGGGCGCCGAGCTCGGGCACCGTAGGCGACGTGAGCTGGCAGGTTCTGTGGCCGGCCGCGGCGGCTGACCCGCCCGGTGCTGGACCGGTCTCGGACGCCGACGGCACGCCCATCAACAACGCCAGCCTGGTGCTGCTGATCACCGCACCGGAGCTGAGCCTGATGGCGCTCGGTGACGTCGAGACGGAGTCCCAGGAGGCACTCGCGGGTCAGCTCGAGCGGGAGAACTGGCGCCGCCCGGCCGCGATCGTGAAGGTTGCGCATCACGGCAGCGCGCGACAGTCCCGGTCGCTCGCCGCCCTTCTGAGCCCCGACGTCGCGGTGATCAGCGTCGGGGCTGGGAACGACTACGGGCACCCGGCCGCCTCCACCGTCGACCTGTACCGCGGTGGTGGCGCCGTGGTGCTCCGAACGGACCAGTGCGGCGCGATGGCCTTCGGGGTCCGCGCCGGGGTGGTCGAGCTCACGGCTCGCTGTCCCGGGCCGGAGGGTGCGGATGCCACGGATCAGCCAAGCCGCGACGCCAAGGGTCTGCCGTGCGTGGCAGGCTGTGCGCATGCCCGCCTCACCTCGTCCCGCGCGCGCCGCACCCCGTCCCGCGCTCGGTTGGGACGCGGTCGTGCTCGCACCGGTGGTGCTGGTCATGGGCGCGGAGTCGCTGTTGGTCGATCGTGCGACCGCCGGTGTCCTGGCGCTCGCCCGCGAGCAGGACGCGGCCCTTGAGGTCACCGAGGTCGAGGCGGCTGCGTACCGTTCCGGCCAGCTCCAGGTCGTCACCTCTCCGTCGCTCTTCGGCGAGAGTCGGGTCGTCGTGGTCCATGGCCTGGAGGCGATGACGGACGAGTTCCTCGCCGACGCATTGGCCTATCTGGGGGCGCCCGAGCCCGACGCCGTCCTCATCCTGCAGCACGCTGGTGGTCAACGTGGCAAGAGGCTGCTGGACGCGGCGCGGTCCGTCGGCATCCCGATGGTTGCGTGCGACCCGCTCAAGCGAGACACCGAGAAGGTCGACTTCGTGGCCGCCGAGATGCGGCGGGCCGGGCGCCGGATCGACGCCGGGGGCGCGCGGGCGCTCGTCGATGCGCTGGGGTCGGACCTGAGGGAGCTGGCGGCGGCGGGTGCGCAGATCGTCGCCGACACGAGCGGTCCGATCAGTGCCGATGTCGTCGCGCGGTACTACGGCGGGCGGGTCGAGGCGACGGCGTTCCGGGTGGCCGACGCCGCGATCGCGGGGGAGGCGGGCAACGCCGTCGCTCTTCTGCGCCACGCGATGGCGACCGGCGCCGACCCCGTCCCGCTGGTGGCCGCGCTCGCGATGAAGCTGCGAACCCTGGCGAAGGTGGCGGGGGCCCGTGGCCGCGGACTGGACGCGCATCGTGATCTGGGGCTGGCGCCCTGGCAGGTCGATCGCGCCCGACGGGAGCTCGCTCGGTGGACGCCGGAGAGTCTCGCGGCCGCGATCGGTGCGGTAGCGCAGGCGGATGCCGAGGTCAAGGGCGCCGGACGGGACCCGGCGTTCGCCGTCGAGCGGGCTGTGCTGCGGATTGCCGCGCAGGCCAAGCGCTAGACCGTCGATACCGCCTGGCCAGTCGCGTCGATCGGGGCCCGCGCCGGCGTACGACAAAGGCGCCGCCCCGATCGGGGTGGCGCCTTTGCTTGCGTTCGGAGCGGTCTCGGGTCAGAGCCCCGCGACCTGCTTGGCCAGCGCCGACTTGCGGTTCGCCGCCTGGTTCTCGTGAACGACGCCCTTGCTCACGGCCTTGTCGAGCTTCTTGCTCGCGGTCGCAAGGGCGGTCGTTGCAGCGTCCTTGTCACCTGAGGCCACGGCTTCGCGGACCCGACGCACGTGCGTCTTGAGCTCCGTCTTGACCGCTTTGTTGCGCAGCCGGGCCTTCTCGTTGGTACCGATGCGCTTGATCTGGGACTTGATGTTCGCCACGTATGGACTCTCTTGTATGTTCGCCGAAGCGATCTGACAGGTCTTGAGGGCGTGTCCATCACCTGGACTGAGGCGTGGGGATACCTGTGGTGACAATGGACTGGCGTCCGCACGACCCGAGCGGACGCGCGGTCTGAGATTCTAGCAGGGCAGCGCGGTTCAGAGCGAAGCCGCCACCTGGTTGAACAGGTTGCGGTCCAGGACCGCACCCTCGCGGCGGACCTTGCTCGGGTCGATCCGCAGCACCCGGTCCAGCCGGATCTCGCTCGGGCGTCCCTCGGGGTCCCACGCCCCACTGCCGACATCCATCCAGCGCCGGCCCCATCTGGCCTCGACGGCTGCGTCGCGATGGTGGTCCTTGCTCGTCAACATCAACCCGAGCAGCCAGGGTTCGTCTCGTCCGATCAGCAGTACCGGGCGATCCTTGCCCCGTTCGAAATCCTCCTCGAACGGCACCCAGGTCCAGACGACCTCGCCAGGATCCGGCACGCTGTCGAGGTTCGGCGCGTAGGCGGGGCTGACCTTGCCGCTGAAGTCCCCCGGGTAGGGGCTGTGACCGCGCGGGCGGCGAGTCACCTTGGTCGATGGCGTCGGCCCGGATGAGCGCCGAAGGGTGCGACCGAGGGCATTCGTGCCCGCTCGGACCGCGGTCTGCACGAAATCGGACCAGATGGAGCGATATGCCATGCCCGCACCCTACCGAGACGGTTGCGCGCGGCGTGCAGCGGTCCCGCGGCTCAGGGCGTCAGCGGTTGGCTGAGCGCCGCCGCCAGCGCGGTGGGGTCGCCGCTGACGGCGAGATCTGGGTGATCCGGCGTGATCCGGCGCCAGAGCAGCAAGGCCAGGGTGAGCGATGGGCCGACGACGATCGCCCGCGCCGCCCGGGCATCGCCGAGGAGCCAGGATCGTTCGGCGTCACTCGCCCGGAGCTCCACACCGACGCGTAGTGGCGCCATCCGGTTCAGCCGGACCTGCCGCGGCTGCATCACCGTGACCACCTCGTCGACCGTGTCGGCGGTGACGAGAGGGTCGAGCACGAGCCCGCGGTCGGCTGCGGTGAGCAGGTCCCAGAGGTGGATGACGCTCTCGTGCAGCTGCCGCCGACGCCAGAAGGCGGCCGTGCCGGGACCGACGAGTGTCGGGCACGGGGCGTCCGGCCCGAGGCGGGTGAGGACCCCGTGCAGGAGTGCCGCGTTCGCGTCGTACCAGCCGATGACGGCGCCGGGTCCGTGCGGTTCGACCGGGACGGCGTCGTCGGACGCCTCGCCCTGAGCCATGCCGGCCGCCCAGCGATAGATACCGCTCAGGTGCCGGGCCAGGTCCGCGACCGTCCAAGGCGCACAGGCCGCGACGGGCGCGCCGAGATCGGCCCGGTGCAGCTGCACCGAGAATGCGGCCTGGACATCGCCGAGCGAACCGAGATGGTCGGGAGTCATGGGAACATGGTTCAGCCCATTCGCACCGTTGTCAGCCCAACAGGAAGTCCTGCGTGTCCCCGATCCCCACCGGCGCCAGCCGCGCGCGCATCGAACCGGCGGCGACCCCGCCGGAGTTGCTGCGAAACTTCTGCATCATCGCGCACATCGACCACGGGAAGTCGACGCTGGCCGACCGGATGCTGCAGTACACCGGTGTCGTCGACGCGCGTGATATGCGGGCCCAGTACCTCGACCGGATGGACATCGAGCGCGAGCGCGGCATCACGATCAAGTCGCAAGCGGTCCGGATGCCATGGGAGGTCGCCGGCACGCCGTACGCCCTCAACATGATCGACACCCCGGGCCACGTGGACTTCAGCTACGAGGTGTCCCGATCGCTCGCCGCGTGCGAGGGAGCCGTGCTGCTGGTCGACGCGGCCCAGGGGATCGAGGCCCAGACGCTCGCGAACCTGTACCTCGCGATGGAGAACGACCTGCACGTCATCCCGGTGCTGAACAAGATCGACCTGCCGGCCGCGCAACCCGAGAAGTACGCCGAGGAGCTGGCCCGGTTGATCGGCGGCGACCCGGCCGACTGCCTCCGGGTGTCCGGCAAGACCGGCGCCGGGGTTGTCGAGCTGCTCGACCAGATCGTCGCGCAGATCCCGGCACCGGTCGGCGACCGGGACGCGCCGGCCCGCGCGATCATCTTCGACTCGGTGTACGACACCTACCGCGGCGTCGTGACGTACGTACGGGTGATCGACGGGCGCCTCATCCCGCGCGAGCGCATCGTCATGATGTCCACCCGGGCCACCCACGAGATGCTCGAGATCGGCGTCATCTCACCGGAGCCGGTACCGACCAAGGGCCTCGGTGTCGGCGAGGTGGGTTACCTCATCACCGGGGTGAAGGACGTGCGCCAGTCGCGCGTCGGCGACACCGTGACGGATTCCATCACTCCCGCGACGAAGGCTCTCGGCGGCTACCGCGACCCGAAGCCGATGGTCTTCTCCGGTCTGTACCCGATCGACGGATCGGACTACCCGGCGCTGCGCGACGCCCTCGATCGGCTCAAGCTGAACGACGCCGCACTCGTCTTCGAGCCGGAGACCTCGGTGGCTCTCGGTTTCGGCTTCCGCTGCGGGTTCCTCGGCATGCTGCACCTCGAGATCGTCCGGGAGCGGCTCGAGCGCGAGTCCAACCTGGACCTCATCTCCACCGCGCCGAACGTCGTGTACGAGGTCTCGATGGAGGACGGGAGCACGGTTCGCGTCACGAACCCGAGCGAGTTCCCGGGCGGCAAGGTGGGCGAGGTCCGTGAGCCCATCGTCCGGGCGACGATCCTGGCGCCGAGCGAGTACATCGGCGCGATCATGGAGCTCTGCCAGAACCGCCGTGGTGCGCTTCTCGGGATGGACTACCTCTCGGAAGAGCGAGTGGAGATGCGGTACACCCTCCCGCTCGCCGAGATCGTGTTCGACTTCTTCGACCAGCTGAAGTCCAAGACCCGCGGCTACGGCTCGCTCGACTACGAGCCGGTCGGGGACGATGTCGCCGACCTGGTCAAGGTGGACATCCTGCTCCAGGGCGAGCCCGTCGACGCGTTCAGCGCCATCGTGCACAAGGACAAGGCCTACGCGTACGGCGTGATGATGGTCGGCAAGCTGCGCAAGCTCATCCCACGGCAGCAGTTCGAGGTGCCGATCCAGGCCGCGGTGGGTGCGCGCGTGATCGCTCGCGAGACGATCAGCGCGATGCGCAAGGACGTGCTCGCGAAGTGCTACGGCGGCGACATCACGCGCAAGCGCAAGCTGCTCGAGAAGCAGAAGGAGGGCAAGAAGCGGATGAAGACGATCGGTCGGGTCGACGTCCCGCAAGAGGCCTTCATCGCTGCACTGAGCACCGAGCCCGGCGACATCAAGGACGACAAGGTCAAGAAATGAGTCCGGCGCTGCCCGACGGCGAGGACGCGCCCGAGGACGGCGCGCTGCCGGAGTCGGTCGCGGCGGGGGCGGGATCACGGGCCTTCGGGGTGTACCTGCACGTTCCGTTCTGCACGGTGCGGTGCGGGTACTGCGACTTCAACACCTATACGGCGACGGAGCTGGGCGGCGGCGCGAGCCAGGCGCGCTATCCGGACGTCGCGATCAGGGAGGTGTCCTTCGCGGCCGGGGTGCTGCGCGCGGCGGGGCTCCCGGCGCGGCCCGTCTCGACGATCTTCATCGGCGGCGGGACACCGACCGTGCTCCCGGTGCCGGACCTCGCTCGGATGGTCGCCGCCGTCCGGGACACCTGGGGGCTCGCCGACGCCGCCGAGCTCACCACCGAGGCGAACCCCGACTCGGTGACCCGGGAGTCGATCCATGGCCTCGCCGCGGCCGGGTTCACCAGGGTGTCCTTCGGGATGCAGTCAGCAGTGCCGCACGTGCTCAAGACCCTCGAGCGGACGCACGACCCGGAGCGGGTGCCCGACGTCGTCGGCTGGGCGAGGGAGGCTGGGCTCGCGGTATCGCTGGACCTCATCTACGGGACGCCCGGCGAGTCCCTCGACGACTGGCGGCGCAGTCTCGAGGCGGTGCTCGCGCTGGGCGTCGACCACGTCTCGGCTTATGCGCTCGTGGTCGAGCAGGGGACGAAGATGGGCGCCCAGGTCCGCCGCGGTGAGCTGCCGCTGCCGGACGAGGATGACCAGGCCGCGAAGTACGAGCTCGCCGACGAGCTCCTCGACGGGGCCGGCCTGCGCTGGTACGAGGTGTCGAACTGGGCCCGCTCGGCCGGTGAAGCGTGCCGGCACAACCTGGGCTATTGGCACGGCGACGACTGGTGGGGGATCGGACCAGGCGCGCACTCGCACGTGGGTGGCGTCCGCTGGTGGAATGTCAAGCACCCGCGGGCCTACGCCGCGCGGGTGGCGGCGGGCGCCAGCCCGGCCGCGGGTCGCGAGGTGCTGGGCGCGGCGGCGCTGCAGCTCGAGCGGGTTCTGCTCGGAGTTCGGCTGCGGGACGGGCTGCCGCGCGACGAGGTGCCGCCGGCCGGTCGACCGGCGATCGCCGGACTCATCGCGGACGGGCTGATCGACGGCGCAGCGGCACTTCGAGGGACCATCGTGCTGACGCTTCGCGGGCGGCTGCTCGCGGACGCCGTTGTGCGGGGCCTGACCGGCTGACTCATGGCGCTCTCGTCGCGTGCCGACCGCCGTGGTGAGCCGCGCGGCGACCGGTCTCGAACACGCGAGGGGGCCGGGAGCCTGACGGCTCCCGGCCCCCTCGCGATCGAACGGGTGCTACTTCACCAGCCGCAGGGTCACCGGGTACCGGTAAGCCTCGCCCTTGTTGGCTGCCATGGCGGCGATAATCCCGAAGA
>Ga0209538_1000772_pt1 | contig 18000 bp, 16 predicted proteins | sample BarGraNGADG00211_2_FD_184492 | JGI IMG/M metagenome (GOLD analysis project Ga0209538, IMG submission 184492) | Arctic peat soil microbial communities from Barrow, Alaska - Barrow Graham LP Ref core NGADG0004-211 (SPAdes) (version 2) | ecosystem: Environmental > Terrestrial > Soil > Wetlands >... | reverse complement strand
TCGTCCTCCAGCACTCGATAGAAACCCCACGGCCGCTGGTCGTCGCGACCTGACTCATCCGGCGCCATACCCATTCACCTCCAGATAGCCAGACAAAAGCGGGCAACTCCAACTCCAAGCCACATCATGACTGTCCATCGTTTCGGGGCAAGTCCAGTCTGCAAAACCTCTATCGCCGGTTCGACTCCGGCCGCCGCCTCCAAGACCTCTTCGTCTGGCCCGCCCGCGGGACCTACTTCACCCTCACTTCGATGACCGCGAGCGCCTTTTCGTGGTTGCCGGCGTGGTCGCGCATCGTCACGGTCAGGTAGTGGATGCCCGGCGTCGGTCTGCGGAACGAGATGCCGTGGACGCGGCCCGTGGTCATCCAGCCGCGGTCGGAGCGGTCGCGCACTACGTAGGGGACGTCGAGGCGTACGTTCTTCTTCACCGTCAGTCACGGCCTGGTCGCGATGGTCCTGGGCACGATCCGGTCGCTGGCGACGCTGCGCACGACGGTGGCCCCGCCCGTGTCGTCGGTGGCGTCGACCCTCACCGTGTAGGGGCCGCTCCTGGTCGAGGGACCGGCGACGCCGGGCAGCAGTCGTCCGCATCACCGTGTCAGAGTAGACGACCAGGGCGCGCGGATCCATTTGAGGCGCTCTCCCCGCTGCCGTCTCCCGGCATCTCCGCCCGCACCGCGATCCGACCGTCAGGTGCTACCATCATGCGATGCAGCGGCTCACCGGAGCCGCCGGTCCAGGGGGTGCGCATCATGAGGAAGTCGTGTCTGTTGCCGGTCACCCTCGTGGCGCTGCTCTGCGCGCTCTTCCCGATCGCTCCGGCCGCGGCGTTCGCGGTCGACTCGACTCCCCCGGTAACGACGTGCGACGCGCCGTCCGGCTGGCAGAGCGCGCTCTTCACCGTGCACTTCACCGCGTCCGACGCCGAGTCGGGCGTGGCCGCGACCTGGGCCGCCATCGACGACGGGCCCCTGCTCGAGGTGGGCGGTCCGGCGGGCGCTTCAGTCGACATCCCGGCGCCCGCCGACCACTCCTTCGACGGCGTGCACACGCTGAGCTACTACTCCGCCGACGCCGCGGGCAACAGCGAGGTCGCTCACACGATCGAGGTGAGGGTCGACACCACGGGCCCGTCGACGTCGGTCAGGGCGGCGGTCGGTTACAAGGGCCGCGCCATCAGGCTCAGGTACTCCGTTCGCGATCGACTCAGCCCCGACGTCGCCGCGGTGACCCTGGTCGTGACCGACGGCGCCGGCCAGACCGTCACGAGCTTCGCCCTGGGCAGCAGGCACACGCGTGCCTGGTACGGCGTGAGATGGACGCCGCCGGCGAAGGGCGTCTTCCACTACAGCGTCGCCGCCCAGGACCTTGCCGGCAACGGGGAGGTCTCGGCCGCAAGCGCCACGATCGTCGTCAAGTGGCTGGCGCGCAAGACCATCGGGCGCTCTTATCAGAGACGACCGATCACGGTGACCCAGTTCGGCTCGGGCAGCCGGCGCCTGCTCATCGTGGGAGGCGTACACGGCAACGAGTCGGGGACGGCCGTGGCCAGGCAGTTCATGGCCTATCTGCTGGCGCATCCCAAGGCTCTGCCGTCCGGGGCGCGCATCGACGTCATCTCCTGCGCCAATCCGGACGGGTACGCGCGCCACATGCGCGGCAACGCCAGAGGCGTCGATCTCAACCGCAACCTGCCGACCTCCAACTGGAGGCGCTGGCTCAGCGCCTTGAACGAGCCCGGGAACCCCGGCTTGACCGGCGGCGTCGGCCCGGGTTCGGAGCCCGAGACTAGAGCACTGCTGGCCTACCTGCGCAGCGGTTTCTCCGTCGTGGTGAGCCTCCACTCGCGGGCCGGCATCCTCGACTGCACCGGCCCGGGGGCGCGCGCCCTCGGGCGGCGCATGTCGGCGCTCTGCGGTTTTCCGGTGAGCAAGCTCTGGTACGACCCGTACATCACCGGCTCGCTGGGTCGCTGGGTGCCCGAGCGTTACCACATCCCGATCGTCACCGTCGAGTTGCTACGCGCCAGGCTCGGCTCCGGGATGCGCGCCGCGCTTCTGGCGGCGGCCCGGTGAAGCTGCCGGTCCGCGAGCGTATCCCGCCGACGCTGTGCCGATGAACCATCCTCGAATCGCCGTGATGAGCCTGCTGGTGCTGGTCGCCGGCAGTGTCGGCGCATGGCCGGCGGCGACCGTGGCGGGAGCAGCGGACGCGACCGCCGCCTCCGTTCCGCCCTCACGCTGGGTGGCGGTCTCGGTGGCCACGCTGTGGGTCGGACCGGGCCTCGCGCGGCCGGTCGACGCGCCCTCCGCGGCCAGCCCGGCCGAGCCCCGTGCGTGGGTCGCGGGGATGACCATCGCCCAGAAGCGCTGGCTGGTCGGCAAGCTGGAGACGCAGGCGCTGTACGGGACACGGGTGTGTCTGCTGGCCACGTCCGGAGCGTGGTCCAGGGTCGCCGTACCCAGCCAGCCGACGCCGAGAAACCGCTGGGGCTACCCGGGCTGGCTGCCCACGGCGCAGCTCACCGAGGAGCCGCCCGAGACCCCGCTTGCGGCGGCGCCGCGGACGGCGGTGGTCAGGCGGCCGACCGCCTGGCTTTGGGAGACCCCAACCTTGAGCGGGCGCATCCTGGAGACCTCTTACGGCACCCGACTCCCCGCCGTGAGCTGGACGCCCACCTCCGTCGAGGTCGTCCTCCTGGATGGGCGGCACCGGTACGTGCGGCGTTCCGCGCTGGCGCTGCACCGCCAAGGAACGGCCTGGCCCGAGCTCACCGGATCGAGGCTCGTTACTGAGGCCAAGCGATTCCGGGGCCTGCAGTACCTGTGGGCCGGTACCTCGGGGTTCGGCTTCGACTGCTCGGGGTTCACGCACACGGTCTTCCGGGCGCTGGGGAAGACGATCCCCCGGGATGCCGGGCCTCAGCGCGCCAGGGGGGAGCCGAGCGCCGCTCGCGCGGCGCTGCATCCGGGCGACCTGGTGTTCTTTCGCGCCCCGTCGGGCGTGATCCACCACGTGGGCATGTACGCGGGCGGCGGCAGGATGATCCATGCTCCACGCACCGGCCGCGCGGTGCAGCTGACGTCGATCTACACCGCGCCCTACTTCGGTGAGTTCGCCGGCGGGCGGCGCTACGCGCGCTGAGCAGACGCCGGCGCCCGCGCCGGTCCGGCGCCGGCCGCAGCCCCCATCGTGTCTCAGTAGGCGTAGATGCTGGTCCTCGTGCCCGTGCGGAGCGTGCCCACCACGCAGGCCGGCCGCGCGGCGGGGTCGAGCCAGCGCAGCAGGCGGATCATGTCTCCCCGCGCCACAGAGACGCAGCCGGCGGTGTAGCCGCGGCCGAAGACATGGAGAAAGATCCCGGCGCCCCGGCCGAAGATGCGGCTGTTGGGCCGCGCGTTGTAGCCGCTCGAGACGGCGAACTCGTACTGGACGGGGTAGTCCGCGAGGTGCTCGCCGTAGACGTGGCGCCCGGTCTCCACCCAGGTGTTGTACGTGGCGTTGCGCTCGGAGCTCCACCAGGAGCGCCGGGTGATGTGTCGGTAGGCCATCTTGACGCCATTCGCCGGTCGTCGGTGCGTGCCGAAGACGTACCCGGGCAGGCGCCAGATTCCGGTAGGCGTGGTCAGCGACCCGGCGTGACGGCGGAGGCCGTCGATGAGGCCTCTCTTGCCGAGGCGGGCGGTGACGGCCAGCGCCTCCACCCAGTCGCCGTCGCGGTAGTCGAACAGGCGCAGGACGCCGTCGCGGGAGCCCAGCCGCGCGCCGGTGACCACCACCAGTTGTCGCGATGCCCGGCGCGAGGCCATCAGTTCGGGGAGCGTCGTGACGCCGTCGCGGTTCCAGACGGGCGCGTCCGGCCTCGCGGTCACCGCCACGATCGTGCTGACCGCCGACCACGAGGCGACATGCGCGTCGTCGGCGTGGCAAGCCTGCAAGCGCCACTTCCCGGCCAGCGGCAGGGAGATGGTCGCCGAGTAGATCGAAGCGTCCGGCTGATCCACGATACCGGCCGGGACGGTCTTGCGCAGGACCCACACGGCGGATTCGCGGCGGTAGCAGGAGATCGTCACCGCCGCCGTGCCGGCCAGGTGCCGCGGCTGCAGCAGGCCGGAGACCGCGAAGCCGCTTCCCCGGCCGACTGTCCGCGGCGCCGGCGGCGCGGTCAGCGCCGCGCGCGAGCCGACGTCCACCTGCGCCGTGGCCGGCTGCAGCGTGCCGCTGCCCGCGTAGGTCACGCGGAACACCGTCCGTCCGTAGGCCGCCGCCGGCGTGACTTGCAGGGAGAAGTGGCCTTCCACGTCGGTGGTGGCGCCTGCCACGTCGGCCCAGTTGAGACCGTCGGTCGAGGAGCTTATGGTCAAGGCGGCGCCGGCGACGACCGTCCCGGCGGTCGCGAGGTCGCCCGAGACCATCGCCGATCCGCCGTACTCCACGACCGCGGGCGCGGCGGTGAGCGTGAGGGATGTGGCCGCGCGGGTGTCGGCGGCCTCGCGGGCCAGGGCTTCGGCGGGACTCGCGAGCAACGCGGCGCCGGCGAGCGCGGCGGCTCCAAGCAGGGGCACGAGCGCCAAGGCGAAGTAGCTCATGGTACGCAGTCCTCGCTGAGATGAGTTCGCGTTCATCGCCCTCCGAAGGTCGAGCCGCGGACCCCCGTTCGCGACGCGGCGTGGGGTCGCGCGGCTGTGATTCTATCGCGTAAGGGCCTGCGGCAGCGCGCCGTCCACTTGCACCTCGACTCTGATAATGCTAGTATCTATAGACTGCTTGGCGTGCGTCATTCACCGCCCCCGGCCCGTCCACGGGCACGCGCTTTCGCGCGACCGCAACGGGGCACCGCGTCCTCGGCGTTCCGTCCCCGCAGCCGTAGTGCCCCGCAGCCGTAGTGCCCCGCAGCCGTAGTGGCCATTCTCGTGGCCGAACCTCGCCACGAAGGGCAGGAGGACGCCAAGTGCTCGACCCGTCTGAAGACCTCGCCGCATCTCCGGAGCTCGCCGCGCTGTGCGCGGACGAAGTCAGTGGCCTGATCGAAGAGGGGCACGAGCAGGGGTACGTCACCGGCGCGCAACTCGCCGCCGCGCTGCACGACGTGGACCTCACCGCGGAGCAGATGGACGAGATCCACGGCGTCCTCGTCGACCTCGGCATCGACATCATCGAGGGGGAGGGTCCGGCCGCCGACAACGAAGCGACCGGCGAGCCCGAGGCCGCTCCGAAGCTCGATCTTTCGGTCAAGTCGCCGACCAGCGACCCGGTGCGCATGTACTTCGGGGAGATGGGCAAGGTGCCGCTCCTGACGGCGGTGGAAGAGGTCTCGCTGGCCAAGCGCATCGAACGTCATGACATGGTGGCCAAGCGCAAGCTCATCGAGGCCAACCTGCGGCTGGTCGTGTCTATCGCCCGGCGGCACAACGGCAGAGGGCTGCCGTTCCTCGACCTCATCCAGGAGGGCAACCTGGGCCTCATCCGCGCGGTCGAGAAGTTCGACTACCGGCGCGGCTTCAAGTTCTCCACCTATGCGACGTGGTGGATCCGCCAGGCCATCACCCGCGCCATCGCCGACCAGGCGCGCACGATCCGCATCCCCGTGCACATGGTCGAGACCATCAACAAGCTGATCCGCGTGCAGCGCCAGCTCCTGCAGGACATCGGCCGCGAGCCCACGCCGGAGGAGATCGCCACCGAGATGGGCACCACCCCGCAGAAGGTGCGCGAGGTCCTCAAGATCAGCCAGGAGCCTACCAGCATCCACACGCCGGTCGGCGACGAAGGCGACTCGCTGCTCGGCGACTTCATCGAGGACAAGGATGCCACCTCGCCGGTGGAAGAGGTCGACGACATCGTCCAGCGGGAGGAGCTGGTCCGTGTGCTCGAGCTGCTTTCGCAACGCGAGCGCAGGGTGCTCGAGCTCCGCTTTGGCCTCGGCGACGGACACCCGCGCACGCTCGAGGAGGTCGGAGAGAAGTTCGGCGTCACGCGCGAGCGCATCCGTCAGATCGAGGCCAAGACACTGGCCAAGCTCAAGGCGTACCGAGACGCGCAGTGCCTGCGCGACTTCTTGGACTAGAACGCCGCAGGCACACCACGTGCCGACTCCGACCGGGTCTTCCTCTGGGCCGGCCGCCGCGCCTACGGCGTGGGTGGGCCGGCCGCCGAACCCTCCGCTGACTCCCCAGCTGCCGTCCCCGACGCCCTGAGCGACGGCGCCGTCCCCAGCACCGACCCCAGCAGGATGAGCGGCATGCCTACGGCGATCCCCAACGTGAGCGGCTCGCCGAGCAGCACGACGCCGAGAAGGACGGCCACCAGCGGGTTGACGTAGGTGATGACCGTGCTGCGCGACGGGCCGACCTCGCGGATGAGGGCGAAGAAGAGGAGGAAGGCCGTTGCCGTGCAGATCAGCGCCAGCGCGGCAACGGCGGCCACCGTCTGCGCCGACACCGACGCCGGCAGGTCCAGCAGACCGGCCGGCGCGTAGCCGACAGCGGTGATCACCAGAGAAGCGGTCACGACGCCCAGGCTGGAGAGGCCGGCAAGGCGTCGGCTGATGATGAACGGACCCGTCGCGTAGCACAGCGCCACGACGCCCATCTCGGCCACCGCAAGCGGGTCGGTGCCGCCTACGTCGATGCCCACCAGCGCCGTCACGCCGGCGAAGCCGACGACCAGGCCCGCCAGGCGGCGCGCGTCGAAGTGGTCGGCCGCGCCGGCGGCGCGGCCGAGCACCACGGCGATCAGCGGCACGGACGCGACCAGAAGCCCGGCCATCGAGCTCGAGAGGCGTTGCTCGGCGTGAGAGAGCAGCAGCCAGGGGACGGCGAGTTCCGCGACGGTGTACGCGACCACCCAGCGCCAGTGGGCGAGCAAAGGGCGTAGCTCTCGGCGGCGCAGTGCCAGCGGGGCGAGCAGCAGCGCCGCCGGCGCCGTGCGGAAGAACACCAGTTCCGGCGGCGACAGCTCGCGCACCGCCACGCGGATGAGCAAGTAGGGGATGCCCCAGATCACGCACAGGGCGATGAAGAGCAGCCAGCCTTTGCGCGACATCGGCATCTTTCCTTCGGCGGTGGTGGGGTCGCCGGGTATTCTACGCGTGCGGGCACCGGTCGCCTCCCTCCCGCTCTGAACGGCGTCGCCCGCAGCTATACTGCGGTGCACGGACCTTGACCACCTTGGGTGACGGGGGAGAAGCGATGTCCGCAGCCACGACGCCGGAGTACGGCGCAGCATCGACCTGGAGCCCCGGCTTCCCCCACCTGCGCCTCCGGCGCCTGATCGTCGCCTGGATCACGGCGGCGCTCGCCGTCTACATGGCGACCTGGCTGGTACCGGGCGTGAGCGTCGCCGACCCGCAGGGCGCCTTCGTCGCGGCGGCCATCATCGCCGTGCTCAACGCGCTCCTGCCGCCGCTGATCGCCTCCCTGCGCCTGCCGTTCATGCTCGTCGCCGGGTTCCTGCTGGTGCTAGCCGTCGACGCTTGGATACTGCAGGTGGCCTCAGATCTCTCCGCTCACACGTTCACGGTGGATTCGTTCTGGTCGGCGCTGGCGGCGGCGGTGGTCGTCGCCGCGTTGACCGTGGTCCTCGAAGTCATCTTCGGGACCAACGACGAGGACACGTTCACGCTGCGCGTCATACAGCGCCTCGCGCGCCGTTCCGGCGACCGCGTGGTGACCGGCGTTCCCGGCATGATCTACCTCGAGATCGACGGGCTCGCCCTGCCCGTGCTGCAGCGCGCCATGCGCGATGGCCAGGCTCCACAAATGGCGCGCTGGCTGGCGAGCGGGACGCATCGGCTTGCCGAGTGGGAGACCGACCTCTCATCGCAGACCGGAGCCTCCCAGGCGGGCCTCCTGCTCGGCTCGAACGACGACATCCCGGCCTTTCGCTGGGTGGAGAAGGGGTCGGGCCGCACCATGACCTGTTCGGCGCCGCCGGACTGCGCGGAGATCGAGCGCCGGCACACGTCCGGGCGCGGACTTCTGGCCGGCGGCGGCGCGAGCCGCAGCAACCTCTTGTCGGGCGAGGCAGACCACGTCATCCTGACGATCAGCCGGATGGAGGCGGAGAAGAAGGCGAACCCTGGGTACCGGGCGTTCTTCGCCAACGGGTTCAACGTCACGCGCACGCTGGTCCTGTTCTGCTACGAGGTCGGCCTCGAGTGGATCGCCGCGATCAGAGGCGCCCGCCGCGATATCAGGCCGCGAGGCCATCGCGGCGGCACCTACCCGCTTCTCCGCGCCGGCCTTGCCGTGGCGGTCCGCGATCTGACGGTGTACAGCGTGCTGAACGACATGATGCAGGGCCGGCCGGCCATGTACGCTTGCTTCGCCGGCTATGACGAGGTCGCGCATCACTCCGGCCTGGAGCGCGCCGACACGCTCGAAGTGCTGCGCAAGCTCGACCAGCAGTTCGGGCGCATCGAGCGGGCGCGGAAGTACGCCGCGCGGCCCTACGAGATCGTGGTGCTCTCAGACCACGGGCAGACCCAGGGCGCGACGTTCAAGCAACGCAACGGCTACGGCCTCGACGACCTGGTGCGGAGGTCCATCGAGATCGGCACGGTCGCCCTCCTGCGCGCCGGCGACGAGAACGACACCGCGGTGGCGCAGGCGTTCAACGAAGCCACTGGGCGCAAGAAGAAGCAGAAGGCGAAGAACGACATCGGCGGCGAGCAGGTCGTCGTACTGGGATCGGGCAACCTGGGTCTCATCTACCTCATGGAGGAGCGTCGCCGGCTGACTCTGGAGGAGATCCAGGAGCGGCACCCGCGGCTGGTCCCCGCTCTGCGGGAACACCCTCACGTGGGCTGGTTGTTGGTGCGCTCGGCCGAGCACGGGCCGGTGGCCATCGGCGCGCGAGGCATCCGCTATCTTGTGGACGACCGCGTGGAGGGCGAGGACCCGCTGGCGGGGTTCTCACCACATGCGGCCGACCATCTGCGGCGCAGCGACGGCTTCGAGCACGTGGCCGACATCATGGTCAACAGCTTCTACGACCACCAGCTCGACGAGGGCTGCGCCTTCGAAGAGCTGATCTCGTTCCACGGTGGCATGGGCGGCTCCCAGACGCGCGCCTGCCTGCTCTACCCGGCGCGCCTGCCGCTGCCGGCGGAGCCCGTCGTCGGCGCCGAGAAGGCGCACGAGGTGCTTGCGGGCTGGCGGCGCCTGCTGCAGGGCGACCCGCCGCCGGGCCTCTGACACATCGAGCTTCAAGGGCGGGACCTGAGCGGACCGCGCATCTTACTTCGCGTGATTCTTGGCGCCGAAGGCCTCCTTGAGCTGGGCCTCCTGCTCGTTGGTCAGGTTGGAGCGCACCAGCGTGGCCTTGGTGCCCTTGACGGCGGCGAGGAACTTGTCCTCCGTCATCTGGCCGATAAGCAGGAACCAGCCGGCCTGGCCGGGCTTGATGGCGTCGCCCATCTGCTCGAGCACCTGCCCGTCGATGCCGGTCTTGCCGAGCTTGCCGAAGAGGGCGCCCATTCCGGCGCCGATGGCGAGACCCAGGAAGGGCACGAAGAAGAGCAGGCCGAAGAGCGTGCCCCAGAAGGCGCCGCCCATGGCGCCGACGCCGACGAGGCTGTGACCGTGCTTGACGTGCGGCTTGCCGTCCGGGTCACGCGCGACCTCGGCGGCGTCCTGAAGCTGCACGATGAGGTCCTTCTGCAGCTGCGCCAGCTTGTCGCCGAAGGCGTCGGCGGCGGCTTCGTCGTCGAAGCCGAGTACCATCAGTTCGCTCATTGGAACTCCCTGCTATCGTCGTGGCGCGGCTGGTGTGCCGGCGCCCATGAAGTGGATTCTGACCCGGTGCATCGACTTATGCCCGCCATGCCCCGGCTCTCAGTCCTCGCCGCCCGGATGCAGGTCTTCGAGCCCCTCGCCCAGCACGTTTTCGAATCCGCTGGTGTCACGCGGTTCGTCGGGGAAGCCGTCTTGCGACTCCATCACCGGACGGCCCTGGTCGTCGACAGCGACCACGCGGTCTTTCTCGGCGGACCGCCGCTCGGCTGTGTCGGGCACCACCGTCTGGCTGCGCCTCATCAGAGAAAAGACGAAGATGCCCAGGCCGATCACGAGGGCGAGTACGATGATGGTGAGAACGGCGATCGTCATGATGGACAGCCCCCTTTTCGCGGGAAACGGCGCGCTAACGGTATCAGGCGAGCGGGCGTCTGTCTGTCGGGCCGACAGGCCGCAGTGGGCGGCGTTGGTCGGGGAGGGCGTCGTGGAGTGGGGCGCGGACACCGAAGAGGCCTTGGCGCAGGAGCGGCGAGGGGCGAAAACGGGCAGAGAGAAGAGACCACCCCAAGGTCTTCCCCGAGACGACTGGAGGTAGCCTCCGAGGGGTGTTCTTCGGCCGCCTAGACGCGTGTCCCATGCTCGGGCTCGCACTGGTCTGATAGGATACGTCTGGGATCGACCTCCCCTCTTGGCATCGACTCGCCAGGCTTTGCCTACCCCCCCGGTTGGTCTTGATGTCCTGTGGCGGCCCGCTTGCGGGCCGTCACTCGTTGTGGCGCCGGGGCCGGCGGGCCGCGGCGCCTCTAGGGCGCGGGAATGTGCAGGAAGCTCTCCTTCGGCGGCGAAACCCCTCGCGGGGTTGCCGGTCACACCAGTGCTCCTTGGCTCGCTCAGCCGATCCCTATCAACAAACGGCAACCCTCTTTTGACGAGCGCTGTCGAGGTGTGTGGGCGGGTCTGTGGCGCAAGGGAACGGCAGTGCGGCAGTGAACGAGAGCACCGATCGGCAGCGCCGGCTGGGCTGCCGGAGGCCGCCTCACATGGCGCGCTTCGGGGGGATGGTGAGTAGGTGGTCGGGTTGAGCAAGCATGGTCCGCCCCCCATAATCAGTGCTTGGCTTTCTGACGGCTGACAAGGGAGAACGCATCCCATGATCGTCTTCGAAGACGTTAACAAGACCTACGACCCGGACGTGGTCGGCCTCGAGGATTTCACCTGCCACATCGGCAAGGGGGAGTTCGTGTTCATGGTGGGGCCGTCCGGTTCGGGCAAGTCGACCTTCATAAAGCTGATCCTCAAGGAGCTCGTGCCCGAAGAAGGGCGCATCCTCGTGGCCGGCCGCAACCTCGGCACCCTGCGGCAGAGCAAGGTGCCGCTGCTGCGACGCAACATCGGCTGCGTGTTCCAGGACTTCAAGCTGCTGCCCAACAAGACCATCTTCGACAACGTCGGCTATGCGCTCGAGGTCGTCGGCGAGCCGCGACGCTCCATCCGCCGCAAGGTTCCCGAGATCCTCAGCCTGGTGGGCCTCGCCGACAAGACCAACAGCTACCCGCACGAGATCAGCGGCGGCGAGCAGCAGCGCGTCTCCGTGGCGCGCGCCTTCGTCAATCATCCGCCGTTGCTCCTCGCCGACGAGCCCACCGGGAACATCGACCCCGAGACCGCGGTCGGCATCATGCAACTGCTGGTGCGCATCAACCGCACCGGCACCACCGTGGTCGTGGCCACCCACGACCGCGACATGGTCAACCGCATGCGCCGGCGCGTGCTGCAGCTCGAGGCCGGGCGCCTGGTGCGCGACGAGCACCGCGGCAGCTACGATCAGGTCACTGACAGCGAAGAAGAGGAGGCCTGACGTGAGGCTCGGCTTCTTCCTCTCCGAGGCGCTCGGCTCCATGCGGCGCAACTGGGTCATGGCCATGGCGGCCGTGATCACCGTGTTCATCAGCACGGCCATCTTCGGCGCCGTCCTGGTCACGCGCGACAACCTCAACCAGGGCGCCACCAGCCTCAAGAACCGCGTCATGATCGAGGTCTTCCTCAAGGACGAGGCCACGCCCGGAGCGGTCCAGGCGCTGGAGCGCAAGATCCAGGGCATGCCGGACGTGAAGAGGTACAAGTACATCTCCAAGGAAGAGGCGCTCAGGCGCTTCCGCGAGCGCTTCGGCGAGCGCATCGTCGCCAACCTGCCCATCAACCCGCTGCCGGCGTCCTACGAGATCCAGGTCAAGAACGCCGACAAGGTCGATGTGGTCGCGCAGCAGTTCTTCAGCGACCCCGTGGTGGACAACGATCCCGGTACTCACAACGGGGTGAAGTACGCCAAGGAGACGGTGCGCAAGATGCTGGGCACCATCAACCTCATCGAGAAGGGCATGTGGGTGACCACCGGCGTCTTCGCCGCCGCCGCCATCCTGCTCATTAGTACGACGGTGCGGCTCTCCATCTTCGCCCGCCGCCGAGAAGTCGAGATCATGCGCCTCGTGGGCGCCACCAACTGGTTCATCCGCTGGCCGTTCGTGCTCGAAGGGTTCATCGCCGGGCTCATCGGCGCCATCCTCGCGGCCTGCTTCGTCTGGATGTGCAACTGGGCGCTCGCCAACTGGCTGAAGAGCAGCGATATCAACTTCCTCAGCCTCAGGGTGTTCCGCATGGGGTGGCAGGGCGGCGCGTGGCCGCTGGGTCTCCTGCCCACACTGGCGATCCTCGGCGCCTTCCTCGGAGCTGTCGGCAGCCTCGTTGCGTTGCGGCGCTACCTCAAGACCTGAGGTCGGTGCGGCCTACAGGAAACCGGCCGCTGGGCGCAGAACTGGTGTGATTGCCATGTCCACTACGCGCAGACTCATCATGGCCGCCTTTCTGGCGGCGCTGGCCCTCGGCTTCGTGCCGGTGGTCGCGGCTGCCGCGCAGCAGGGCACGCTCGAGCATACGCGGGCCCGGATCGTCGCGGCCAAGAAGCACAAAGCCTCCCTGACCGACCAGATCGCCGCGCTCGACGGCAGGCTCGCCGCCATGGACGGCCAGCTCGCCAGGCTCGGCGACCAGATCGATGCCGTGGGTGAGAAGCTCGCGACAACCCGCGAGAAGCTCGGCCTCCTGCGTGAGGAGATGCGCCTCAAGCGGCTGGAGCTGGAGAAGGCGGAGAAGAAGCTGGCCCTCGAGCAGGACTACTTCCAGCAGCGTGTCGTGATCACATACAAGACCTCTGATCTCACGTATGTGGACGTCGTGCTCGAGTCGACGAGCTTCGAGGATCTGGTCACGCGCATGAGCGTGGTCCGCGACTTCATCGCCGGCGACAACGATCTGGTGGGCCGGCTGCAGACTATGCGCGACACGGTCGAGGGTGAGAAGCAGGCTATCGCCGACAAGGAGAGCGCCGTTCACAAGGCGGTGGCCGATCTGCAGCAGCAGAGCGACGAGCTCGCCGCCCTCCGCGCCGCGCAGGCGGCGCAGCAGGCGGCTTCACTGGCCCTGCGCAAGCAGAAGGACGGCACGCTCTCGTCGGTCGAGAACAACCTCGCGCTGCTGGAGCGCCAGGAAGACCAGCTCCTGGCCGAGAGCAACGCGTTGTCCGGGGTCATCAACGGCTCCAGCGGGGGCGGGGGCGGCACCGGCAGCCTCATCTGGCCGGTGAGTGGCCCGGTCACCTCGTCTTTTGGCTGGCGCATCCACCCGATCTTCGGCTACAAGAAGTTCCACACCGGCATCGACATCGGCGCCGGCTACGGCGCGCCCATCCACGCCGCCGACAGCGGCACCGTGATCTATGCCACCTGGATGAGCGGCTACGGCAACGTGATCATCATCGACCACGGGCGCGGCATCTCCACTCTGTGCGCGCACCAGTCATCGCTGGCCGTGGGCAATGGGGCCAGGGTCTCACGCGGGCAGACGATCGGGTATGTGGGATCCACGGGGTTCTCCACCGGCCCGCACCTGCACTTCGAGGTGCGCCTGAACGGGAACCCCGTCGACCCCATGGCCTACCTCTGACGATGCGGGCGCCTGTTTGAAGCGCGATCATCTACCGACTAGCATGCACAGGTGATGCGCGCCCTTCGCACCATCGTCGTCGTCCTTCTCGTGTCCCTGGGGTTCCTCGGGGGCTACTTCGTCGGCTGGTTCATGCACGGCGAGAACGTCGTGCGCCTCAGCGGGACCGAGCGCAACGACGCCAAGAAGGCGGCGAGCCTGGAGCAGCGCGTCATCGAGGAGCTCGAGGGCCGCTACTACAAGGCCGTCGACGCCGAGAAGCTCGGCCGGGCCGGAGTGCGTGGCGTTCTCAAGTCACTCGACGACCCGTACACCGTCTATCTCAGCCCCGAAGAGACCATGGCGTTCGAGGAGAAGGAGAGCGGCGAGTACTCGGGCATCGGCGCCTCGCTGCAGAAGTCCGCCAAAGGCGTCGTCATCACCAGCGTGTTCCCGGGGTCTCCCGCCGCCGCCGGCGGCCTCAAGCCCGGCGACACCATCGTCAGCGTCGACGGCTCATCCACCAAGGACGTGGCCATCGAAACGATCATCGGCAGGATCAAGGGCAAAGAGGGCACCCAGGTCAGACTGGAGATCAAGCCCAAGAACGGGCCGCCGAGGCAGCTGAGCGTCACGCGCCGCCCCATCCAGATCCCCGAGACTCGCAAGTCGATGGAGAAGGCCGGCGGAAAGAAGGTCGGCTACGTACAGCTGTATGAGTTCGGCGGCTACGCGGCGCGCGATGTACGCCGCGACATCGAGGGTCTCGCCGGGAAGGGTGCGCAGTCGTTCATTCTCGACCTGCGCTACAACGGAGGCGGCCTGCTCTCGCAGGCGGTCGACGTGACCGGCGTGTTCCAAACCGGGTCGGTGACGTCCACCAAGGGTCTGCACTCGCCGCTGGAGGAGCTCAAGGCCAATGGACCGGCGGCGACCGGCAAGACGCTGGTACTCCTGGTCAACGGCTACTCGGCCAGTGCCTCCGAGATCGTCACCGGCGCTCTCAAGGACCGCGGCCGCGCAGAGGTCATCGGCACGCGCACGTTCGGCAAGGGACTGGTGCAGAGCATCGTGCCGTTGGGCAACAACGCCTCGCTCAAGCTCACGACGGCCGTCTACTACACGCCGAACGGCACCAACATCAACGAGAAGGGCATCACGCCGGACATCGTCGTCACGGAGAAGCCGAAGACGAAGAAGGACGAGCAGTTGCAGGCCGCGCTCAGGTACCTCGCGCGGCAGCCTTAGGCCGGCCGTGACCGCGCCGCGCCACGATGACGGACGCGGGCGGCCGAGCAGCGATGGACGCCCGCGGCGTGAGGGCCGGCCGGCTCGCCAGACCCCGTCGGCCAAACCTCTCCCTTACCGCGTCGCCCGCTGGGGCAAGTTCTGGTCGCTCGAGCCGCTGTTCGCCGACGACCGCTCCTGCCTGGTCGCCAAGGGCGGCGAGCCTCCGAAGCTGGACGAGCTCGTCCTTGCCGTGCCCGTGCATGGGGACCGCCGGCGCATCGTGGAGGTCCTCGGCACGGCCGACGACGTCAGGGCCGTGCTGCGCGCCATGCTGTATGCCCGCGGGCTGCCGCAGGGCTTCGACCCCGAGGTGCTGGAGGAGGCCGCCGCGGTCCGCGCGCGCGAGGCGCGCGCGGACCGCGGCCGCCGCGACCTCACGGCGCTGCCGACCTTCACCATCGACCCCGACACGGCGCGCGATTTCGACGACGCCATCAGCGTGGCGCGCGACGGCGAGGGGTACCGCGCCCACGTCCACATCGCCGATGTCTCCTACTTCGTCGACGATGACGGCGCCATAGAGCGTGCCGCGCGGCGGCGTACGTCGAGCGCGTATCTGCCGCTGTTCGCCGAACCCATGCTGCCGGGCGCGCTGAGCAGCGACCTCTGCAGTCTGGTGCCTCGCCAGCCGCGCAAGTGCGTCACGGTGGAGTTCGCCTTCGCCGCCAACGGCCGGCGCACGGCCGTGGAGTTCTACCGCTCGCTCATCAGCAGCGACCACCGGCTCACGTACGGCTTCGTGGACACGGTCATCGGCGCCGCGACGGAGGTGGCCGCGCCGGAGGCCGCCGCCGCGCCCTCGGCGCGGCCACCTCGAGTGGCGCCGGACGACGCCACGACCGTCGCCGACGCCGGCCTGCTCGCGCAGCTCCGCCTTGCCCACGAGCTCGCCGGGGTGTTGCGCCGCCGACGCTACGCGCGCGGCGCCCTCGTGCTCGGCTCGTTCGAGCCCGAGTACGCCTTCGACCACGCCGGCGAGCTCAGCGGCGCCGTGGCGCGGCCGGAGACGCCGTCGCACGCCCTGGTCGAGGAGTTCATGCTGGCCGCCAACGAGGCGGTCGCCGAGTTCCTGCTGCGCAAGAAGGCGCGCACTCTGTACCGCGTGCACGAACCCCCGGAGCCCGCCAGCGTGCGCGAGCTGCTCGACGCGCTCGAGGAGCTCGGCGTGCCGACGCCGCCGTTCCCGGCCGTCGAGGCCGTGCCGGCGGCGAAGCTGGCGGAGGCTTTCGGGCGCCTCAGCCGGACCGTCGCCGAGACCAGCGCGCGCGAGGGCCGCGGCATGCGCGCCTGGCCGACGTTGCTCCTGCGCGCCCTGAAACAGGCGCGCTACAGCCCGGCCAACCTGGGCCACTTCGGTCTGGCCAGCAGCGCCTACCTGCACTTCACGTCACCGATCCGTCGCTACCCCGACCTGGTCACGCACCGCAGCCTGCTCCTTCACCTGGGCGGCGGCGGCGGCGAGCTGGGCGAAGCGGAGCTCGCCGCCGCCGCCGAGGATTGCTCCACGCGCGAACGCGAGATCGGCCGCCTGGAGATGGAGGCGGATGACGTCGCCCTGTGCTTCCTGCTCGAACGGCGCCTCCAGGAGGAGGGTTGGGAGCAGGAGTTCGCCGGCGAGGTCATCGGTCTCGTCGGCGGCGGGCTGTTCGTGCGCTTCGGCGACGTGTTCGAGGGCTTTCTCTCGTCGCGTCGTCTCGGCGGCGAGCGCTTCGAGGTGAGCGAGCACGGGACGGCGCTGGAGGGTCAGGCTACCGCGCGCCGGTACCGGCTCGGCGACGCCGTCACCGTCAGGGTGGAGCGCGTCGACCGTCTGCGCGGCAGGGTCGACTTGGCGCCGGCGGCGCCTCCGGCGGGCCGTTCCGTCATCGGGCTCGATCGCGCCCCTGCCCGCCGGTCCTCCGGCAGCCGGCCGCCACGCCGTCGGGGGGCCGGACACGACCAGCGTCAGCGCGGCCGCTAACCTCGACGACGGGGCCGGGGCCCGGCGTGCTCGCCGTCTCCGATGCGGTAACCTAGGGCTATGACACGAGAGACCGGCATCAAACGGGTCGCCGACAACCGCAAGGCGTACCACGACTACTTCATCGACGACACCTACGAGGCGGGCATCGCCCTCGTCGGCACCGAGGTCAAGTCGCTGCGCAAGGGGCGCGTCAACCTGCGGGACAGCTACGTCGAGGTCAGAGGCATGGAGCTCTTCCTGGTCGGCGCCCACATCAGCCCCTTCGAGCAGGGCAACATCTGGAACCATGAGCCGCTCCGCCCGCGCAAGCTGCTTCTGCACTTGCACGAGATCGAGCGCATCGCCCACCGCGTCAACGAGCGTGGCTACACGGTGGTGCCCACCAAGATCTACTTCAAGGATGGGCGCGCCAAGGTGGAGATCGGCATGGCGCGCGGCAAGAAGCTCTACGACAAGCGTCACGACATGGCCGAGCGCGACGCCAAGCGCGATGTGGAGCGTGCCTTGCGCGGCCGCGGGGAAGACAGGCGATAGCGCCGGCGCCGCGGGCGCCGGCGTGCGGGGCCGACCAGGGAGGTGCCCATGGGCACGCTGGACCACGAGCAGATCGAAGCAGCGCTGGCCGAGCTCGACGGATGGTCGTTTCGGGACGCAGCTCTCACGCGGACCTTCCGCTTCGCCGATTTCGTCCACGCTATCGGCTTTGTCGAGCACCTCGCCGAGGTGGCCGAGGAGCGGCAGCACCACCCCGACATCGACATTCGCTACAACAAGGTCACGCTGCACCTCAGCACGCACAGCGCCGGCGGCGTCACGATGCGCGACGTCGAGCTGGCCGAAGCCATCGGTCACCTGGTCTGACGGCCGGCGCGCGGCCCCCCAGGGCCCCGCGCTCCGGCCACCGAAGCGGCCCCTCCGCCGTCTGTGCTAGACTCGTCAGCCGTTGCCCTCGTAGCTCAGGGGATTAGAGCGCGCGCCTCCGGAGCGCGAGGTCGAAGGTTCGAATCCTTCCGGGGGCACCAACGTTGTC
>Ga0209538_1000771_pt1 | contig 18014 bp, 12 predicted proteins | sample BarGraNGADG00211_2_FD_184492 | JGI IMG/M metagenome (GOLD analysis project Ga0209538, IMG submission 184492) | Arctic peat soil microbial communities from Barrow, Alaska - Barrow Graham LP Ref core NGADG0004-211 (SPAdes) (version 2) | ecosystem: Environmental > Terrestrial > Soil > Wetlands >... | reverse complement strand
GATGACCTCACCGCCCTGCTCGGCGACCAGGTCCGCCGCCACTTGCAGCGCGTTCTCGTCGAGCTCGTTGAGGGTGCCCTCACCACCGACGCGGACGACCCGGCCCTCGGCGTCGAAGGCCCGCTCGGACTGAAGGTCCGGAACGTGCTTGACGCACACCACGATTCTCATCCGCGCTGCCTGTCCCCTGTCGCGACGTCCGGTCGAAAGCCGGGGCCAGGCTACCTCGCGCCCGCGAGGGCCCGACGGGCGAGAACACCATGCGGACGCCCGGCAGGACTCCTCAGGCGGTGCCGGCTGCGATCGCCTGCCCGGCCAGGCAGAACATGGAGACGACGACGATCGCGGGCGCGATCGTGATCAGGCTCGTCCACAGCTTCTCGCGGAAGAACCAGCCCAGCAGCACCGGCGCCGCGACGACGACGATGATCGGGAGGTAGGCGAACGCTCGGCCGGCTCCCTGGGCGTCAGCGACCTGGGCCAGCCCTTGGTGCACCACCTGGTAGACGAAGAAGGCCGCGACGACCGATGCGGCGATCCCGCCGACCACGACGATGACCTTGCGCATGTGCTCCTCTTCTCCCGCCCCGGTGTGGGCGATCCCCCGCCGCGGGTAGCGGCCAGGCGCGATCCGGATGTACCGACAGGCCCCGTGTTGTGTTGGGCCTGCTGATGAGATGGGCAACAATGGCCGGTTATGACGGCGATCCCGGCATCAGTTCGTCCGTTCCGGCTCGGCGTCCATCTCACCGAGGGTGGCGCGGACGTCGCCGTGTTCGCTTCGCACGCCACTGCGGTCGAGCTGTGCCTGATCGCACCGGCGTCGAAGGCCAAGGCCCCGAGCGGCTGGCGCGAGCGCCGGATCGCGCTCGACGGGCCCGAGCACGGCGTCTGGCACGGGCACGTCGAGGGTGTCACGGCGGGCCAGGAGTACGGGTTCCGGGTGTACGGCCCGTGGGACCCGGCGTCCGGGCTGCGCCACAACCCGGCCAAGCTGCTCGTGGATCCGTACGCGCGCGCCATCGTCGGTGAGCTGACGTACGACCCGGACGTGTTCGGGCAGGTCGTACCCGACCAGTCGGCGCCGCCCCCGGCGGATGCCGAGCCGGCTCCCGATCACGCGGCCGACTCGCGTGACTCGATCAACCATGTTCCGCACAGCGTCGTCGTCGACGACCACTTCTACGGCTGGAAGGCGCCACGGCCGAACATCCCGTGGTCGGAGACGGTCATCTACGAGGCACACGTGCGCGGGCTGACCAAGCAGCTGGCGCGGATCCCCGAGGAGCTGCGCGGGACCTACGCGGGTCTCGCGTCCGACGTCGTGATCGAGCACCTGCGCTCGCTCGGTGTGACCACCGTCGAGCTGCTCCCGGTGCACTTCTTCACGCCCGAGGAACCGCTGGTCCAGCGCGGGCTCACGAACTACTGGGGCTACAACACGCTCGGCTTCTTCGCCCCGCACCACGCGTATGCCACGACCGCCGCGCAGGCCGCCGGTCCGGGCGCGGTTCTGGCGGAGTTCAAGGGCATGGTCGAACGGCTGCACGCCGCCGGCCTCGAGGTGATCCTCGACGTCGTCTACAACCACACGAGCGAGAGTGGTGCCGACGGCCCGCACCTCAGCTTCAAGGGACTCGACAACACGGTGTACTACCTGCACGACGGCGCGACGCCGGCCACCTACGTGGACGTGACCGGGTGCGGGAACACGCTCGACTTCCGGCGTCCGAGGGTGGTCCAGCTCGCCCTGGACTCGTTGCGGTACTGGGTGCAGGAGATGGGCGTGGACGGGTTCAGGTTCGACCTCGCGGTCACCCTGGCGCGCGGGTATGACGGCTTCGACCCGGACCACCCGTTCCTGGTCGCGCTGCAGAGTGATCCGGTGCTCGCCGGCGTCAAGCTGATCGCCGAGCCGTGGGACCTGGGCCCTGGCGGCTGGCAGACCGGTGGTTTCCCGACACCGATGGCGGAGTGGAACGACCGGTTCCGGGACGCGGTGCGCGCGTTCTGGCTGGCCGACCCTGGTCAGGCGGCGCACGGTGCGGCCGGGCGCGGCATCAGCGACCTCGCCACTCGCTTGGCCGGTTCGGCGGACCTGTTCGGTCACTCCGACCCGCCACTCATGCGCGGCCCGATGGCGTCGATCAACTTCGTGACCGCCCACGACGGCTTCACGATGGCGGACCTGGTCACGTACGACTTCAAGCACAACGAGGCGAACGGCGAGGGCAATCGCGACGGGTCGGACAACAACCTGTCGTGGAGCCACGGCCTCGAGGGCCCGATCGCGCCGGACTCCCCCGGCGACGAGATCTCGCACGTGCGGCGCCGGTCGATCCGAAACCTGATGGCCAGCCTGGTGCTCGCCGCCGGGACGCCGATGATCGCGGCCGGCGACGAGATCGCGCGAACCCAGCAGGGCAACAACAACGCGTACTGCCAGGACAACGGGCTGTCCTGGGTGAACTGGGCCGCCGCGCCGTGGCGCGACGATCTGCTCGCGACCATGAAGCACCTGCTCGCGTTGCGCCGGGCCCATCCGGCCATCCACAGCGCGCGGTTCTTCGACGGGCGCCCACTGCGCGGGGCCGGCCGGCAGGACCTCTCGTGGTGGAACGCGGACGGGTCGCCGCTGGTGGACGGGCAGTGGCGCGACCCGGCGGTGCGCACGGTGCAGATGCTGCGCAGTGACCCGACGAACACCAGCCCTGGCGTGCTCATGGTGATCAACGGCGCGCTCGACCAGGTCGACGTGACGCTCCCCGACGACCGCGCCACCGCGTGGGAGCTCGCCTGGGACAGCGTCTGGGAGAACCCCTCGGAGAGCGCCGACGCCGAGGCGGAGGGCGAGCTGCACGGGAAGCCCGGCGACAAGGTGCCGATGGATCCGCTGAGCGTGCGGGTGTACGTGTCGCGGTAGGGACAAGCCCGTCTCGGGGCGGAGCGTGCCTCACAACCCGAAGGGCACCTCAAGGCGTCGACCCGCCACCGTGATCGACATTGAGACGTCCGTGGCGCCGGCGGCGTCCAGGCAACCCAGCAGCGTTGAAAGAAGCATGTCCTCTCGGCTCTCCACTCGGGACACCGCACCCTGGCCGACGCCCACCCGGTCATCCCGGCGCACGATGCGCACCTTCTTGCTCATCGCCCTTCCTGCCCCCCTTGGCTTGAACCATTCGCAGACCATCTGGTCGGCCCTGGAACCGACGCCGTCGTAGAACACGTCCCCCATGCTCACCTTGTTGTTGGCGAACAGCGCCGCCACCGCGGTGTCGTCATCCGCGAACCACACGATCGTGCGGACCGCGACGTGCTCGACGTAGGGATGGGACAACCGCTACAGCTCGTACCTCCGGGACGGTCGCGGTCGCCGTGGTCACGCCCGGCGGATCCTGTGGACCGAAGACGGCAGTTGCGTCCGTCGGGCCGTCCACCTGGGCCCAGGTGGCGATGGTCGCCGCATCGAGGTCATAGGGACCACCACCCGCAGTCCCAGTTCGGGTCAGCGGCACGTTGTAGACCACCGTGGTGCTGTTGTCCGGACCCGGCTGGTCCGTGCTCCCCTCCGCGAGCGATGCAACGCCAAGAACCCGGGATACCGGATCCGGCTGCCGCCTCGACCACCATCAAGCCCGAAGAGCCACCGTTCGGCCGGGCCAGAGGTCGTGCACTCGGTAGAGTTGCGCCACCAAACTGCGAACCCAGGAGTTCCCACCATGCGCATCTCCGTAATCGGTTGTGGTTACCTCGGTGCGGTTCACGCAGCTGCGATGGGCTCACTGGGGCACGACGTGGTCGGGGTCGATGTGAACTCGATCAAGATCGACGCCCTTGCGGCCGGCTGTGCGCCGTTCTATGAGCCCGGCCTCCCCGAGCTGCTCGACGAGGTGGCGGATACCGGCCGGGTGCGCTTCACCACCGACATAGCTGCCGTCGCGGGTGCCGCCGTCCACTTCGTGTGCGTGGGGACGCCTCAGAAGCGCGGCGAGTTCGGTGCGGATCTTGCCTACGTGCATGCCGCCGTCGACCAGTTGCTTCCACACCTGCAGCCGGGCGACGTTGTCGTCGGGAAGTCCACCGTGCCGGTCGGCACGGCCGAACAACTCGCGGAGCAGCTCGCGCCAACCGGCGCGACGCTCATCTGGAACCCCGAGTTCCTCCGCGAGGGCTTCGCGGTAAAGGACACCCTGCACCCCGACCGGTTCGTCTATGGGCTCCCGCACGCCGAGCACGGCGTCCCGACGCCGGAAGGCCTCGCGGCGAAGGCGTTGCTGGATGAGGTGTACGCGACTCCGCTCTCCGAGGGCATTCCCCTCGTCGTGACCGACTACGCGACCGCGCAGCTCGTCAAGGTCGCGGCGAATTCGTTCCTTGCCACGAAGATCTCATTCATCAACGCGATGGCCGAGCTGTGCGAAGCAACCGGGGCAGATGTCACCAGCCTCGCCGACGCGATCGGGCACGACGAGCGGATCGGACGGAGGTTCCTGAACGCAGGACTCGGTTTCGGTGGTGGCTGCCTACCCAAGGACATCCGCGCCTTCATGGCACGCGCCGGCGAGCTGGGCGCGGACCAGGCGTTGTCCTTCCTCCGCGAGGTCGACTCGATCAACATGCGCCGTCGGGTCCGGATGGTGGACCTGGCGAGGGAGGTATGCCACGGCTCGATCGTGGGGCGCCGCGTGGCGGTGCTGGGCGCTGCCTTCAAGCCCGACAGCGACGACGTGCGCGACTCGCCTGCTCTGTCGGTCGCGGCCCAGATGCAGCTCCAGGGTGCACATGTCACTGTCACGGACCCGCAGGCGATCGGTAATGCGAGGGCCGCGTGGCCGAGCCTGAAGTTCTCCGACACCGTCATGGGCGCCGTCGCTGGTGCCGACGTCGTGCTGCTGGCCACCGAGTGGTCCGAGTACCGCGAGCTCGACCCGGACGAGCTCGGCGCCGTGGTAGCCGAGCGGCGAATACTCGACGGACGCAACGTCCTCGACCCAGCACGGTGGCGTACGGCCGGCTGGACCTACCGAGCACTCGGCCGACCCTGACCCTGCCTCACCAGCTGCGACCCGAAGGCCTTGTCCCGGCCCCGGTTGGCCGCTCGCGTCGACGCCCTCCACGGCCGCCCGATCCCCGAGGCCGGGCGGCTGGCCCGCGCCCCGCGGACCCGGCGGGCGACTCCCGTGACAGGAGGGTAGCAACACCGCTGCTCCGCTGTCCGGCCCTCCAAGGTCAAGGTACGGCTCAATGCCAACCTAAACGCTTCAACTAAGCGTTCGCGACGACTCCTACCTCAGCCGCCGACGCGAGCCCCGCGTGCCGTGGAACGATCCGCACCGTGTACCCGAAAGGCCCGGACGTATCGATCCGTACATCTCCCGCGAATGCGTGCCGCCCCCCCTCGTAGCTCTCCGCGATCGAGAGCGGCGCCACCGCAAACGCCCCGATCTCGTCCGTCTCGGAGACCTTTCCGTACGCCACCTGCACGCTCACGTCGTCCGGGCTGAGCCCGTCGAGAGAGACGTACGCGCGCACGTGCAGCACATCGCCCACCTGCGGCACGTCGCCGATGCCGCCGGTCTCCACGTGGTCGACCTTCACGAGCGGCCACGAGGCGCGGACCAGCGCCTTCCACTCCGCCATGTCCTTCGCCCCCGCGTACTTCCGGGCCGCGAGCGACCGCCCCGACGCGGCGGCAGGCGCGTACAGCTGCTCGACATACTCTGAGACCATCCGGGTCGCCTGAACCTTCGGCCCGAGCGTCGCCAGGGTGTGCCGGACCATCCCGACCCACCGGATCGGGATGCCGCACTCGTCGCGGTCGTAGAACAGCGGCGCCACCTGGGTCTCGATGAGCTCGTACAGGGCGGCGGCCTCGAGGTCGTCCCGGTGCTCGGCGTCCTCGACGCCGTCGGCCGTCGGGATGACCCAGCCGTTCTCACCGTCGGCCCACTCGTCCCACCAGCCGTCCAGGATGGACAGGTTGAGCGCACCGTTGAGCGCCGCCTTCATGCCGGACGTCCCGCAGGCCTCGAGCGGACGCAGGGGGTTGTTGAGCCAGACGTCGCAGCCCGGGTAGAGGTTCTGCGCCATCGCGATGTCGTAGTTGGGCAGGAAGACGATCCGGTGGCGCACGTCGGCGCCGTCGGCGAAGCGGACGAGCTGCTGGATCAGGCTCTGGCCCTGCTCGTCGGCTGGGTGCGCCTTGCCCGCGAGCACGAGCTGCACCGGCCGCTTGGGGTCGAGCAGGAGTCGGCGAAGCCGCTCCGGGTCGCGCAGCATGAGGGTGAGCCGCTTGTAGGTGGGCACCCGACGGGCGAAGCCGATGGTGAGCACGTCCGGGTCGAGCACCTCGTCCACCCAGCCGAGCTCGGCCGGACTCGCGCCCCGATTGGCCCAGGAGGCGCGCACCCGACCGCGGGCGTCGTCGACCAGGTGAGCACGCAGCGTGTGCCGCATCGCCCACAGCTCCTCGTCGCGGATGCCGTCCTGGCGCAGCCAGCCGCTCCCGTCAGCGCGCTCGTCCGCGCTGAACCGCTCGGCCTCCAGCCCGGAGAGCCGCGCATCGACCCAAGTAGGCGAGTGCACGCCGTTGGTGACCGAGGTGATCGGCACCTCGGACTTGTCGAACCCGGGCCAGAGGCCGCTGAACATGCCGCGGCTGACCTGTCCGTGCAGCTTCGAGACGCCGTTGGCGCGCTGACCGAGGCGCAGGCCCATCACAGCCATGTTGAACACGGTCGGGTCGCCACCCACGTAGTCCTCCGCGCCGAGCGCGAGGATCTGCTCGATCGGGACACCCTCGATCGCGTTCTGCCCGCCGAAGTACTGCGTGATCAGGTCCACCGGGAACCGGTCGATACCGGCCGGCACCGGGGTGTGCGTGGTGAACACGGTCGCCGCGCGCACCGCCTCGAGGCCCTCGGCGAACGTGAGGCCTGAGCCGTGGACCAGCTCGCGGATCCGCTCGACGCCGAGGAAGCCGGCGTGGCCTTCGTTCGTGTGCCAGACCTCAGGCGCGGGCGCGCCGGTCAGACGCGACCACATGCGCAGCGCCCGCACGCCGCCGACGCCGAGCAGCAGCTCTTGCTGCAAGCGGTGCTCGCCGCCACCGCCGTACAGCCGGTCGGTGACCGCGCGGGCGGCGTCGTCGTTCGCGTGCACGTTGGAGTCCAGCAAGAGCAGCGGGACTCGTCCGACGGCAGCCATCCATACGTGGGCGTGCAAGGTGCCTCCGCCGGGCAGTGCGATGGTGAGCTCGCACGGCGCGCCGTCGACCTCGCGCAAGAGGGTCAGCGGGAGACCGTCCGGGTCGATCACCGGGTAGGTCTCGACCTGCCAGCCGTCGCGGGTGAGCGACTGCTTGAAATAGCCGGAGCCGTAGAGGAGGCCGACACCGACCATCGGCACGCCGAGGTCAGAGGCGCTCTTGAGGTGGTCGCCGGCGAGGATACCGAGACCGCCCGAGTATTGCGGCAGCACGGAAGTGACGCCGAACTCGGGCGAGAAGTAGCCGATGGCGGCCGGAAGGTCCGCCCCGGCGCCCTGGTACCAGCGCGGCTCGTTCAGGTACCGGTGCAGGTCATCGGACGCCGCGTTGACCGCGCCGACGAAGCCCTCGTCCGTGGCGAGCGCCTCGAGCCGCTCGGAGCCGAGCGCGCCGAGCAGGGCGACCGGGTCGCCGTCGACGTCGACCCACAGCTTCGGGTCGATCGCCGAGAACAGGTTGCTTGTCGGCGGGTGCCAGGACCAGCGCAGGTTGTGCGCCAGCTCGTCGAGGGGGTTCAGGGCATCGGGCAGCACAGTACGGACGGTGAATCGTCGGATCGCTCTCACTTGGGGAAGGATAACCGGGCCCAGGCGGCGACCCGACATCCGGAGGGCGCCCCAGGAAGATGTTTACCAGTCCGTAACCCGCGGGTGCGTCCGCGCCCTTGCGCTGAGGTCGCGCGGCTGCCCGCGCGGTGGCCGGGTGGGGCAGCCGCACCCAGAATGGGTCGGCAGCACGGACCGACCGGTTGCCCGGCACCCGTCAGCTGCCAGCCGCCCACCACACGGAGGAACACCCTTGACCGATCTCGTCAGCCTCGCCCAGTCCCACCTGGAGGCCGCCCACGCGTCCGCGCACGGCCGCAGCGCCGAGCTGATCGTGCGCGACGGCGTGCTGCGCCAGTCCGTCGTCGCCCTCGTCGCCGGCACCGAGCTGGCCGAGCACAACTCCCCGCCCGCCGCGAGCCTGCAGGTCCTGACCGGGCGGCTGCGCGTCACCGGGTTCGATTCGCCCGATCTCAGCGCCGGGGAGCTGACGGTGCTCACGCACGAGCGTCACGCCGTCACGGCGCTGGAGGATTCGGTGTTCCTGCTCACCACGGTCACCGGGGTGGCGCAGGAGGCTGCACCCGACCAGGCCTGACGCTCGCCCGCCCCGCCCCCGCCCGACGCGCACCCGCCGCCGCTCGCTCCCCGCGCGAGTCGCAGACGGCCCCGCGTCCCCGTTCTCGCTACGTTTGAGGGGTGACCGTGAAGCCCAGGGCTGTGCGGCCGACGCCGATCGGCCGGATCCCGGTGATCGCCGTCGGGCCCGTCATCGAGGCGGGCCGCTGGTCGGCAAAAGCCGTGGTCGGCGAGGCTGTGCCGATCGAGGCGACGGTCTTCCGCGAGGGGCACGACGCAGTCGCCGCGACGGCGGTGCTGCTTCGCCCGGACGGCAGTGTCCACTCGACCGCCCGCATGGTCGACGTCGCGCCGGGCCTGGACCGGCTCCAGGGCTGGGTGGTCCCCGACGCGACCGGGCTCTGGTCATTCCGGGTCGAGGGCTGGTCGGACCCGTACGGCACCTGGTCGCACGACGCCGCGATCAAGGTCATCGCCGGCGTCGACGTCGAGCTCATGCTTGCCGAGGGTGCGCTGTTGCTGGACCGCGCCGCCAAGCGCCCCCGCCAGGCCGCCAAGAACACCACCGCCCTGCGGGACGCCGCTGCAGCGCTGCGGGACACCTCGCGCCCGCCCGGCGCGCGACTCGCCGCGGGCCTCTCGGCCCAGGTCCGCACCGCCCTCGCGGCCGCGGCCCTGCGCGACTTCGTCACGGCGTCGGCCACATACCCGCTCCGGGTGGACCGCGAGCGCGCGCTGTTCGGCTCGTGGTACGAATTCTTCCCGCGCTCCGAGGGCGCGATGTACAACAACCGCACCCGAAAGTGGACATCCGGCACGCTGCGCACGGCGGCCGAGCGGCTGCCCGCGATCGCGGAGATGGGCTTCGACGTCGTCTACCTCACCCCGATCCACCCGATCGGCACCACGAACCGCAAGGGTCGCAACAACTCGCTCACCTGCCTGCCTGGCGATCCGGGATCGCCGTACGGCACCGGCTCCGACGTGGGCGGGCACGACGCGATCCACCCGGAGCTCGGCACCTTCGAGGACTTCGACGCCTTCGTGGCTCGGGCCCGCGAGCTGGGGCTCGAGGTGGCGCTGGACCTCGCGCTGCAGTGCTCGCCGGACCACCCGTGGGTGACCGAGCACCCCGAGTGGTTCACCACCCGGGCCGACGGCACGATCGCTCGCGCCGAGAACCCGCCGAAGAAGTACCAGGACATCTATCCGCTCAACTTCGACAACGACCCCGAGGGCATCTACGCGGGGATCCGCGGCGTCCTGCAGGTCTGGATCGACCACGGCGTCACCGCGTTCCGGGTCGACAACCCGCACACCAAGCCGCTGCCGTTCTGGGAGCGGATCATCGCGGACGTGGGCTCGGCCTACCCCGACGTCATCTTCTTGTCCGAGGCGTTCACCCGGCCGGCGATGTTGCGCACCCTCGCCATGATCGGGTTCCAGCAGTCGTACACGTACTTCACCTGGCGCAACACCCGGGACGAGCTCGCCGAGTACCTCACCGAGCTCTCCACCGAGACGGCCGGCTTGTTGCGCCCAAGCTTCTGGCCGACGACGCACGACATCCTCACGCCGACCCTCCAGCACGGCGGTGCCGCGGCCTTCGCGATCCGCGCCGTGCTGGCCGCCACCGGCTCCCCCACCTGGGGCATCTACTCGGGGTACGAGCTGCTCGAGAACGTGGCGCGGCCCGGCGTCGAGGAACAGATCGACAACGAGAAGTACGAGTTCAAGCCGCGCGACTGGGCGGCGGCCGAGGCCATCGGGATCACCGCCCTGCTGACCCGGCTGAACGACATCCGTCGGGACAACCCGGCGCTGCAGCGATTGCGCGGCCTGCACGTGCACGACACGACGAACGACCGGGTGCTCGCGTTCTCGCGGCACGTGCCGGCCGAGCACTCGCCGACCGGCCGCGCGAACACCGTGATCGTCGTCGTCGCGCTCGACCCGGACGGCATCAGCGAGTCGATTGTTCACCTCGACCTCGCGGCCCTCGGTGTCGAACCTGAGCACACGCCGACGACGCCGTCGTTCGCCGCGCACGACCTGCTCTCGGGTGCCACCTACGCTTGGGGTCACGAGGCGTTCGTTCGCCTCGACCCGACGGTGCAGTGCGCCCACATCATCGAGGTGCGGAGCCTATGACCCGTGCGTTCGACGCACTGCGGGACTACGAGCGCCGTCCGCTGGCCGACGACCCCCAGTGGTACCGCACGGCCGTCTTCTACGAGGTGATGGTCCGCTGCTTCTCCGACGAGTCGGACGACGGCATCGGGGACCTGCGCGGACTCATCGACCGACTCGACTACCTCGCGTGGCTCGGCATCGACTGCCTGTGGCTACCGCCCTTCTACCCGTCGCCACTTCGGGACGGCGGCTACGACATCGCGGACTATCGCGCCGTCGCCGGGCAGTACGGCTCGATGACCGAGTTCGGCGAGCTCGTCGAGGCGGCCCACGAGCGTGGCATCCGGATCGTCGTGGACCTGGTCATGAACCACACGAGCGACCAGCACCCGTGGTTCCAGTCCTCCCGCTCGAACCCGACGGGCGCGTACGGCGACTTCTACGTGTGGCGCGACGACAACACCGGCTACGGCGACGCGCGGATCATCTTCACCGACACCGAGACCTCGAACTGGACCTTCGACACGGTCCGCCGTCAGTACTTCTGGCACCGGTTCTTCTCGCACCAGCCCGACCTCAACTTCGAGAACCCCGCCGTGCAGGACACGATGATCGACGTCGCGCGGTTCTGGCTCAAGCGCGGCGTCGACGGCTTCCGGCTCGACGCGATCCCGTACCTCTTCGAGGCCGAGGGCACGAACTGCGAGAACCTTCCCGCCACCCACGAGTTCTTGCGCCGGATCCGCCGGACGGTCGATGCGGAGTTCCCCGGCACCGTGATCCTCGCCGAGGCGAACCAGTGGCCCGACGACGTCGTGCCGTACTTCGGCACGGAGGCCGAGCCCGAGTGCCACATGTGCTTCCACTTCCCGGTCATGCCGCGGATCTTCTTCGCGCTCAGGGAACAGCGGGCCAACAAGCTCGTGGAGATCATGGAGGACACCCCCCACGTCCCCGCCGGTGGCCAGTGGGGCACCTTCTTGCGCAACCACGACGAGCTCACCCTCGAGATGGTCTCCACCGAGGAACGCGCCGCGATGTACGGCTGGTACGCGCCCGACGCCAGGATGCGCGCGAACGTGGGCATCCGGCGTCGGCTCGCTCCCCTGCTGGACAACTCGCGCGCCGAGATCGAGCTCGCCAACGCCCTGCTCCTCTCCATCCCCGGCAGCCCGTGCCTGTACTACGGCGACGAGATCGGGATGGGCGACAACATCTGGCTGCCGGACCGGGACGCCGTGCGCACGCCGATGCAGTGGACGCCCGACCGCAACGCGGGTTTCTCGGCCGCGGATCCCGGGAAGCTCTACCTGCCGGTCATCCAGTCGCTCGTGCACCACTACACGAGCGCGAACGTCGAGGCGCAGTTCGCCCAACCGACCTCCTTGCTGCACTGGGTGCGTGGTCTGCTGGCGGTCCGTCGCCAGCATCCGGCGTTCGGGCTCGGCGACTACGTGCCGGTGGTGTCGAGCAACGAGTCCGTCTTCGCCTTCCTCCGCCGGACGCCGCAAGAGACGCTGCTCTGCGTGGCGAATCTCGCGACGACGCCGCGGGCCGCGACCCTGAGCCTCGAGGCCCTCGCCGGTCGCGAGCTGGTGGACATCTTCGGGGGCACGCCGTTCCCCGCGATCAGTTCTGAGGGGCGACTCACGATGACCTTCGGGTCGCGTGACTTCTACTGGCTCTCCGTGGCCACCCGCGGATGACGGGGGCCGCACCGGACGAGCGCGACGTTACGCACACGCCGGCCGATGACGAGCTGCTGACCATCCTGCGCGACTGGCTCCCCACCCGCCGCTGGTTCCCCGCCAAGGGCGTCGCAGCACGCCTGGAGTGCATCGGCGGCCTGACCCTGGCGGATCCTCGCGGCGAGGCGAGCGTGCGGGTGCTGCTGGTGCGGGTCCGGGCGCCCGACATCGACTCGGTGCTCCAGGTGCCGGTGACCGTCCGCGCCCCGACCGAGCTGCGGGACGACGTCGACGACCCCGCGTTCCTGCGCGCGTGGTTGGCCGCCGCCGACGGACCGGGCGCCGTCGTCGACCCGGATCGTGCGCGGGTGCTGTCGGGCGAGCAGTCCAACTCCTCTGTCGTACTGCCCGCGCTCGAGTCCGCGACCGAGTCCGCGACCCCGGCGGCGATCCTCAAGGTGTTCCGGACGCTCACCCCGGGCGACAACCCGGACGTCGACGTCCCGCGCGCCCTCGCGGCGGCCGGCTGGGCGCACGTCGCACGACCGCTCGCTTGGCTCGAGGCGGCCTGGTCGGTCGACGGCGAGCGGGTCCGCGGGTACCTCGGGGTGCTGAGCGAGTTCGTCCCGGACGCTCACGACGGGTTCGAGCTGGCCTGCTCGATGGTGCGGCGGGGCGAGTCGTTCACGGGGCTCGCGGCAAGCCTCGGGGCGACGATCGCCGAGATGCACGAGGCTCTCGCCCGGGCCCTGCCCACTCCCGCCCCCGAGCCCGGCCTCGATCGCAGCGGCGACCTGGCGCGGTCACTTCGAGAGCGCTTCCGGTGGGCCGCCCACTCCGTTCCCGCGCTCGACAGGTACGCCGCCGACGTCGAGCGCCTCGCCACGGGCACCCGCGCCCTGGGCATCCCGCCGGCTCCGCAGCGCATCCATGGCGACCTGCACCTAGGTCAGGTGATGCACGCGGCCACCGGCTGGTTCGTGCTGGACTTCGAGGGTGAGCCGCTCGCGCCGGTGACGACCCGGACCCGCCCCGATCTGGCGCTGCGCGACGTCGCCGGGATGCTCCGCTCGATCGACTACGCGGCCGCCGTCGGTGGGTCCGGTGGTGCCGCCGCACCCACCGCAGCCGAGCGCGGCTGGGCGGACGAGGCTCGCCGCAGCCTGCTCACCGGGTACTTCCGCGGACCTACCCGCCCGGACACCGAGACGGCCGTGCGCGCGCTCGAGGTCGAGAAGGCGCTGTACGAGGCGGTGTACGAAGCCCGCAACCGACCCACCTGGCTGCCGGTCCCGCTGGCGGCTCTGGACCGGTTGCTGACCCCCACCACTCCGGTCAGACCGGGATGACTCGGGCACGACGGGGCGCGAGCGACCCAGCGGACATTGGGCACTCGCGTCGGCCTCGTGGAAAGGTTGCGGCATGACACCCAGCGCACGCGTGCCCGACCCGGTCCCGTGTCAGGTGCCGCCTGCCGTGCTCGCCCAGGTGGCCGCGGGTACCAGCTACGATCCGCACGGCGTGCTCGGGCCCCGCATCGTCGACGACACGTTGACCATCCGGGTGCTGCGCCCCCTCGCCTCGTCCGTCACGGTGCTGCTGGCCGACGCCGAGCTGGAGATGACGCACGAGCAGGACGGGATCTGGGCCGTCGCCGCTGCCATGACCGAGGTGCCCGAATACCGGCTCCGGGTCGGCTACGACGACGAGACGAGCGAGTGCGACGACCCGTACCGGTTCCTGCCGAGCCTCGGCGAGCTCGACCTGCACCTGATCGGCGAGGGCCGGCACGAGCACCTCTGGCGGGTGCTCGGCTCGAACGTCCGCCGCTACCCGAGCGCGACGGGTGAGATCACCGGGACCTCGTTCGCCGTCTGGGCGCCGAACGCGCGGGCGGTGCGCGTGGTCGGCGACTTCAACCATTGGCAGGGCGCCTCGCACGCCATGCGCTCGCTCGGATCGAGTGGCGTCTGGGAGCTGTTCATCCCCGACGTCGGTGCCGGCACCCGGTACAAGTACGAGGTCCTCACCAAGGACGGGTCGTGGCTCCAGAAGGCGGACCCCCTCGCGCGAGCGACCGAGCAACCGCCGCAGACGGCGTCGGTGGTCACCGAGTCGACCTACACCTGGGGCGATGAGGCCTGGCTGGCCGAGCGCGCCGAACGCGATCCGCACCAGGGTCCGCTGAGCGCGTACGAGGTGCACCTCGGGTCGTGGCGACCTGGGCTGAGCTATCGCGAGCTCGCCGAGCAGCTGACGAGCTACGTCCAGGACCTCGGGTTCACCCACGTCGAGCTGATGCCGGTCGCCGAGCACCCCTTCGGCGGCTCGTGGGGCTACCAGGTCAGCTCGTACTACGCGCCGACCTCGCGGTTCGGCAGCCCGGACGACTTCCGGTTCCTGGTCGACTCGCTGCACCGAGCGGGCATCGGGGTGCTCCTGGACTGGGTCCCCGCGCACTTCCCCAAGGACGAGTGGGCGCTCGGTCGCTTCGACGGCACCCCGCTGTACGAGCACCCGGACCCGCTCCGCGGCGAGCAGCCGGACTGGGGCACCTATGTCTTCAACTTCGGCCGCCTCGAGGTGAAGAACTTCCTGGTCGCGAACGCCGTCTACTGGCTCGAGGAGTTCCACATCGACGGCCTGCGAGTCGACGCGGTGGCCTCGATGCTCTACCTGGACTACTCGCGGTCCGCCGGTCAGTGGCATCCCAATGCGCGCGGTGGGCGCGAGAACCTCGAGGCGATCGCGTTCCTTCAGGAGGCCAACGCCACCGCCTACCGGCGCGCGCCCGGCATCGTGATGATCGCCGAGGAGTCGACCGCCTTCCCCGGGGTGACCGCACCGACCGACGTCGGCGGCCTAGGGTTCGGGCTGAAGTGGAACATGGGCTGGATGAACGACACGCTCCGGTATGTCGCGCTCAAACCGATCCACCGGCGCTACCACCACAACGAGCTCACCTTCTCCCTCGTCTACGCGTTCTCGGAGCAGTACGTGCTCCCGCTCAGCCACGACGAGGTGGTGCACGGCAAGAGCTCGTTGATCCGCAAGATGCCCGGCGACGACTGGCAGCAAGCCGCGGGCTTGCGCGCACTCCTCGCGTACCAGTGGACGCATCCCGGCAAGCAGCTGCTCTTCATGGGTGGCGAGTTCGGCCAGACCAGCGAGTGGTCCGAGACCCAGGGGCTCGAGTGGCATTTGTTGCAGTACCCGATCCACTCCGGCGTGACCACCCTGGTGCGCGACCTCAACCGGATCTACCGGGAGCACCGCGCCCTGTGGGCGCTCGACAGCGACCCGGCGGGGTTCGATTGGATCGAGTCGAACGACGCCGACAACAACGTGCTCGCCTACCTGCGTCGCGATGGGCTCGAGGACGAGGTCGCGGTCTTGGTGAACTTCGCGGGGCTGCCGCACGAGGGCTACCGCGTGGGCCTGCCGTCAGGTGGAGACTGGCTCGAGCTGCTCAACACGGACGCGGAGATCTATCACGGCTCGGGCGTCGGCAACCTTGGTCGAGTGACGGCAGAAGCCGTCCCGTGGCACGGGCGCGCGCACTCCGCCGTCGTGCGCCTGCCACCGCTCGGTGCGGTGCTCTTGGTGCCGGCGCGGGGCTGACGCTCCGACCTGGCTGCCGGAAGCGCCCGGGCCGCTAGTACAGGGCGCTGGCGAGTGCCCGGCGCGCCGCCATTACCCGCGGGTCGGTGTCCCCGACCACCCGGAAGAGCTCGATCATCCGCAGCCGGACCGGCTCCCGCTCATCGCGGGCCGTGACCCGGACGAGGTCGACCAACCGCCCGAACGCGTCCTCCACCCTGCCCCCCGCGACGTCGAGGTCCGCCACCACGAGCTGAGCGGTGACGTCTCGCGGGCCGGCCGCCGCCGCCGCTCGCGCCGCGACCGGATCGACTCCGTGCAGGCGCTGCAGCAGCGAGACCTGCGCGAGCCCGGCCACCGCCATCTCGTCCCGCGGGTCCTCCCGGAGCGCCTGGGCGTACGCGACCGCGGCGCCGTCCAGGTCGTCACGCTCTAGCGCGTCGAAAGCCGCTTGGTGCAGCGGCGGGAGCGGTGGTTCCGCCAGCTCGGCGGCCGCATCGGCGTCGGCCGCATCGGCGTCGGCCGCGTCGGCCACACCGATCCTGCCGGTCACCCCGTTCGACGCGGCGAGCTCGAGCACCTGGTCGATCACCGGACGGATCTGCGCGGCGGGGTGCGCGCCCGGGAACAACGGAACCGGCTGTCCCTTGACCAGGGCGATCACGCTCGGGACCGTCTGCACCTGGAACGCCGTCGCGATGCTCGGGTTCGCTTGCGCGTCGATGCGCGCGAGCAACCAGCGGCCCGCGTCCTCCTTCACCATCGTCGTCAGCACCGGCGCGAGCTCATCGCACTGCGGCCAGCCTTCGGCCCAGAGCATCACCACGACAGGCACGGTCGCGCTGCGCTCGACCAAGGCGGCGAAGGTCTCCTCGGTGACGTCCACGACGACGGCAGTGCCGTCCGGCGCGCCGATCGTCGCAGCAGCTCCCCCTGGCGGGGTGGCTGGAGCTCGACCGAGCGAGGACAGGTCGATGGCGCCACGGACATCGAGGCGAGGACGAGGTGCGGTGGGTTGAGTCATCGCGTCAGGGCTCCCGGGGTCACGATCCGGTGATCGCGGTACGGACGTGCTCGGCGGCGAGCACTTGGATCAGTTCCGACGAACCCTTCGGCGGCACCGAGAAGACGAGGACATCGGACCAGACGAAGACGGCGGAGCTGCTCACCGTCGTCGTTCCGAGCAGTGCCGCCACATCGTTCTGGAACTCGATCTTGCCACCGCTGAGGGTCAGCGAGGTCGTCGTGGTCATTCCCGCGATCACGAGGGCACCGCCGTCGAGGGTTGAGAACGAGTACAGCTCCCCCGGACCCGGCTGGTAGGTCTCGGTCACGGAGGCGGCAGTGCCGAGACCCTGCGTCAGACCGGTCTTGGTGGCGGCGAGCGTCGTCTCGATCTGCTTGTGGAAGACGTCGGGCGCGAAGCTCGGCGCGAAGCTTGAGACGTCGCCCTTCGCCAGCACGTCCGCGTACTGCGCTACGACCTCTTCGGGGGTCAGGACCAGGCCCGGAGCATCCGGCGGCAGCGGTGTGCTGCCCGCGGTCTGGGCAGCAGTCGGCGGCATCTTGGTATCTGGCAGGAGGCGGGCCCAACCCCACAGTCGGTAGGGGCTCCGGGGGTCGTCCTGCACCAGGGTGAGCACTCGCGGGCTCTGCAGGTTCTGGGGCTGCTTGGTCACGACGACGACGGCACGCGGCCAGGTGTTCGTGTCCGGCGTGATCACCGTCTGGCTGCCGACCGGAAGCTCAGTGCGCACCGACGGGTCAGCGAGCTTGGCGCTGACCAGGTACTCCGCGGTCCTGCTGGCCAAGGCCGGACCGGACAAGCGCGCGGCAAGGGGCGCGGGGTCATTGGTCGCGTCCGCCACCTTGAGGACCGCTCCCAGGCCGGTCAGAACAGCGCTGACCTGGTTCGCGTCGAGTGCCGGCGGCGGAACTGCGGGCGCGGGATCGGGGTGAGCGAGAGGCAGGGCCGCCGCGCACGAGGCGAGCAACAGGCCGACGATGCCGACGATCGCGGCGGAGGTCAGGCGACGACGGATGCTCATCGGCCCTCCTCCGTGTCGGTGATGTCCTCGGTTGCGTTGTCGGTACCTTCCGCGATCCCAGGGAACCCCCAGGCTCGGCGCCATGCGTCCGCGCGGGTCGAACCTGCCGCCTGCGGATCGTGGGCCGCCGCGCCCGGCACCGGGGCTACCGCAA
>Ga0209538_1000769_pt1 | contig 18027 bp, 15 predicted proteins | sample BarGraNGADG00211_2_FD_184492 | JGI IMG/M metagenome (GOLD analysis project Ga0209538, IMG submission 184492) | Arctic peat soil microbial communities from Barrow, Alaska - Barrow Graham LP Ref core NGADG0004-211 (SPAdes) (version 2) | ecosystem: Environmental > Terrestrial > Soil > Wetlands >... | reverse complement strand
CCGGCCGGCAGCGCCGCGCGGAAGGCGAAACCCGCCTCCCGCGGCGCGGCTTTGCCTTTCGGCTCAGGCGCTGTGCCCGAGCTGCCGATAGTGAGAGAGAGAGATCGCGGAAAGAGTGAGAGGGAACCGTATGCAAGGGCAAATCTGCTCCAACTGTCAGTTCGGGCTCGAGGAGCCTCGCGGCACCGTGTTCGCGAGGGATCGCGGCCCGGGCTGGGGGACCTGCAGGAGGAACGCACCGACCGTGGTGGTGATCCAGTCACCGGAGCGCACCGCGTTCTCCCAGGCGGCGTTTCCCCGCGTGGCCGAAGGCGACTGGTGCGGGGAGTATGCGATCAAGGGCGAACGCATGGGGGGATACCGCGGGCTCGAATGAGCGGCCGTGCCGCGGGCTTCAGCCGTTGAAGGACTTCGTGGATCTCGGCAGCGGGACGAAGCGCACGCTCAAGCCCGCCCTCTCGACTTCGACTACGGCGACGGTGGGGACGTCGTCCTCTTCGTGCGGCGACGTCGCAGTGCCCGGGTTGAGGTAGAGCGAGCCCTCGACCCACTCCACCGCGGGCACGTGGTCGTGGCCGAAGACGATCAGATCGGGGGGATCTTCCTTGGCGACGCCCTCGATCTTGCCCAAGGCCAGACGTTTGACCAGTCGCTTGCGCTTGTGGCCGGCGACGAAGCGCACCCCGGCCACTTCGCCGGCGACCTCTCGCGGCAGGTGACCCATCTTGGCGTGGTCCAGATTGCCGGCGACCGCGATCACGGGGGCGATACGCTCGAGCGCTTCGATGGTCGCGGGGTCGAGGATGTCGCCGGCATGGATGATCAGCCGCACGCCGGCGAACACGATGCGCACGGCAGGGTCGAGATGGCCGTGCGTGTCGGCGATGACGCCGATGCGCACCCTGCCTCTCTGCGATCCCGTCACCTGCGGCCGCCTCGTCTCAGGGAATCCGCGACGGGGACGGCTCGTGCGGCCGTGAGGCCTGCTGCAGCTCCAGCCAGAGTTCCTCGACATGCGTCCGCTCCGTAGCCTGCGCACCGATGGAGACGCGGATGATCTGCTTGCCCTTGAGGACGGCCGGGGTCAGGTAGAAGCGGCCCCCCTCATTGACGCGGTCGGCGAGCGTGAGGTTGTGGATGGCGAGCGCATCGTCGTCGCCGTCCAGCGCCTCCGGCACGTGTCGCAGGCACAGGGTCTGCAGGGGCACCGGCGCCAGCCGCTCCCACTCCGGGGCAGCGTCCACCTGCTCCATGAGCCACTGCGCGTTGCCCATGTCCCGGCGGATGCGGGCCTGCAGACCCTCCACGCCGTACTCGCGGACGAGGAACCACAGCTTGAGCGCGCGGAAGCGGCGGCCCAGCGGGATGCCCCAGTCGCGCAGGTTGCGCACGCGGCCGTCCTGGGCGGTGCGCAGGTAGCTCGGGTCGGTGCTCATCACGCGCACCAGGTGCTCGGGGTCGCGCACGTAGTAGGCGGAGAGGTCGAAGCCGGTGCCGAGCCACTTGTGCGGGTTGAAGACGACCGAGTCGGCCTGCTCGACGCCCTCCCACATCCAGCGGAACTCGGGGCAGATCATCGCCGAGCCGGCGAGGGCGGCGTCGACGTGGAGCCAAAGGTCGTGGATCGCGGCCAGCTCGGCGATGCCGGCAAGGGGGTCGACGGCGGTCGTGGCCGTCGTGCCGATGGCGGCGACCACGGCGCAGGGCCGGCGGCCGGCGGCGAGGTCGTCGCGGATCGCCGCCTCGAGCAGGTCGAGGCGAAGCGCGTGCTCGTCGTCGGTCTCGATGAGGCGCAGGTGCTCGGCGCCGAAGCCGGCGAGGAGCGCCGCCTTGGGCACCGAGCTGTGCGCCTGGTCGCTCGCGTACACGACCAGGGGCGCGCCCTCGCCCTGCAGGCCGCCGCGGTGCTGGCTGAACCCGGAGGTGCGCTCGCGGGCGCAGAGCAGGGCGCAGAAGGTAGCCGTGCTCGCGGTGTCGTGGATCACGCCGGCAAAGGTGGTCGGCAGACCGATCATCTGGCGCAGCCACTCCATCACGACGTCCTCGACCTCGGTGCAGGCGGGGCTGGTCTGCCAGCTCATCCCCTGTGACCCGAGGCCCGACGAGACCAAGTCGCCGAGGACCGAGGCGAGGTCGGTGTTGCTGGGGAAGTAGGCGAACCAGCCGGGGTGGTTCCAGTGCGTGATGCCCGGCATGACGATGCGCTCGAGGTCGGCGACGATGTCGCCGAGGCCCTCGCCCTGCTGCGGAGGCTCGGCGGGCAGCTTCGCCGCCACCTCGCCCGGCTGCACGCGGCTCATCACCGAATAGTCGGCGATGCGCTCGCGGTAGTCGGCGACCCAGTCGATCAGCTCGTGACCGAGCTTACGGAACTCAGTCGGGTCCATGAGCACTCCCTGTGTCGGGTGGCGCGGCGGGCGGTCGGGCGTGATCCGCCCGCCGATTCTACCCCCTGCTTCGATCTGCGGGCGCGCCGGTCCGCAGTTTATCGGCGCTCCGCGATCACGACCTCGGAGGTGAGCACCCAGTCCGTGACGGCCAGATGGGAGCGCGGCGTCCAGCGCTCGCGGTCGAGCAGGCCGCCCAGCGCGATCGGCCGACAGCCACCGACGAGCGCCGGGCGAAGGTCCCAGGTCCGCTGCCACAGGGCGGTGACGAAGCGCGCCGGCGGCGTGCGGCCCGGGGCGAGGCTCGCCATGGCGAGCAGCCCCCCGGGCCGCAGCACGCGGTGCGCCTCGCCGAGGAACGCCGCGATGTCGTGAGGGGCCAGCAGGTCGAGGACGTAGGTGCACACGACCCGGTCGACCGATCCATCCGCGGCCGGGAGGCGCATCGAGCCGTCGCTCAGCTCGATCCGCGCTCGGCCGGCCCACGGCGATACGGCTGCGCGCGCCAGCTCGACCATCGTCGCGCTCACGTCCAGGCCGAGGTAGCGCGCCTCTGCCGGCAGATGGTCTGCGAGCAGGCGCTCCGCGAAGCGGCCGGTACCGCAGCCGAGCTCCAGCACGGCATGGGCGCGCTCGAAGGCGTCGCGGTCCACGAGCGCGTCGAGGGCGCGGCGCTCCGTCCCCGGCCGCGCGTCCTGCCAGCGGCCGATGCGGTCGTAGATGCGCCGCGCCTGATCGTGAGTCACGTAGCGGTCTTCCATCCCGATGACCATGGTAACCGCGCTGGAGAGGCCGTGGAAGGCGAAGCGTTGCGGCGCCGGTTGCCGCGACGCCGTGGCCGCTGCACGATGCGAGCAGCATGGGCCCCGGCGGCCGCCGGTTCCCGACCCAGGAGGCCGCGATGCGCAGCGAGCCGTTTTTCGTGAGCAGTGGATGAACGCCCACGAAACGACGGCCACCTGGAACATCGCCGAGACCTGCGTCGACTCGCTGCGCCTCCACGAGCTGCTTGCCTTGAGCGGCGACGCCGACAACGTGCTGGTCGCGAACGGCGCCATCGGCGCCAACTTCCTCGTCCTCTTCGCTCTGGTCGAGCCGGGCGACACCGTCGTCTACGTGAAGCCCACGTACCAGCAGCTTTCCTCCGTGCCGGAGGCGCTGGCGCCACGGTCAAGTACCTCCGCTTGCGCGAGGAGGACGGCTACCTGCCGGGCGTCGACGAGGCGCTGCTGCGCGAGATCGTCGCCGTGGCCCGCGAACGCGGCGCCTGGATCCACCGCGACGAGGTCTACCGCAAGCTGGAGCACGAGCCGGGGACGACGTCGCCGTCGATCGCCGACCTGTACGAGAAGGGCGTGAGCAGCGGCAGCATGAGCAAGAGCTGCTCGCTCGCCGGCCTGCGCACCGGCTGGGTCGCCGGCTCGCCCGAGCTCATCGAAAGCAGCCTCGAGACCGTGCGCGGCAACCTGGCGATCGTCGACGAGTGGCTGGGGCGCGAACCGCGGCTCCACTCCGTGCGGCAGCGCGCCGGCACCACCGCCCTTGTCCGCTACGACTACCAGGTGCCGTCGGCCGAGCTGTGCCAGGCCATGTTCGACTTCAACGGCGCTTTCGTCGTGCCGGGCATCGCCTTCGGCGAGGAACACTCCCTCCGGCTCGGCTACGCGTGCGCTTGCGACGCTCTCGTCGGCGGGCTCGCGGCCATCTCCGAGTATCTGCGCACGCTGGAGGCGTGAGCCCGAGCTGCCCGCTCTCCCCCTGCGGCGCGGTTCGGTATGCGCCTGGTGGGATGCAGAGCTCGGTGGCCAACGGAGGGGATCCCCTGATGACGCATGGGCCGGACGACGGTGGGCAGGTGCGACGGGGTGCCGAGTGGCAGCGCGGGATGGAGCTCGGCCGCGACTCTGCTTCGCGACGCACGTATCTGGCGGCAGAGCGCACGTACCTGGCCTGGCTGCGCAGCGGGCTGGCCAGCCTGGACATCGCCCTGGCGGTCGGGCGGCTCATCCCCGCGCTCATCGAGGAATCTCATGTCGAGTTCGGGCTGCTCGGCCTCGGGTATGGCGCCCTCGGCGTGGTCCTGCTCCTGATCGGCGCCTATCGCGCTCAACGCGTGCGTGCGGCCCTTGTCGCCGACCGGCCGCTTCCGATGGACGCCTGGACCGTGTGGCTGCTCACCGTCGCCGGCCTCGTGCTGGCCGCCGCCACGCTGCTGATGCTGGTCGCCGAGATCTGAGCGTCGCGGCCCGCCACGGCTACCGCGGCGAGCCGACAGTTCTGTCAGTTCCCCTCAGTCGGCGATCGCACTTCGTGCTCGGTGGCCGAGAGCTCGCGCCGTAGCGCCCACTTGAGCAGCTCATCCGGAGCCATCGGCGCGGCGATGCCGTAGCCTTGCGCGCAGTCGCACTCCAGCTCGGCGAGCTGTCGCAGCGCCGCGGCGTCTTCGGCGCCCTCGCCCGTCACGGTGAGGCCGAGGTCGTGACCGAGCGCGACGGCTGCGCGCACGATGGCGCGGTCCGCTGTCTGGTGGGCCACGTCGCGCACGAACGAGCGGTCGATCTTGAGCTCCGTGGCGGGCAGCGTGCGGAGGTAGGCGAGGGACGAGTGCCCGACCCCGAAGTCGTCGATGGAGACTCGCACGCCGGACGTTCGCAGAGCGCGGAGGATCATGCGCGCGCGCTGGGGGTTCTCCATGGCGCTCGTCTCGGTCACCTCGAGCCACAGCCGCTCAGGATCGACTTGCGCGCGTGACAGCGAAGCAGACACGCGGGCGACGAGATCGGGATCCTGGAGGTCGGCTGTGGACAGATTGACGGCGACTTCGGCGCGCCAACCCGCCTCGTCCCAGAGACGGCACTGGCGCAGCGCCTCGTCGAGCGCCCAGGCCGTGATCTCCGTAATGAGACCGCATTCCTCCGCCAGCGGGATGAACTCCGACGCGGCGAGCGCACGACCATCGTCGAGAGGCCATCTCGCGAGCGCCTCGACGTGGGCCACTTCGCCGCCGACCGTGTTCACCACCGGCTGGTAGGAGAGACGCAACTCACGCTGCCGCACAGCCTTGCGCAGGTCGTTGATCAGCTCCAGCCGTTCGGGGCTGTTGGGGTCGAGATCGGCTTCGTAGAGAGCGACTCCCTGCGGAGAGGCCTTGGCCAGATAGAGCGCGACATCGGCGTGCTGCATGAGCGCCCCTTCATCGGCGCCGTCGTCAGGGCCGACGGCGATGCCGATGCTGGTGCTGACGCTCACCTGTCGGTGCTGGACGGTCTGGAGTCCCGTCACCCGGTCGCGCAGGGCCGTCGCCATAGCGACGGCCTGGTCGAGGTCGCATCCGGGAAGGACAATGGCGAACTCGTCGCCGCCCAGGCGGGCGACGAGATCGCTGTCACGCAGCCCCTCGCACAGGCGCTCGGCCATCGTGCAGAGGACGCGGTCCCCGGCGGCGTGGCCGAAGGTGTCGTTGATCTCCTTGAAGCGATCGAGATCGAGCATCAGCAGTGCGATCGGCCGTCCGTCCCGTCGTTCCAGCGCGCTGAGCGTCTTGAGCTGCTCGCGCAACAGCGCCCGGTTGGGAAGACCGGTGAGCTCGTCGTGGAGGGCGCGGTGTTTGAGTTCGTCTTCCAGCATGCGCCGTTCGGTGACGTCGCGCATCACCATGACGACTCCCGGCGCCGCCGGGTTCGACCCAAGGCGCGAGACGACCACCTCGACGAAGCGGTCGTCGCCGTCTGCTCCAGGGAGCGCCGTCTCGAAGCTGTACTCGCGGTGGAGAGCGCCGGTCTCCGCGGCGGCGGCGCCAGGCGTCGGGAGGTCGGCGATGAAGTCGGCTACCGAGTGCCCCGCGAGCCTGCCCGGCTCCACATCGAGCAGGTGCTCCGCCGCTCGATTGGCGTTGAGGATCACGCCGTTGCGACCGATGACGAGCACGCCGTCGCGCATTCCCTGCATGACCGCGTCGCGCGCCACGGGGACCATGCCGGGGAACACGTGCAGCACGCCATACCTGCTCAGTCCAAGCGCCACGAGAGCGCCGCTGAGGACAAGGGCCGGGGGGGTCAGGTCGAGGCCGGTCAGGGGTTGGACGAACACGAGGGTGACCACGTTCGCAAACCAGGGCAGCGCGACGGCGAGGACCATCGTGATACCTTGGCCGGTCAGCGGCCTGACTTCCCTGAGCACGGTGCTCAGCAAGAGCGCCGAGCCAGTCAGTAGGCACACGTAAGAGTACGCCGTGTGGGCCCAGAACCAGGCTCCGTGCGTGACGACGAAGGTGTCCACGGTGCCCAGGCTCGCCATGCGCACGGAGGACCAGACCAGGCCGGCGTGCGGGCCGAGGAAGACCAACGCGACCGTCAGGGCGGGCACGACGTAGAGGAGAGAGAGCGCGATTCTCCTTCTCCCGTGGAGTCTCCCCGTGTACCTGAGACAGAAGACAAGCCAGCTCGGCGGGACAACCACGATACCGACATAGGCGACCTGGGCCCACAGCTCCTTGGCCGTGAGCGTGGTCGCAAGAAGCTCTCCGCCGTAGGCCGCGCACCAGAACGCCCCAGCGAGCATCATGGCGGCGAAGGCCGCCGCCCCGGGCACGTGACGGCGCCGCAGCGCCTGGACCGCCATGGCCGTCGACGTGCCCGCAGCGAGGAAGGTGGCAGCGATGAAGACGCCGATAGAGTTGGTCACGACGAACCCCGCAAGCACTCTTGAGATCGAGCGGCTGGATCGGGCTGCCGCCTGTGCCAGACGCGCGAGCCGCCCCACCGACGTGCAGGCACGCCACTACCCCGGCCCTCAGCCGCATGGCTCGCGATGCTCTGCATCTCCTCTGTGAGTTGGCCTGCTGTATTGTGACCATCGGCAGGACCTGACTCGTAGCTTAGTAGAGTAGACGGATGTCCAACGCGCCGGATGCCCGGCCGACAAGGCTCGCGGTACCCGAAGTGGACTCCTCGAGGCGCAGGAGGAACAATGGCTGCGGGGTGGCTGAGCCGTCGATGCGGCGCTCGTTCTCTGCCGACGAAGGGATCCACATGGGACAGTACGATACCTCTCGAGAGCAGGTCGTCTCCGTTTGCCGCGCGTTGCTGGAACGCGGTTATCTCAAGGCGACAGAGGGCAACGTCTCGGCCCGCGTCCCGGGGCAGGGCGCCTTCGCGATCACACCCAGCAACTACGACTACGCCAAGATGAAGTCCGGCGACATCTGCGTGCTGGACCACGACGCGAAGCGGCTCGACGGCACGCGCAAGGCGTCCATCGAGGCCGGCATGCACGCGGCCGTGTATGCACAGCGCCCGGACGTGAACGCGATCGTCCACACGCACCAGCCCTACGCGAGCGCGCTGGCGCTGGTGCGGCAGCCCATCCCCGCCCTGTTCGACGAGCAGGTGCGGTTCCTGGGGCGATCGGTCGAGATCATCGACTACGCGCCCTCGGGCACGTCGTTCCTGAAGAAGCGCGTCGCGGCCAGGATCAAGAGCGGTGACAACGCTTTCATCCTCGCCAATCACGGCGTGCTGGTGCTGGGCGGCGACACCGAGCGCGCGGTGTTCAACATGGCGCTGCTCGAGAAGGTCGCGCTCGACTACCTGCTGGCGCTGATGACCGGCGACAAGGTGAGCAAGGTGCCGGCGCCGATCCGCGAGATCGCCTTCGCCAAGCTGCGCGGCGACGAGAAGAAGCTGGCCAAGCAGCTTGCGGCGGCGCGCGCGGCTGCGGAGGCGCCAGAGGAGGTGCCGGTACCCGAGGCAGAGGAGGTGCCGGCGGAGTCTCCGTTTCCGCCGCCGGCCGCCTCCGGGTTCGCCACCTCTTCCGGCGCCCAGCTCGCCGGCTACGCGATCAGCGCCTACCCCGACGTCGAGGCCGTCTACGCGCGGCTCGAGGCGCTCGTCGGCCAGCATCTGCACCCGGTGAAGCGCGCGGCGATGGACGACTACCTCGACTACTTCGAGACGAAGTGCGCGCGGTCTAAGGAGCTCACCGACGAAGCCAGGGACTTCATCCCCGGTGGCGTGCAGCACAACCTGGCCTTCAACTACCCGTTCCCGCTGGCGATCGAGAAGGCCGAGGGCGCCCACCTCTGGGACGTGGACGGCAACCGGTACATCGACTTCCTGCAGGCCGGCGGGCCGACGGTCCTGGGCAGTAACTACGCGCCGGTGCGCGAGAAGGTCGCCGAGGTCGTCGCCTCCTCCGGACCGGTCACCGGCCTCTTCCACGAGTACGAGCTCAAGCTGGCGCAGCTCGTCAACCGCCTGATGCCGTCGTGCGAGCTGTTCCGCATGCTCGGCTCCGGCACCGAGAGCGTCATGGCCGCCATCCGCGCGGCACGCACACATACCGGCAAGAAGTGGGTCATCAAGATCGGCGGCGCCTACCACGGCTGGAGCGACCAGATGGTCTACGGCCTCCACGTCCCCGGTACCTGGCGCTTCGAAGCCAGGGGCATCCCGTTCGGCGCCACGGCGCACACGCGCGAGGTCTTCCCCAACGATCTCGCCTCCCTGCGCCGCAAGCTCCAGCAGAACAAGCTGCTGGGCGGCACGGCAGCGGTGATCGTCGAGCCCATCGGCCCCGAGAGCGGCACGCGGCCGGTGCCGTTCGGGTTCAACGCGAAGGTGCGCGAGCTCTGCGACGAGTTCGGCGCGCTGCTGATCTTCGACGAGGTCGTGAGCGGCTTCCGCCTGGGGCTGGGAGGGGCGCAGGGCTACTTCGGCGTGCGCCCCGACCTCACCATCTTCGGCAAGTGCATCACCGGCGGTTACCCGATGGCCGGCGGCGTGGGCGGTCGCCGCGACGTCATGGCGAGCTTCGCCTCGGGTATCGGCGGCAAGAGCGGCGAGCGCGCCTACATCGGCGGCACCCTGAGCGCCAACCCGCTGAGCTGCGCCGCCGGCTACTTCGCGATCAGCGAGATGGAGCGGACCAACGCGCCGGTGCTGGCCGGCATGGCCGGCGACAGGCTGACCGCCGGCCTCTCCGACATCATCCGCCGCTACCGACTGCCGTTCGTCGCCTACAACCAGGGCTCGATCGTCCACCTCGAGACCTCGGGCGTGATGCTGCTCGACCTCAAGCACCCGCTGCGCCTGGCGAGAGAGTTGAAGCCGCGCCAGCACATGATGGAGGAGATGGGCGCGGCCTACACCGCGAACGGCCTGATCACGCTCGCCGGCTCGCGCATGTACACCTCGATGGCCGACAACGACGAGGTCATCGACGACGCGCTCGAGCGTTTCGAACGCGTGCTCGCGAGCGTCGAGGGGCTTTGAGGGAGAGCTCGCGCCGCTGCGCTCACCAGCGCTCGTATCTGACCAGGTCCTCGAGCGGCTTGCGGTCGGTGTCGGTGGAGGCCTTGTCCGGATAGCCCAGGGGCGTGATGGCGACGAGCTCCACGTCATCGGGCAGGCCGAACACCTCGCGTGCCGCCTGCGGGTCGAATGCCGCGATCCAGCAAGTGCCGAGCCCGAGTGCGGTGGCCGCGAGTACCATGTGGTCCATGGCGATGGTCGCGTCGACCTCGTCGTAGGGCTTGTCGTCCATGCGCCGCCACGCCTCGCCGGGCACGGCCACGACGGCGAGGACCAGCGGCGCCTGCAGCAGCCACGGGCGCCCGTAGACCCGGGCGAGCTCCTCCTCACGGCCCTTCACATGCGCGACGATCACGCGGAACGGTTGGCGGTTGGCGGCCGTCGGCGCCCTTCGCGCGGCCTCGAGTACCTGCTCGAGCAGCTCGTCACTCACCGGGTCGGGCTTGTACCCTCGCACGCTGTACCGCGCTCTGATGGCCTCGAAGACGTCCACGTCACCTTCCTCGTCGTTGCTGCGTCCTTCTCGGCGACAGCTTATCGAAAACCGCCGGTGCTATGCTCCGCCGAAGTGCGTGTGTGCCGACATCAGGGAGGCGCAGGTATGCGAGGGGCGGGCGCTCATGGTCGTGCTGTCGGCACTAGAGGTGTCGTGGCGCTCGGGTTCCTGCTTGTCGCCCTCGGTCTCGTGGGATGTGGAGTCTCGCCGGACTCGACGGAGCGACGATCCCCGAGCCCCGCAGCCCAGACTACCCCACCGCCGAAGGCGCTTCGGAAAGTCGATTCCCTGTTCGTCGCCGCCCTGTATCCGGGCGAGGCCAAGGGAGTCCGGGCGGAGGGTCTGACCATCGACCCGCATCCGAGCGCGGAATACTTCGCCGGAGCGTCCAAGGGCACGTTCCTGGTCGAGAACGCGGATGGCACACTGGCCTTGAAGGATGGGACCCCAGCCACGAACGTCATCGCTGCCGTCTATCCCGACAAGGACGCCTTGTCGAAGGGCATGCGCTTCGGCCCTCACATGGCGGCTGCTCTCGGGTGGCCCTCGATCTGGCAGCTGAAGGGGGCCGAACTGGGCGGTGTGGAGCATCGACAAGGGGCCGCTGCTGTCGCTTCAGATCGTGATCGGGTGCGAGATGTCGGAGATCCCCGCAGGTTGACATAACTTACACTCCTTGTAAGTTACATATGCGGTAAGTTATACTATGGCCATGCATGGCTTCGTGAACAGGATCGACGAGCTGCATGCCCTTGAGCAGTGGTGGGCTGCGGACGGCGTGCAGCTCGGCCTCGTCTGGGGCCGTCGACGGGTCGGCAAGACGATGCTCATCCAGAGGTTCGCCGAGGGCCGGCCGGCGGTCTTCCACACCGGGGCCGGGCGGCCGCTGGTCGACGAGCTGCGCGTGTTGTCGTCGGCGAGCGAGGCCGTCGTTTCTGCCGGCACGCGGGACCTCGCGGCACGTCCGTTCGCGGACTGGGACGACGCCTTCGACACACTCGCTGCCGCGGCGGCCGACGAAGCAGTGCTCCTGGTCCTCGACGAGTTCCCCGATCTCGTCGCCACGGCGAGTCACCTCGAAGGGATCCTGCGCGCCTTTCTCGAGCGCGCCGCGGGACGGACGCAGCTGCGCGTCCTGGTGTGCGGGTCGGCGGTGCGCACCATGGTCGGTCTGCAGGAGGAACGCGCCCCGCTGTACGGCCGCTTCGGGCTTCGGCTCCAGGTGCATCCGTTTCGGCCGCACGAGGCGGCGCTCATGCTGCCGCGCTCTACGCCGGAACGCCGCGCCTTGATCTGGGGTCTCCTCGGCGGGGTGCCGCTCTATCTCTCGTGGTGGGACGAGAGCGCCTCCGTGGGGGTCAACCTGCGCCGGCTCTTCTGTCTGCCCGGCTCCCCCCTGCTCACGGAGGGCGAGTTCCTCCTCGCGACCGAAGGCGACGTGAGCGGGCTGGGCGGCACCGTCCTCAGGGCCATCGCAGCCGGCCGCACCAAGCACGGTGAGATCGCCGCCGCCGTGGGGACGGAGCCCGCCCGGACGCTCGACCGGCTTGCTGAGCTGCGGCTTGTCGAGCGGGTGGTGCCGGTCACCGAACAGCAGCGCACGACAAAGCGAAGGGCGTACCGCATCGCCGACAACTACCTCGCGTTCTGGCTCGGTGTCGTCGACCAGTATCGAGCCGAGATAGACCGCGGTCTCGGTGGGCCGGTCGCGAAGGCCATCGAGGCGTCCCTCGATGATGTGATGGGCCGGCCGTGGGAAGAGGCCTTCCGCTGGCATCTGCGGCGCATGGTGGAGATGGGTGAGCTTCGTGACGACATCGTGTCCATCGGTCCATGGTGGACGACGGACAACTCAGTCGAACTGGACGCCGTCGGGCTGGTCGCACGGCGGCGTGAGGCGGTCTTGATCGGTGAGGCCAAGTGGTCGCGACGCGTCCGCGCTCCCGGCGTGATCGCCGACCTGATCCGCGGCAGCGCCCACCTGCCCAGCCTCACGACGGAGCCGCTGTACGCTATCTGCGCGCGGGAGGCAGTCGACGACGCGCCTGCTGGGACGCTGTCCATCACGGCCAAAGACATGTTCGGGGCCGCAGACGGTGGCTCGGCGTGACGGCGACGACGAAGTCCATCCTCGCCGTCGACCTCGGAACCTCCAGCGCCAAGGTGGCGCTCATCTCCGTCGACGGGCGCGTCGCCGCCTGGGAGGCCGAACCGGTCGCGCTGCGGGTGCTGCACGGCGGCGGCGCGGAGCAGTGGCCGGAGGGCTGGTGGCGGGCGCTGGTCGCCGCGACGCGGCGACTCCTGGCCCGCCACCCGGGCCCGGCGTCCGACATCGCTGCCGTCTGCTGCAGCACTCAGGGCGAGGGCACCGTGCCGGTCGACCGCGAGGGCAACGCCCTCATGGACTGCATCCTCTGGATGGATATGCGCGGCGCGCCTCACCTGCGCCGGCAGTTCGGCGGGCTCGCGAACATGCAGGGCATGAGCCTGCCGCGCATCCGGCGCTGGATCCGTCTCACCGGCGGCATGCCCTCGCCGACCGGCAAGGACCCGGCGGCGCACATGCTTCTGGTGCGCGACGAGTTCCCCGAGATCTACGAGCACACCTACAAGTTCCTCAACGTGCTCGACTACCTGAACCTGCGGCTCACCGGCCGCTTCGTCGCCACCTTCGACTCGATCCTCACGAGCTGGGTCACCGACAACCGCGACCCCGACGACATCAAGTACGACCCCGGCCTCGTGCGCGCCTGCGGCATCGACGCCGACAAGCTGCCCGAGATCGTGAAGTGCACCGAGGTGCTCGGGCCGCTCACGTCTGCGGCCGCTGAGGAGCTCGGGCTGGCGCCGGGGACGCAGGTCGTCGCCGGCGCCATTGACAACACCGCGGCGGCGATCGGCGCCGGCGCCACCGGCGACTACGCCGTCCATCTCTACCTCGGCACGTCGTCGTGGCTTGCGGCTCACGTGCCGTTCAAGAAGACCGACGTGTTCGCAAGCCTCGCCTCGATCCCCTGCGCGCTTCCCGGCCGCTGGCTGCTCACGGCCTTGCAGGCTACGGCCGGCGGCAACCTCACCTGGCTGCGCGACAACATCCTGTACCACGAGGACGAGCTGCTCGCCGAGGGGCGCGTCCCCGACGTGTTCAAGATCTTCGACCAGATGGCGGAGCGCGTGCCGCCCGGCAGTAACGGCGTGCTCTACACGCCATGGATCTGGGGGGAGCGCGCGCCGGTCGACGACCGCACGCTTCGCGCCGGCCTCTTCAACCTCTCGCTCGAGCACACGCGCGAGGACATCGTGCGCGCCTTCCTCGAGGGCGTGGCTCTCAACACGCGCTGGCTGCTCGGACCGGTCGAGAAGTTCCTCCGCCGCTCCGTCGAGAGCATCAGCCTCGTCGGCGGCGGCGGCAGCTCGGCCGTGTGGTGCCAGATCCTCGCCGACGTGCTCGGCGCGCAGATCCGCCAGGTCAAGGACCCGATCCAGGGCAACGCCCGCGGCGCGGCGTGGATCGCCGCCGCGGGCCTCGGCGAGATCGCTTTCGAAGACGTTCCGAGGCTGGTCGAGTACGAACACATCTTCGAGCCGCTGGCGGCAAATCGTGCGGTATACGATGAGCGCTACCAGACCTTCCTCGAGATCCACAAACGGATGCGCCGCGTGTATCGGCGCATCAACCGCGGGTTGCAGGGGGTGACGTGAGCGAGCAGGTGGAGGAGCGGACGGCGGCGCAGGCCACATCGCCGGCCGGCGCCGCGTACCGCGTGTACGGCTATCGCTGGGTGGTGCTGGCCGTCTTCATGCTGGTGAACGTCACCATCCAGATGCTCTGGATCAGCTACGCGCCGATCACCAGCCTCGCCTCCACGTACTACGGCGTCTCCGACCTGGCGATCGCTGCCCTGGCGATGTCGTTCATGATCGCCTTCATCCCCCTCTCGTTGCCGGCTGCGTGGGTCATCGACTCGCGTGGCTTCCGCGTCGCCGTCGGCTTCGGCGTCGTGCTGATGGCCGTGTTCGGCGTCGCCCGCGGCCTGGTCGGCACGAACTACACGCTGGTGCTGCTCTGCACCATCGGCATCGCCATCGCCCAGCCGTTTCTGCTCGACGCGTGGACCAAGGTCCCGGCGAACTGGTTCGCGCCGCGCCAGCGGGCGACGGCCGTCGGCCTGGTCACTCTCGCCAGCATGCTTGGCGTCGCGCTGGGCATGGTCCTCACGCCGATCCTGGCCGACATGATGTCGATCGCGATGCTGCAGCTCGTGTATGGCCTGCTGGCCGCCGCCACCGCGGTCGCGTTTCTTGCGCTGGCACGCGAGAGGCCGGCGACGCCGCCGTGCCCGCCGGGCATGGACGAGCGCGCCCTCATGCTTGACGGCCTCAGGCACGCGCTCAGGGTCAGACCCTTCCTGATCATGCTGGGCGTCGCCTTCATCGTCATGGGCGCCTTCAACGGCGTGACCACGTGGGTGGAGCAGATCATCCACCCGCGCGGCTTCAGCCCCACCGAAGCGGGTGTGATGGGAGGCCTGATGCTGCTCGCCGGCATCATCGGAGCAGTCGTCCTCTCGGCGCTCTCCGACCACCAGGGCAGGCGCATCCGCTTCATGGTCATCGCCCTCGTGGCGACCGTTCCCGGGATGCTCGGCATCGCCTTCGTGTCGTCCATCTGGCTGCTCTACGCCTTCGCCGCGGTCCTCGGCTTCTTCCTCGTCGCCGTGCTCCCCATCGGCATGCAGTACGCCGCGGAGATCACCAATCCCACGCCGGAGGGCACCTCCAACGGGCTCATCCAGCTCTGCGGCCAGGTCTCCGTGGCCTACGTCTACCTCATGGCGGCGCTGCGCACCGCCGACGGCTCGTTCACCGTATCGCTGGTGCTGTCGGCCGTGCTGCTCGCGGTGGGGGCGCTGGTGGTGTCGCGCCTCAAAGACGCGCCGGCGGCGTAGACGCCGCCGGGCCGATCGCGACGGCGGGCTCTTCGCCCGATCGCCTACTCCGACTCCACGCTCTTCGGCCGCCGCCGCATGACCACGAAGATGACGATGCCGATCACGACGATGAACGCCAGCACGACGGCGACGATGGTGCCCGTGTTGCTGCCGGTGCTCGAGGTCGCTCCGGCGGCGACCGGCTTCAGGTCGATGTAGGTCGTGCGCAACATGTTGCGGAAGACGGCTCCCTCGTTGCCCTTCGGCACGTGGCTGTAGCCCGTCCACTTGTCGGTGCGGTAGGCCTGGACGAGCACGTTGTACCAGAGGATCGAGTACGGCGAATCGCGGTACAGGATCTGCTGCATCTCGTAGATGATCTTCTGGCGGTCTGCTGGGACCACCGCCGCAGCCTGCTCCGTGTAGAGCTTGTCGTAGACGGGGTTCGAGTACTCCGAGTCACTCGAGTTGAGGATCTGGTCGGTGGTGAACACGCTCAGGATGTAGCCCGGGTCGATGTCGGCCGTCCAGCTCCAGATGTAGAGGTCGTCGTCGGCGTTGTCGTAGTTCGCGTTGGTGAAGGCATTCTCGTCCATCACCTGCAGCGTGATACCGATGCCGACGTCCTTGAGATAGGCGCTGATCTTCTTCGCCGCGGTGATGTCCATCGGGTACTCGTTCATCGCCGCGAGGCGGAACTTGAGCGGCTTGCCGTTCGGTGCGACCCGGACTCCGTCCGGACCCATCTTGTAGCCGGCGTCGTCGAGGATCTGCTGGGCCTTGGCCTGATCGAAGGTGTACTGCTGGTCGGCCGGCACGTTCCAGTGGAACTGGGTGTCGACCGGCGAGAGCAGCGACGTGCCGACCTGCGCCAGGCCGCTCATGGAGACGCTGGCGATGGCTTCCTTGTCCATGGCCCAGTTGATCGCCTGGCGGATGCGCACGTCGCGGAGCAGCGGATTGCCCTTGCTCTTGGGGCTCTTGTAGCAGTTGAAGCCGAGCTCGTGGAAGCCGATGGACGGCGCCGCCACCGAGGTGGAGCCGGGCACGCCCTTGAGCGCCTGGAAAAAGCCCGGGTCGAGTTCGATCGCGGCGTCGAGATTGCCGGCTTTGTAGTCGGCCACGAGGCTGTCCTGCGTCTGGTACATCTCGTACAGGATCTCGTCCACGGTCGGCTCCACGCCGAAGCCGTCCTTGTAGTACGGGTTGCGGACCGTCTTCACGTACTTGCCGTTCTTGACCTCGGTGACCTGGAAGGGGCCGCTCGAGACCATGGGCACGTTGGGATACGACTCGACCTTGGAGTCGGGCACCTTGCTCCAGACGTGCTCGGGCAGGATGGGCACGTAGAGGGCCGTCATCACCGCGTTCGGCTTGGACGAGGTGATCACCACCGTGGACGCGTCCGGAGCCTCGACCTTGGTCACGCCGGTGAAATAGGAGGAGTACATGGAGAGGTCCTGCCGCAGGATGCGGTTGTAGGTGTAGGCGACGTCGTTGGCGGTGAGCGGCACGCCGTCGCTCCACTTGACGTTGGGGCGGATGTGGAAGGTCCACACGCGACCGCCCTGGGTGACGCCGCCGTTGTCGACGGTCGGCACGGGGTCGGCGAGATCGGGCGTGGGCTTGTAGTCGGCGTCGTACCAGGTGAGGAAGTTGTAGCCGACGCGGAAGCACTCCCAGGGGATCCTGTTGTACGTCGAGAACGGGTTCATGTTGTCGACGTCGCTCTGCAGACCGATGCGGTAGATCAGCGGCGCCGACGAGCCGGGCGAGGCCGAAGCGTCCGCGGCCGGCGTTGGTGATGCCGTGGCGTACGCGGCAGCTGGGATGAGCAGCAGCGCGGCGAGGGCCACGGTCAGGGCGATGGTAGGTGTGCGGACCTTGCTTATGGTACCCCCAAGCTCAACTTGCCAAGACCGCGGCACTCTGGGCCGCCGCCTACGTGAGCCGAGTCTAACTCGCGGCGGAGCGGAGAAGAAGCCGCGGGTCGAGAAGGGCGGGACCGCGCTCGTCGCGGCGATGCGCACGGTGGCACGGCTCGGCTTGGCCCAGCCCCGTCAGTAGCGCGGGTACACTTCGAGGTCCGCTGCCGTGGCGCGCCGGTCGCCGGCCGCCGGGGCTGCGACGAGCACCGCCCGGGCCATTTCGCCGGCGCGGATGTCGCCAAGGCCGATGAAGTCCTTACCCTCGCCCATCGGCCGCCAGATCTGGATGCTCGCCGGCACGCGCACGACAAGCGTTCGCGGCGCGCCCTCCGACATGCCGGGGCCACCCTTGAAGAGGTCACCGTCGATGAGGATAAACCCGGCGAGGCCGGCCGCGGCCTGCTCCGGGGTCGCCGCGGTCACGCTCTTGATCTCTCCGGCGATCGCCGGCGGGGAAGTCACCGGGATGTCTACCTCGAGGTCGACGCGGTAGCCGTCGAGCGTCGCCGGGACGGCCGCCCTGACCTGTGGCGTGATCTTCCTCACCGTGACGACGATGTGCGGCGGTTCGACCGCGGAAGTGTGCGTGCCGAGCATGGTCAGCCCGGGAACGGCGCGGAGCTCGGCTTCGTGGTTGGAGAGCGCTTTGTCGACGCCGGCCGCGTGGCCGAGGTCGCGGCCGACGTGGCGGAGCAGCCGCTCGATGCCCACCGCGGAGAGCGCTGCCACCAGCAGGACGAGGACCACGGCGATCGGGATGATGATCTTCCACTTCACGGCAGCGCCTCCCTGCCGCAGATGGTACTACCGGTCAGGCGGCAAGGGGCTCGGCTCGCCGTTGGCGGCTGCCCGGGGCCGGCTCAGCGCGAGCGCGGATCACGACGCCTCTTCGAGCGCCTCCTCGAACTGGCTCGCGTAGAGGTCGTGGTAGAAGCCGTGAGCTGCCATCAGTTCTTCGTGGCTGCCCTGCTCGAT
>Ga0209538_1000764_pt1 | contig 18079 bp, 15 predicted proteins | sample BarGraNGADG00211_2_FD_184492 | JGI IMG/M metagenome (GOLD analysis project Ga0209538, IMG submission 184492) | Arctic peat soil microbial communities from Barrow, Alaska - Barrow Graham LP Ref core NGADG0004-211 (SPAdes) (version 2) | ecosystem: Environmental > Terrestrial > Soil > Wetlands >... | reverse complement strand
GCCGCAACGTGCTCTCCGAACGCCCCGCGATCGAGGCGCTGGTGCGCTATCGCTACCGCGGCCATTCGCAGGGCGCGCTGATCAGCGCGCTGCACAAGGCATTCGAGGCCGTCGACCAGAGCCCGCTCGTGCTCGGAGAGGCGGCCGGCCCGCCGCCGGCCGCCGCGCCGAACGATGCCGGCCCCGAGTCGCTCGAGTAGCTCGCGTACGCCGGCTTCGGCGTGTCGTCCGAATCACCCGAAACGGGTGAAGCCCGGCCTCCGCCCCAGACGATAGCGTGGTTGACCAGAGGGACAGCCTTCAACCCAATGGAGGGACCATGGCCACCATGCTGAGCAAGCAGTACCGGGACGAGCTGATCGATGTTGAACGCCGGTCGGCGCGTTCCGGCGACCTGCGCGTGTGCGCAGAGTGCAAGTATGCGCAGCTGTTCGCGGTGCAGCCGCGGGCGGTGTGCACTTACCAGGGCAGTGCCTCGGCGGGCAAGGTCCTCTTCGCCGGCCAGCCGGCGTGCGCGGACATGTCGCCGCGCGAAGGCGAGGAGCTCGTCCTCTCGATGTGCGCCCCCGGACTCAAGAAGACGCGCACGCGGCCCGTGAGCGTGCCGGCGCCGATTCACTAGCGCGGCGGCCCGTCCCGCGTTCCGGCGTTCCGCGAGGCTCCGGGCCCGCCGATCGACGGCCCTCCGCCACGGCGACCGCAACGGTCGCTGTGGCGGAGGGCCGTTTCACGCCGTACACTGATGGCAATACGGGTCACCCGGGGAGAGGGACGGTGACTGCAGGCAAGGCGCCATCCGGCAGTACGACTGGGCGCGCCACCGCGCGCTGGAGCGCCATGGCGGGCACTCCTGCCGCCGGCCTGCCCGTCAAGCTGCGGCCTCCCAGGGCGCGTGTCCGTACGGTGGAGCGCCGCGCCCTCCTGGAGGCGCTCGCAGCGGCCCCCGAGCCCCTCGTCCTGATGTGCGCGCCGGCCGGCACCGGCAAGACCACCGCGCTCCGTCAGTGGACGGAGGCCGACGGGCGGCTCACGGCGTGGGTGCAGCTGGATCCGTCGGATGACGACGCCGTCGTCCTGCTGATCTATCTCGCACGTGCCCTGGGCGCCGTCGCCCCCGTCGGTCCGGACGTAGAGGAATCACTGGGCCTGGCGGTGCCGCCAGTCCGCGAGCGGGTGCTGCCGATGCTGGCCGACGCCATGTCAGAGGCGCCGCCGTTCGTGCTGGTGCTCGACGACGCGCACCTGCTGCAGAGTGCAAAGTGCTGGGACGTCGTGGCCTTTGTCCTGCGCAGCCTGCCCCCGGGCGCCCAGCTGGCGCTCGGTACGCGCACCGACCCGCCGCTCCCGCTCGCGCGTCTGCGGGCGTCCGGCGAGCTGGCGGAGTTCCGCGCACAGCAGCTCGCCCTCGATCCCGCGGAGACCGCCGAACTCGTACGTCTGCACGGCTGCGAGGCCGACGAGGCGGCTGTGGACGCCCTTCTCTCGGTCACCGAAGGATGGGCCACCGGCCTCCACCTGGCCTGCCTGGCGGCGGGCGGGCGGCCGCTCGAGGAGTGGCTGCCGCGGGTACGCGGCGAGCGGCGCGAGATCGCCGCCTACCTTACGTCCGAGGTCCTCGACGGGCAGCCTGCCGACGTTCAGGACTTCCTTCTGAAGACGTCGGTGCTGACGGAGCTCACGCCCGCCCTCTGCAAGCTCATCACGGGGAGAGACGACGCCGGCGAGCTCCTCGCGCTCACCGCGCGCCAGGAGCTGTTCGTCATCCCTCTCGGCGACGACGGCCACCACTACCGCTATCACCACCTGTTCGCCGAGATGCTGGAGGCCGAGCTCGAAGCGCGGCACCCCGGCGAGCGCGACGAGCTGCACCGCAGGGCTGCAGGCTGGTACGCCGGACACGACGACCCCGACGCCGAGGTGCGCCACCTGCTGGCGGCCGGCGAGATCGCAGCCGCCGGCGACGTCGTGGCGGCGGCCTGGCCCGGCCTATGGAGCCGTGGTCAGGCGGAGACCGTGCGGCGCTGGCTGGAGTCGTTCGACGACCGCCAGGTGCTCGGCCACAAGGCGCTGACGCTGACCGCTGGCTGGGTCTACACGGCGCTCGACGACGGCAAGCCCGGCGAGCGCTGGTGCAAGGCGGCCTGCGGTGCGCCCATGGACGACGCGCCGTCTCCGGACGGCGCCGCCTCATTGCGCTCCTCGCAGGCGCTGCTCCGCGCCACCGTCGCGCCGGATGGGGTGCGCCGTATGCGCGAAGACGCGGAGCTGGCGGCGAGCTTGGAGACGACGCCGGGGACGAGCTGGTACGCCGACGCCCAGGTCTCGCTCGGCGTCGCCCGCTGGCTCTCGGGATCCGTCCAGCGCGCGCTTCACCCGCTGGCGGTCGCCGCCCGGGAAGGATCCGTGTACAACCCGTCGGTGGAACTCGCCGCGCTGGGGTACCTGGCGCTCATCAGCGCCGACGAGACGGCGTGGGAGACGGCCCAAGAGTACGAGGCGCGCGCGACGGCTCGCCTGACCGAGCTGGGGTTCGGCACCAGCCGGCGCTGTCTGCCCATGCTGCTGGCGCGGGTCAAGCTGCTGGCGCGCGAGCCGGGCGCGGACGTAGAGGAGGCTGCGGCGGACGTGGACCGTCTGCTGGGCCACATGGTCCCTCATCCTTGGATGGGTCTGCTGACTCACGTCGTGCTGGGAGAGGTGGGGGTCGAACGCTGCGACAGGGCCGCGGCCGAGGCACACGCCTCGGCGGCCGTGGCCCTGCTCGAGCGTTACCCCGACGCGGGCATCCTGCGGCGTCGCGCCGAGCGCCTGCGCGGCGCCGTCGAGCTGGCCCGCGTGGCCGAGCCGCTGACCCCCGCCGAACGCCGCGTGCTCAAACTGCTGCCTACGCACCTCACGGAGTCGCAGATGGCGGAACAGCTCTTCGTATCGCGCAATACGGTCAAGTCGCACCTCAAGAGTGTGTACCGCAAGCTCGAAGTCGCCTCACGGGCGGAGGCCGTGCGGCGTGCCCGCGACACCGGGCTGCTGCCTGCGGACTGAGGCCGGGCGGCGCGCGAGTCTCGCCTTCGGGGACGACTTAGGAGACCCCACGAAAGGGGGGCAAGCGAGATGGACATCGGGGTGACCGCCTGTCCGTCGTGCACCACGGAACTGCCCCAGGGGTCGACCTTCTGCCTGCATTGTGGCGCGCGGCTGCCTGCGCCCGCCGCGCCGCGCGGAGAGCGCAAGCTTGTCACCAGCCTCTTCTGCGACCTCGTCGGCTTCACGGCGATGAGCGAGGTCGCCGACCCCGAGGACGTCGATGCCCTCCTGCGCTCCTACCACGCTGCTGCGCGCAAGGTGATCGAGTCGCACGGCGGCACCGTGGAGAAGTTCATCGGCGACGCCGTGGTGGGGGCCTTTGGCGTGCCTGTCGCACACGAGGACGACCCCGAGCGCGCCGTGCGCGCCGGGCTGCGCCTCGTAGAGCGGCTCGCCGACATGCCGAGCATCGGCGGGCAGACCTGCCGGGTCCGCATCGGCGTCAACACCGGCGAAGCCTTCGTGCGCCTCGACGTCGAGCCCGGCTCGGGCCAGGGCTTTGTGGCCGGCGACGCCGTCAATGTCGCCGCGCGCTTGCAGGCGATCGCCCCGCCGATGGGCGTCGTTGTCGGCGAGGCGACGTACGCTCTCACCTCCAACGTGTTCGACTACGAACCGCTGAAGCCGGCGGCGCTCAGGGGCAAGTCCGCGCCCGTCGCCACCTGGCTCGCCAAGGCCGCCGTCTCGCGCCTGGGCGTCCGGCCGAGCAGCGCACGTCAGTCTCGGCAGGTGGGTCGGGACGGTGAGCTGGGGTACCTCGTCAGTCTGTTCGAGAAAGCGCTCGGCTCGTCGTCTCCGCAGGTTGTCCTCATCCTTGGCGATCCGGGCATCGGCAAGACGCGACTGGTCTCCGAGCTCCTCGCCTACGTGGATGCGCGTCCCGGTCTGACCTCGTGGCGCCAGGGCCGCTGCCTGCCGTACGGCGAAGGTCGCACGTTCTGGGCGCTTGGCGAGATCGTGAAGGCTCACGCAGGCATTCTGCAAGCCGACGATGCGGAGACCACCGCCGCCAGACTGGAGCGCGTGGTCCCTGCGAGTCGCGACAAGGACTGGGTGTGCAGCCGCCTGCGGCCTTTGGTCGGGCTGGAGGCGCCGCAGGCGGGGCGCGACGAGAACTTCGCGGCGTGGCTGCGGTTCCTGGAGGGCCTCGCCGCGTCCCGGCCGATGGTGCTCTGCGTCGAGGATCTTCATTGGGCCGATGATGCCCTGCTCGCCTTCTTCGAGTTCCTGGCGGTCCACGTCGGCTCGGTGCCACTGCTCGTGGTGGCGACGGCGAGACCCGAGTTGCTCGCGGGCAGCTCGGCCTTCGCTGCGTCCGGCGGGCGCGTCACCCGGATCTGGCTGGAGCGCCTCTCCGACAAGGAGACGGCGCGGCTCGTGGCGGCACTGCCGGAGGCTGCCGGTGTCGGAGGCGACGTCATCGACGCCATCGTGTACCGCGCAGAGGGCAACCCGTTCTACGCTGAGGAGCTGGCGCGGCTCCTCGATGACACGGCGCTTCGCGACGCCCAGCGTCTGGCCGGCGGCGAGGCCGCACTGCCAGGGACCGTGCAGGCAGTCATCGCCGCGAGGATCGACGCTCTCTTCGCGCGGAGCAAGGCCTGCCTCGCGGATGCGGCCGTAGTGGGGCACAACTTTTGGGCTGGGGCGCTCGTCGCTCTTGGGGACGGAGACGCTGCCAAGGTGGAAGAAGCTCTCTGCGAACTGCTCTCGCGACAACTCGTGCGCCACGTGCATCAGTCGTCGATCAGGGATGAAAACGAGTTCGCCTTTTGTCACGGATTGGTGGGCGACGTCACCTACCACGAACTGCCCCGCGGTGTCCGCGCGGGCAAGCATGCGGCCTTCGCGCGCTGGACCGAAGCGAAGGCCGGGGAGCGCGCCGACAACATGGCCACGGTCCTCGCGCGCCACTTCGCGGCCGCCGTCGAGCTCGCGCGAGCTGCCGGGGACGACGGACTGGCCGACCCTCTCGTCGCGCCGGCGGTCCACTACCTCTCGGTGGCCGGTGACCGCGCCATGCGTCTCGACGTGGCCACGGCCGAACGCCACTTCGCCCGCGCTCTGGGTCTGGCCGGCGCAGACGACCTCGAGCGGCCGTCGCTGCTCACGAGATGGGCGGAGGCGCTCTTCCAGGACGGGCGGTACCGGGATGCGGCCGGCGCGCTCTGCGAGGCGGCCGAGATCCTGCGGGCCGCCGGCGAGAGGCGCGCCGCCGCGCTCACGCGGGCGAGGCTTGCGGACGTGCTTTATGCGCTCGGCGACCCCGGCGTCACCGGCCTTCTGGAGGAGGCGTTGGCGCTTCTAGAGGGCGACGAACCCTGTTCCGAGATGGCGACCGTGCTCGGGCGGTACGGCAAAGCCCTGTGGCTGGCCGGCGACCCCAATGCCGGGCTCGAGATGATCGACGAAGCCGTGGCGATCTCGAGACGTCTTGCGCTTCCCGAGCCCGTCGTGTTGCTGGGATACCGCGGCGGGATCCGCTGTATCCTCGGCGACATCGGCGGGCTCGAGGACTATCTGCACGCGCTGGGCGCGGCGAGCGCCCTCGGCCTGGAACGCGAGTCCGCGCTGCTCGTCTTCAACTACGCCGACGCGCTGCTACTCCCACAAGGGGCCGGGAGCGGCCGCAGAGGCCCTCGCAGAGGGCTTGGAGTCGGCGCGCAGTCGCCGCATCGAGGAGCTCGTCGCGGCTTCTCCGACACCTCGCGTCGAGTCGCTGGGGCTGATGGGGGAATGGGATGCGGAGACGGCACGCCGCCTAACGGTGAACTTGATCGAGTCGCTCGGGCTGATGGGGGAGTGGGACGAGGCTCTTGCCAAGGCTGCGGAGCTCACCCCCGACCTGGAGCAGAGCGAGGCCGGGTCGGACCTGGTGATCGTGCGTACGCAGGAGGCGGTCCTTCGAGTGGCGCGGGGGGAGGCCGATCTGGCGAGGCCGTTCATCGATTGGCTGGAGCGGCACGGCCTGAGCAGCGAGATCCCCTGGATCAGGGCCTACGCGCTGCTGACGGCCGCACCCGTGCGCCTTGACTTCGGCGACGCGGGCGCCGCGCTCGAGCTTCTGGCCGAGTGGGAGGCGCGACCGCGGCCAGGCAGCGGCCCCAACTACGTCGCCTACCTGCCGGAGGCGGTGCGCACGGCGCTGGCCGGCGGCGACGACGGCCTCGCGGCGCGCCTCACGGACGGCATCGCGTCCGTCCTACCCATGCAGCGGAACGTGCTGGCGACCACGCAAGGCCTCCTCGCCGAGCGGCGCGGCGAGCACGAAGCGGCGGCGCGACGCTTCGCCGACGCCGCCGCCCGATGGCACGACTTCGAGATGCCCTACGAAGAGGCCCAGGCGCTGCTGGGGCAGGGGCGCTGCCTGGTGGGGCTCGGCAGAGCGCCGGCAGCAGCGCCCGTCCTTGCCGCGGCCCGCGAGATCTTCGCGCGGCTCGGGGCGAAGCCGGCGCTGGTAGAGACCGAGGCCCTGCTCGCGGGCACGTGCGGCGACCCGCGCCGACGCGACGACAACGGCGGTGCCTAGAGCCCGGCCGGGTATCCTTGGCCCGAGGGATTTACGGAGAGTGAGGAGGACTGATGACTTCCACGAGCGAGATCGCGCCGGGCACGTACCGCATCTGCACGTACGTGCACGCTGCCGACATGCAGTTCAACCAGTTCCTGATCGTCGACAACGAGCCGCTGCTGTACCACACCGGGACGCACGGCCTGTTCCCTCGCGTGCGCGACGCCGTCGCCGAGATCCTGGACCCGAGCGCGGTGCGCTGGATAGCCTTCAGCCACTTTGAGGCCGACGAGTGCGGCTGCCTCAACGAATGGCTCGGCGCCGCGCCGGTGGCCGAGCCCATGTGCAGCGCCTGCGGCGCCCTCGTGAGCGTCAACGACATCGCCGTGCGCAAGGCGCGCCCCTTGGTCGACGGCGAGATCATCGAGACGGGTACCCACAGGCTCCGCTTCTTGGCCACGCCGCACCTGCCGCACGGCTGGGACGCCGGTCACCTGCTCGACGAGACGACCGGCGTCCTGTTCAGCTCCGACCTGCTGCACCAGAACGGCGACGTGGAGCCCGTCACGACCGAGGACGTCGTGGGCCGCATGAAGCGGGTCCACAAGGGTTATGCCGGCAGCCCGTTCGACCGCTACATCCCCTGGACCCCGTGGGCGGAGGCGGAGGTCGAACGCCTCGCGGCGCTCGCGCCGCGTGTGGTCGCGCCGATGCACGGCTCGGCGTACGCCGGCGACGGGGCCGCGGCCCTGCGCGCCATGGCGGCGATGCTCGCCGAGGTGTACGGTCTGGGCGCGGCTGGGTCCTGACCCGACAGCCGGCCGATTCTTCCTCCACCTTGTCGAAACGGCCGGGCTTGCTCCGCCCGCCGGCCGGTGTATCATGGCTCTGCTGCACCCATCGCCGCAGCTGAGCGCCGTCTCCGCTCACTGCCCGCAGGCATTGGCCCCCCAGCGAACGCTTCGGCGTCCCCTGGGGGTCTTCGCGTTTTCCAGGGGGACACACACCGGTTCCTAAGGAGGGAGCTGCATGGACTTCCGCTACAGCACCGAACAGGATCTCTTTCGCCAGTCAATCCGCAAGTGGCTCACCAAGAACCTCGAGCCCCGCGCCCGCCAGATCGACGAAGAAGAGAACGGCATCCCCGAGGATATCGTGCAGGGCATGGCCGAGCTGGGCATCTTCGGTGTCACCATCCCCGAGGAACTGGGCGGCTGCGCCGTACCCGGCGAGGAGTTTATCTACGCGATGATCGCCGTGCAGGAGATCGCCCGCGCCGATCTCTCCATGTCGACGCCGGTCTACTCGCTGCTCACCATCGGCTGGTCGTACATCGTCAACAAGTTCGGCACGCAGCAGCTCAAGGAAGAGGTGCTCCCGGCTGCCGCCGCCGGCAAGGCCTTCGTGGGCATCAACACCACCGAGCCCGGCGGCGGCTCCGACCTGGCCAAGATCAAGACGCGGGCCGTGCGCAAGGGCGACGTCTACGTGCTCAACGGCGAGAAGGCCTATGTGTCGGGCCCTCTGGAGTGCGCCAAGCTGGGTGCCCCCAGCGGTCACTGCTCGCTCGTGGTTACCGACCCGGCCGCCGGCCACAAGGGTCTCACCTTCATCTACATCCCCGCCCACCTGCCCGGCATCAGCTGGACGACCTACAAGGACATGGGTCGCATGGGCCTGAGCACTGGCGGCTGGATCTACAAGGACGCCGAGATCCCGGCCTACTGTCTGCTGGGCGACGAGGGCAAGGGCTTCTACAACGTGATGTACGGCTTCAACGCCGCGCGCGTGTTGGTGGCCTCGGCGTGCCTGGGCGCCGCCGAGAGGGCCATCGAGATCGGCGCGGACTACGCCACCCAGCGCCAAGCGTTCGGCAAGCCGCTCATCAAGAACGAGGCCATCAGCTTCCAGCTCGTGGATGACTGGATGATGCTCGACATGCTCAAGCTCAACCTGCAGCGCGGCGCCTGGATGATCGGCTACGAGGAGCTGCACCCGGGCACGTTCAGCCGCAAGGACATCAACCGCGTGATCTCCGCGGTGAAGTGCCTGAGCCCGACGCTGGGCCACCAGGCGGCCTTCCACGGCATGCAATACCACGGCGCCTTCGGCTACACCAAGGAGACGCCGCTCGAGATGATGTTGCGCGGCGTGGTCAGCTACGAGGTCGGCGCCGAAGGCGGCCTCAACGTGATGAAGGGCATCATCGCCCGCGACAACTGGGGCGCGCCCGCCAACCCGTTCATCGACTGACCGTCGCCGGTCTGACGGCGTCGGGTGCCACGCAGCGGCTCTCGATGCGGATCGAGCTGACGGAGGGCGGTCCCCTGACGTCCTGACGGGTGGGGGCGGCGCGGCGGCCCGAAGGGCCCAGCGCCGCCCCCGACCGTCTACCGCCGGGAGAGGTGACATGGAACAAGTCGAATGCATCGTGGTCGGTGGCGGCCTCGCCGGCCTTTCGGCCGCGTATGGGCTGGCGTCGGCCGGCGTCGAGGTCATGGTCCTCGAGCGCGGCGACTACTCGGGCGCCAAGAACGTCACCGGCGGGCGCCTCTACGTGAAGCCCATCCGCGGCTTCTACCCCGAGCTCTGGGACGAGGCGCCCTTCGAGCGCCCCGTGGCGCGTGAGCTGGTCACCATGATGGGCGACGGCGCCCACACGACCATCGAGATCGCCGCGGACCGCTTCACCGGCGAGCGGCCGCAGAGCTACACCGTGCTGCGCGCCAAGCTCGACCAGTGGCTCGCCGAGAAGGTCGCCGAGAAGGGCGCGGTGGTCGTGCCCAACATGAAGGTCGACGAGCTGCTGCGCAAGGACGGCCGCATCATCGGCGTCCGCGCCGGCGGCGACGAGATCGGCGCGAGCGTCGTCATCGTCGCCGAGGGGGTGCTGCGGCTGCTCAGCAGTGAGGCCGGCCTGGCGGCCGAGCCGCAGGCGAAGCACCACGCGCTGGGCTACAAAGAGGTCATCGAGCTGCCCGCCGGCGTCATCGAGGACCGCTGGCGCCTCAACCCGGGCGAGGGCGCCGCCCAGCTCTTCATGGGCGAGTGCACCAAAGGCATGCTGGGCGGCGCCTTCCTCTACACCAACAAAGAGAGCATCTCGCTGGGCATGGTCGTCGGCATGGAGGCGCTGCGCACGCGGCGCGACGGCACCGAGAGCTGGCAGCTCCTCGACGCCTTCAAGGAGCTGCCCCAGATCAAGCCGCTGGTCGCCGGGGGCGCCGTGGCCGAGTACTCGGCGCACAGCATCCCCGAGGGCGGCATCAGCCAGGTGCCGAAGCTCGCCGGCGACGGCTATCTGGTCGCCGGCGACACCGCCGGCCTCAGCCTGAACGCGCTCGTCACCGTGCGCGGCATGGACTTCGCCATCGCCAGCGGCTACTTCGCCGCCGAGGCGGTCAAGAAGGCGAAGGCGGCCGGGGACTTCACGGCCGCCAGCCTCGCCGGCTACGACGCCTCGCTGCGCGACAGCTTCGTGCTCAGGGACCTCGAGACGGCGCGGGCGATCCCGGGCTTCATGGAGAACCCGCGCCTGTTCACGCACTACCCGCAGGCCGTGTCGCGGCTCCTCGAGAGCGTGTACACGGTCGGCGAGCAGCCGCAGGCCGGCCTGTTCAAGAAGGCCTGGCAGGGCGCGAAGCGCGACTTCATGAACGTGGCGACCTTCAAGGACGCCTGGTCGATGCGCAAGATCTGAGGGGAGGAGCCATGCCGATGAAGATCGCCGCCAAGCTCGGCCTCGACGTCTTCAAGCTCGACAAGGAGCCGCACATCGTCATCGACACCGAGATCTGCAAGACCGTGTGCACCGACGAGGCCTGCGTATACGTATGCCCGGCCGACCTCTACGAACGCGACGACCAGGGCCGCATGACCGTCAACTGGGAGGGCTGCCTCGAGTGCGGCGCCTGCCTGATCTGCTGCGATCACCGCGCCCTCACGTGGAAGTACCCGAGCGGTCGGTTCGGGGTGCAGTACCGGATGAGTTGAAGGAGGTGACGGCGTGGACATCGTCGTCTGCGTGAAGACCAACCCGGACCTGCAGATGGTCCGCATCAAGCACCGCGAGGCGGTCACCGAGGCCGTGCCGTACAAGATCGGCGATCTCGAGAAGAACGCCCTCGAGGCGGCCGTCGTGCTGCGCGACGCCGTGGGCGGCAAGGTCACGGCGCTGTGCCTGGCCGAGGGCAATCGCAAGGCGGCCGAGGGCATCAAGGAAGCTCTGGCGATGGGCGCCGACGAGGCCGTCGTGATCGACGACCCGGCGCTCGCCGAGCCGGACCAGGCGGCCGTGGCCGCGGCCCTTGCGGCCGCCGTCAAGAAGATCGGCGCCTGCGATCTGCTGCTCTTCGGCGAGGGCTCCACCGACAACTATACCGGTCAGGTCGGCGCCCGCGTCGCCGAACTGCTCGGCCTGCCGCAGATCGGCTACGCGCGCAAGATGGAGGCGGCCGATGGCGCCGTACGCTGCGAGCGCAGCATGGACGACATGATCGAGACGCTCGAGGCGCCGCTGCCGGCCGTGGTCACCGTGGTCAGCGAGATCAACGAGCCGCGCATCCCCGGCCTCACGCAGATCATGAAGGCCAAGAGCAAGCCGCTGCAGGTGTGGGCGCTGGCCGACCTCGGCCTGGACGCGCCGGCGCCGGTGCGCGAGATCGTGAGTAACCTGGCGGAGGAACAGGACCGCAAGCGCATCCTGTTCGAGGGCGCCGCGGCCGAGCAGGCCGACGCCTTCGTCAATGCCCTCATCAAAGAAGGCGTCCTGAGGAGGTAACGATGGCCGGACTGCTTGTCTACAGCGAGAGAGTCGACACCGCCCGCGAGCTGGTCGCCGGCGGCAAGGAGTTGGCGGCGGCCCTCGGCCTCGGCGTGAGCGCCGTGGCTCTGGGGCCGGGCGCCGGAGCCGCGGCGAGCGAGCTCGCCGGCGCCGGCGCCGACACCGTGTACGTGAGCGAAGACGCTGCCTTTGACGGCTGGCCGGCCGACGCAGTGGCCGCCGGCCTGGCGCAGATCGTGGAGCAGGCCGGCGCGAGCGTCGTCCTCGTCGGCTCGACTCGGCGCGGCAAGGAGACGGCGCCGCGCCTGGCGCAGAAGCTCGGCGCCGGCTGCGTCACCGACGTCAACAGCCTGGTAGTCGAGGACGGCGAGCTGCTCGCCGGCCGCTACGCCTTCGGCGGCGCCACGGTGGCGCGCGAGAAGCTCGCCACGGCGACCAAGGTCTTCGCCGTGATGCCCAAGACGTTCAGCGCCGACGGCGCGAGCGCCGGGGCCGGCAACGTCGTCACGCCGGCGCTCACCGTGAGCACCGCGGTCAAGCTCGTCGACCGCCGCGCTAAAGAAGGCGACCACGTCAACCTCGACGCGGCGCCGATCATCGTCGGCGTCGGCCGCGGCTTCAACGCCCGCGAGGATCTCGCGCTCGGCGACGACCTGGCCGCAGCCCTCGGCGCCGTCGTGGGCTGTACCAAGAGCCTCGCCGACTTCGAGTGGCTCGGCGAGGACCGCATCATCGGCCTCTCCGGCGCCAAGACGGCCCCCGACCTCTACCTGAGCGTCGGCGTGTCGGGCCAGATCCAGCACACCGTGGGCGTCTCTGCGGCCAAGCTGATCGCCGCCGTCAACAAGGACAAGGAGGCGCCGATTTTCGGCATGGCCGACTACGGCATCGTCGGCGACCTGTACCAGGTGTTGCCGGCGCTCGTCGAGCGCCTCAAGAGAGTGTGACGGCGCGGGCCGGCGGCTCCTCCGTCCCGCCGGCCCCCGTCACACCCAAGCTGCTCCGGGAGCGAGAGACGGCGCCGCCGAGAGCACGGCCGGGGCCGCGCATGCGGCCCCGGCCTCGTTGGCCTCAGGTGCCGACCGGGCCGCCGGGCTCGCCTACGCCGGTAGGCGGCGGCCCCACGTCGAGTGGTTCGCCCTCGCCGCCACCCTCCTCTTCCATCTGCGCCGCGTGCCGTGCCTGACGCAGGGCGATGAGGTCGCGGCCCAGCGTCCAGCCGGCGGAAGCCAGCGGGATTGCGAGCAGCACGCCCACGATCCCGGCCAGCGTCGCGCCGATCAGCGCGGCGATGAAGACCACCAGCGGCGAGAGTGTGAGCGTCTTCGCGTACACCATGTTCTGGAGCACGTTGTTCTCGAACTGCTGGTAGGCGACGAAGAAGACGATGAGCACGACGCCGTCGACCGTCCCGCCGGCGGCGAAGCCCACGATCGTGACGATCACGGCGCCGATCGTGGCGCCCACCAGGGGGATGATATCGAGGATGGCCACGAGGACGGCCAGCGTCTCCGAGTAGGGCACCCCGAGGATCTTGAGCACGACGTACGACGACAGGCCGGCCACGAGGCTGATGGCCAGGTTGCCGCGCACGTAGCCGCCCGTGGCGCGCAGGAAGTTCTCCCCGATGCGCTCGATCCAGCGGCGTTCGTCGCCGACGAGGGAATCGAGGATCGCCGTCCAGCCTCGTGGGCCCTCGATGAGCAGCATCACCGTGATGGTCAGGATGGTGATGGTCGCAGCGAGGAGGAACGCTGCCTTGGTAACGGCGCTGACGATGGTCTGCTGGTTGCCGAGGACGACCTTTGCCACCTGGCTGGGCGAGATCGCTGTAAGGCGCTCGATGACGTGGAACTTCACCTCGACGAAGTGCAACGCGCCGCCGTTGCCGAACAGCGAGTCGACGAGGTGGGGAAGAGCACGGATGAAACTGTCGGATTGCAGCACGACGGGCAGGGCGATGGCCACCACGGCGCCGATCAGTATCGCGATGGTCGCGAACGAGACGACGAGCGCCGCCAGGATGCGGTTCCAGCGGTGTCGCACCAGCCACCCTACGGCGGGCTGCAGCGCGATTGCGAGGATGATGCCGATGAGCACCCACAGCAGGATGCTGCGGATCTTCGCGAAGAAGAGCAGCAGGGCTACGATGGCGATCACCGTCAGCGTGACGATCGCCGTCAGTCGGATGATCTCCGACGTGCCCATGGCCGGCGGGCGTTGCGGGTGGGTGCCGTTCAAGCCGCTCTCGCCTCCTCTTCCGCGTCCGTGCATTCGCCGTCGCGCAGAGCGTATCATTGAGCGGCGCTCGCGAGGCCGTCCCTGCCTCGCGCCCCGCACGCGTGGGCCTATAGCTCAGTTGGTTAGAGCAGCCGACTCATAATCGGCCGGTCGCAGGTTCGAGTCCTGCTGGGCCCACCACGACCCTCATGCACGAACCCACGGCCGCGTCCTCCGCGAGGTTGTGTCAGTCGCGCGCAAATACCTGCTGCACCGCCCAGCGGTTGCCGTCCGGATCGCTGAAGAAGACGAACAAAAACCCCCTGAGGTTCTGAATCTCGCTGACCTCGACGCCCCGCTCTACCAGTTCGGCCCGCGCGGCCTTGATATCGGCGACCACGAGCTCCAGACCCTGCACGGAGCCCGGGCGAGCATCCGTGATCCCTTTCCCGAGTGCGATGGAACAAGCCGACCCGGGAGGCGTCAACTGCACGACGCGGAGCGTATCGTTGACCCGGCGGTCATGGTCCACATGGAATCCGACCTTCTCGGTGTAGAACGCCTTCGCGCGGTCGACGTCCGAGACGGGAATCACCACCAGCCCCAGCTTCCAGTCCATGATGTGCCCTTCTCTCGTGTGCTCGGTACAGCGGCGGTCAACGCCACGCGGCGCGATCGTCCGCACAAGATCGGTCATGCATGAACGAGATGTCCCCATCTCGCTCTCACCGAACTGCGGATCGTTTGCCGCGCCCCCACCCATCGGTCTCCCGCTGCCGCCGTCCGGGTAGACAACCATAAACGAGGAGCGCACCAAGACGTGAGGGAGGCGCGAAGTGAAAGCGGCACGGCTGCATGAGTATGGGGACGATCGGCTCCACCTCGACGAGGTGCCCGATCCGACGCTCCGGGGTCCTCACGACGTGATCGTCCGGATCGTCGGAGCCGGTTGAAAGCTGTCCACCTAGGCTCACCAACGACTCTTAGAGGAGACCATGCGGACTTCCGAGACAATCGCCATCGAGAACGCGCACATGCCCCCGTTCTTTACCAAGACGCCGATCTCGATCGAGCGCGGTGAGGGCGTCTACGTGTGGGACGAGGAGGGGGAGAGGTACCTCGATCTGACCGCCGGCTGGGGCGTGACCTCCATTGGCCATGCGCACCCAGTCATCCAGGCTGCGCTGGCGGAGCAGGGTGCGCGGATCCTCCAGAACCCCGACTCGGGCTTGACGTACTCGCCGGCGCGCGCGCGCCTCCTGGCGCTTCTCGCCGGAATCCTGCCGGCGGATCTCACGCGGGTCTTCTTCACCAACAGCGGCGCGGAGGCTAACGATGCCGCCGTGAAGCTGGCGCGCAAGGTCACCGGGCGCGAGGACGTGGTGGCGATGGACGGGAGCTTTCACGGGCGCACCATCAGCATGGTCTCGGCGACGGGCCAGGCCAACCACCGCGACAAGTTCAGGCCGCAGATGCCCGGCTACCGGTTCATTCCCTACGATGACGTGAGCGCGCTCGAGCGCACCCTGGACGCCGGGGTCGCTGCCGTGATCGTCGAGCCGATCCAGGGTGAGGGCGGAGTACGCGTACCGTCCACCGGCTATCTGAGGAGCGTGTCCGAGCTGTGCCGTGCCAACGGCACCCTGCTCGTTGTGGACGAGGTCCAGACCGGCTTCGGGCGCACCGGCCCCATGTTCGCGACCAGCGCCGCCGGGGCGCGGGCAGATCTCCTGACCATGGCCAAGGGGATCGCCGGTGGCTTTCCTCTCGGTGCGTTCGCCCTGACTGAGGAGGTGTCGGCCAAGCTGGAGGCCGGCGACCACGGCGGTACCTACTGCGGCAACCCGCTCGCCTGCGCGGTGGCCTACGCGGTCATCCGCTACCTGCTCGACAATGACATCTCCACCCACGTGTCGGAGCTCGGTCGCGACGCACTCGATGAGATGGCTCGCTGGCGTCGGAGGTACCCCGACATCGTCACTGACGTGCGCGGTCGCGGCCTGTTGCTGCTGATCGAGGTCCGTGATGAGGCGACGGCCGCGGCGATCGTCGCCGAGTGCCTTTCGCGAAGGGTGTTCGTGCGCCAGACGCAGGGCAGCGGGATCCGGGTCTTCCCAGCCCTGAACATCGAGCGCGAACAGCTCGCGATGGGCCTCGCGACGCTGGCGAAGTCCATCGCGGTCGTCGCGGGTGGCGGCGGGTCAAGGGTTCCGACCTCGCAGTAGTAGAGGCCGTCACCCATCGGTCTCCCGCTGCCCCAGCTTGGGTAAACAGCCATGAGCAAGCAGCGTACCAGGACGTGGGGAGGCGCGAGGTGAAAGCGGCACGGCTGCATGAGTATGGGGACGATCGGCTCCACCTCGAGGAGGTGCCCGACCCGACGATCCAGGGTCCTCACGACGTGATCGTCCGGATCGGGGGAGCCGGCGTCTGCCGCACGGACCTGCACGTGATGGAGGGCATCTGGCGCGGCATCCAGGACCCGCGACTGCCCTACACGCTCGGGCACGAGAACGCGGGGTGGGTCGAGGAGGTAGGTCCGTCGGTCACCACGCTCCGGTCGGGTGACGCCGTCATCGTGCACCCTCTGATGACCGATGGGGTCTGCCCGGCCTGCCGGAGGGGCGAGGATATGCACTGCGAGCACGGAGAGTTCCCGGGCCTGAACGTCGACGGCGGATTCGCACAGTACCTGAGGACGGTGGAGCGCTCCACCCTCAAGCTCGAGGAGGGTCTCGCCCCGAAAGACGTCGCGGCCTACGCGGACGCCGGACTGACCGCGTATCGGGCGGTGAAGAAGGCAACGGCGCTCCTGCCGCCGGGCGCCCGTTGTGCCGTCATCGGCATCGGCGGCCTCGGTCACATCGGGGTGCAGAGTCTGAGAGCCATGAGCGGAGCCGAGATCATCGCCGTCGACGTGTCCGACGAGGCCCTGCAGCTGGCCACGCGCATGGGCGCCGACAGCGTGGTGAAGGCCGGCGAGGACGCCGTCGAACACGTGCGCGAGCTCACGGGCGGCAGAGGCGTGGAGGCCGTGCTCGACTTCGTCGGCGAGCAGGGCACGACGGTGCAGGGGCCGGCCATGCTCGCTGTGGGAGGAACGTACTTCGTGGTCGGGTACGGCGGCCGCGTCGACCTCTCCGCCATCGAGATCATCTCGCGCGAGATCAGTGTGGTCGGCAGCCTCGTAGGCAGCTTCACCGAACTGTCGGAGCTCATGGCCCTGGCCGCGCAAGGCAAGGTCAAGCTCGAGACGCGCGAGTACCGCCTCGAAGACGTCAACGCGGCACTGGCCGACTTGAGGGACGGCCGCCTGCACGGCCGCGGCGTGCTCGTGCCGGCGTGACCGACGCGTGCCGGCGCCAGATCGACACAGGCAACTGATGCATGGAAGAAGGAGCGATCATGAGCGACCAGCGGACACCAGAAGAAGTGTTCCAGCACCACGGTCAGGTCCTGGGGGCCGGCGACATCGACGGGATCGTCAGCGACTACTCGGACGACGCCATCTTCATCAGCCCGGACGGCACCCTGCGTGGCAAGGACGGCATCCGGCAGGCGTTCGTCAAGCTTGTCGGCGATGTCCCGAACGCGCAGTGGGAGCTCAAGACCGTGTTCGCCGACGACGTCCTGTTCCTCGAGTGGTCGGCGGAGTCTGCCCACACGCGCGTGGAGGACGGCATCGACACGTTCGTCTTTCGCGACGGCCTGATCCGCGTCCAGACCGTGCGGTACACGCTGCAGCGCAAGGACTGAAGCGCGGCGACTTCGCGGGGCGCCGGCCGCGCCTGAGGGCGGCGGTCCGTCCGGCCGCGCCTGAGGGCGGTCCGCCCGGCGTCGCCGCCACGGTGTGGTATGCTTGCCCGCAACAGACACATGGCCGCTAGGGGTGCCTCGCGAGAGGCTGAGAGGCGACAGCCGACCCTCGAACCTGATCTGGGTGATACCAGCGGAGGGAAGCGCGCAAGGTGGGCTCGTCCGGGTCGTCGCCGCGTTTCTTCGGCAGCGGCCCTTCTTCGTGGAGGTGGAGGACGTGCCCGACCTGTCGACCATCGGCAAGATCTCACCCGAGGTCTTCGCCGACCTGATCTACCCGCGCCTCGGGCGTGAACGCCCCGAGGTACTCGTGGGGCCGCGCTCCGGTGTGGACGTCTCCATCGTGGACCTCGGCCACGGCAAGGTGCTCGCCGCGACCTGCGACCCCGTGTTCGTGGTGCCGCAGTACGGCTTCCGCCGCGCGGCCTGGTTCGCGGTGCACATCCTGGCCTCCGACGCGGCCATGTCCGGCCTCGCGCCGGCGTACATGGCGATCGATCTCAACCTGCCGCTGAGCATCGTCGAGGAGGAACTCACGGAGCTCTGGGACGGCATGCACGAGGCCTGCGACGAGCTGGGCATCGCGGTGATCTCCGGTCACACGGCGCGCTACCAGGGGTGTGACTACCCGATGGTGGGCGGCGCCACGGTGTTCGCGGTGGGCG
>Ga0209538_1000763_pt1 | contig 18086 bp, 18 predicted proteins | sample BarGraNGADG00211_2_FD_184492 | JGI IMG/M metagenome (GOLD analysis project Ga0209538, IMG submission 184492) | Arctic peat soil microbial communities from Barrow, Alaska - Barrow Graham LP Ref core NGADG0004-211 (SPAdes) (version 2) | ecosystem: Environmental > Terrestrial > Soil > Wetlands >... | reverse complement strand
CCGTCGAGCCCTGACGAAGCGGGGCCGCGCGCCTGCTGACCCGATGGGAGGATGGCCACCATGGACGACGACCGCGCGAGCATCCAGCCACCCGACGGCTTCCGCGTCGAGCGCGACACGATGGGCGAGGTGCTCGTCCCGGCGGACGCGCTCTACCGCGCCCAGACCCAGCGGGCGGTGCAGAACTTCCCGATCTCCGGCACCCACCTCGAGCGTCGGCACATCGAGGCGCTCGCCCGGATCAAGAAAGCTGCTGCGCGCGCCAACGCCGAGCTCGGCGTGCTTCCCGACGACGTCGCGCAGGCGATCGTCGCGGCCGCCGACGAAGTGGCCGGCGGGGCGCACGACGCCCAGTTCCCGGTCGACGTGTACCAGACCGGTTCCGGGACGTCGTCAAACATGAACGCCAACGAGGTGCTCGCCACGCTCGCAACCCGCCGCCTCGGCCGGGACGTGCACCCCAACGACCACGTGAACGCGTCGCAGTCCTCCAACGACGTGTTCCCGACGTCGGTGCACGTCGCAGCCACCGGTGGTGTGGTCGGCGATCTGCTGCCGGCGCTCGCCCACCTGGAGGCGGCGCTGCGCACGAAGGAGACCGAGTTCGCCGAGGTCGTGAAGTCGGGCCGAACGCACCTGATGGACGCCACCCCGGTCACCCTCGGCCAGGAGTTCGGTGGCTACGCTGCCGCGGTCCGGTACGGCGCCGAGCGGCTCGAGGCCGCCTTGCCCAGGGTGGCTGAGGTGCCGCTGGGCGGGACCGCCGTCGGTACCGGGATCAACACCCCGGCCGGGTTCGCCGCCCGCGTGATCGACCTGCTGCGCGAGGACACCGGGCTGCCGCTCACCGAGGCTCGGAACCACTTCGAGGCCCAGGGCGCCCGGGACGGCCTGGTGGAGCTCTCCGGCGCGCTGCGCACCATCGCGGTGAGCCTGACCAAGATCTGCAACGACCTGCGCTGGATGGGGTCCGGGCCTAACACCGGGCTGGCCGAGATCGCCCTGCCGGACCTGCAGCCGGGCTCGTCGATCATGCCGGGAAAGGTGAACCCGGTGATCCCGGAGGCGGTCCTGATGGTGGCGTCGCGGGTGGTCGGCAACGACGCGACGATCGCGTGGTCGGGGGCCAGCGGGGCGTTCGAGCTGAACGTGCAGATCCCGGTGATGGCGCAGGCCGTGCTGGAGTCCATCCGGCTGCTGGCCAACGCCTGCCGACTGCTCGCGGACAGGACCGTCGACGGCATCGTGGCGAACGTCGACCGGGCCCGCGGGTACGCAGAGTCCTCGCCGTCGATCGTCACACCGCTGAACCGGGTGATCGGCTACGAGGCCGCTGCGAAGGTCGCCAAGCACGCCGTTGCGCACGGGGTGACCGTGCGCCAGGCGGTGCTCGACCTCGGCTTCGTCGAACGCGGTGAGATCAGCGAGGCCGAGCTCGACTCAGCGCTCGACGTGCTCTCGATGACCCGGCCGCCGCAGGCCTGAGCCGGCGTCGAGAATCGCCTACCGCCGGTGTCCCCGGACCCGTACGGTGGGACTCAGCTACAGAAGGGCACTGCCGTGGGCAGCAACCCGGCCGAGATGTTCGAGATCACGACCACGATGAAGGCCGGCCAACAGCCGGACCTGGCCCGCAAGGTGCGCCGCGGGTGGCTGATCGCCGTTGTTCTTCTCGTGGTGGCCTTCGTCGCGATGGGGCTGTTGCTCAACTGACCGCGGGGGCTAGAGCTCGATGCCCTCCAGCATCTCGGTGACCAGCGCGGCGATCGGGGACCGTTCGGACCGCGTGAGCGTCACGTGCGCGAAGAGCGGGTGGCCCTTGAGGGTCTCGATCACCGCGGCGACGCCGTCGTGCCGACCCACCCGCAGGTTGTCCCGCTGCGCGATGTCGTGGGTCAGGATCACCCGGGAGTTCAGGCCGACCCGGGACAGCACCGTCAGGAGCACGTTGCGCTCCAACGACTGGGCCTCGTCGACGATCACGAACGCGTCGTGCAGCGAGCGGCCGCGGATGTGCGTGAGCGGGAGCACCTCGAGTATGTCCCGGTCGACGATCTCCTCGACCACCTCGCGGGACACCAACGCGCCGAGGGTGTCGAAGACCGCCTCGGCCCACGGGTTCATCTTCTCGGCCTCCGAGCCGGGCAGGTACCCGAGCTCCTGACCGCCGACGGCGTACAGCGGCCGGAACACCATCACCTTGCGGTGCTGCCGGCGCTCCATGACCGCCTCGATCCCGGCGCACAGGGCCAGCGCCGACTTGCCGGTCCCGGCCCGCCCGCCGAGGGAGAGGATCCCGACCTCCTCGTCGAGCAGCAGGTCGATCGCGATCCGCTGCTCGGCGCTGCGGCCGTGCACCCCGAAGACGTCCTGGTCCCCGCGCACCAGGCGCAGGTGCTTGTCGATGGTCACCCGGGCCAGCGCGGAGCCCCGCGAGGAGTGCAGCACCACGCCGGTGTGGCAGAGCAGCGGGCCGACGTCCTGGCCGGTCAGGTCCACCTCGGCGAGGTCCACCCGCTCGTTCTGCCAGAGCGCCGCCATCTGCGCCTCGTTGAGGTGGATCTCGGTCATCCCGGTCCAGCCCGAGTCGATGGCGAGCTCGGCGCGGTACTCCTCAGCCGCGAGGCCGCAGGCCGACGCCTTGATCCGCAGCGGGAGGTCCTTGGAGACGAGCGTGACGTCGTTGCCCTCGTCGGCCAGGTTCTTGGCGACCGCCAGGATGCGCGTGTCGTTGTCGCCGAGCCGGAAGCCGGCCGGCAGCGCTGCGGTGTCCACGTGGTTGAGCTCGACCCGCAGGGAGCCACCCGCGTCACCGACCGGCACCGGGTGGTCCAGCCGCCCGTGCTGCACCCGCATGTCGTCGAGCATCCGCAGGGCGCTGCGGGCGAAGAACCCGAGCTCTGGGTGGTGGCGCTTGGCCTCCAGCTCCGTGATCACCACGACCGGAAGGACGACCTCGTGCTCGGCGAAGCGCACCATCGCGCGCGGGTCGGACAGCAGGACGGAGGTGTCGAGCACGTACGTGCGGGTCACGGGGGCTCCCTCCGGCGCCTCAGCGCCGCTCTGGCCGCTCCACGCCGTCTCGACGCGGTACGGGGTGGGCCCGGTCGACCGGCCGAAGGGCCGGGATCCGGCCCTCCTCCCGGAGCGGGTGCTCCATGGGCTGGCCTCCCGTGGGGCGACGGGACGTCGTCCGATGTCTTCGGACGCTACGCCGGGCCGCGGGCCCCTCCGGCACGCGACACGCACCGCCAGCGGAAGTTCACACGGGTGGCCGCAGGCGGGCCGACGGACACGGTCGGCGCGGGCCTCGGGGCGGCGACGCGGGCCTCAGCGCCCGAGGCGCCGTTCCCGCGCGGCGTACGAGCGCAGCGCCCGCAGGAAGTCCACCCGCCGGAAGTCCGGCCAGTAGGCCTCGCAGAAGTAGAACTCGCTGTGCACGCTCTGCCAGAGCATGAAGCCACCAAGGCGCTGCTCCCCCGAGGTGCGGATCACCAGCTCCGGGTCCGGCTGCCCCTTGGTGTACAGGTGCTCGGCGATGTGCTCGACGCTGAACGTGTCCGCGAGCTCCTCGAGGGACGTGCCGTTGCCCGCGTGCTCGCGCAGGATCGACCGGACCGCGTCGGCGATCTCCCGCCGGCCGCCGTACCCGACGGCAACGTTCACGTGCATGCCCTCGACGCCGGACGTACGGGCCTCCGCGGCGCGCAGGGCGTCGGCGGCCGCCTCCGGCAGCAGGTCGAGGGCGCCGACCATCTGCAGGTGCCACTGTCCGCTGGCTGCGAGGTCTCCGACGGCGTCCGTGATGATGCCGAGCAGCTCGGCGACCTCCTCGGGCGAGCGCGACAGGTTGTCCGTCGAGAGCATCCAGAGGGTGACGACCTCGACGCCGACCTCCTCCGACCACCGCAGCAGCTCGGTGATCTTGTCGGCGCCCGCCCGGTGGCCGGTGGACGCATCGGCACCGACGGTGCGCGCCCAGCGCCGGTTGCCGTCGAGGATCACGCCGATGTGCCGGGGAATGGCCTCCCTCGGCAGGGAGGCGGCGAGGCGGCGCTCGTACACGCCGTACAGCAGGTGCGGCAAGCGCATGCAGAGTCCTCGCGTGTCGGGTCGTGTCGGGGTCACGGTACCGCCACGTCGGCGCCGCCGGGACCGGCTCACCGACGCGCAGCCGAGCCCGCGCGGACGGAGAGCGACGACAACGGTTCGGGGCGTCGCGAAGTCCCGGCAAGGGGTAACCTACGGTGCCGTAGGTACAGTGCGGGCTCCCACAGACGAGGACCCACCCGAGTCGAAGGAGCGCGATGACGACGAACGGTGGGCTGATGACCCAGCAGCGGCGGACCATCGAGTCCCCGATCAACGAGCTCAAGCCGAAGCTGCGCGGATGGATCCACGCAGGCATGGCTCCCCTGGTGGTCGCCGCATCGATCGTGCTGATCGCGCTCGCGCCGACGACGTCGGGCCGCGCGTCGGCGATCGTCTTCGGGGTGAGCGCCGTCCTGCTCTTCGGGGTGAGCGCCGTCTACCACCGGGGGCGCTGGTCGCCGAGGGTCACGGCGGCGCTCCGCCGGCTGGACCACACCAACATCTTCCTGATCATCGCGGGGTCGTACACCCCGCTGGCCGTGCTGCTGCTCGACTGGCCGAACAAGCGCAACCTGCTGGTCATCGTGTGGGTGGGGGCACTGGCCGGGGTGCTGGCGCGGGTGTTCTGGCTCGGCGCCCCGCGCTGGTTCTACGTGCCGATCTACCTCGCGCTGGGCTGGGTGGCCGTGTGGTTCCTGCCGGAGTTCTGGCGGGCCGGACACCACGCGATCGTCTGGCTGGTCGCCGCCGGTGGCCTGGCCTACACGGTCGGCGCGGTGGTCTACGGCACCAAGCGGCCCAACCCGAGCCCGCGCTGGTTCGGCTTCCACGAGATCTTCCACTCGCTGACCGTTGTGGGGTTCACCTGCCACTACATCGCGGTGAGCATCGCGACGTACTCCGCCCGCTGACCCCCGCCCGCGGCGCTGCGGCGGTCAACCCCCGTCGCGGGGCACGACGGCGTAGCGGCGGTTGGCCAGGCAGGGGTTCCGCTCGCGTACGGCTGCGAGGACCTCCGGCCGCAGGTCCGCAGCGGCGACGAGGCCCGCACCCTGCTCGGCACCCGGGGTCCAGGAGTCGGCCGGCCCTGGAGCACTGGCCAGCACCACCCCGTCCGGGTCGACCACCATCGACCCACCGGTGACCCCGGGCCCCTGCTGAGCGGCACCCAGCACGTAGGCGGTGTTCTCGATCGCGCGGGCCCGGAGCAAGGTCCGCCAGTGGTCCGCCTTGTGCTCACCCGCGGCCCAGGCGGCAGGCACCGCGAGCACATCGGCGCCGGCATCCACCAGCCGCCGGGCCGACTCCGGGAAGCGCAGGTCGTAACAGGTCAGCACCCCGACGACGAACCCGCCGACCGGGAGCAGCAGCGGCGCCGCATCCACCGGACCGGGCTCGAGGCGATCGGACTCGCGGTGGCCGAACGCGTCGTACAGGTGAACCTTGCGGTACGCCCCGACCAGGGTCCCGGCGGCATCGATCGCGACGACCGCATTGACCGCCCGGGAGGTGCCCGGCAGGGTCGTGCCCGCGATCACCGCCACCCCACGGGTCCGCGCCACGTCCTGCAGGGCGGGGACGAAGCCTCGGTCCAGCGGTTCCGCGTGCTCCGGGCCGACGCCACGGGGATCGAACCGCGCGGCGTACTCGGGCAGCAGCACCAGGTCGGCCGCGTCGTCGGCGGCCGCGGCGACCGCGTTCACGGCGAGCGCGATGTTGGCCGCGGCGTCGAGCCCGGACCGGAGCCCGACGGCGTGGACCCTCATCCGGCGTCAGCGGCCGGTGAGCTGCCGGACCGCCCGGTCGCGCTCCCGGTCCCGTCCCCGGACGTCGCAGCGAACACGAGGAGGAGCGCGGGGCCGGTCGTCATCTGTCGTCCTCCGGGTGGATGCCCGCGAACAGGTCGTCCTCGGGCAGAGCGACGGGAACATGGGAGTGCGCCAGCTCATACTCCTCCACCGGCCACACCCGCGCCTCGAGGTCACGCGGGACGGCGAAGAAGAACCCGTCGGGATCCACCTGGGTGGCGTGCGCCAGCAGCGCCGCGTCGCGGGCAGCGAACCAAGGCGCGGCATGCACCCGGGTGGTCACGTCACGTTCGGGGATCTCACGCATCTGACGGGAGGCGAGCCAGTCTCCGTACGGCGACGCCAGCCCCGCCTCGATCATCGCGTGGTGCATCGCAGTGAGCTTCCGCAGCGAGAAGTCGTGGTTGTAGTAGAGCTTCAGCGGCTGCCAGTGCTCGCCATGGCCGCGGTACCGCTCCCGGTCCCCCGCGGCGTGGTACGCCTCGAACCCGACCTTGTGGCTCATCACATGGTCGGGGTGCGGGTAGCCCCCGCTGGGGTCGTAGGTGGTCATCACATGTGGACGGAAGTCGCGGACCAGCTGGACGAGCGGCGCCGTTGCCTCCTCCAGCGGGATGGTGGCGAAGCAGCCCTCCGGCAGCGACGGCAGCGGGTCGCCCTCGGGCAGGCCGGAGTCGGCGAAGCCCAGCCAGTGCTGGCGCACCCCGAGCGCGTCGGCAGCTGCGGCCATCTCCTTGCGCCGGACGATGGCCATCACCTCCGGCGTCGGGTGCGGCTGCGGGTAGGCCGGGTTGAGGATGCTGCCCCGCTCCCCGCCGGTGCAGGTCACCACGAGCACCTCAGCGCCCTCCGCCGCATAGCGCGCCATGGTCGCGGCGCCCTTGCTGGACTCGTCGTCCGGATGGGCGTGCACCGCCATCATGCGGAGCCCCTTGCGTGTCTGAAGGTCCTTGCTCACCCGCACTCCTCCTCGTCGCCCTCGGCCCCTGCCGGGTGACCATGGTCTCCCATCGGAACAGAGTGAACCACGGGCCGCCGACCGAGCTGCTGGCAGCGGCGGTCGCGCGACGGGGCCCACGACGTGTCGCGACCGGACCCGTCAGTCGGCGTGACCTGCCGGATCGAGGCGCAGCGCAGGAGCCACGCCCAGGTCGGCGTCGTGCTCGTCGACGTGCAAGGGGCGTCCGAACGGACGGTGTGGCTCACCACCACCGTGCGCACCTCCGAGCAGGCCGTGACCGGGATCGTCGACGAGTGCTTGGTGCCGGAGGGCTGAGCCGGTCCGGGTCGGCCGGGCAGGCGCGGCCGGGCAAGGTCAACCGGACCGACGCGACGGCGCTGCTGACGGCCCTGGCGCACCTGGCTTTGGTATGATCGGCGTTTCGCACTCCCGGGGTCGGCGCAACGTCCCCCGCGAACCGACCTTCGGGAGCCCCGCCGACCTGGCGTGGCCCACTGACCTTCACCGACCGCAGTACGAACGCGACCTGATTGAGAGGAGCGAGACGTGACCGAGACGACAGCCGTCACATGGCTGACCCAGGAGGCCTACGACCGCCTCTCCAGCGAGGTCGAACAACTCAAGACGGTCGGCCGCGCGGAGATCGCCGAGAAGATCGACGCAGCCCGCTCCGAGGGTGACCTCAAGGAGAACGGCGGGTACCACGCTGCTCGTGAGGAGCAGGCCAAGCAGGAGGCACGGATCCGCCAGCTCGACGAGCTGCTGCGCAAGGCGGTCGTGGGCGAGGCACCGGCCGACGACGGCGTCGTCGAGCCGGGCATGGTCGTCACGGCCACCGTCGCCGGCGACCGGATGACCTTCCTGGTGGGCTCGCGCGAGGCCGCCGAGGGCACCGGTCTGAACGTGTACAGCGAGAGGTCGCCCCTTGGCGCGGCCATCATCGGGCACTCCGCAGGCGAGTCGACGTCGTACAGCACGCCGACCGGCGCGAAGATCGAGGTCGTCATCCACGAGGCCAAGCCGTTCCGGGTCTGAGCGAGACGCTCGGCCCTGCCTGACGCTCGGCCCTGCCTGACGCTCAGCCCTCCATGACGCGGTAGCCGGCGTCGCGCAGACGCTCCCGCACCTCCGCGCAGTGCGCCGGCCCACGGGTCTCCACCTGCACGTCGATCTCCACCTCGTCCACCGCCAGGTCGACGCCGGTCCGCAGATGGCTGACGTGCATCACGTTCCCGCCGCTGACTGCCAGCTCGGCGAGCAGGCTGGCCAGTGTGCCGGGCCGGTCGTCGAGCCGGATCCGCATCTGCAGGTACCGGCCGGCCGACGCCAGCCCGTGCCGGACGACCCGCAGCAGCAGCAGCGGGTCGATGTTGCCGCCGGAGAGCACGACCACCGCCGGTGTCGCCACCTCGACGCCCGCGAGCAGCGCGGCAACGCCCGCAGCACCGGCCGGCTCGACCAGCACCTTTGACCGCTCGGCCAGGTGCAGCAGGGCCCGGGACAGGTGCTCCTCGGTCACGGTGTGGATCGGCACGCCACCGGCCCGCAGGATGGCGAACGGCACATCCCCCGGCCGACCGACGGCGATCCCGTCCGCCATCGTCGACATGGCGGTGAGGGAGATCGGGTGCCCCGCTGCCAGCGACCCGGGCCAGGCTGCCGCGCCGGCCGCCTGCACCCCGACCACCTGCACCTGCGGATGGTCGGACAGTGCGGCGGTGATCCCGGCCGCGAGCCCGCCGCCGCCCACCGGCACGAGCACCGTCCGCACGTCCGGGACCTGCTCCAGCACCTCGAGCCCGACCGTGCCCTGACCGGCGACGACGTCGGGGTGGTCGTACGGGTGGATCAGCACCGCACCCTCGGCGCTCGCTTGCTCCTTTGCCGCACGCAGCGCGCCGTCGATCGTCGCCCCGACCAGACGCACCGCCGCGCCGTACTCCTTGGTCGCCGCGATCTTGGGCAGCGCGGCGCCCTCCGGCATGAACACCGTCGCGCGGATGCCGAGCAGGCGCGCCGCGAGCGCGACGCCCTGGGCATGGTTGCCCGCGCTCGCGGCGATCACCCCGGCGTCCTTCTCGGCCTGCGTCAGCCGCGACATCCGCAGGTACGCGCCACGGATCTTGAACGAGCCCGCGCGCTGCAGGTTCTCGCACTTGAGCACGACCCGGCCGCGGGCGAGGGCGGACAACGCCGTGGAGTCCAGGACCGGGGTGCGGTGCACGACGTCGCGCAGCGCCTCGGCTGCGATGGCGACGTCGGCCGGGCCGACCCTTGCCGGGTCACGAGTCTCGGAGGTGCCGCTCATCGCGGCCGCGCAGCGGACGGATCGGCCACACCGGCCTCGTCGGTCGCGGTGACCGGGATCACGGCCGGCCGGTCCAGGTGCGCCAGCCACCTGGTCAGCCCGTCGGGGTCCTGGCCCAGCTGCGGGAACTTGTCCCGGCCACGCAGGTAGAGCACGGCGGTGTTCAGCGTGGCGACGACCGGCACCGCCAGCAGGGCACCGACGACTCCGGCAGCCAGCGAGCCGGTGGCGACCGAGAGCAGCACCGCGACGGGGTGCAGCGAGACGGCGTGCCCGAGCAGCAGCGGCTGGAGCAGGTGACTCTCGATCTGCTGGACGGCCACCACCACCGCCAGCATGATCAACGCGGACCCGGTCCCCTGGTCGACGAGGGCGACGAGCACCGCGATCGCGCCGGTGGCGATCGCGCCGACGAACGGGATGAAGCTGGCCAGGAACACCAGCACGGCGAGCGGGATGGCCAGCGGGATGCGCAGGATCACCGCACCGAGACCGATCCCGACCGCGTCGATCAGGGCCACCAGGATCTGGGTCCGGGTGAACGCGGCGAGGGTGACCAGGCCGCGACGCGACGCCTCGTAGACCGGCATCCGCGCCGGGATCGGCAGCAACCGGACCAGCCAGGCCCAGATCAGCGGCCCGTCCTTGAGGAAGAAGACCGTGCAGAACAGCGCGACGAGCGCACCGGCCAGCACGTGCCCGACGGTCACGGTGACCGAGAGCGCGCCGGAGACCAGCGTTCCGCTGTTGGCGCTCAGCTGGTCGCCGGCCCGCGCAAGGTAGGCGTCGATCTGCTCCCGGTCGATGCCCAACGGGCTCGCCGCGAGCGAGACCAACAGCTTCTCCAGGCCGGCGGACGTCTGGGACCACAGCTCGCCGAAACCGAGCACGATCTGCCGCCCGGCAATGGTGAGCAAGCCGGCGACGACGGCGAGCAGGGCCACCACGGCGGTCGCGGCGGCCGCACCGCGGCCGAAGCGCAGCCGGTGCTGCAGGAGGTTCACCAACGGACTGAGCAGGACGGTGAGCAGCAGGGCGATCACGACCGGGACCCAGATCACCTTGGCGAAGGCCATCACGACGACCACGACGGCCAGTGCCAGCATCATCACCAGGATCCGCCATGCCCAGGCAGCCGCGACCTGGACCGGGCGCGGCACTGCCGCCAGGACCGGGCGCTGCGACCCCGGCACGGGCGCCGGGCGGGCACCCGACTCGGGAGCCGGCGGGTCGTTGCTGGTCACGGACGGGCCGGCGCTCATCCGAGGGCCTGACCGAGGTCGGCCACCAGGTCCGCCACATCCTCGAGCCCGACGGACAGCCGCACCAGGTCGTCCGGCACCTCAAGGGCCGAGCCGGCCATCGAGGCGTGCGTCATGCGCCCGGGAAGCTCGATCAGCGACTCCACGCCGCCGAGCGACTCGGCCAGGGTGAAGACCTTGGTCCGGGCGCACACCTCGAGGGCCTTCTCGACGTCGCCGGTGCGGAAGGCGACCATGCCGCCGAACCCGCTCATCTGCCGGGCGGCGACCTCGTGGCCGGGGTGCTCATCGAACCCTGGATAGCGCACCTCGGTCACCGCGGAGTGGCCGGCCAGGTACCGGGCGACGGTCAGCGCGCTGGCGCAGTGCCGGTCCATCCGCACGGCGAGCGTCTTGAGGCCCCGCAGGGTCAGCCACGCGTCGAACGGCCCGGCGATCGCCCCGGAGGCGTTCTGGTGGAACGCGAGAGCGTCCGCGAGCGACGTCGTCCCGGTCGGCCCCTCCAGACCGACCGGCAGCTGCGCGCCGTCGGCCACGACGAGCGCACCGCCGACGACGTCGCTGTGCCCGCCGATGTACTTGGTGGTCGAGTGCACGACGACGTCGGCGCCGAGCTCGATCGGCCGCTGCAGGTACGGGGTGGCGAAGGTGTTGTCGACGACAAGGACGGCGCCGGCGGCCCGTGCCACGGCAACGATCGCGGCGATGTCGGCGATCCCCAGCAGTGGGTTGGTCGGCGTCTCGACCCAGACCACCTTCGTGCGGCCCGGCTCGACGGCCTCGACCACCGCGTCGACGTCGGACAGGTCGACCGGCGTGTGCTCGACGCCCCATGGCCCGAACACCCGGGTCACCAGCCGATAGGTGCCGCCGTACGCGTCGGTCGGCACCACGATGTGGTCGCCCGGCCGGAGCACCGCGCGGAGCAGGGTGTCCTCGGCGGCGAGCCCGGAGGCGAACGCGAAGGCGCGCGCACCGCCCTCGACGGCGGCGAGCGCCTCCTCCAGCGCGGTCCGGGTCGGGTTGCCGGAGCGGGAGTACTCGTACCCGCCGCGCAGCCCGCCCACCCCGTCCTGCTTGTACGTGGAGACCTGGTGGATCGGCGGGACCACCGCGCCGGTCGCGGCGTCGGGGTCCTGACCTGCGTGGATGGCTCGCGTCGCGAAGCCGCTTGTGGTCCAGTCCTGAGGGATGTCCGTCACGGGCCAAGGCTAGTTGCTGACGCCGCCTGCGCCCGGTGCAGCGTGCCCGCGGGAACACCCGGCCGACGCTCGGGCGTTGTGCTGGTCAGCCGCACCCTGGGAGGCCAACATGTTCGGTTCGACGCTCCGCTCGACCATGGTCACGCCCGAGCGCGCCCTCCGGGGCCGCAGCGAGTACGCCTACCCCGTCCCCGACCGGCATGCCGTCCTCGGCACACCGCTGGCCGGACCCTGGCCCGAGGGCACCGCAGTGATCCACCTCGCTCTCGGCTGCTTCTGGGGGGCCGAGAAGGAGCTGTGGCAGCTGCCGGGCGTGCTGACGACGGCGGCCGGGTACCAGGGTGGCTTCACCCCGTTCCCCACCTACGAGGAGACCTGCACCGGGCTGACCGGGCACACCGAGACCGTCCTGGTCGCATACGACCCGGCGGTGCTGAGCCACACCGAGCTGCTGCGCACGTTCTGGATGCTGCACGACCCGACGCAGGGCTTCCGGCAGGGGGACGACGTCGGCACCCAGTACCGGTCGGCGGTGTTCTGGACCACCCCGGAGCAGGAGCGGGCGGCGCTGGCAACCCGGGACGCCTACGCCGGCGAGCTGCGGCAGCACGGGTTCGGGGCGGTGACGACCCAGATCCGCGCGGTGGACGGTCCGGGCGGCGCCGGCCCGTTCTACTACGCCGAGGACCACCACCAGCAGTACCTGCACAAGGTGCCGAACGGGTACTGCCCGGTGCACTCCACCGGCGTGGCCTGCCCGCTGCCGGCCCCCTGACCCTGACCTGCCTCCGGCGAGGTCGTCCTCTGCACGCGAGGTCGTCCTGTGCAGGGCACGACCTCGCGTGGGAAGGACGACCTCGAGCGCGTCACGGGGATTCTTGGCCCGAACGGCGCCGGAACGGTTCGGCCGGCAGCCGTTGAGACACCGTCCCGCTGTCGGGTGATTTTTCTGACAAGCCGTCAGCATGATAGCGTCCGGAACGCCACCCGAGCCCCGGCCAGGCCTCGTCGGCCGCTCGCCGACGGCCCGGAAGGACACCCCATGACCTCGGTCGACGCCGCCCCCCGCACCCCCGGTCCCTGGTGGGCCATGGCGACCCTGTCGATGGGTGTCGCACTCGTCGTGATGGACGCGACAGTCGTCAACGTCGCGCTCCCCGTGGTGATCAAGGACCTGGGTCTTGACGCATCCGGCGCGCAGTGGATGAACGCCATCTACTCCCTCGTGTTCGCGTCCCTGATGCTCACCTCCGGTCGCCTGGGCGACGTCTACGGCCGCCGCCGGGCCTACGCCGTCGGCCTGACCGTGTTCATGGCCGCCAGTGTGCTGGCGGGTGCCGCATGGAGCCCGGCCGTCCTGATCGGCGCGCGCTTCCTGCAGGGCATCGGTGCTGCCCTCGTCCTGCCCAGCACCCTGTCGACCCTGAACGCGATGTTCACCGGCCGCGAGCGCAACATCGCGTTCGCGATCTGGGGCTCGACCATCGGCGGGATGGCGGCGGTCGGGCCTCTGGTCGGCGGCTGGCTGGCAACGGACGTGAGCTGGCGGTGGGCCTTCTGGCTCAACATCCCGTTCGGGCTGCTCACCCTGGTCGGCATCCGCAAGTACCTGGTCGAGACCCGCGACCCGGAGCGCAAGGGGCGACCCGACGTGCTCGGCGTCCCGCTCAGCGCGCTGGGGATCGGTGGGATCGTCTTCGCCCTGATCGAGGGCCGGACCTTCGGATGGTGGCTGCAGGACTCCGGGGCGCTCTCGCCGGTCCCGGTGAGCCTCGTCCTCGGCGCCGCGCTGCTCGCGGCCTTCATCGTCCTCGAGCGGCGCAGGGCTGCCGCCGGCAAGGTCGTGCTGATCGACCTGGGTCTGCTGCGCATCCGCTCCTTCCGCTTCGGGGTGATCGCCGCCCTTGTGGTGGCGGCCGGCGAGTTCGGCATGCTCTTCACCTTGCCGCTGCTGCTGCAGGGTGCGCTGGGCTACACCGCGCTCGGCACCGGCGTGGTCGTGCTCGCCCTTGCCATGGGAACCTTCCTCGTCTCGGGCGCGACGCCCCGGTTGGTCGACAGCATGGGAGGGCGCTCGGTCGTCCGACTGGGTCTTGCGCTCGAGGCCGCCGCGGTCGGGGGTCTTGCGCTCACCATGAGCGGCACGGTCTCGAGCTGGACGATCGCGGCCTGGCTCTTCGCCTACGGTCTCGGCGTCGGCCTGGCCACGGCGCAGCTGACCAGCGTCATCCTGGCCGAGGTGCCGGTGGCCGAGAGCGGGCAGGCCTCCGGATTCCAGACCACGGTGCGCCAGCTCGGTTCCGCCTTGGGTGTCGCCGTCCTGGGGACCGTGCTGATCGCGACCCTTGCTTCGTCGACGACCACTCGGGTCGAGGCGACCGGGAGCTCGACCGCCGAGACCGCGCACGCGGTGGCGATCGTGCGCGAGTCCGCCGGTGCAGCGATCCCGGCGCTGCTGGCCGACCCGGCGACGAAGGCCGCCGGAGTGGCCGCCGCCGACGCCATGGTTCATGCGAGCCGATGGACGACCGGGCTGGCGGCTGGTGTGCTGGTGTTGGGCCTTGCCGCCACCCTCGCCCTGCCGCCGCTGCCTGGCGACGCCGAACGCGGTCAGGGCAGGACCCGGCCGGCCGCTCCCGATCGGGCGGCGTGGAAGCCGAGGAGCCGAGGACTCAGCCGATGAACCCCCCGGCGGCGTCCCACCCGGCGTTCTCACCCGCTCAAGCGCTCGGGGCACCCGGTCTCCCGTGACACAGTTGACCGGTGCGGGTCAGCAACTGGGCAGGCAACCATGCTTACCCAGCCACGGCCTGGCACGAGCCGACGTCGATCGACGAGCTCTGCGAGATTGTCGCGGCCGCACCGCGGATCCGGGCGCTCGGCAGCGGGCACTGCTTCAATGACATCGTCGACTCCGACGCGCTGGTGAGCCTTGACCACCTACCCACCGTGATGGAGATCGACCGGCGGCGGGCGACCGTGACCGTCACCGGTTCGGTGCGCTACGGCACGCTTGCCACCCACCTGCACGCCAACGGCTGGGCCGTGCACAACCTCGCCTCACTGCCGCACAGCACCGTCGCGGGCGCCATCGCCACGGCCACCCACGGCTCGGGAGACCGGCACCCGAACCTCGCTGCGGTGGTCAAGGGCCTTGACCTGGTCACCGCCAACGGAGACGTCCGGCACCTGGACGCTTCGGCGCCGGGCTTCCGCGGGTCGGTCGTCGGGCTGGGCGCCCTCGGGGTCGTCACCGCGGTCACCCTGGAGATCGAGCCGACCTACGACGTCGCGCAGGAGGTCCACACCGGCCTCCCGTGGTCGGCGGCCCTCGAGCACTTCGACGAGATCACCGCGAGCGCGGACAGCGTCAGCCTGTTCACCGACTGGACCGGGCCGCAGGTCGCGCAGGTGTGGCGCAAGAGCCGCGTCGAGCCGGTCGAGTGGCGGACGCCGGACCTGTTCGGCGCGCAGCCGGCGGCCGGTGCCCTGCACCCCCTGCCGGGCGTCGACCCGGCGAGCACCACCGAGCAGCTCGGCGTCGCCGGCCCGTGGCACGAGCGCCTGCCGCACTTCCGGATGGGCTTCACGCCCAGTGCCGGTGCCGAGCTCCAGTCGGAGTACCTCGTGGCGCGGGAGCATGCCGTCGCGGCGCTGGAGGTCGTCCGGCGCCTGGCCGACCGGATCGCTCCCCTGCTCCTGGTCAGCGAGATCCGCACGATCGCTGCCGACAACCTGTGGCTGTCCACCGCCTACCAGCGGGACAGCGTTGGCATCCACTTCACCTGGCGGCCGGCGCCGGCCGAGGTCACCGCCCTGCTGCCGACGCTGGAGGACGCCCTGGCCCCGTTCGACGCGCGTCCGCACTGGGGGAAGCTGTTCGCCGACGCCGACCGTCGCGTGGCGGACCTGTACCCCAGGATCAGTGACTTCCGGGTGCTGGCCGAGTGGCTCGACCCGTACGGGAAGTTCCGGAACGACTACCTCGAGCGGCACCGCCTGGTGTGAGGTCCGTCGGCGAGCCGCGGAGCCAGGGTCAGCGGCGGCGCGTGCCGAGGATGTCGACCACGAACACCAGCGTGTCCGTCCCGCCGATGCCGGCCCGCGGCATGCCGCGGTCGCCGTAGCCGAGGTGCGGCGGGATGGAGATCAGCATCCGGGACCCGACCGGAGCACCCACGAGGGCCTCGTCCCAGCCGGCGATGACCGAGCCGACACCGATCGGGAACGAGATGGACGCTCCCCTGTCGTAGGAGGTGTCGAACACGCGGCCGCCCCACACCTGGCCGAAGTAGTTGACCTCGATGTCGTCGCCGGCCTCGACGATGTCGCCCTCGCCGTGCACGAGCACCTGCACGCCCAGGTCCGCCGGCGCCGGGGTGTCCGGGAACGTCAGGACCGGCTTGTCCCCGAAGGACCCGGATGCGGTGGGAAGCGGCGGCAGGTACTCGGTCACGGTCGCTCCTCGGGCGTCGGACGGGCGCGGCACCGATCGCGGCACCGTCGTCCATCGTGCCCGATCGATCGAGCCCGCGACCACCTCGAGCACCCACCCGCCCACCCGACCGTGCGGCACTCCGGGTGTCGACCGTCCCCGACGGCGTCGGGCACCCCCGTCAGAGCAGGTCGGCGAACCACCGCAGCTGACGCTCGAACTGGTGCGCCGAGCCACCCTCATGCTGGTTGAACGGGTACTCGACGATGTCCTTGGCCGGCGCCTGCCCCTGCGCCGCAGCCAGCTCGCCATAGTGGTTGAAGGCCGCGTAGACGGTCGACGGCGGGCAGATCGGGTCCATCAGCGCGACCGAGAAGAGCGCCGCGGCCCTCGCCCGGCGGGCGAAGTTCACCCCGTCCAGGTACGACAAGGTCCGGAAGGCCGTGTCGACCATCTGCCGGTGCACCGACAGGTACCGGGTGATCTCGCCGTAGGGGAAGTCGTCGGTGATCTCGACCGCGCGACGGTAGTGGCACAGGAAAGGAACGTCGGGCATCGCGGCGAGGATGTCGGGCACCAGGCCCGCGACGGCGAGCTGGATCCCGCCGGCCTGGCTGCCCCCGGCGAGCCCTACCCGGGTCCCATCAACGCCCGGCAGCGTCCGAGCGGCCTCGACCGCCCGTACCCCGTCGGTGAACAGCCGCCGGTAGTAGTGGTCGTGCGGGGACTCGATGCCCATGGTCATCACGCCGGGGGTGTGCGGCCCGCTGCCGACCGGGTCCGGGGTGTCGCCGCCCGAGCCCCAGTTGCCGCCCTGACCACGGCTGTCCATGAGCAGGTGCGCGTAGCCGGCGTTGGGCCAGCCGAGCCGTTCGTGCGCGAACCCCCGCCCGCCGCCGTAGCCCTGGAACTCGACGATGATCGGCAGGTCCTCCGTGACGCCGGCCGGCCGGGTCAGCCAGGCCCGGATCGGGTGGCCGCCGAAGCCAGCGAAGGTCACGTCGTGCACGTCCACCAGACGGAGCGCCGCGTCGACCCGCTCGACGCGCAGGTTCAGGTCGTGCTCACGCGTCTGCGCCAGCGTGCTGGACCAGAACTCGTCGAAGTCAGCCGGCTCGGCCACCTCGGGGCGGTAGCTGCGCATCTCCTCGACGGGTAGGTCGTACATGGCCACGGCGGATCTCCTCAGTGCTGGCGAGTGCTGGCGAATGCTGGACACGTGTGTATCACGAGATTGCCGCCGGAGGGCGGGTCGGCTCAGCGGCTCCTGCGCGCGGCGAGGCTCAGCGCGCGAGGAACCCCAGCAGGTCGTGGCGGGTGAGCACACCGATGGGGTCCCCGCCGGAGACCACCATCAGCGCGTCGGAGTCGTGCAGGGCGGCGCGGGCGGCCTCGAGGTCCTCCCCCACGCCGATCAGCGGCAGGGGCGGCCCCATGTGCCGGTCCACCCGGTCCGCGAGCTGAGCGCGACCGGAGAAGACCGCGTCGAGCAGGTCCCGCTCGTTGACCGACCCGGCCACCTCACCGGACTTCACCGGCGGCTCCGCCTTGACAACGGGCATCAGCGACACCCCGTACTCGCGGAGGATGTCGATGGCCTCCCGGACCGTGTCGGCGGGGTGCACATGGACCAGGGCCGGCAGCTCCCCTGACTTGCCGCGGAGCACGTCGCCGACCACCACGCCGTCGCCCTCGCGGACGAAGCCGTACGACCGCATCCAGGAGTCGGAGAATATCTTGGACAGGTACCCGCGACCGCCGTCAGGCAGGATCACGACGACGACGGCGCGCGCCGCCACCTGCGGGTCCTCCTCCTCCAGCCGCCGGGCCACCCGCAGCGCTGCGCCGAGGGCCATCCCGGAGGACCCGCCGACGAGCAGGCCCTCCTCCCGGGCCAGGCGGCGGGTGAGCGCGAACGACTCCGCGTCGGTGATCGGGACGACCTCGTCCGGCACGGTGGGGTCGTAGGCGCCCGGCCAGAAGTCCTCGCCGACGCCCTCGACCAGGTACGGCCGTCC
>Ga0209538_1000761_pt1 | contig 18101 bp, 19 predicted proteins | sample BarGraNGADG00211_2_FD_184492 | JGI IMG/M metagenome (GOLD analysis project Ga0209538, IMG submission 184492) | Arctic peat soil microbial communities from Barrow, Alaska - Barrow Graham LP Ref core NGADG0004-211 (SPAdes) (version 2) | ecosystem: Environmental > Terrestrial > Soil > Wetlands >... | reverse complement strand
TTTTACAATATAGTCAGTTGCTTCCAGTTTATCACCTTGAACACGATCAACATCTTGAATTAACGCGGTTAGAATAATCACCGGTATGTCTTTTAATTCAGAATCCGATTTTAAGCCCTTTAAAACATCAAAACCGTTGATTTTAGGCATCATGATATCTAACAGAATAAGATTCGGTTTTATATCTTTAGCCTGAGTTAAGGCCTCTTCACCATTCGATGCTTGAACAATTGTAAAACCTTCGATCTTCAAACGTTCCTCATACATTTCACGTAAGGTCAAATCATCATCAACTAATAAAATTGTTTTTCCTTCTTCCATAATGGCCTTTCTATAGATATCACATTTCTAAAATACATTAAAATTAAAATGTGAGCCCTCTATAATTTCTTCAGAAATTTTCGCGAGAGCGAACACATAATGCGTTTTCAAAATGTGAGCTCTCTATAATTTCTTCAGAAATTTTCGCGAGAGCGAACACATAATGCGTTTTCAAAATGTGAGCTCTCTATCTCCAGTATATATCTAATAACTATTATGTCAAATACCTATTCGCACTGGCCGAATATCCCGATACTTGTATCGGGGATGAAGGCCTATAAACAGTCGGCGGCGGAGCCGACACTTTGTCGAAAGGAAGCCGCCCAGATACCCCGTGGCTTGCTGCGGGGTCGGCTTCACTTTTTCGCAAAGAAAAAGAAATAAACTACTAAATCATTAACTAAAGTAGTCAGTAATATCGCAATCACCACTATTAATGCAATTGAAGCAGTCGACCGTTCATTTTTTTCCGGCTTCTCCGAATCAATTACGGGTTGTTGATTCTTTTCCCAAGGTAAGCTAGACATAGGCGAAGATGACTGAACTGTTGGCGCCATCGTCACTACTTGCGGATTGATTTTGATAACAGGCACTTCTTCGATTTTTTCAGGTTCTTTACTTGGTTCTACTTCTGATTTTTTTTCCATATCAGCCTCTTCGTTTGGCTTTTCGGGATTATTCGGAGTAAAAATAATTTTATTTTGATCCAATTGTGGTGTGCCAGACTGTACTGCAGAAGCGGTAGGTACCGCTGCTGGAACAAAAGGCACAGATAGTTCAATTAGTGCTGGTGCTACCGGTGGCTTTATTTCAGGTGGACTAGGCGGTAGATCAGGTAATGGAGCCGAGGACGTCACCGCCGGTCCTGGCGGTGTCGCAGAAGGTACAGAAATATTAGACGGGATAACTCCCGGGACAGCAGTTTTATTATATTTAGCTAGGACTTGTTCAATTTTAGTGATAACATCGGCCGGCATCGCTTCAGATTTAATCAAATAATCATCAGCACCAGCCTCCACTGCTTTTTCACGATTAAAGTCACGCATTAAGGCCGAAAGCATAATCACTGGTATATCTTTAGTTGCCGGATCACTTTTAATCGAAGCTAATGCCTCGTAGCCGTTAACTTTCGGCATCATAATATCCAAAAGCACAATGTCCGGTTTAACTTCACGAATTTTGCTCAACGCCTCTTCGCCATTACGACTAAGAGTGACAATATAGCCGGCCAACTCCAGACGCTCTTTATACATATCAATCAGCATCTTATCATCGTCGGCCATCAAAACACGACTGCCTTTTGGCATATAATCCCCTCTCCTTTTTGATTTTCTTATATTAATTATAATTTCTAAAGAAATTGGCTATTGCCAATTATAATTTCTTTAGAAATTTCCGCATTAATACTACTGTATTAATTATACAACACTTTTCCGCGTCAAGCAAAAACCCGACTGTTAGGCCGGGTTATCAAGTGTAAGTTGTGCTAAAGCATAGTTAGATAGCTTGGTGATATAGCTATCAAGCTTATGATGATATTCCTTAGGCACTATTTCTCTTGCTTCGCCCTTAAGGTAAGGAATATAGAAGTTGAGCGTATACACTGCTACTCGACGGCGTTTTTCTGGGTCACCAAAGAGCCCGTGAAGCGTTAGAAGGTTATGTAGGACATCAGATATCTTCATGAAGATTCTTTGCCACTTTTCATCACAAGCAACTTTCCAACGAGCTTCCCATTCAGCAACTCTAGCATCACGATCTTTGATATCGCGATTCTTAGATACCGCCATAATATTGGCAAGTACACTATCACCAAACAAATCGCTAATCTCTTTTGGATTGATCTTGGTATCTTCATAAATGTCATGCATAATCTCGGCAATAACAAATTCTTCGCCCAATCCCATCTCGTAGATTTGAAATGCCGCATCAAAAAGATGATCAAGATACGACTCGCCTGAATCACGAAACTGTTTATGTTGCCAACGGCAGACAAGAGAAGTAGCAATCCATAGTTTAGCCGCAAAATCCGGCGACACTTCACTAGTGTTAGCCAAAAACCTCTCGATAATCACCTGGTTCACCCCCTATCGTGAACTGTCTGTTGATTAGCCAAAGTCTATACCAAAAAAGAGTTTTGGTCAACCCCCACACCTATATTTAACATCGTCTCCAATTCCAACTGGATTAAACTTATAATAGGTGTGGGGGTCAATGAAATGGAAGAATGATTCTTTGATTTAAGGAGAAAAATGTGTATAATAAGACCAATAAGAAATAATTCTTTCTAAGGAGATTTATGGAAAAGGTCTTATCAAAAAATATTACCGAATTTGAGGGTAAACAAGTCGTAATGTATGGTTGGGTAGCGGTTCGACGTGACCACGGTAAAATCACTTTTGTCGATCTTCGAGACCGCTGGGGTATCACTCAACTAGTTTTTGATGATAAAACTTATCAAACTGCTTCAAAGTTGCGTCAAGAGTTTGTAATTAAAGTTGAGGGTTTAGTCAAAGCCCGTCCTGAAAAGTTGGTTAATTCTAAAATCATCTCCGGTAAAGTCGAACTCCAAGTTGAATCAATAGAAATTCTGGCAGAAAGCAAAACACCGCCTTTTGATATTAACAATCCAACTGAAGTTTCTGAAGAATTGCGTATGAAATATCGCTATTTAGATATCAGATCACCGCAAATGACCAAAAATCTGGTCATGCGTCACGAAATTATTAAATTTATCCGAAATTATTTAAACGAAAGAGACTTTGTTGAAATCGAAACCCCGGTCTTAACGAAAGCCACCCCTGAAGGCGCTCGGGATTATTTAGTCCCCGCCCGACTATATCCGGGTGAATTCTATGCCTTACCACAGTCACCCCAACAATTTAAACAATTATTGATGGTGGCAGGAATTGAGAAATATTACCAAATTGCTCGTTGTTTTCGCGACGAAGACCCGCGAGGAGACAGACAACCAGAATTTACCCAATTGGATTTAGAGATGAGTTTTGTCACCCAAAATGATATTTTAGACCTTTACGAAAATCTTTTGCTCGAAATGATGGAAAAGCTTTTTCCTGAAAAAAAGATTACTCAAATTCCTTTCCCAAGATTAAAATATGACGACGTGATGGCTCAATATAAAACTGATAAGCCGGACTTAAGAAAAGATAGAAATGACCCCAATGAGTTGGCCTTTGCCTGGATTATAGATTGGCCAATGTTTGGGTGGAATGAAAAAGAAAATCGTTGGGACCCACACCACCATATTTTCACCAATCCAAGACAAGAAGATTTGCCATTATTAGATACAGATCCGGCTAAAGTTAGAAGTTGGCAACACGATTTGGTCTTAAATGGTTTTGAAATTGCTGGTGGCAGTATTAGAATTACTGATCCAAAAATCCAAGAAAAAGTGTTACAATTGGTTGGTATTCCTCTTGAAATAGCCAAAGATCGTTTTGGTCATATACTGGAGGCCTTCGAATATGGTGTACCACCCCACGGCGGTATTGCTCCTGGTCTTGATCGATTTTGCATGGTACTAGCTGGCAAAAAAAGTATTCGCGAAGTCATCGCTTTTCCCAAAACCGGCGACGCGCGCGACCTTTTGATGGGCGCACCGTCCAGTGTAGATGAAGCTCAAATGAAAGAACTTCATATTAAAATTGATAAAAAATAAAAATAACAAAAGAAGCTTGATTATATTTTAGATATTTCAAGCTTCTTTTTAAATTAGATTTTAATTTTTTGCGCTCGATTCTTGCTTCTTCTCAAACACTCTCGTGATCACTTCTTCAGTTTCAATATCTTGAATCACCACGTTTTCAATTTCAAAATTGTCAAAAATCTCACTGACAACCAATCCAAGATCTTCTTTACCTACCCTAATTATGCCTTTATTTTCAATAATTTTTTTATTTTTACCCTTAAGATGAGCAAACTTCTTTTTATCTTCTAAATCGTTCAGCAAGATAATAATCTCCTTTTCCGGAGCATATTTATTTTTTAGTTCCGCCAAATCGCCATCGTAAATCTTTTGACCATGGTTAATAATAATCACCCGCTTACAAAGTTCTTCAATATCACCCATATAATGACTGGTTAGAATTAAAGTACATTTTTTGGTCTTATTAATTTCTTTTAAGAAAGTTCTAATCGATTTGGCTGAAATCACATCTAGTCCAATGGTCGGCTCGTCTAAAAAAATAATTTTAGGGTCGTGCAAAAACGAGGCGGTCAGTTCACATTTCATTCTTTCGCCTAGCGACATGTTGCGTAATCTTTTAGTCAACAACTCTTTCATATTTAAGACCTCGACCATTTGATCTAAATTTTTATGATATTTCCTAGTCGGAATTTCGTAAACTTCTTTGAGCATATTAAATGAATCAATAGCTGGTAAATCCCACCAAAGTTGATTTTTCTGGCCCATGACAATAGCAATTTGACGCAGAAAATCGTGGTTTCTTTGCCACGGCGTAAAACCTAAAACATTAGCTTGACCCAATGTCGGGTGAATAATACCAGATAGAATTTTTAAAAAAGTAGTTTTACCGGCACCGTTTGGACCTAAAAAACCCACCAATTCACCCTCATCAATCTGAATACTTAAGTTATCGACAGCGGTCTTTGTTTCCAAATGTCGCGACCAAAAATTAGGCCAACCATATTGGACTTTCGTAAAATCTTTTGAAATGTTTGAAGCCGAAATTATACTCATTTTAACTCGAAGCGCTAGAATAGCGTTTATTGCCTATTTGCCAAATAAAATTCGCCAAAATTCCAAAAACAATCGTAATCAAGGCGATATAAATAATATACTCCATTTTGGGTGGATAAAAAAGCGTATAGACAGGTAAGTATGCTACGGCGACAATCGGAAAGACCGTCATCAAAATCGTCCGAATAAACGGTGGGAAAACCCCGCTGGGGTAGCGCATCACCTGACTTAACCGACCCATTAAATCCTGTAATGACCAAAGTCGGATAAACCAAAATGTCGGCACAATAGTCAAAATTGATAAAAAATAATACAGGATTAAGCCGAAGAAAGACAAATATAAAAACCATAGAAAATTGATTAAACCGATTTGGATGTGACCGGCCCAAACGGCATAAAAACAGATACCAATTTCGAATAAAGCCGCAATAAAATTGTAAATCCTGGGCTGGCTGATGGAAACCAAAATCATCGAATCAACAGGTTTAATTAAATAAAAATCATAATCACCCCGGCGAATTAATTCGGTCGCAAAATCTTTTAAACCACCCCTAAACCAACCATTATTAATAGAAATAATTACTTTAGCAAAAGCGTATAAAAATAAGACCTGGTAAAAATTCCAACCGGCCAGTTCACTGATATTAGAAAAAATAATCTTAAAAAAGACGATAGTTACAGCAATATCTAAAAGATGAAAAGTGACGTTCGACAAAATCACGCCAGGAATTTTTGAATCACGAATGTAAGCGTTTTTAAATAAAATCCAATTTATTTTCAGATATTTAATCATTGTTTTCCCATTTCCTTTTGATTATATATATAATCATCGGCCAGTTCCTGTGTATTTTTTGATACCTGTTCTATAAACCATGTAAAAAATGCTAAAAAATAAAATTGTCCATAATATCATTTGACCCCAAGATAAAAATATTTCACTTGGAGCTATTTTACCTAAATAAATGTTAGTTGGCACATCAAATAAAAATCTAAACGGCAACAAAATAAAAACTGTTTTTAAGGCCCCTGGCAAAAATGCCAATGGAAAAAAACCACCGGCTAAAAAAGCCACAATATAACTGATTAAACTGAGATTGGCATTTTGATCCCCAAAATGAAAACAAAAAGCGTGAATAATATAGTAAAAAGACATGGCTAAAAAAACGCTTAAGAGTAAGGTAATAAGAAAATAAATTAAATTAACGGGGCTAGAAATATTTATATATTGGTGAGCCGCCACAAAAATAAATAAACAAAAAGGAATATAAAGTAAAACGCTCAATAATAGTTCATTGAAAGTGTAAACAATATCTACAAAAATAGCATTCCAGGGTTTAATTAAATCGTTAGTAAAATTGCCGTTCCAAATCGTATTACCTAAATACATTGAATCAACCGGATCAAATCGGAAAATAAGAGCAACAATAAAGTAGTATGTGATGGTTTGCGAAAGTGAATAATTGCTTATTTCGGTAACACCCGATGAGGTATAGATATTTTTCCAAAGAGCAAAGTATATGAAAAAGAAGATCATATTAGCCATGATATAAATAATAAAATCGGCCTTGTAGGCCAAAGTGTTTTTGAAACTTACCATAAAATAAACCCAATATTTTTTCATATAAGTTTATTGTATAAAAAAGAGGGTAAAAAGTAAAATTTCAAAAAAGCCAAAAAATGGTCTTGATGTCTGCATAAATCTGTACTATGATAACAGGGAGGAGACACAAAATGAAACAACGAATTCTAACTGGCGACAGACCAACCGGTCCCTTGCATTTAGGCCACTATGTTGGCTCGCTCGCCAATCGAGTAAGATTACAAGATGAATACGACTGCTACTTCATCATTGCCGATTTCCAGGTCCTAACCGACCATCTTAAGGATACAACCAAGATTTCAGAAAACATCCGTCAGATCGTTTTGGATTACCTTTCAGTCGGTATCGATCCCGAAAAGAGCACCATCTTCGTTCAGTCGATGGTACCTGAGATTGCCGAACTCACCATGTATTTATCAATGCTTGTATCCATTGGAAAACTTAAGCGCAATCCCACCGTCAAAGAGGAACTAGCGGCAGTCGGCATAAAGGAAAACGAGATGTCATACGGGTTCTTTGGCTATCCGGTTTCTCAAGCAGCAGACATCCTGATCGTCAGAGCAAATCTTGTTCCCGTCGGTGAAGATCAACTACCTCATTTGGAACAGACACGAGAAATCGCTAAAAAATTCAATCACCTTTTCGGTAATGTCCTGCCTATTCCCGAAGCTAAACTTGGTGAATTTCCTCGTCTACCCGGTATTGAGGGACAGAAGATGAGTAAGAGCCGAGGCAATGCCATCTATCTCTCTGATTCTCCAGAGGAAGTCGCTCAAAAAGTCAAGCGGGCCTATACAGATCCGATGCGACTCAAAGCGACTGACCCGGGACATATCGAAGGTAACGTGGTCTTCGCCTACTTGGATGCTTTCCTAAAAGATAGAGCCGAGCTCAAAGATCTCCAGAATAGATACCGCGCCGGTACAATTGGTGATGTCGCCGTCAAGGAGCGACTAACCGTGATTCTCAACGAATTCCTGGCGCCAATACAAGAGCGCCGACGGGAGTTCGAAGCTAAACCCGGTCTCATCGGTGATATCCTCAACGCAGGCATCAAGCGGACCCGCGAAGAAGGTAAAGCCACGATGGCAGTAGTTCGCGAAGCCATGCAGATGGACTACAAAAAAATTCTAAATAAATAGTTTTTTAGTTCGTTTTTGGTTCTAACTTGAGTACTTTATATTTTCACAGAAAATTCCGCGAGTCCTTCAAGGCTCTATTAATTTTGGTAATTTGATCGCCTTGGTCATCTTGGCGCTTTACCACAGAATTTAGTTTAAGTTCAGTGCGAGCGGTAGTATCTTTAAGGTCATCAATATCTTCTCTCATATTTTTATGTTCTTTTTTATTTTCAGCTTTAAAAGCAGCAATATCATCGCGAACCTCCTGAATTTGAGGTAATACAATTTCCTCCAGTACTTCACCCATCATTAACCTAAATTCTTTTTTATCTTTTTCGATCATTTTGCCCTCTTTTTTTATTATCGTATAAAGATTACACCACGCTGCATATTTCAGCTGTCAAATTTTGCAAGTTCATCTAACTTTATGGACTTTATAATTGCTTTAGCAATTTCGGAAATTTGCTTTGCAAATTATAAACTTGATGAACTTTGAACTAATTAGAGTTCTTCCGCCGCAGATTTCATGGGTCTTGCCAACGGTTTCATTTGTTCTTTATCCATAGGAATTTCTTTTTCTAAAGTAAGAATCTGATCTTTAACGGCCAGTTCGGGCAAAGTGAATGTAAAGGTGGAACCCTTGCCCTCACCTTCGGAATCGGCCCAGATACGACCGTGTTGAAGTTCTACAAGAGCACGTGAGATATAGAGGCCCAAACCAGTGCCCTGCGATTCCTGGGTCGAGTAGTTCCCCACCCGATGAAACTTTTTAAACAATCGTGGCAATTCTTCACGCGGAATACCGACACCTTGGTCTTTAACTGAAATCATCAATTGCTCCTCACCCACCAATTCACGGTAATGCGGATCCACTGACGATTTAATCGCCTCCTGATCATCTAATGGTCGAGCTTTAATGTCGGCTTCAATTCTAGCCCAGGTGGAATCAACCATTTGACGAGGCACTTTTTGAACCGTAATCGTAATTGTCCCAGGGTCCCTGGAATATTTGATTGAATTTCCGATAATATTAATCGCAATTTCTTTGATTTTATCCGGGTCAGCAAAGGTTGAATAATTAGCTTGTGGGTCGCGATTAAAGACGACTTTTTGCTTACGCTCCTCTGCCTTAAACCTGATTTCAGCAATAACTTGATCAATTGTATCGCCGACATTAACCTCGCTTTTTTCCACCGAGAGTCGCCCCTCTTCAATCCGCGAGATATTTAACATATCGGCAATTAAACGCGCCAAACGCTTGGCCGACAAATAGACATTGTCTAAATACTTTTTCGCCTTCGGGTCATCTACCCGCGCCATTTTTTCGTCTAAAAGCATGCTCAAATAACCTTCAATTGCCGATACCGGAGTGAGTAATTCATGACTCGCCAATGATACAAACTCCGTCTTCATAGCATCGAGTTCTTTTAGATGTTGATTAGCTTGCTCAAGTTGAGTAGACAAAACCTGCAGTTTCTCTTTCTGCCGAATTTCACTTTGAACAGATTTAATAATTAAATAACCACCGTATATAACCGCAATCAGTACTACTCCATTGATAATACCTGTTTTTGAATTGCCAGAAGACAGAGTCTGAGCAATCAAAGATATTACCAATATCACCACGGCAGTTTCGGTTAAGATAACTTTTACTTCCATCAACTGATATTTTATTATTGCAACCGCAGTAAAAAACAAAAAAAATACAATAGAATATATACTCCAGCGATAGACATTTGGGTCATTAGTTACGAGTGGCAAAACAAAATTAAAAAGAAGTGCTAAAAAGGCATAAAGAAAGAAACCAAATAATATTGTCGAAATTTGTTTTTTAAAAATTCCTTCTGACTTGCTAAATTTAATTATCAGCAAAATAAGTCCAGCAATTATGTAGGATGATAAAAAGATAGAATAATAACCATAAAACAGTCCAGACACTATTCTAAAACTTGAACTACTATCGGTTGTTATGACAGCTACCAAGTGTAGAGCAGAGAGAATAATAAAAATTGCAGGCAATAAGATTAAGACGTACTCCCAAAAAAAATAATTTTTGGGCTTTTCGGGGAATGTCAAACAAAACATCAAAAAAAAGTAGGCCATTAACGCCGCAGATGAGTACCCTATAATCATAAAGGGAGATACACTAGTGGCAGTTAACGATCTTGCGACAAGACTTGAAAATATCCATAATGCTGTAAAAAAATTAAACCCAAAGAATAATCTATTACTAGCATTCTTAGAATCTTGAGCAACTACAATAACACCTAATGACAGGCTCAAAAGTCCGACCATCAATGTTACAATAAAATCAAAGTTCACTACTCTCCTTGATAAACTTAATATTAAAAAAATAAACAATAAATATAAACTAGTTACATACTTAGAATATCCTAATTACAACACAATTTCAATTTTTAAAAAGGGGACGTATCACATGACACGTCCCCAGAACAAGTACTGCCAACAGTTAAAGTGGAGGTCCACCCTTAATTGGACTAAGCCGCTTAACCAAAACGCTGTAGTTGCATGATCTTGGATCGCCTCCATTTTCCACATAACCCTCCATAATTATAGGAGGATGAACCGGTCTAAAACCGCACCTCTCAAGAACTCGAAGTTCAGGGTCGATTAGCTTACCATTCTTACGATACAGAGCATAATCTCCAGGAGTCATCGTTTCCCTGTAACGATAATAACCAGGCATTCTGGTTACAAACATGGCTCCAAGCTTGTTATTCTTGACAACGTATTCGCCAAGATATCTGATCAGCTCGATAGTCAATCCATTTTTCGAACCCTTAGGTGTTAGAGCCAAACCTACACCGTGAAGCCAACTTCCTTCAGGATTATGTGTATGTTTGATATGACCAAAATCAGTTGCTTCGTTCCATGTTCCACACGGAATACTCTCATTGGTCAACTGAACTGACACGTAGCCTTCGATATGACCATCGATTTCACCCACCACTATTCCACACTCAGGAAAGGTGAGGATTCGATCGATAAACATATGCCGGCTTCCATGCCATATACCATCCCAAGCAAGGTCGCATACTCCGATCACATCGTTGATATCATCCGAGATAGCCGGTCTTATGCTTATCATCTTTCTGCCTCCTCATGTTGTTCACGAACATCCGCTCCCACTTCGCCCGGCTACGCGGGACAAGCTTTGCGAATTGCGAGAATCCAGATACTCATCTTGCTCATTTTCCCTTTCCTCTATTCTCGGCTCCCATCGTTTGGGTGGGTTTTGTTGGGTCTCTATGATTTTCAGAGACGAAAGTGCCATTTTACATGCCGCTTCGCCAATCTTATTGCCTGCTTCAGAACAAGACAATAATAATATTTCAAGTTGACTCTTGGTAAAGGCAACTTGAGCGTTAAACCCATCCGCCTCTCCCATAAGACAACTCCTTCCCAATTTGTTAAGTTTCATCCGGAGTTGCAAAAAAACAACCCCAAATTCTGCCATCATTTTCCCATATTTTACCCAAAAAGTCAAGTGTTTGTGTTGTATTTCTTTATTTTATTTGGTTAAATCATACTTTATTTTCTACGACCGATATAATATAGGTAAGAATATATTTCAATTTACCCTCGCCTACACCTCCGGGGTGTATGCAAGGGTAAAAGTTTTGTATGAGAAAGGGAGAGCTTTCGCTCTCCCAGTTTAGATAGCCTGACACTACGCCTTCGCCACTTGATTGGCGTCGATTGGCGCCCAAATGTAGGTAACGAGCAGTAGCGGAATACCGATAATGGCGCCGAAAAGAGTGGAGGTCAATCCCCATCCGCCCAATGCCATCAGCAGGAATTGCGTTCCCTTTCCACTCGAGCCGAGATAGAAATGGCCAATACCCGGCCAGAGAATCGACAGAATCACTGCCACCGCCGCGCTTTTTCCTTCTTTTTGCATTTCAAAGTCCTCCTTTCGTTGACAGAATATCAGAACAAAATCTGGCCTTATTTTACACTTTTCTCCCCCAAAAGTCAAACCATACTCATCCTAATCTCTCACGACAGATATAATATCAGTAAAACTATATTTCAATTAACCCAGCTACACCTCTGGGGTGTATGTTGGTTTTTTCATAACACTACAATATAAGGTATAAAATACATACATTTTTAGTGCGACCGCATCTTTTTTGTATGTATGATATTTATTCACCTATAGATATCACATTTCTAAAATACATTAAAATTCAAATGTGATATCTTCCGCGAGAGCGAACACATAATACGTTTTTAAAATGTGAGCTCTCTATCACTACAAAGTAAATCAACTTCACCTACCCGCCTACATATCTGTAATGCATGTAGTTTGATCAAAAAAAAATTATTAAAAATGTTTTGCAAACTCTAACAACAGATTGATTTTAACACAAAAAAAGGACTATAATTTTGTCAGTCAATTGTTCATTGACAATTCAACCCAAGGAGAAAGAAAATGAAACGGTTGTTTGCGATCACATTACTGATTAGTGCAATGGTACTTGTCGGCGGCAGATCAGCCAATACCGACATTCTTAAGGACTTGAAAGATCTGGCCAATAAGATAGGTAAAGTCGCCCCACTGGTAATGAAAGATGATGCTATCGGTTTGCTTTTTGCCCAAGGTGTGGAAAAGCAATACAGCCTGGACCAGAATCCCGAGCGCAATACCAAAGTCCAGCAACTGGGTAGCAAGATCCTTTCGTCCAACAAGCTTGACGGTAAATACGATTTTGCGGTTTTAGCCAGTCGTGACTTCAATGCCTGCTCTATCTATGGCGGACATGTTCGAGTGAACGAAGGATTGCTGACGGATACTCAAAACAATGACGCCGAAGCCGCTTTTGTCATTGCTCACGAAATTGCTCATAACGAATTGGGGCATAATAAGGAAGCGGTTAAAAACTTCAAAATCGCCAAAGCAATAGAGCTGACAAGTGTTACCAAGAATATGCCAAAACTGCTGATTTTGGGCGCTAATGCTGCTCTCGCCAAACGAAGCCGTGCCAATGAATCAGCCGCCGATCTTCAAGGCATAAAGTATATGGCTAAAGCCGGCTACAAAATCACCGGCGCCATCGCTATGGCTCGACGGATCGAAGCCGAACACACCATTGCCCAAAAGCAAGCTGGTAGTCAAGGAATTGCCGCTCAACGCTTTAACGCTATTTTCGACACCCATCCTGAACCGGCGAAACGCGCCGCCATGGCCGAAGACGAGTTGTTTTTGCAAAAATACGGCTCGACTTTCAAACAAATGGCAGGCGACTCCACTTCCGAGATTGGAAACTGGGGGGATTCGGCCATCATTGTCGCCCACCCTTCACTCTGGACATCACCTTTGGAAATAACCGATAAGGATAAGGTTTGTGGCGTAGGGATTTTCAACCCGTCTCCACTAAGCGATGAAGAACAAGACGTTCAGTATTTCCTCGACTTGGGCAAACGACGATTTGAGGGTGGGAAGAATCTCCCGGCCGTTACTTGCGACAATGATTCCCATAATATTAGCGGCTTGGAAACCAGGGGAAGATTTACCTTCATAGAGGGTGACTATGCCGATCCGGTAGCGTTGATTCAAAGTTTGAAATCGGGTAAAACCTGGGCCTCTAAAAATGGTGCAGAAATCCAAACTATGAATTTCCCCATCGGTCGGGACTATCCAAAGGTCAACTACCCGCATTTCACTTTCAAGCTCGTCTTGAAAAATATTCCGTTAATATTTCCCGAAGTCATTGTTTATCGAGACGGGGAATATCTAGACGCGTTTGGAGCAGAGTCATGTGGCAACTATGAAGCAAAATACACCATCAATGACAAGGAAGCGGAGGAAGGTAAACACTGGTATATCCTTCGCGTCAAAAACCAACTGATTACCTCCCCGATAACTTTGGATGTGACGAAAAACAGCCAAGACACCATCGATCCGGGCGGATCTTCCCATTGGCAAAAAGGGATTATCCACTTCCATTCGTATTACTCAGACGGAAATGCTTCCCTGAAATCGATCTGGGAGGCCGCCTGTAAACGCGGCGTGGGATTTATCTGTATGACCGATCATGCAGATTGTTTTGGAGAAAATGTCCAGCACAAGACCAAAGTGCCTCCCCATTTTCACAAAAGTCCAAACCCCTACAAAGATTTTGTGAGTGGTTGTGGCTATATGTCTAAAGCCATGATGCCTGGGTTTGAATTCACCTTAACCGGTGGGAAAAACCGACATCTTTTGATTCTTAACCAACAACAAGATCCCTTAAACACTCTCAACCAGGTCTGTATCATCCGCGACCAATTCCATCTCGGCGATGATATCAGTCAAACCGAAATGGAAAAAGATGCCCTTTTTGGTTTTGGCAAAACAGCCGCCACTTTGAAAATGTGGATTAAGGGCTCGCCATTCAAGGATCCTATTATCTGGATCAACCGCCATGAAGTTGGTCGGGTTATTACGACCGACAATCAATGGCATCTGTTCACTTTCCAAGTACCGGCCGACTATCTCAATAATGGTCAAAATCTCTACCACATGGAGTCATTTATCCCTGACCGGTGGCACACTTTTGACGATTGTGAAGTCAAAGATATCTGGATCGTAAAAAACTAACCAACCTCAATGCCCCGCCGGAACTTTAGCTTCGGCGGGGTTTTTAATAGTGCAAAATTTTTCATAAGAAAAGAGGAGAGCTTGCGCTCTCCTCGCTCAAACGATCTAACCATGGGGTGGCGTTTGCTTTGCCATCGCATTGACTACCATATAGGCGTCAATCGGTGACCCAATATAGACCACGATCAACATCGGAATGCCTAACAGGGCGCCGATCAAGGTAGAAGTGAACCCCCACCCGAATAGCAACACAACAAGAAAAGCAATTCCTTTACCAACCGAACCAGCATACAACTGCCCCACTCCCGGAATCAAAAATGACAGAATCGCTGCCACAACCGCGTTTTTACCCTCCCGCATAACCTCCCGCATAACATCACCCCCTTCCATTCACAGAACTTCAAAATTTGTGATATTCGAAACTAACTACATTTTACACTATAGACCACCTTTCGTCAAGAGAAAAGCCAAGAAGAATGTTCGTGGCTTACTAAAATAAGATAGAAAATAGTTCTACGCTTCTTGGGGTGCTAAATGCAATTCCTCGGATTGTTGGAGTGTGGCTTCAGAAACAACCGTTTCAAAGAGATTGGCCATAAGCGGACCGGGGCAGATTTGATCCAAATTGAGAATTCCATTGCCCTCTTTACTACAAACCAAGCAGAACAGCTTATCGTTTCTGTTTACCCATTGATGATAGCGCTTTGCCTCCAATTTTGTTGCCTCCCTCCCAGTATTAGAACTCTTTTCTTCCAAAATAATTATATATCACCAGACATTTCTTTAGCAAACAATTTAAAAAATCCATCTTGATTGATAATCTAATCACGAGTAATATGATAGTGTGAACCAACCATTAGATTACAAATTACTAACCTATATCGGTTATGGACTAAAAAAAGACCATCATTATTCTCACGCCGATGCTCAAAAAGTTCTGACTGAAATTTTCCGGGAAAAATATGAACTTTCTACTTTACGCAAAGAGTTCTCTATTTTAAAACAAAATGACCTTATCGGCTTTAGTACTCACTACAATCGGCCCTATCCTATCTTAACTAGTTATGGCAAGTTGGCCATTAAAACAGTTTTACCTTTCAAAAAATACGGTCTTTGGGATAAAAAATGGCGTTTAGTCCTTTTTGATGTACCAGAAAAAGACCACGCTTTACGGGTTAAATTAACTCAATATTTAGAATTCTTGGGTTTTGGTCAAATGAAAAATAGCGCTTATCTTTCGCCTCACCCTTTATTAAATATTATTGCCCGCTTCGCTACCAATTTGGGTATCAGACAACATTTAGTTTTAATGACCATTGAAAAACTTCTTGATGAAGAAAAGATCGTCGCTGAAACCTGGAAGTTAACCGATATTAACCGAAAATATGAACATTTTTTAGTCGGCGCCATGAAAAACCGTATTCTAAATTATTGGCCACTATTGGCTAAAAAACTGGAGATGGAATTCGCCGCCGTTTATAAAATTGACCCCCAACTACCAGAGGAATTTCTACCGACCGATTTTCTGGGTTATGACGCTTACAAAAAATTTAAAGAGATCTCCAATTCGTACTAAACCCCCACACCTATCATTGATGGACTTCGTCTCCAATCCTAACAGGATTAAATCAATAATAGGTGTGGAGGTAAAAAAAACCGCCTGACCTAATGGTAAGACGGTTACTATTCGTTCATCTTTTTGGCGACTGCCCTTAGAAATCCACTGGCAATATGGATACACATCCGACCGGTGGCCTCGAATGTAGTACCAGAGCCACACATCTGACTATTAGCCGAAAGCTCACGCCTAAGACATTTGAGCCCTTCTTCGTCCAGAATGTCACCGAATTCATGGAAATAGATCCGACCAAATGTTTCAGCTATCTCGGTGGACGTGTAGCCCATTTTGATGTATTGCTGATGCATTTCGGCCATCTCTTTGGTAATCTGAGCAAGCCGAGCCAAATCATGTGTACTGATCTTTTTCTCTGCCAAGGTTATCGCCTCCTTTATCACTCACTTTGACTTTCGAAGTTCATCATAATAAGGATAAAACCTGATATGGGCATCGTCAAGTATAAACCCGCCACCCTGGTAGCGATACATTACGATATTCGGCGCCGATAAACAAGTACTGGCCAGTGTCAGACATAGAACCACCAAGATTAACGTCAACTTGCTCACGTTGGTCACCTCCACTCGGATTTTTCAGGTTCTCACCCTATCGCGCACATTGTAACTGACATTTAAGAAGAATTCAATGCTTTTAAATAATAATTTTATCGACTACAATAGATACAGAGGGATTATTAATGAAACAAGATAAAATTTTGCTATACGGTAAATGGATCGAAGCTTCAACCTGGATCGTTATGGTCTTAATTATTTTTGGTGTCAGATTTTTACCCCAAAAATTAGTTGACAACGGTGAGGCCTATCTTTTTATCGGCATCATCACTGCTTTGGCTCTGTTCTATTATTTAATCGTTTACAAGTATTTTAATAAGACCAACCGAATGTATATCAAGGATATTGCTGATATTGTGCTGATCGGCGTCTTAATTCACCTCCTCAAGGATTACGGTCAATTTTTCTTTGCCCTTTATTTTTTGCCCATTGCAGCGGCAGCTCTTACCATGGAGTTCATTAATACCCTTATCATTGCTGTTTTCGCTTCAGTTTTTGTCGTTTTTGAAATCTTCTTAAATTCTTATTCTCTCCTACCTGAAGGTGGAAATAATTATTTTCAGGGTATCTGGCAAATTGGTTTAATTTTACTTATCACTATTTTCTGCCGATTTTTAGCAGTCCAACTTCGAGAAGAAAAAAGAGCCAAAGAAGAAGCTTTAGCCCGCCAAAAGTTGTTGGAAGAGGAGGCTTTGCGTGAAAATGACTTTATGTCATTAACTTCCCATCAACTCTACACACCGTTATCAATTATTCGCGGTTTTGCTGGCATGTTGGACGATCAAACATTTGGCAAGTTAAACCCGAAACAGCAAGATGCCGTCGCTGAAATTCACCAAAATACCAAACGCATGGTGGCCCTCGTTTCTGAACTTTTATCTATTTCTAAAGTAGAAACTAACAAAATTAAACTCCGTTATACTACTACCAATCCCAGTATTTTAATCCGCGACATTATTGTAAATTTTAACCAATTAAACGAGAACAAAAAAGTCCATATTGTTTCTGATATCACCAATAATCCCATCTTGATCGAAGTTGACGGTGATAAAGTTCGTCAAGTAATTTATAATCTAGTTGATAACGCATTAAAATACACTACAACAGGAGAGGTCAAAATCAGTTTTAATCAAGATCCCAAACAAACAACTTTTTCGGTCAAAGATAGTGGGATTGGTATTGCCGCCGAAGACCACGAAAAAATTTTCGAACCTTTCTTTCGTGGCAAAAATATTTTAGAATTAGATAACAAAGGTACGGGTTTAGGTCTTTATATTGCCAGATTGATTGTGAAAAAACACGGCGGGCGCATCTGGTTCACATCAAAAGAGAACCGTGGTACAACTTTTAGTTTTTCTTTACCAAACAAAAAAATGAAAGGATTATCTTGAAAGTTTTAATTGTTGATGATGAGAAATCGATTTTAAAAATGTATTCAGAGTACTTAAAAACAGCTAATTTTGAGGTTTTTTCTGCTAGTGGCGGCGAGCAAGGTTTGGCTATTGCTAAGGAGCAAAAACCAGATGTTATTTTACTAGATATTATTAT
>Ga0209538_1000760_pt1 | contig 18122 bp, 28 predicted proteins | sample BarGraNGADG00211_2_FD_184492 | JGI IMG/M metagenome (GOLD analysis project Ga0209538, IMG submission 184492) | Arctic peat soil microbial communities from Barrow, Alaska - Barrow Graham LP Ref core NGADG0004-211 (SPAdes) (version 2) | ecosystem: Environmental > Terrestrial > Soil > Wetlands >... | reverse complement strand
ACAGATTCGACCATGAAACCTGCATGTTTTAATGCCAATCCCAAATGAATTGCAACATTACCTGCACCTACAAGGGCTATCTTATGAAAATGATTTTCACTCATAATTTATTTGTACTGTGCAAAGATAGCAAATTTTCAGCCATTGGGAATGAAAATCCTTACACACGCAATGGAGAAAGCCGTTTATAAAGCGATAAAATTAACCCTGTCAGCATTATTAATGCACCCAGCCAAAGGACATTCATCCAGGGAAATATAATTGCTTTAAGTACAATAAAATCAGACTTTTGCTTATAAATTCCAAACTCAATATTGTTTGTTTTATCAGATGTCATTTCGAAACGCAAAGCAAGACCCATTGGTTTTATAAAGCCATCCTTATTGAAATACTGATCACCTCTCTTTATGAAAACACAGACTACTTTATGGCTGATTGAAGAAGAATCCACAACATTTAATCTGGCCATGATATCAACATCTTTGTAAGCTTTATCTTTAATATCCAGCCAAATACTGTCAAGTGTGATCGAATATGATCCGATTATCAGCTTTTGTTTTATCCCAATATTCTGTTTTGAAACCAAATTATAATTTAGCGGGTTCATTACTCCGGAAGAAATATCAGATTTTGCATCCGTTCCATTATTCCCTTCGCTTTCATTGTCAGCACCTAAAAGTTCGGCATGACTAATATAGGTGTAAACATCTTTTTCAATAAAATTACGAGTAGCAGGATTGAATACATCACCCATTTTTTCATTTTGCTTTATCGTTGGAAACAGTGTAAACAGTTTATTTTTTTTATCGGCATCGCGATAAAAATCAATCTGATAAAGTGTTTCAGAACCTTTTGCAATGCGATTACTATACACTACTGAATACTCGCTAAGCTTTACCGGCTTATCGCGAAAAAGCAGGACACTTCCTTCCTGTTGGGGTGATGAATTACCCAAAACAATTCCCTGACTTACATTTGTAATGACACGGGAATTTGAAAAAGCCAGTAAAACCCCAAGAACAAAAACTGCAAAACCAATATGTGTGACAATGGAACCCGGAGTTGTCAATCGTTCTTTGTAATTTATCAGTGAGATAAATGATGTTGAAACAGAAAGCACGACCGCAAAAAACAGAACTATAATGAGAGGTTGCGTGTAATCGGTATAAAGCAACATCAAAACTGTTAGGACAACACTGAAACTGATCGCTACAATGAGTTGATTCAAAATAGATTTCAATTTATGTCTATGATAGTTGATGTATTGTAACCCGGCTACAATTAACAAAACAATTATCGTATAAGGAATTTGCCAGTTATTGTAAAATTTAACAGGATCTAGAGGGGGGGCAATATGCAATCCAAACAGTTTATTCCAGATTGGTATGGAAGTGGTCATCGTAATCTGAAATGCAGACAACGCAAGCACCAATGAACCAATCAGCATAAAAAAGTCTTTTGTTAAAACTGAATCTGTTCCTTCTTTAGTGGGAAAATTTTTATATCGTTTTATAAACATGAATACCCCGGCCAGTAGGAAAAGGAGTGTAAGCACAAGCAAATGAACTGACATTCCATTGTCGCCAAAAGCATGAACAGAAGTCTGTCCAAGAACACCGCTACGGGTCAAATAAGTTGCATACCATACCATGATATATGAAAACAGGATAAACCCATATGCCAATCCGAATGTATGATTCCTTTTGTGAACAATGATCAGGAAATGCAGTCCGGCAATTAGCAATAACAATGGGACAAGTGATGCATTTTCAACAGGATCCCATGCCCAGAAACCACCAAATGTCAATGATTTATATGCCCAGGCACCACCAATAATAATACCGAATGCAAGCGTAAATATGGACCATAAGGTCCAGTTCATACCATTCTTTAGCCAAGGTTTATAATCACCTTTCCACAACGATGACAATGCAAATGCAAAAGGAATCAATGCAGATGCATAGCCAAGGAATAATATTGGTGGATGACTGATCATCCAGAAATTCTCGAGTAGCGGATTAAGTCCGATCCCATCCTGAATAGCTGCTAAATAACCGGGGGTTTTAAAAAAAACATTGCTCAGGTTTTCAGGTAGTTCACGCAAAAGCATAAATGGACTAGAACCCAATTTATAAAATCCAAAATCGATACCCAGTAGGGCTGTTAACAAAAGTGCCTGTGCAAATGCGAGAACAGCCATGACACGAGGTTCTTTATTACGAACAGATATCAACACTATGATACCAAGCACTGCCTGCCAGAATCCCCATAACAGGAAACTACCCTCCTGCCCTGCCCAAAAACATGCAATAGTATAACGCAATGGCATTAGAACAGAAGAATATTTCCAAACATAGGCATATTCGAAATAATGGTTAAATATCAGAAATCCAAGGACAATACATGCCAATATTATTGCACCGGCATGAAGTAGAAACCCCAGTTTCCCGGCTTTTTGAAAACGTGAAATTTCATCCTGCAGTTTTAATCGCGAACTTATTGAATAGACAATCCCGGAAAAGAGTGCCATGAAAAAGGAAAGAAGTAATAAAAATTTCCCAATGTTACCAAGCCAAAGATGTTCTCCTATCATAATATCAGATTTATATTTTGATTTATATTGTCCTAAAAATAACAAATACAATCAATCAAAGTTAACAATAATAAAGATAAATACTTTTACAGTAAAAAATCAATTGCATTATAATGTAGATGTACTTACATTTGAACTGAGTATTAAAATCTAATAAAAATTTAACTACCGCCTGATTTGCAAATAAATCTACAATTTTTATGCAAGAAGATATTAAAGTAATCATTGTCGACGACGAACCGGAAGCACGTGAATTGCTCATAACACTACTTGACGAATATCCTAATATAATTATTACTGCACAATCTGGAAGTGTAGATGAGGCGCTAGGGTTTATCACTGCCAATCCTCCTGATATTGTTTTTCTGGATATTCATATGCCAAAGAAAAACGGATTTGACCTGACGAATTCCATGCGAAATCTTAAGATTAAATCGCATATCATTTTTGTCACAGCATATGATCAGTATGCTATTCAGGCATTCAAACATGCTGCATTTGATTATCTTCTTAAACCAATCAATGAAGAAGAATTAAGGAATACAATAATTCGTTATCAATCAGAAAATTCCAAAGTCGATATTGCAGAGAAAATGGAAGTACTCTATAAAGCTATTAATGGTACTTCACGTTTACGGTTTACTACCCGAAGTGGTTTTACCTTTATCAATATGCATGAAATTGTTTATCTGGAAGCTGAAGGTAATTACACTACTATCTATCTGTTAAACGGCAAAGATGAAACCGTCACACAAAGTCTGGGTCAGATTGAAGAAGACTTGTCAGCAAATAACTTTTTCAGAGTTAACCGGTCTGTAATAATAAATCTCAAATTTATTGCACGTGTCAACCGACGAACCAAAACTTGTCATATTTCTGCCGGTAAAACTGAAATGGAATTTTATATTCCAACAGAACAAATTAAATTATTGGAAGCGATCAATTATTAAAAAACCAAACCAAAAAATCATTTTCAAAATGTTTTAGTGCGTCTAAAACGATTTTTATAACTAAAATTTCAGCTCTTTCGTCCCCCGAAAGAGCTTTTTTTGTCCCAAAAAGGGCCACCCAAAAAATAAATAGTTCATTCATCCAAAAAAAGGGGGGGTTCATACAATAACTCGGGGTTCGGGTTGCATTCAGCGATTTGATAGTTTATTTTTGTTGCAGAAATAATAATAAGCATTAACCAACTAATTTTTCAAAAAACGTCACCATGCTTATACCAATACTTTTTTCCGTTTCTTATTTACTGGCATGTTTTTGGGTTGCATCGATTGCCGGAAATAAGAAAGTTGGTGCTCAAAGAACTTTTCATATTGCTGTTCTTTTTACTCCATTGGTTGCCTACTTCGTTGTAGTTTTCTCGCAAAAAAAACAAGCCGTCAAATTACAATTATTCCACTGCAGAAGATGCGGATTTGAATACTCAGATAAACACGTTACATGCCCTGCTTGTGCAAAAGAAGGAATAAACGTTTTTGTGAATGAAACTGTAAAACGTACGGTATCCTTGAAATAACACTAGATGATTCCTTCCTTCGGGGCTGTTCTTCAAACAGGTGTGCATTACTAAATTAGCAATATTTTATTGCCTGCCGGATCCCGGTCTTCCTAGTCCCGAAAGACCGGGATTTTCTTTTCAAATAATTTCCAAACGACCACCCCTTCTCCAGATCTAAGTCTTATTTCCTCTGAGTCTTATCGGTATTTGTTTCTATTACTCAACTCGAAACAAACTCCGATAAGACCCCAATAAGCTCCCAATCAATTACAAATAACCTCTGGTCGTTTTCATAATATTTGAAGAATGGATCAATGATATTGAAGTAATCATTGATTCTGATTATCCTGAAATCAAAATGGATTTTTCAATTTGTATAAAACAAAAAAAGAGACCATCTGAACAAACAGAAAGTCTCTTTTAAAAAGTTAATCAAAATACTATTTTACGTATTTGAATTTTTTACCAGGATAAATGGCTGTTTCGCCAAGTACTTCCTCTATACGAAGCAGTTGATTGTATTTTGCAATACGATCTGTCCGACTGGCTGAACCGGTCTTGATAAGTCCTGTATTCAAAGCTACAGCGAGGTCGGCAATCGTCGTATCTTCAGTTTCGCCCGAACGGTGACTCATGATGGCAGTATAAGAATGACGATAGGCCATATTGACGGCATCGATAGTTTCGGTAAGCGTACCGATCTGGTTGACTTTTACAAGAATTGAGTTTGCAACTCCACGGTCAATACCCATCTGTAAACGTTTAGAATTGGTAACAAACAGGTCATCACCAACCAGATTAACGGTTTTACCCATTGCATCGGTCATCAGTTTCCAACCGTCCCAATCGTCCTCAGCCATACCATCTTCGATAGATATGATGGGATATTTATCACACCATTCTTTCCAATATGCTACCATCTGAGCCGGAGTTAATTTATCACCGGTTGATTTATGCAGATGATATACATTTTCTTCACGGATAAAATATTCTGAGGAGGCAGGATCAAGTGCAAGACAAATATCTACACCGGGTTTGTATCCGGCTTTTTCGATAGCCTGTAGTATGACCTGGATCCCTTCTTCGTTTGATTTCAGGTTTGGAGCAAATCCGCCTTCGTCACCAACGTTAGTTGAATAACCGGCTTTTTTCAAAACTGATTTCAGGTTGTGAAATACTTCAGCACCCATACGGATTGCCTGACTGAATGACTCGGCGCCAACCGGCATGATCATGAACTCCTGAAAATCGATTGAATTATCGGCATGTGAACCTCCGTTGATGATATTCATCATCGGGATCGGAAGTGTATTTGCGTTAACTCCACCAACATAGCGGAATAAATATTGATTGGTTTCCTGAGCGGCAGCATGAGCGCAAGCCAGAGAAACACCAAGGATGGCATTTGCACCAAGGTTACCCTTGTTGGCTGTGCCGTCAAGTTCGATCATCCTACGGTCAATATCATTCTGTTCAGTAACAATCATACCTTTCAACTCTTCGTTGATTATGGTATTTACATTGTGTACTGCCTTTAAAACTCCTTTTCCAAGGAATAGTGACATATCGTCATCGCGTAATTCTACAGCTTCATGAACTCCGGTTGAGGCTCCTGAAGGAACGGCAGCCCGTCCTAATATACCATTAGCTGTGATGACATCAACTTCAACAGTTGGATTTCCTCTTGAATCGAGGATCTGACGAGCGAAAATATTAGCAATTGAACTCATTTTGTATGTTTAAAAAGTGACGGATCAGTTATAAAAACCTCAAATAATTACAAAAGTAATTGTATTTAAAACAGATAAATGCTAAAATTGTTGATTTATTCTAAAAACAAAAGAGGACAAAGTATACGCTACTTTATCCTCTTTTGTGTTCCCATATCTGATGGTATTTTTATTCGTTAGAATCGTTTTCAGTTGCAGGTTCTTCTTTGACCTGAGGTTTGGCTACAGGTTCAGTTGCGGCAACTGTTTCTTTTTTACGCGTACCACGACGAGTCTTGGTAACTTTTGTTGCAGTTTCTTTAGCTACATTGTATGTAGTATTGAAATCTACAAGTTCCATCATGCACATTTCTGAGCTATCGCCTAAACGAATGCCGGTCTTAAGGATACGGGTATAACCTCCCTGACGTGTAGCGATTTTACCTGAAACAACATAAAACAATTCGTGAACTGCTTCTTTGTTTTGTAAATAGCTAAACACCACGCGTTGTGAGTGAGTTGAAGTATCCTTTGATTTTGTGATTAACGGCTCTACATAAGAACGAAGAGCTTTAGCCTTGGCAAGCGTTGTTGTGATGCGTTTATGCAGAATGAGAGAAGCCGCCATATTCGACAACATCGCATGACGATGAGCGCTGGTTCTTCCTAAATGATTGAATCCTTTTCTGTGTCTCATTGCGATTATTCCTTATCTAATTTATACTTGGCAACATTCATTCCGAATTCCAGTGTCTTAGACTTCACTAATTCTTCAAGTTCAGTGAGAGATTTTTTACCGAAATTACGAAACTTCAACAAATCATTTTTATTAAATGCAACCAGGTCACCGAGCGTTTCAACATCAGCTGCCTTTAGACAATTAAGTGCACGAACCGACAAATCCATGTCGACAAGTTTAGTCTTAAGTAATTGTCTGATATGCAGTGAAGTTTCGTCAAACTCTTCAGTTACTGTTTTTTCTTCACTATCGATGGAGATTTTTTCATCGGAGAAGAGCATGAAATGTTGAATAAGAATCTTTGCAGATTCTTTCAATGCTTCCTTGGGTTGAATTGAACCGTCAGTTGTGATCTCAAGAACCAGTTTCTCGTAGTCAGTTTTCTGTTCTACGCGATAGTTCTCGATGGCAAACTTTACATTTTTTATCGGGGTATGAATTGAGTCGATAAAAATTGTGTTGACAGGTGCATTTAAAACCTTATTTTCATCAGCAGGAACATAACCTCTACCCTTATCGACGCTAATCTCTAAGGTGATTTTTACTGAGGGATCCATATGACAGATCTCCAGTTCAGGATTCAGAACCTGAAATACTGAGAGGAACCTATTGATATCTTCGGCTTTGAATACGTCCTGACCGCCGATCACAATGTGAGCTTTTTCACTATTTTCTCCATCTATCTGACGTTTAAAACGGATTTGTTTCAGATTAAGAATAATATCTGTAACATCTTCGATAACACCTTTGATTGATGAAAATTCCTGTTCAACGCCTTCAATCCTGACCGATGTAATAGCATACCCTTCCAGTGATGATAACAAAATACGCCTTAAGGCATTGCCTATTGTTATTCCAAAACCTGGCTCGAGCGGCCTGAATTCAAATACTCCTTTGAAATCATCGCTCTCAAGCATGATGACCTTTTCGGGCTTTTGAAATGCTAAAATTGCCATAAATGTGCTGTTCTTTGAATTGGTAATTGCTGACTGATAAAATTAAGTAATTTATATTACTTTGAATACAATTCCACTATCAATTGTTCATGGATATTTTCTGGAATGTCTTCGCGTTCTGGAAAGTTAACAAATTTACCTGTCATTGAACTGTTATCCCATTCCAACCAGGAAAACTGATTGCTGCGTGATGACAGACAATTAACAATAACTTCCAGAGATTTAGATTTTTCTCTAACACTAATTGTATCACCGGCTTTCAGTTCATAAGAAGGAATGTTGACATTCTTTCCATTAACATTGATGTGACGGTGAGAAACCAGTTGACGGGCAGCAGAGCGCGTTGGAGCAATACCTAAACGATATACTACGTTATCAAGGCGAGCCTCGATTAACTTAAGAAGGTTGGTACCTGTGATACCAGTTTTTCTTGCAGCCTTTGCAAAGATGTTTCTGAACTGACGCTCAAGAATGCCATATGTATACTTAGCTTTTTGTTTTTCCATAAGCTGAGTACCATACTCTGACAATTTCTTACGTTTCCTTGCCTGTCCGTGTTGTCCGGGAGGATAGTTCTTCTTTTCAAAGTTTTTATCGTGACCGTAGATTGCTTCTTTGAACTTTCTGGCGATCCTTGACTTCGGGCCAATATATCTTGCCATACTTTATTATTTTTACCTGACTTTAATTATTAAACTCTTTAATTTCACTTTTCACAAAGTGTTATACCCTTCTGCGTTTAGGAGGACGGCAACCATTGTGAGGAAGTGGTGTAACGTCCATAATCTCCATAACTTCAATACCTGCAGTATGCAAAGTACGAATAGCAGATTCACGTCCTGATCCGGGTCCTTTTACAAATACCTTTACCTTGCGTAATCCAAGGTCGTATGCAGTCTTAGCGCAATCTGTTGCTGCCATCTGAGCTGCATATGGGGTATTCTTTTTAGAACCTTTAAATCCCATCTTACCTGCAGAAGCCCAGGACACTACCTGACCTGCATTATTGGTAAGTGATATGATGATGTTATTGAAAGATGCTGTAACAAAAGCTTTTCCGACAGGATCAACTTTGACAACTCTCTTTTTTGATTGTGTTTTTGTGGTTTTTGCCATGTGCTGATTATTTCAACCAAATTAGAATAACGAATGATTAACCCTTGCTTGGAGCTTTCTTCTTGTTAGCAACTGTCTTTTTCCTACCCTTACGTGTACGAGCATTGTTCTTGGTCGACTGACCGCGACAAGGCAAACCTACACGGTGACGGATACCACGATAACAACCGATGTCCATTAATCGCTTAATGCTCATCTGAACTTCAGAACGAAGAGCTCCTTCAACTTTGAAAGCATCATTGATGATTGTACGAATTCTGTTTTGCTCATCATCATCCCAGTCCTGCACTTTTTTGTTCAAATCAACACCTGCATCATTCAGAATCTTTTGTGCGCTGTTGCGACCGATTCCGTAGATGTAAGTTAAGCCGATTTCACCTCTTTTGTTTTTCGGTAAGTCAATACCTGCAATACGTGCCATATTATGAAATCTGAAATTTAATTTTTAATATTAACCTTGTCTTTGTTTGTACTTAGGATTCTTTTTGTTAATCACAAACAATACTCCTTTACGACGTACGATTTTACAATCGGGAGTTCTTTTCTTTATTGATGTTCTGACCTTCATTTTTCTTAGTATTAAATATCGTCATTCAATTATTTATATCTGAACGAAATTCGGCCTTTGGTCAAATCATAAGGAGACATTTCAACCTTAACCTTATCACCTGGGAGAATTTTGATATAATGCATCCTCATTTTCCCTGAAATATGGGCAGTAATTACATGTCCGTTTTCCAATTCAACACGGAACATCGCGTTACCCAACGATTCGATTACAACACCATCTTGTTCAATTGATGCTTGTTTAGCCATTAATTTACTGGTTTATTAAGTTCATTGTTCAATACTTTTTCAATTTCCTCAAAACTTGATAAGATATCAGCAGTTTCTTTACCTATTGCAATTTCATGCTCAAAATGAGCTGAAGGTTTTTTGTCACTGGTTCTGATCGTCCATCCATCAGATTCCTGAATGATGTTCTTTCTGCCCAGGTTAATCATTGGCTCTATACAAATAACCATTCCTTCCTGAAGCATTATTCCGGTACCACGTTTTCCATAATTAGGCACTTCTGGTTTTTCATGCAGCCGCTTTCCAATTCCATGCCCAACAAGATCACGCACTACACCGTAACCAAATGATTCAACATATGTCTGAACAGCACTCCCAATATCTCCAATTCGATTACCGGCTACTGCCTGCTCGATTCCGAGGTAAAGAGACTGTTTTGTTCTAGTCAAGAGATCCTGAATTTCTTCGCTGATTTCACCTACACTAAAAGTATAAGCAGAATCACCATAAAAACTGTCCAGAACAACTCCGCAATCAACAGAAACAATATCACCATCCTTTAAAGTTCGTTTTCCCGGTATTCCATGTACAACCTCATCATTAATTGAGATACATAAAGTGGCAGGGAAACCACCATAACCCTTAAAGGCGGGAACTGCTCCTGAATCACGGATGAACTCTTCAGCTATTACATCCAGATCCTTCGTCTGAACACCAGGCTTAATGAGCCTGGCTATTTCAGCCAATGTCTTCCCAACAAGTAAAGAACTCCGTCTTAAACGACTTATATCTTCTTTAGTTTTAATTTCAATCATTGAACGAACGAAAGTTTAGAATCCAGCTGACGGATATGCATTGCGTCCTTTTATCCGACCTGATTTTGTCAAACCTTCATAATGACGCATCAACAGGTGACTCTCTATCTGTTGAAGGGTATCAAGAACAACACCGACCAAAATCAATAAAGAAGTACCTCCATAAAACTGAGCAAACTGTGAACTCACACCCGCCTTACGAACCAATGCCGGCATAATAGCAACAAAGGCAAGAAAAAGAGATCCCGGGAGTGTGATTTTTGACATTACGTCATCAATGAACTCTGCAGTCTTTTTACCCGGTTTCACACCAGGTATAAAACCTCCGTTTTTCTTCATGTCTTCGGCCATTTGTTTTGGTTGAATCGTAATAGCTGTATAGAAATAGGTAAAAACAACAATCATTAATGCATAAACGAAGTTATACCAAAATCCATTCATATCCGAAAATGTTGATGTAAACCACGAAACATTATCTGAGCTTTTAAAACCTGAAAAGGTCAATGGCAAAAACATAATTGCCTGAGCAAAGATAATTGGCATAACACCTGCAGCATTTACCTTAAGCGGAATATATTGTCTTACTCCACCGTATTGTTTGTTTCCAACTATGCGTTTGGCATATTGTACCGGAATTCTCCTGGTGCCCTGAACAAGCAGTATACACAACAAAACAACCATGACAAGCACAGCAATTTCGATAAGGAAAACAACCAATCCACCACCGCCGGTTTCATTCAAACGTGAACTGAACTCAGCTAATAATGCAAAAGGAAGTCGGGCAATAATACCAATCATAATGATTAAAGAAATACCGTTTCCAATTCCTTTATCGGTAATTCTTTCACCAAGCCACATTACAAACATAGTGCCTGCAACAAGTATGATTACAGAAGAAACCCAGAAGAACACAGGAGGTGAAGCTATACTGGGATCAAATGGAAATATACCACCAGCTGGTAATTGTCCAACAAGATTAGCAATATAACCAGGAGCCTGAAGCGTAACGATCACAACTGTCAACCAACGTGTAATCTGATTGATTTTTTTACGTCCGCTTTCGCCTTCTTTCTGCAATTTCTGAAAATAAGGAACTGCCATTCCCAATAACTGAACCACAATGGATGCAGAAATATAAGGCATGATACCAAGTGCAAAGATAGATGCATTCGCAAATGCACCACCTGAGAACATGTTCAACAGACCAAGTAATCCACTATCAGATTGGGTTCTTAAGTTAGTTAGCATCTCGGGATCAACTCCCGGGAGAACTATGTGAGCACCAAGACGGTAGATTAGCACAATACCTAGCGTATAAAGAATTCGCTTGCGCAATTCCTCTATTTTATAGATGTTCTGGATAGTTTGGATTAACCGTTTCATCGATCGTTAGATTTTTGTGGCAACGCCACCATTTGATTCAATTGCTTTCAATGCAGATGCTGAGAAAGCATGAGCAGTCACGTCGATTTTGCGACTTAATTCACCACGACCTAAAACTTTAACCAATTGCCTTTTTGAGGCAAGTCCGTGCTTAATCAAGGTGTCAATATCGATGGCATTCAATTCGAATTCATCAACCAATGTTTGAATAGCATCAAGATTAATGCAATGATATTCAATGCGATTAATATTTTTAAAACCGAATTTTGGAACCCGGCGTACCAATGGCATCTGACCACCTTCAAAACCAGGTTTACGACTGTACCCAGATCTCGACTGCTGACCTTTATGTCCACGAGTTGCTGTACCGCCTCTGCCTGATCCCTGTCCACGACCAATACGCTTTGAGCTTTTAAGTGCTCCTTCTGCTGGTTCAAGATTATGTAACTCCATAATATCTTTCAGATTATTTATCTTTATAAATAATAATTTCCTAAACTTCTTCGACTACCAAAAGGTGAATAACCTTAGCAATCATACCCAAAACCTGCGGGGTACCTGTTACTTCAATGGTCTGATAGGTTCTTTTGAAACCCAATGCCTGAAGCGTCCTTTTTTGACGCAGTGGAAAGCCAATACCACTTCTCTTCTGCGTTATTTTCAGTTTTTTCATCGTTTCAAGGATTAACCATTAAATACTTTATCGATACCCACACCACGCAATTGCGCGATAGTCTGTGGATCTCTGAGTAACATCAAGGCATTGATAGTTGCCTTAACTACACTATGAGGATTTGAAGAACCTTTTGATTTTGCAAGTACATCTTTTACACCAACACTTTCCAATACAGCACGCATAGCACCACCGGCAATAACACCAGTTCCTGGTGCAGCTGGTTTTAGATAGACCAATGCTCCACTATATTTTCCATATTGTTCGTGAGGTATAGTACCCTTAAAAATAGGAACTTTAATTAAATTCTTCTTTGCATCGTCAATTCCTTTGGCGATAGCAGCTGTTACTTCCTTGGCTTTTCCAAGTCCATGACCCACCACACCATTTTCATTTCCAACAACAACAATTGCTGAAAAGCTGAAAGTACGACCACCTTTTGTAACCTTGGTTACGCGATTGATAGCTACAAGTTTATCCTTGAACTCTATTTCGCTTGATTTAACTCTTTTAACGTTTACGTTTGGCATAATGATTAAAATTTAAGGCCCCCTTCTCTGGCTGCATCGGCCAATGATTTTACTCTACCATGATACAAATAACCATTACGATCAAAAACCACGGAATTAATTCCTGCTTCCAATGTACGTTCGGCAATAAGACGACCAAGCAATTTAGCTTGTTCAATCTTGGTTACCTTTTGGTTAGCAATTGCTTCAATTTTTGATGAAGCAGAAACAAGAGTACGGCCCTGAACATCATCAATAACCTGAACATACATTTGTTTGTTACTTCTGAATACTGTTAAGCGTGGGCAATCAGCGGTACCATTAACAACCTTTCTGATTCTTAGCTTTATACGGCTTCTTCTGTATTCTCTATTCGTTTTAATTTTCTTGATAGCCATCCTACTAAGGAATTAATAATTTGAACATTATTTCTTATCACCTGACTTACCAGCTTTCCTGCGAACAACTTCACCAAGGAAACGGATACCTTTACCCTTGTAAGGTTCGGGTTTACGAAGTGATCGAATTTTGGCAGCTACCTGGCCCAGTAGTTGTTTGTCATACGAAGTAAGGGTGATAATTGGATTCTTACCACGTTCGGTAATAGTTTCAACCTTAATTTCAACAGGCAAATCAACAAAAATATTATGTGAATAACCAAGTGCTAATTCCAGAATTTGTCCGTTTGCACTGGCTTTATATCCTACACCCACCAATTCTTGAACGACTTTGAATCCTTCAGAAACGCCTTTTACCATATTCGCAACTAAAGCACGGTACAACCCATGCATAGCACGATGACGCTTTTGTTCGGTATGACGTTCAACGGTGATGGTTGAACTTTCAATTTTAAGTGTAATACAGGGATCAACTTGCTGCGTTAGCTCGCCTAGTTTTCCCTTAACAGTTACCAAATTCTTATCATTAACGGTAATCTGTACTCCCGCGGGAATCTCGATAGGTAATTTTCCTACTCTTGACATAGTTTAAGCCTCCTCTATTAGCTGATGTAACATAATACTTCCCCGCCAATACCTCTTTTTTGGGCTTCTTTATTGGTCATAATACCCGATGAGGTGGATAGGATAGCAATTCCGAGACCATTCAATACTCGTGGGAGCTTATCGTGGCTTGCGTACTTACGCAAACCGGGCTTACTAATACGTATTAGTGTATTAATAGCAGGCATCTTACTTACCGGGTGAAACTTTAATGCAATTTTGATGATGCCGGGAATACCCTCATCTTCAAACTTGTAATTAAGTATGTAACCCTGATCAAAAAGAATTTTTGTCATCTCCTTTTTGATTCTAGATGCAGGAATTTCTACAACCCTGTGGTTGGCCATCACGGCATTCCTTATTCTTGTCAGATAATCTGCAATAGGATCAGTAACCATAAAATAATGAAACGATTTTGTGATATTAATTAATCTTTAATTTCCCGAATTTCTCAATTCGGCTGCAAAGATAGTAAATTACCAGCTTGCTTTAGTAACTCCTGGAATTTGACCTTCAAGAGCCATAAACCGGAAGTTGATACGAGATACGCCAAACTGACGCATATACCCTTTTGGACGACCCGTAAGTTTGCAACGATTGTGCAGACGGACCGGGCAAGAGTTCTTAGGTAGTTTCTGAAGTCCGACGTAATCACCGGCAGCCTTCAACTCAGCACGTTTTGTAGCGTATTTAGCTACAAGCTTTTGACGCTTTACATCTCTTGCTTTGATTGATTCCTTAGCCATATCTTATTTTTGATTTTTGAATGGTAATCCAAATTCTTTTAAAAGGGCCAGGCACTCCTGGTCACTCTTTGCAGTAGTAACAAATGTTATATCGAGTCCACTGATTTTGGCAATTTTGTCAATATTTATTTCCGGAAAAATAATTTGTTCCAAAATTCCCAGTGTATAATTACCACGTCCATCGAATCCTTTTTCATTGATTCCACGAAAGTCGCGAATACGGGGAATTGATACTGCGATTAAGCGATCCAGAAATTCATACATGCGATCTGAACGCAGGGTAACACGTACACCAATTGGCATACCTTTACGAAGCTTAAAGTTCGAGATGTCTTTCTTAGATTTTGTAGAAACGGCCTTTTGACCGGTTATTGTCGTCATTTCGGTCAAAGCTGCATCAATCAGTTTCTTGTCTGCGATTGCTGCGCCCATTCCTTGATTTACGCAAATTTTAACGAGTTTCGGGACTTGCATTGTACTCTTGTACTGGAATTTCTCCTTAAGAGCAGTCTGAATCTCGCTGGCGTATTTTTCCTTAAGTCTTGGTGTATAACTCATTGGTTCTTAGCCTTCCCTGATTATTTCTTAATTGATTTCGCTTTCCTGCTTGGTTTACCTGAAGCATCAACGAGCATCAGATTACTTACATGGATCGGAGCCTCTTTCTTTACAATACCGCCTTGTGGGCTTTTTGCATTGGGTTTTGTATGTTTAGAAATAAGATTCACGCCTTCAACGATTGCGCGTTCTTTTTCAACATCAATTGAAAGGACTCTACCTTGCTTACCTTTTGAATCGCCAGTGATAACCGCAATGGTATCACCTTTTTTGATATGTATTTTCGAACTCATGATTTAAAAGTTTGAAAGGTTAGAGCACTTCGGGTGCCAGTGAAACAATCTTCATAAATTGCTTTTCACGTAATTCACGGGCTACAGGCCCAAAAATACGTGTTCCGCTCATTTCGCCGGCGTTATTCAACAGTACAACAGCATTATCGTCGAAACGAATATATGAACCGTCAGCCCTGCGAATTTCCTTTTTAGTGCGTACTACCACAGCTTTAGCGACTGAACCCTTCTTCACGTTTCCGGAAGGAATGGCATTTTTAATCGCAACGATGATTTTATCACCAACTGAGGCATATTTCTTTTTAGTTCCGCCTAATACGCGTATGCACATAACTTCCTTTGCACCGCTATTATCAGCAACAGATAAACGAGATTCCTGCTGTATCATAATTACTTAACCTTTTCTGTGATTTCAACTAATCTCCAACATTTAGTTTTACTCAGGGGTCTTGTTTCGGCAATGCGAACAGTATCTCCAATGCTGCAGTCGTTTTTTTCGTCCTGAGCTGCAAATTTGGAAGTTTTTTTAACGAACTTTCCATATTTTGGGTGTTTAACCCTGCGCTCAACCTGAACGATAATGGTTTTTTCCATTTTATTACTGACTACAACCCCTGTCTTCTCTTTTCTTAAATTTCTTTCTTCCATCGCTTAAAAATTACTTTTGGTTCGTTTTTAATGCTTCCTGAGTAGCCCGATGACACAGTTCAGCAGTCATACGAGCAACATCTCTGCGCATGGCCCTTATTCTCATAGGGTTGTCAAGTGGAGAAACAGCATGATTGATTTTTAAACGTGTGAGCTGCTTCTTCTCTTCGTCCAAACGTTCGAGGAGATCTTTAGTCGAAAGCTCTCTGATAACTTGTGGTTTCATCCTTTTCCTTAAATTGTTTCTTCAACATAATCTCTGCGAACAATAAACTTTGTCATTACAGGTAGTTTTTGAGCTGCTAATCTCAAAGCTTCCTTAGCGACTGCAAGTGGAACACCTTCTGCTTCGAAGAGAATTCTACCTGGTGCTATACGTGCAACAAAGTATTCGGGAGCACCCTTACCTTTACCCATACGGACTTCGGCTGGTTTTTTAGTAATAGGTTTGTCAGGAAAAATCTTGATCCAAACCTGTCCTTCACGTTTCATGTAACGTGATATGGCCTGGCGGGCTGCTTCAATCTGACGACCCGTTAGCATTGCTTCATCCAGTGTTTTCAGACCAAAAGATCCGAAAGCCAGTTCAGCGCCACGTTTGGTATTGCCTTTGATTTTGCCTTTTTGCTGCTTCCTATATTTGGTTTTCTTAGGTTGTAACATTTTTGATCTTTGTTAAAGGGTTACGATAATTATCGTTTATCTTTTGTTACGGTTATTGTTGCGATTGCGTCCACCGCCACCAGCATTTGGTTTGCCACCTCTCGGTGCCTGACCACCACCTGTACCGCTTTTGTTACTCTTATTTGCAACATTTTCAGTGCTTGGAACAAGATCAACCTTGCCATAGATTTCACCTTTGCAAATCCACACTTTTACACCAACGCGTCCATAAGTTGTGTGAGCTTCACACAATGAATAGTCGATATCGGCACGAAGTGTGTGCAAAGGAACACGGCCTTCTTTGTACTGTTCTCTGCGAGCCATTTCAGCTCCTCCTAAACGACCACTGATCTGTACCTTGATACCTTCAGCACCAATGCGCATTGCCGAAGCAATACTCGTCTTGATGGCACGACGATATGAGATACGTCCCTCAATCTGCTTAGAAATAGCTGCAGCTACGATAACAGCATCAATTTCCGGACGTTTAATCTCTGAAATATTGATCTGGATTTCCTTACCCGTCAGTTTCTTTAGTTCTTCTTTCAACTTGTCAACTTCCGTACCACCTTTTCCAATGATGATCCCAGGACGAGCTGTATTAATTGTAACAGTAACAAGTTTTAAGGTACGCTCAATGATAATCCTTGAAATACCTGCTTTTGCCAAGCGGGCATTCAAATATTTACGGATTTTATCATCTTCAATCAGCTTGAAGGCAAAATCCTTTCCGCCATACCAACTAGAGTCCCATCCTCTGATGATTCCTAATCTGTTACCTATTGGATTTGTTTTTTGTCCCATTAAACTATATGCGTTTCAATGTGTAAAAACTGCTGTTTATTCTTCATTAACTTTAGTTTTAGTTCTGCTGTCTACAACAAGTGTAACATGGTTCGAACGTTTGCGGATTCTGTGAGCTCGTCCTTGGGGAGCTGTAGAGATGCGTTTAAGCATACGACCTGCATCGACCTGAACTTCTTTCACGAATAGGTTGCTGTCTTCATAACGAACACCCTCATTCTTGGCTTGCCAATTGTTAACAGCAGAAAGCAATAATTTATAAAGGCGTGCGCCTGCTTCCTTAGGCGTATGTTTCAGAATACCGAAAGCAGTTACCACATCTTTTCCACTTATGAGTTGTGTGACCAATCTCATTTTTCGTGGCGAAGTAGGGCAATTGTTAAGCTTAGCAAAGCTAACATCTTTCATTTCCAGCTTCTTCTTTTCTGCGCTGATATGTTTTCTAGCTCCCATTATTTCTTAGAGTTTCTTATTTTTTACCTTTATCCTTGCTTCCTGAATGGCCTCTGAAGTTGCGCGTTGGCGCAAATTCACCAAGTTTATGGCCAACCATATTCTCGGTTACGTAAACCGGAATGAATTTATTCCCGTTGTGAACGGCGATGGTCTGTCCGACA
>Ga0209538_1000758_pt1 | contig 18149 bp, 17 predicted proteins | sample BarGraNGADG00211_2_FD_184492 | JGI IMG/M metagenome (GOLD analysis project Ga0209538, IMG submission 184492) | Arctic peat soil microbial communities from Barrow, Alaska - Barrow Graham LP Ref core NGADG0004-211 (SPAdes) (version 2) | ecosystem: Environmental > Terrestrial > Soil > Wetlands >... | reverse complement strand
TTATAATCAATTTGTCAATGTTTCCGTGCAGCGTCCAACTGTAGTTAGATTATTTCCATTACCTTCCATCGGGCAAAATGTTGGAATTGATTCCGAAAAAAACATTGATTATATTTATGAACCTTCGGACGATATATTGTTGCAAAGGCTTTTACCCATGTATGTGCATGTTCTAATATATCGCGCGCTTTTGGAGACGTCAGCGGGCGAAAATGGAGCGCGCATGGCGGCAATGGATAACGCAACCAATAACTGTGAGGAGTTAATCAGCTCTTTGACCCTCAAGATGAACAAAGCAAGACAAGCGGCGATTACGGCGGAACTGATGGACATTGTTGGTGGTACGGAAGCTCTGTCGAAGGGATAAAAATTGTTGCAGTAATTTGCTGCAGATAAAAAAATAAGTAATGCGACTATTTGTAAGGAGATAGTTATGAATATAGGAAAGATTGTTCAAGTTATCGGACCGGTCGTCGATGTGGCCTTCGAAGAGGGAAAACTTCCCAGTATTCTGAATGCCATCACCATAACCAACCCTGCTATCAATGATCAGAAAGATAACTTGATTGTTGAAGTTGCCCTGCATCTGGGAGACAATGTTGTGCGCTGTATCGCTATGGATATTACCGATGGTCTGGTGCGTGGCATGGATGCAAAAGATACCGGCACGCCGATTATGGTGCCAGTCGGTAAAGAATGTTTGGGAAGAATTCTAAACGTCGTCGGACGTCCTGTGGATGGTCTGGGGCCAGTAAATGCAGAACACATGGCGCCCATTCACCGTGAATCTCCGACATTCTTAGAGCAAGACACATCAGTACATGTTTTGGAGACAGGCGTTAAAGTTATCGACCTGTTAGTTCCATTTCCCCGCGGCGGCAAAATGGGCATGTTCGGTGGAGCTGGTGTCGGCAAGACAGTCGTTATGATGGAAATGATTCATAACATTGCACTGCACCACGGTGGAATTTCGGTTTTTGCCGGCGTCGGTGAGAGAACGCGTGAAGGAAATGATCTTTATTTGGAAATGAAGCAATCCGGCGTTATCAAACAGGCAGCTTTGATTTATGGTCAGATGACAGAACCGCCCGGAGCTAGAGCAAGAGTCGCGTTGACGGGACTGGCAGCTGCAGAGTACTTCCGTGATGTAGAAGGTCAGGATGTGCTTTTATTCATTGACAATATTTTCCGCTTTACACAAGCTGGTTCTGAAGTTTCCGCTTTGCTGGGACGTATGCCTTCCGCAGTCGGTTACCAACCTACACTGGCTACAGAACTGGGCGAATTGCAGGAACGAATCACTTCTACAACAAAAGGATCGATTACAGCTGTGCAATGCGTTTACGTGCCTGCGGACGACTTGACTGATCCTGCGCCCGCAACAACTTTCGCGCATCTCGACGGAACAGTCGTTTTGTCACGCCCAATCGCAGAACTTGGTATTTATCCCGCGGTGGATCCGTTGGATTCGACTTCGCGCATTCTTGACCCCAACGTGTTGGGACAGGAACATTATCAGGTTGCAAGACAAGTCCAGGTGACTCTCCAGAAATATAGGGACTTGCAGGATATCATCGCAATTTTGGGTATGGATGAACTCTCTGAAGCTGATAAGTTAACTGTAAGCAGGGCAAGAAAAATACAAAGATTCCTATCACAGCCATTTTTTGTGGCTGCTCAGTTCACAGGTACAGAAGGAAAGTTTGTATCCGTTGCCGACACAGTGAGAGGATTCAAAGAAATATTAGAAGGCAAACATGACGATTTGCCCGAACAGGCATTCTTTATGGTGGGCGGTATCGAAGAGGCGGTGGAAAAGGCCAGAGTACTTACCCAATAAGTGAGGAAGTAAATGTCAGATGAATTAATGCTGGAAATTGTGACGCCGGAAAAAATGGCTTTTTCCGGTAACGTGGAAGATGTAACCATTCCGGGTACAGAAGGAGAATTTGGTGTTCTACGTGGTCACGAGGCGCTTTTGAGTTCAATCGAAATTGGTGAGTTGAATTTTACCAAAGATGGTAAAAAATCTTATTACGCGGTCAATACCGGATATGCGGAAGTGACCTCTAATAAAGTTACCATTTTAATCGAAACAGCCGAGAGATCAGACAGTATTGATAAAGATAGGGCGCGCAAGGCTAAGGAAGTTGCCGAGGCCCGTTTGGCTCAGTTAGTCAAGGAAGACAATGAATATGAAAAAGTCCATCTGGCCCTACTTCGCTCAATAACGCGCATCAGTGTTGCCGAAAAATAGCAGATAATATATTGAAAATTTTAAAGGTAGTACATCTGCAAAATGTGCTACCTTTTTTTCTTGATAACGCTTTTCAGACATCTTTCTAAGCAGAGATATCAATGATTTCAAAATTACGTGTGCCACCGGGTGTTTTGACACTTATTTCAGAGCCGATGCTATTTCCAATCAGTGCCCTGCCGATAGGTGATGTTACGGAGATGGTGTTTTTATTAATATCAGATTCCAGGGGGCCAACAAGCTGATATTTAATTTCTTCACCGCTATCGGTATCGGTTATTGTAACAAAGCAGCCGAAAACGACCTTGTTGCTAGTTATTCCCTTTAGTTCAATAATATTTGACAGCGCGAGATTATTTTCCAATTCTTGTAGTTTTCCATGGAGATAAGATTGTCTCTCCTTGGCGGCAGTATATTCGGCATTTTCAGAAAGATCGCCGTGTGCACGGGCAATCTCAATATCGCGTATATTCTCAGGGATTGATCTGTTTTTCAATGTTTCCAAATCCTTTTTTAATTTTCCAAATCCCTTTTTAGTAATAGGTATTTTATCCATAATAACTCCAGTTTTTATTGCCGTGCTCTGACGAGATCTTTTTCAAAACAACAGGCGAGGAAATTGCTGTTGTTTTTGTTTAATAGAGAATAAGCACCCTGTCAAGAAACATTTACTGGTGGTAGTCCAAGTTGTATTGTTGCTTTTATTATGCTATTTGATTATTCACATTTCGAAAATAATGAGAAAGTTAAGTCACAGAAAAAATGTTCGATAAATTTGACAGGGAAATAAATTACCTGCGTGTTTCTATAACAGATAGATGTAATTTGCACTGCAGCTATTGCCGGCCCAAAGAAGGGATATCTCTTAAAGGACATGATGATATTCTCCGGTATGAAGAAATAATTCGTATAGTTTCCATGGCCGTAAAGTTAGGGATGATAAAGGTTCGAATAACAGGTGGTGAACCGCTAGTGCGCCGCGGGTTTATTGAGTTTATCGCTGAATTAAAAAAAATTAACGGTTTGCAGGATATCAGCCTTACAACCAACGGTATTCTTTTGGCGCAATATGCTCAGGGCATTTTTGATGCCGGTATCCACCGTATTAACATTAGCCTCGATTCGCTGGACAAAGAAAAGTATTTTCATATAACCAATGGGGGAAATTTAGACGCAGTTTTGCGCGGAATAGCCAAAGCTGAAGAAATTGGTTTTTCACCGATAAAAATTAACGCTGTTGCCATCAAAGGGTTCAATGATGATGAAGTGCTTGCCTTTGCAAAATTGGCTGTGGATAAGCCATTTCAAGTGCGCTTTATTGAATTGATGCCTATGGGGCAGTGTAATCTTGATCATGGTGAAGATTATTTTCCCATGACTCAATTAATACAGAAGATCAGCAGTAAATATGAATTGGAGCAATTAAAGGTAAAAAAAAGCAAATCAGCTGGTCCTGCAACAATCTTCAGGATTAAAGGAGGGCGCGGAGAGGTCGGTTTCATTAATCCGGTAAGCAGTCACTTTTGCTCGACCTGTAATCGTTTACGGTTGACTGCCGATGGCAGATTACGGGCCTGTTTGCTCAAAGAGGAAGAAATCGATCTAAAAAAGGCACTCTCTGAGAATTGCAGTGATGCTGTACTGGAAAGACTTATTCGGGAAGCGATATTATTAAAGCCAAAACATCATGATTTGGATTGCTCTGATAGACATCTTAAAAAATGCCATCGGGATATGTCTGAAATTGGTGGTTGAAATCAGTAATCAAGAAGATACATTTTTTTCAAAATAAGGTATAATTTAGATTTATCATCAAGGAATCGGCAAAATGGTTTTCGATCAAAAAGCAGCTAAATTATCCGATGAACGATTGGAAACAGTTCTGGGTCGCTACATTTTTTCCAGGCAAAAAGAGCTAATTTTAGATTTAGTCGCTCCCCGTACTGGTGAGAGAATGCTCGGTGTTGATTGTGGCACAGGTAATTATTTGCAGCTTTTCCGCGAAAAAAGGTGTACTGTCACAGGTATTGATTCTTCCGCCGAAATGCTTAAAATTGCCCGGGACAAGTTTGGGGATAGTACTGAATTGATTCTAGGTAAAGCTGATGACCTCCCGTTTTCCGACAACGAGTTTGATATTGTAACCTTGATTACTTCTCTGGAACTTTCCTGTAATCCTCAAAAAGCTTTAGCTGAAGCTATCAGGGTCTGCCGGGGCCGGGTTTTTGTCGGTTTCTTGAATAATTATTCTCTTGCAGGGTCACGGCAACGCTTGAAGGAACTTTTTGGCTTCCCGCTTACTTCCAATATCCGTTTTTTCAGCCATGACGAAATTAAATCAATGGTGACTGGCCTAATCGGCTCTCCTTCCATTTCGTGGGGGAGTGTCATCTATTTCCCATCTATTGTTTATGACTTTTTAAGCGAACTGGACGAACTATTCCCATTGAGGAAAAATCCATTCGGTGCTTTTGCCGGTTTAATATTTTCGATAAAATACACTTACCGGACTGTGCAAAGTCCCATTATGGAATCATATGAGCTCAAAGCTGAATCGCGGAGGGCAGCTCCCGAGGCAATTCGGGGAATGTTAAAGGAGGCCGATAAATGATCAAGGAGGCAATGCTCTACGAGAAGCTCGCGGATCAGAAAGTGCATTGCAATTTATGCGCGCATCGATGCATAATCAAGCCGAAGAGGCGGGGCATTTGCGGTGTCCGGGAGAACAAAGATGGCATTCTCTATTCACTTGTTTACGGGACTCTGATCGCGGAGCATATTGATCCTATAGAAAAAAAACCTTTTTTTCATGTATATCCAGCTTCCAGATCATATTCTATCGCTGCCGTCGGCTGCAATTTCCAATGTGATTTTTGTCAAAATCATGAAATTTCGCAAATGCCGCGTTCCACACTCATGATTATGGGCGAGGATATTCCCTGTGCTGAGATAGTGGAGCGGGCGAAAAAAAGCGGATCAAAGACAATTGCGTATACCTATACCGAACCTACGGTTTATTTTGAATTGGCTTACGAAACGGCAATACTTTCCTGTAAAGAAGGCTTAAAAAATGTGTTTGTCACCAATGGCTTTATGACTATAGAGGCAATTCAAACGATTGCGCCATATTTGGCCGCAGCCAATGTGGATTTAAAATCTTTTCGTGACGCTTTTTATCAAAAGCAATGCGGGGCCAGGCTTGGACCGGTTTTGGATGCCCTGATAAAAATGAAGCAGATGGGAATATGGTTGGAAATCACCACGTTGCTTATTCCGGGGTTGAATGATAGTGATCAAGAACTTAAAGATATCGCGGAATTTATTGCCCAGCTGGGAGTCGAAACTCCCTGGCATATCAGTCGCTTTCATCCTCAGTTTAAAATGCGCGGCGTACCTATGACTCCGCTCACATCATTACATCGTGCCGTAGAAATAGGAAAACTGCAGGGCCTGAAATATGTTTACAATGGCAATGTGCCGGGAGATGAGGGCGAGAGCACCTATTGTTCAAATTGCCGTAATTGCTTAATTGAACGCTATGGTTTTGATGTCGTCAGCACTAATCTTACGGGAAATAAATGTTCGAAATGTGGAACTGAATTGGAAGGTATTTTCTAATTTTCCTAAATTTAATGGAAAAAGATCAAATCACTATATATTGTGGTATGGTTTTTTCATTAACACATTTTGTTGTATTTTTTCTTTACAAAGGAAAGTTCTTTTGTTAAGATTTTGCAAAATTTGATCTTAGGCGTTAATAATATTCATGAAATTAAAGAGATTAGAAATATCCGGTTTCAAATCATTCCGCGACAAGGTCGTCCTTGATTTTTCTGAAGGCATTACGGCTATTGTCGGGCCAAATGGCTGTGGTAAATCTAACGTTGTGGATGCCATACGTTGGGTAATGGGTGAACAAAGGGTTAAAGCTCTGCGTGGAAAGAAGATGGATGACGTTGTTTTTAACGGTAGCCAGGACGCGGCCGCAGTGAGCATGGCCGATGTCACCATGACGCTGGAAGGAAATGATAAAAGCTTTCCCGGAAATTATGCGGAACTTACGGAAGTATCCGTATCCCGCAAAGTCATCCGCGATGGTGATAGCGAATATTATATAAATCGCGTTCCATGCCGCATGCTGGATGTGAAAGAATTTTTTATGGGTACGGGTGTCGGTGCCCGGACTTACTCATTAGTTGAGCAAGGATCAGTGGCGAATCTTGTCGAAGCCAAGCCCGAAGATCGCAGATTATTCATCGAAGATGCCGCCGGTGTTTCCAAATATAGAAGCCGTAAGGATGCCGCTGTCCGCAAGATGGAAGCAACCAAACAGAATATTTTACGGATCAATGATATCAACAAAGAAGTAAAATCCCAACTCAACGCCATTTCCAGACAAGCCAAGAGAGCCGAGCAGTACAAGGAAATAAAGCAGCGCATGAGAGAAACTGAATTGACTCTTGCCCTGCAGGGCTATAATGAGCTTACGGAAAAGAGGACATCACTGCAAGCAAAGCGCTCTGAGATGCAAGAGCGCGATAACGGCGTGCGGGCCAATCTGGAGGCTAAAGAATCGGCGCTGGAAGAGATGAAGGCGAAGCTGATGGAGAATGATGAACTAATCACCAAAAGTCATCAAGAACTCTATGAAGTTAAAAATTCTATTACTATCAAAGAAAAAAATATTGAATTTTCACGTCGCCAGATGACTGATTCATCCGAGCGCAAGCAAAAGAATCTCGCGGAAATTGATTTGATACAGGCAAAAAAATCGGATTTGATTGTCGAAGTTGAAAACCTGCAAAAAAATGCCGCTGAAGCATACGGCAAGACGTCTGCGCTTAAAGAAGAACTGGACGAAGGCCAGCAAAAGGTTCAGGCGCTGCTCAATGCTGACAAAGAAATAAACGGCCAATTGGAAGAAAAGAAAATCCATTACATGGATGTTATGACTGAAAAGGCCAAGCTCAACAACATGATTTCCAGTCTTGCCAAAAGCATTGAGGATTTGAAGAAACGCGAGGAAAGAGAAAATCGCGAAATTGAAGAAGACAAAAAGAGACTCTTGGAGCTCACCTACAAATTGCAAACATTAAATGAAGGACTGGTAGCGGATGAAGAAGAATTAGGCCAACTCATTGAGAAAAGGGAAGCAATTTCGGCTGAATTTGAGCGGGCCAAAACAGACTTGCAGTTGAGCGAAGAAAGAATCGCGCAAATTAAGGAAGAGTCCGGCAGCAAATCATCCCGTCTGCAATCGCTTGCGGAATTTCAAGAAGCTTATAAATGGTCCAACGAAGGTGTCAAGAAGGTTATTGAAACGCAGAAAAGCTCGGACAAATTCTACGGAGTTGTGGCTGACCATATCAATGTTCCCCGCGAATATGAGGCTGCCGTGGAGGCGGTTTTGGGCGATAAACTGCAATATGTTGTGGTCAGAAATCAGGAAGACGGTGTGCGCGCTATCGATTATCTGAAGAATTATCAGCTGGGCAGAGGCAGCTTTATGCCGGTCGAATTACGCGGAAATTATGACGTAACTTATAGCGCCGAGTATCTCCAGGACGCGGAACCATTACTGCAGAAAGTAAAGTTCAAGGAAGAATTCAAGCAAATTGCCGATTGCCTTTTAGGGGATGTTCTGTTAACGCCGACAATTGAAACCGGCATCTCGTTGTGGAAGAAAAACGGTTTCCGGGGCACTTTTGTCACCCGGGAAGGCGATATCATCAGTCCGCATGGAGTATTGACTGGTGGCAGCGGATCGGTAGTGGAGAAAAGTCTTCTGGCTACTAAAAGGGAGATTGTGGAGCTGGAAGCCGAGGTATCGGCTCTGGCTTCCGAATTGGATGATCAGATCAATCAAAAGAAAAAACTTGTTTTAGCGATTTTCTCTTGGGACGAAGAACTAAGCCAGATAAAGAACAGAAGCCACAAACTGGAAATTGATATCAACGGCAGGAAAAAAGATCTGGAACGTTTCGAAGATGAAGCGGGCAGGTTAAAGCAAAGAATAACTGTTCTTGAATTCAACCGGCAAAGCATAAAGACTGAAGAAGCGGAAGCTGAAGAAAGACTAAGTAAAATCCGGACAGAAGTTTTGCAAAAAGATGAGGATGAAAAGGCGCTCAATGGGGTTATTTCCGTATTTAACGCGCAAAGGGACCAATCGAGAAAATCAATCGATGAACAGGAACGCCAATTAACAGGCAAAAAAGTTCTTCTCGCTTCTTTGGAAGAGAAAAAAGAAGCTGATCTGCGAACAATTTCACGTTTACAAAATGATATCAGCCTCATTGAAAATGAAGTACAGGTGAAACGCGAAGAAATTGCTTCTTGCGAAAAGCAGCTTGCTGATTTTGCTCAGACGATTGAGACTGAGCAAACGGCGCTGCAGCAACTCTACCAGAATTATGCTACATGCGAAACGGCTTTAACTCAGATAAAAGCCAAACAAAGTCAGGAAGACGGGCAGCTAAAAGTTCAGGAAAATGAAATAAGGGATATTAAAAAGAAACTTGATGAATTGCGGCATAAAATAAATGAGTTGGAAATTCAATGCCGGGAATCAGCCTTAAATAGTGATAACTTGAAAAGAGCGGTCGCGGAAAAACACAACGTTGATCTCGATAGTCTCGTTCCCGGTTTTTCAAAGATCGATGACGAGAAGCTGGAAGAATTAAGCGCTCTGCAGGCGAAAGATAAACAGACGATCGATAATTTTGGAGAGGTGAATTTACTAGCCCTCAATGAATATAAAGAACTTGAAAAACGTTATCAATTCTTAACCGAACAACTTATCGATTTGAACGCGTCGCTTGCTTCTTTGCAAAGAACAATCACGCGAATTAATAAGATTTCCCGCACGAGATTTGCCGAAACCTTTGCCGCGGTTAACGCGTGTTTTAAAGAAGTATTCGCTCATGTTTTCCCTGGTGGCCGGGGAGAGCTGCAGCTTACCGATGAAAATGATCTGCTGGAAACGGGCGTGGATATTGATATCCAAATTCCCGGTAAAAGAGCGCAAAGTATCAGTTTGCTCTCCGGCGGCGAAAAATCACTGGCAGCTATCGCGCTCATATTTGCCATCTTGATGTACCGTCCTTCTCCTTTCTTGATTCTGGATGAAGTTGATGCCGCACTCGATGATGCCAACACCAATCTCTTCAATCGATTGATTAAAGATGTTGCCGGGAAATCTCAGGTTGTCATGATTACGCACAATAAGAGCACCATGGAAGTTGCCGATACACTCTTTGGAGTAACCATGCAAAAACAGGGCATATCTTCTTTAGTTTCGGTCAATCTGAATTAATCCATTCCTTTACTTCTGCAAAAAAAATCGTTATGAATAAACAAATCGATGAAAGGTATTTTTATAGTGAATAATAGTTTTTTTGAAAAATTAAAGACAGGGCTCGCGAAAACCCGCAACTCCCTGACGAAAAATCTGGATAATCTTGTTTTCGGTAAAAAGGTTTTAGACAGGGAACTTTTTGAAAAACTTGAAGAGCTGCTGATTACAGCGGATATGGGTCCACAATTTGCTCACGATTTGATTAATGATGTCCAAGACAGGGTTATCCGTCACGAACTGCAGAATGTCGCCCAGATCAAAAAGATTCTGCAGGAGCGGATGGTTGGTATATTGCGGCAAATGGAGAAGCCTCTGACTATTCCTAAAGGACAGCCCTTTGTGATCATGGCAATCGGAGTCAACGGCAGCGGCAAGACAACAACAATCGGGAAACTGGCCAATTTGCTGGGCAGTGATGGTCATGAGGTCATGCTTGTTGCAGCGGATACCTTTCGGGCAGCGGCAATAGAGCAGCTGGAAGCCTGGGGTAGTCGTGTCCAGGCGCCGGTAATCAAGCAAAAAATAAATGCTGATCCCGCGGCGGTTGTGTTTGATGCCCTGGCGAAAGTTAAAACCGGCTATCGCGGAGTTATAATTATTGATACTGCCGGTAGATTGCACACCCGAGTTAATTTAATGGAGGAGCTCAAGAAGATAAAGAGAGTTATTGGTAAGGATCTTCCGGGGGCGCCTCACGAAATATTACTGGTTCTTGATGCCACAACCGGCCAAAATGCCGTTATTCAGGCGAAAATCTTTAAAGAAGAAATAGGCGCATCCGGTATTGTCTTGACTAAGCTCGATGGAACGGCTAAAGGTGGAGTAGTAATACGAATTGCCAGTGAGCTTGCCCTGCCTGTCCGCTATATAGGAGTCGGTGAAGGATTGGATGATTTACGCGTTTTTGAAAGTAATGATTTCGTTACGGCTCTTTTAGAGTAAATAATTTTCCACATTTGGCAATATTTTATGATACCATTTCGCTTTCAAAGGATAACGAGGCGGCAAGGAGGAGGCTCCGTAGGCGTATGTGCGCCACGCCATAATGGCGTAGCGCACCGGTAAGGGAAAGGTCTGTTTTAATTGTGCCCCCTTTGGGGATGCACTCCCGGAAGTAATGCGTTGAGGAAGCCGCCGATGATGCCAACAAAGTTAGCCAAAGAAAGCGAATTGGTATGAATAAAATCTTTGCCATAGGTGACATTCACGGCTGCCTGGGAAAGCTCCGGCCGCTGATTCAGAATATAAACGCTGATCCGGAAAACGATACAATCGTCTTTATCGGCGATTATATTGACCGGGGGTTTGCTGCCAGAGAAGTTGTTGATTATGTGATCAAGCTGAAGGCCGAATATAAAAATGTCGTCTGCCTTTTAGGGAATCATGAGTATATGTTCCTGCGCTATCTTGATGGTCTGGATGAGGAAATGTACTTATACAATGGGGGCTCTGCCACTTTGTTCGCTTATGCGGTCTCACTTTCAGAGACGCCTCAGGAAAGAAAGGCAAAAATTCCCCGGGAACATTTAAATTTTTTTGAATCGCTTTTACCGCATTACGAGACGGATAATTATCTATTTGTCCATGCAGGCTTAAAGCCCGGCTTGATTTTAAGCCGGCAGACAATACACAATTTGTTGTGGGTACGGCACGAGTTCATAGATACGGATTATGATTTCGGTAAAATGGTTGTCTTTGGCCACACTCCCTTGAGTTATCCTCTGATTATGCCGAATAAGATAGGGATTGATACTGGTGCCGTTTTTGGCGGTAAACTCACTTGCATTGAGTTACCGGCGGTTAAAATCTATCAGGTGTAAAAAATGAAAATTATTGAATGTGTTCCCAATTTCAGTGAAGGTTGCAATAAAAACAAGATTAAAGCTATTGCGAAAATATTTGAATCTTTTCCCGGCGTGCGGCTGGTTGATTACAGCAGCGATGTTGACCACAACCGGAGTGTCTTTACTTTTTTGGGACAGCCCGCTGATGTATTGGATGCCGCGCTGGCAGCTTCAGGCAAAGCACTGGAGTTGATTGATATGCGCAAACAGACCGGCGTTCATCCGCGATTGGGGGCAGTTGACGTCGTGCCCTTTATTCCGCTGGGAAAAACCAAGATGGAAGACGCCGTCGATTTGGCGCATACTTTCGGGCGTAAGCTTAATGAACTCTTCGGTGTTCCTGTTTATTTTTACGGTAACGCGGCGTTAATTCCCGAACGCGGCGAACTGGCGATTGTCCGGCACGGCGGATACGAGGCGCTGTCGAAAAAAATGTCCAATCCGGTAGATGCTCCCGATGTAGGCAAACCAAAATTCAACCCGCGCGCGGGCGCAACGGTTGTAGGCGCGCGAGAGCCACTGGTTGCTTATAATATCAATCTCAATTGTGATGATTTAAGGCTTGCTCAAAAAATTGCTTCACAAATACGGGAAAAAAGCGGTGGTCTGAAGCACGTGCGGGCAATTGGTGTTATCCTGAAAAGCCGCGGCATCGCGCAGGTATCGATGAACCTGACTAATTGCAAGGAGACGCCGCTCAAAGCCATTTATGATCAGGTAGAGACGCTGGCATCTGATCGCGGTATTGAAATTTTAGAGTCGGAATTGATTGGCCTTGTGCCGAAATGCGCTTTTGCCGGGACGAAACCAAAAAACCTCAAGCTGGTTAATTTTGATAAAGAGCGTTTGCTCGAAACTCACTTAAAGGCTTTCTCCGGTTAGATGGTTGACAGTCTGAGCAAAGCATGTTATTTCACACCTAAATCAAAGTGTTGTCTTTGTGGGCAAAGCCCGCGGCCCGAAAACTTGCTATCCATGTTTGTTTCAGGCAGCCCTTTTCTTCGTCTTTTTGCTATCATCTTTGATTGGAAACCGGAATTAAAGTGAGGCTTCTCCGTTATAAAAAAGTTGCCCCTGTAGCTCAGTAGGATAGAGCAACGGATTCCTAATCCGTGTGCCGCGCGTTCGACTCGCGCCAGGGGCACCAATTATCAACTACTTAGCAGTTTGAGTAAATTCTCGGTAGGGACTCAGGAGAGGGACTCTAGTTTTTTTACCGCTTCTTTGAGTCCGTCTTTGATTGACTGCAAATAGATGTCGGTGGTGGTGGTTCGCTGGTGTCCCAGCAAGGCTTGAATGTCCGTTAGCGGGATCCCGGCGTTGGCTAAGACGCTGGCGCCGTAGTGCCGTAAGGCGTGATAACCAAATACTTTTACACCTCCTTTCTCACAAAGTCTAAGCAACATTTTTCTCCGGTAGCCGTAGGGTTTACCGTTCTTATAACAGAAAACATATTCCTTGATTCTCGGCGTGGCCTTTAAAACCTCGACCAGCGTGTTGTTGAGCGGAATCTTCCTAGGGGTCAAATCCGAATTCCGGGCTTTCCGCGTCCAGAGGATTAAATAATCTTCGTGGACATCCTCCCACTTGAGGCGGTTAATCTCCCTGATTCTGGCCATAGTGTTGATGACCGCTAAGAGATACTGCTTCTGACTGGGCGTGGCTTTGGTTAAAACCTTGTCGATATCCGCTCTCGGGGGGATATACTTTGTGGTCTTGGTTATGGGATAAAGTTTAATCCTTTGAGCCGGGTTATAACCGACCAGATCCTTTTCCAGTCCGTGGTTAAAGAGGGCTTTAATAAAGCGCAGCTCTCGATTAGCCACATAGGGGGAAGTTTTTGAATCTAGATAATCCTCGATATCCTGTCGAGAGATTTCTTTTTTGTTTCCCCATTTCAATATTAAGTTTTCAATGAGCCGCTGGTTCTCCCGAAAATGCTGTTTAGTCCTCCTTTTCTCCAGGTCTTTTAACCTGCTCTCGCATAAGCCGATAAAGTCCGTATTGATCTTGCTTAGATTTTTTCGGGCTTCGGCTTCGGCGCTCCTGGCTTCCTGTTTGGTTGGGAATCCTCCTTTCTGATGCCTCATTTTTCCTTTCCAAAAGTCGTAATGCCAGCTCGTCTGCTTCCAATAGACCGCCATTTATTTTCACCTCCAATCTCCGCCTATCAAAGCGGACTAATTTTCCGAGTTTTATTCCTCCGAGAATTAGTCTGTTCTGATAAACGAACCATTTAGAAGTTTTGAGAATCTTCGCGACTTCTTCTGCCGTTATCAGGGATAGCCCCTCCCCCCGGAGTTCCGAGGGGTGGGAGCTATAATCCTTTAGGCCATCCTCTACCCTTGCGCCGATAGAGGCTCCCATCTTCGCTTCCACGCAATTCTCCTTGTCGGAGTTTTCACTCTTGCCCGTAGTTACTCGCAAAGGCCTTCCTTCCTCATTGTGACGATTCAGGCTGGCAGGACTCAAGAACAAACCAGCCTTTTGATTTAATCTTGGGTTCCGCCTTTACCTCTATTTTCCTGACCAATGGCGGTCGGGAAATCTTAGCAATCCCTTTCGCTTCGGGGGTCATATACGCAGCGTGCCATTTTTCCAGGAACTGAATGTCTGCGACTGGGGCGCCTAATTCCTTGGCGATCATATTCGCTTCCCTAAATCCGACTCGATAGCAGACAATGTTTCCGACGTTGAGCATCGCGCGCGTCATAGGTTCGGGAATCTGCGCAAAGTCTTGCGTGGCCAGGGTCACGGCCAGTTTGAATTTCCGCCCTTCTTTGAGAATGTCCATAAAATTTTGATTGACGAAATTTTGGCATTCATCGATATGGATAACGCACGGTTTGTAAACCTTCGGCCTCTCGTATCGGAAATAATTTTTAAGGCCTTGGGAAACGATATTACCGCAGAAAATCATTTTTTCCGTCCCCATTCCAAAACAATCGAGAATAAACGACTGCCCTTGCTGAATCAGCTCGCCCCATTGGATAGCGTCATTGCCACATAAGATGGGAATCATCCGCTCATCGTTCAAAAGAAAATTGAGCCTCTGAATCACGCCGTCTCTTGTTTCTCCGCTGCCGGGCGTGTTGACGATGCGGTTCTTGACGTGAATCAGGCTGGGTCTGCCATTGGCAAGGCAATACTTTATCGCCTCATCGAGGATCCCTCTCATCTTAACTGTAAAGGGCTGATTGGGGGTGGTAATTGCCACAACCTGATTGACTGCCTCGGCGATGATGTCGCTGATGGTGCTGGGGTCATAGGGCGACTGCATCGGATTAATGGAGATGGGGTGTGTTAAAGAACAATAGAGAGCCCTTCCTTTTGACATCGAATAAGCATCGGCTGATAAAAAGCCCGAGGGCTCTATCAAAATTTTGCACACGCGGTTTCCGTCCTCCTCCCACCAGTGGGAAAGCGAGGAGCTCTTGCCCGTCCCTGACTTTCCCACCAGTAGAATGTGGATGTGCCTTTGCTTGATGTAGGCGACTCGGCCGTCGGACATTCCGATTTTAAGCCGATTTAGCTCCATCACTGTATTCCTCCTCGAATTCCTTTTTGCGTTTGAGATATTCCATCTCGCTGATTTTCATCTCGAAATAATTGGTCTGGTTTCTAATATCTACCTCCTTTAAAAGTTCCTTCCTCATTTTGTCTTCATCGTCATACTTGCGAATGGCGTCCATCAGCCTAGCCTGAGCGGTCATACCCGTAACCATCTGCTCAACTCTGGCTATGGTCTGCGCGGACTGATTTTGGGCAACGATTTTTTCCCTCTCGGAAGTTTTAACCATCTGCCCCAGCCTGATATTATGAAAGATGTTGGGGATAATCCCTCGCTGGTAATCATTCTGAGGTATGACAGGAGTTGCGGTGTTTCCAAGCATACACGCCATCATCGCATAAAAATCTTTTTGAGGTATCGGAATTAAATCATTCATTACACAGCCCCCCTTTCGTTTAATTTTTCAAGAACTTCTCGCCAACGTTTGGCGGCCTCGATTTGTTGTTGGTGTGCTAAAATCTTTCTGTTGGTATCGCTCTCTCCGGCGGAGTATCCGAGCCAAAAGATAACGCCACACAAACCCAGTCCCGCTAAAACTATTCCTACAAGAACAATGTTTATCTGCATCCTCTTTCTCCTTTCGTTAATGCCGTCTGCGGCAATTCCACATCTTCCACAATCTCTCCGACGTTTTCGTGATAGATTTCATCCTGTTTAAAGTCGGCTACTTTTTTTAAACGTTCGATGATTTTTTTTAAATTGTTTTCTACTTGTCTTAAGTCGTCTGGGACTTCTTTCACCACCTCCTTTTCCACAATGACCGGCTTTTCGACTTCCTTGATAATTACCGGCGGGTTATAGGAAAGTTTGAATCCTTCAATCGATACGAAGGAAATAAGCGCCGCTACCGCGAGAAACAAAATCGTCTTCTTCATCCTATTGCCTCCTTCATAAATTCATCGAAATTCCAGACTTCTTTGATGGGAGATTCAGGATAGGCCACGATTTCAAAATGGGGAACCCGATAGCCGAAAGTTTGTGATAAGAAATTCAAAGCCTTATCCCAATTTTGCCACACGTCATATTTGGATTTTAGATATTCTGGCGTTTCCTCCGTGACTGCCTCCAGTATGCACACTAACCCTTTGTTTTCTTTACTGATTAATACTAGAGAATCGGGGACAAGTTTCACGGCTGGGATCTCCTTTTCCCTGACCACTTGCGAGTCGGGGAAGACCTTGAGAATCTTAACCAGGGCTTTTGTGAGACTGCTACTGTGCTGTTTGAACTCGCTTTTGCAACCAGGAAGCCTGAAATATTCTCCTCCTTCCTCAAGGCGTCCCAGTTCGGTAAGGTATTTAAGAATTTTGCGGGCGTTGTTTCTGGCGGAAAGATTTTCCGTCCGGTAGTATCCCCGAGCCGCTAAAATCTCTCCCACGTCCGCATCCCTTGCGATTACCAACTTTCTCATAATGCTTTCAACCACATCCGCGTATTTCATCTTTTACCTCCTTTCTGTAGTGGCTCCTATATAAATTATATAAATACATTTGTCAACTATTATCTTAAGAATATTTGGAGTGAGTAAAGAAAAAAATAGGGCTTGACTTTTAAATTGGGGTTAGGTAAGAAAATGTTTTTTGGAGGGAATTATGCAACAAAACGAATTATTAAAAAAATATGCCTATTATTACAATGTCTTACAAAAGATGGGTATGATACCATTAAAAAAAGATATTGTGCTGGCTACCGATACGGGGATTGAAGACAAAGAAATCCAGATGGCCTACAATGATATTAACAAGTTAAAGAAGACAAAGGAATTTGACAGCACTATTACGGATTATCTCTGTTGGTTATCAACGATGATTATTATGTATCATTGGAGTTTACAGATAAGAACATGGAGAAATAAAAAGACGAGAGAGTTATTGATTTTATTGAACAGCACTTTGGTAGCTCATAACTCCGATGCCATGAACACAATTCGGTTATTTCATAAAGATCCTCAATATGTTTTTGATACGGAAGGTTATAAACTGTTTTATGAATCGGTGAAACAGGAATTCTGTAAAAATAAAGATACCGCGAAGCTGGAAAGATTTGCTCAAAAAAAAATTTCAGCAGCCTTTTTTAGTTACGCCCACTACTCCAACACGATGGAGTTTGGGGAATTTGTAGTATAACAATCTCAAGTACATAAATCATAGTTAAGCCCTCATTTTACAACACACAACCACCTTATCTACTCATCACTTCTTTTCTTATATTTTAGTCAAATGTTAATCTGCGCTGAGCCCTGCGAAGCGCGTCTTCTTTAGTCCGCCGAATCTCTAGTGTCCACACTTCGCTCTCGTCCACGAGGCGGTCATACCGCAACCCAGCATACGCCAGTCATCCAAAGGCTACGCCATAATCCTCTAGGCTCTGTCCTAACCATCAAGGCTACGCCCTAACTCTCAAGGCTACGTCCTAACTTTAAGCTTGCTCATAAACGTCTTCAGAACATCTCTGACCATCGGAGATACATTTTTTTAAACAGCCTGAATCTGCATTCATTTTCTATTGTTAAATAACAATCACTCCGAAGCTGGAGCTTCGATACTTCTGTAATCTTTACAGAGGAGCTATAAAGGCTCCCTTCCTTTTATTTCACTATGCTTTGAAAACACGCGGGGCAAATTTTCATATGTAGGTAGGACATTGACTTTTTAAGGTGTCCTGTAGAATGGAAGAGGGAGGAAAGACCGACTTTCGAGTGTTGCAGGCTAAAAATCCTGGCTGACTGAATCTTGTGGACAACTATTGAGTCGCCCTTCAAATCTTATTTCTTTAACTTTTATGACTTTTTCTATCAAATCGCAGCACTCGTGATGCACTGCCTCCCCCTTGACTGCCCAGAATTTTTCTTCTGGCCATATCTGCTCCTGGCATATGATACATTCCATATCGATCACCTGCCTTTCTAGGAGAGGTCTTTTCCTCTCGAAGACAGGAGACAGGACGGATTCCTTAAATAGTCAATGTGGAAGCGTAGCTGATTCATTTATAAAAAGAAAATTTGCCCCCTGGCTCTTTCCGATTCTGCCCAGAATGAGGCGGATGAGGAAAAGCCTCGGGGTGGGCGGGTTTCTGTTTGACCTGTTTTGAGAAATGAAATAATCAAGCCGTGTCAGATCG
>Ga0209538_1000756_pt1 | contig 18158 bp, 15 predicted proteins | sample BarGraNGADG00211_2_FD_184492 | JGI IMG/M metagenome (GOLD analysis project Ga0209538, IMG submission 184492) | Arctic peat soil microbial communities from Barrow, Alaska - Barrow Graham LP Ref core NGADG0004-211 (SPAdes) (version 2) | ecosystem: Environmental > Terrestrial > Soil > Wetlands >... | reverse complement strand
AAAACTTCTCTAATTTTATTTCCTTTTAAAGGAAACATGACCCGAACAAAAAGCTTACACGACTCTTTGAAGACTCTCCGCAGTCAGGTGTTTGTTCCGTATTGTCTTCCTGTTTGTTTCGTCTTATCTTGGTATCCAGGATACCAAGCAACAGCGAAGCAAATACGGTGGAAACACGGAGAAGTATCGAAGCTGCGTTGGTTATTAGAAGAATATTCAAAGAGTATTTAAAGCGTTTTCTGACCGTTATCGATGAGATAGCAGATCTTTTTCTACTGATCTTGCTCTAGCAATCCCCCGTTCAAAGAGCTTTTCGAAGTGATATATATTTGATTTCTAAATTGTTTTAGACAATGTTTTCTAGTCATTGGGTAAAACAATCTCCCCGGTTTTTAAAGCTGTCTGGATATTACAACGATAGTTAGTATTTGAAATACCAGGTCTTGATTTTAATATAACGATATACCAAAAGCCACGTCGGGTATTTCCATATTTCTTAATATCCTTTACATAAAGTGTGCCTTCATTGTGTAGACAATCTTTAACAAGGTTACTTACCCTAAAATCTTTTTCTTCCTGAGTCTCCGTATTTTGAGTGCCGATGACTGCTAATGTGATACTAAACCAGTCAATTACACTGTTTAAAGATATGGTTTTATACCACTCGTTTTGGTTGCTCCCCGGACCTACAAATAATTTCTGGCCTTTAAATATTTTGAAATCTTTGTCAGTAAATAAAGTGTCACCGACGAGTGTATAGATTGCTTTATCGTATTTTGAAACAGTATCTGCTCGTACAATCTCATAGCTAATTATCGTTGTTATTTTCTTCTCTCTGGGTTTTGTAATAGTGTCTGTTTGAGCTTTTACAAGATGTGGTAAAGAGCAACAGAAAAAGAATAACACAAGTAATATAGATTTCATAGTAGCAATTTTTAGAATAAAACGATCTATTAAAATCCGTTTTACAAATATACTTAAATTAGTAAAATCAAAATGAAGTGATGACAAAACCCAAGTATATATTTATTATGGAGGTCACAATCTGTGACCTCCATAATACTAAAAAAGAAAGGAATATTGGTTTTTAATTTATCTCATTTATAAGAATACTACATTATTCTTTGCAGTGATCTTTTCGCAATAGTGGCATTGCAGTTTCAGGTCTTCTTTGTCGATGACGGTAAAGCTGGTGATGATGGGTTGGTGATTGGTGATGCAGTTGGGGTTAAAGCATTTTACGATTGCCTGAATTTTATCAGGGATGGCGAATTTGCGTTTAACGACTACACAGAAATCTTTGATCTCGATCAGGGTTGCAGAGGGAGCTACCAAAGAGATCATGTCGATCTCCCAATCGGCAAAGTAACGGTTACTGACTTTTATGATTCCTTTGCCTTCTTTGAGCTTTTTGCTTTCAAGGTTGACTCCGACAAAAATCTCATCTTTTTCACTGGTGAGTTCCAGGAGTCGGATTACCTGGAAAACACGGTTAGAGGGGATATGATCGATTACCGTTCCATTTTCAAGGGCCGATACTTTTAATTCTCTTGATACTTTTTCCATCTCTTTGATTTTTTGTTTTGTTTTTGGGCGGCCACAAGGGCGGCCCCTACATTTTCTTCAATAATCTAATTATACTGCTCCGAGGATTGATGCAAGGATGGCCTGACGGACATAGACACCATTTTGAGCCTGCTGGAAATAATAGGCCTGTGGGGTGTCGTCTACATCGGTATCGATTTCATTCACACGGGGCAGAGGATGCATTACCTTCATATTCGGTTTGCAATTGGCCATGAGTGCTTTTGAAAGGATGCAGGAATCTTTGACTTTTTCATATTCCATAGGATCAGAAAAGCGCTCACGCTGTACACGGGTCATATAAAGGATATCGACTTTGGGCATGACGTCTTCAAGATCGGTATATTGATGATACTGAAGATTATTATCCTTGATGTGTTTTTTTATTGAACTGGGTAGCTTCAGCAGTTCAGGAGAAACAAGATGAAAGGTAGTATTGAACTGCGACAGAGCCATAGTCAGTGAGTGAACAGTACGTCCGTATTTAAGGTCACCTACAAATGCAACATTCAGATTTTCGAGGGTCCCCTGTGTCTTCCGGATAGAAAAGAGATCGAGCAGACACTGTGTCGGGTGTTGATTAGCGCCATCACCGGCATTGATAATAGGTACCTTGGATACTTCTGATGCATAACGTGCTGCACCTTCCCTGGGGTGGCGCATTACAATGACATCGGCATACCCACCTACCATCAAAATGGTGTCTTTCAATGTCTCACCCTTTGATACACTGGATGAAGAGGCATCACTGAAACCGATCACCTTGGCTCCAAGACGGCTTGTGGCGCTCTCAAAACTCAAACGGGTTCTGGTTGATGGCTCAAAGAAGAGTGTGGCTACCACATATCCCTCGAGGATATTCTGACGGGGTTGCTTTTCGAACTTCTCTGCCAGGTCGAGGATCCTGAGTTGTTCTTCTTTGGTGAAGTCACTGATCGAAACAAGACTCTTATTTTTCATTGCTTATGACTTATGTTGTTTTCAATGCATAAAAAAAGAGAATAGTGATAGATCACTATTCTCCTGAATTGATTTAATATTCGTCCCAGCTTTTTATCATTAAGTCGGGGAGCTTGTATTTATGGAATGCCATGATAAAAGCCGAGGCTAAACGGGCATTCGTAATGAGTGGTATATTGAGATCGACTGCCAGACGTCGGATGGTGTAGTCGTTATCCAGCTCCTTCTTTGAAAGGTTCTTAGGGATATTGATGACCAGATCAATCTTCTTCTGTTTAAGATATGTAAGCACATTCGGTTCATTCCTGGCATCTGGCCAATGCAACATGGTCGTTGGTACGTCATTGGCTTCAAAGAAGAGATGTGTGCCTTTAGTTGCATAGAGATGATACCCCATCGCTACCAGTTCTTTAGCGCTTTCGATCAATTCAATCTTCGAACGGGTTGGTCCTGATGAGATGAGGATTCCTTTTTCAGGAATCTTATATCCCACACTGAGCATTGCTTTGAGAATTGCTTCGTAATAATCTTCACCAATACAACCTACCTCACCGGTCGATACCATGTCTACCCCAAGAACGGGATCGGCCATGTGTAAACGTGAGAAGGAGAACTGAGAAGCCTTTACGCCGATATAGTCAAGGTCGAAGATTGACTTATTTGGTCTGCTGACCGGGAGATCCAACATGATGCGTGTGGCTATCTCGATCAGATTGGTTTTCAAAATCTTTGAGACGAAAGGAAATGAACGTGAAGCCCGCAGGTTACACTCGATAACTTTGATGTCGTTGCCCCGGGCGAGGAACTGGATATTGAATGGTCCGCTGATGTTGAGTTCTTTTGCAATCTTAGAGCTGACTCTTTTGATCCTTCTGACAGTCTCAACATATAGATTCTGAGGAGGGAAGACGATGGTAGCATCGCCTGAGTGAACTCCTGCAAACTCTACGTGTTCAGAAATGGCATAGATGATGATTTCACCATCTTTGGCTACTGCATCAACTTCAACCTCTTTTGCATTTTCAATGAACTTGGAAACAACAACAGGATAATCTTTGGAAACCCGCGCTGCCAGTTCAAGGAATGCTGAAAGCTCATCGCTGTTTGAAACAATATTCATTGCTGCACCTGCTAGGACGTATGATGGACGGACCAGCAGGGGATAACCAACCTGATCTGCGAAACCGTAGATCTCTTCGATGGTGACAAGCTCTCTCCATTCGGGTTGATCTATTTTCAGGTCGTCGAGCATCTGTGAGAACTTATGCCTGTCTTCTGCACGGTCAATTGACAGCGCTGAAGTACCCAAAATATGTATATTCTGTTTGTGCAGACGCATTGCAAGATTGTTTGGAATCTGCCCACCGGTAGAAATGATGACTCCCTTGGGGTTTTCCAGGTCGATGATATCAAGAACGCGCTCGAAAGATAACTCATCAAAATAAAGTCGGTCGCATACATCATAATCTGTACTTACCGTTTCGGGATTGTAATTGATCATGATGGCACGGTATCCTTCTTTACGGATGGCATTTAAGGCATTTACACCGCACCAGTCAAACTCTACAGAGCTGCCAATACGATAGGCACCTGAACCAAGCACAATGACTGATTTCCGGTCTCCAACATATTTAACGTCATCTTCAATAGCATTATAAGTCAGATACAGATAGTTGGTCTGGGCAGGATATTCTGCTGCCAGTGTATCGATCTGTTTCACATAAGGTCTGATGCCTTTTGATTTCCTGTATTCGCGTAAGCTGAGAATAGAAGCCTCACCCTTCATCTTTGCTTTGAGAACCAAACGTGAAAGTTGATAATCAGAGAAACCGAGTTTCTTGACATTGAGCAAAAGCTCGTCAGGAACCTGATCAAAATGATTGTATGTGCTTATCTCTTCACCATGATCAAAGATGTTTCTTAACCTGTGAAGGAACCATCGGTCGATCTTGGTCTGCTCATAGATCTGCTCTATGGACCAACCTTCATTAAAGGCTTTGGCTATTGCGAAGATGCGGATATCTGTTGGGTGATTCAGTTCATGTGAGACATCTTCAAACTCGATGTCTTTGTTGCCAATGAAACCATGCATGCCAAGACCAATCATACGAAGGCCTTTTTGTATGGCTTCTTCGAATGTGCGGCCTATAGCCATGACCTCACCAACCGACTTCATGCTTGAACCTATTTCGCGGTCTACTCCGATAAACTTGTTGAGGTCCCAGCGTGGAAGCTTACAGACCACATAGTCGAGAGCAGGTTCGAAGAATGCAGAAGTCTCTTTTGTGATTTCATTGCGGATTTCGTGAAGACCGTAACCTAGTCCCAGACGGGCAGCAACCAGTGCTAATGGATAACCAGTGGCTTTGGATGCCAACGCTGAAGAACGGGATAAACGGGCATTGACTTCTATTACACGGTAATCTTCTGAGAAGGGATCAAGGGCAAACTGAACGTTGCACTCACCAACTATCCCTATGTGGCGTACGATCTCGATGGAGATCCTGCGCAGTTTGTGATATTCGGCATTGGTCAATGTCTGAGAAGGAGCTACAACAATACTCTCGCCGGTATGAATTCCCAGCGGGTCGAAGTTCTCCATATTACAGACCGTGATACAGTTGTCATAACAGTCACGGACCACTTCATATTCTACCTCTTTCCAGCCTTTGAGTGATTCCTCAACAAGGATCTGGTTGGAGTAAGAGAATGCTTTGCTGCCCAATACTTCAAGTTCCTTGTCTGTAACGCAAAACCCTGAACCCTGGCCACCCAATGTATAAGCGGCACGAACAATGATTGGATAACCCAATACACCGGCAGCATCAATTGCTTCTGATATTGAAGTACAAGCAATGCTTCGTGGGGTACTGACATTGATCTCACCAAGCTTACCAACAAATATTTCACGGTCTTCAGTGTCTATGATAGCCTGAACAGGCGTACCCAGAACCCTGACATTGTTCTTTTCAAATATTCCTCCCTTGTAAAGAGCGATACCACAATTGAGTGCGGTTTGTCCTCCAAAGGAAAGCAAAACGCCATCGGGTTTTTCTTTCTTGATGACCTCTTCAACAAAATAGGGAGTCACAGGCAAGAAGTAAATCTTATCGGCGATGTTTTCTGAAGTCTGAACGGTTGCAATATTGGGATTGATCAATATTGTGAAGATGCCTTCTTCGCGAAGGGCTTTGAGCGCCTGTGATCCTGAGTAGTCGAACTCTCCGGCCTCACCTATCTTGAGGGCGCCTGATCCTAAAATCAATACTTTTTTTATCTGTCTTTCCATTGCTTTACCAGTGTTAAAAATTCATCAAATAGAAAGGCTGTATCGGTTGGTCCGCTCGAAGCTTCGGGATGAAACTGCGTTGAGAAGAAAGGTTTTGATATATGTCGGATGCCTTCGCTGGTTCCGTCGTTGAGATTGACGAAGTTCTCTTCCCAGCCCGGGGTAAGGCATTTGTTGTCAACTGCAAAGCCATGGTTTTGTGATGTGATATAGGCTTTCTTGGTTCCACATTTCAGCACAGGCTGATTGTGACTGCGGTGACCAAACTTGAGTTTGTAAGTGTCGGCTCCAGATGCCAGAGACATCAACTGATGGCCAAGACAGATTCCAAAGATGGGTCTGTCTCCCAGCAGTTCATTCTTAATGTTTTGGATTGTGATATCACAGCGTTTGGGGTCACCGGGTCCGTTTGAAATAAAAAGACCGTCGAAGTCTTCCTTGCTGTAATCGTAATCCCAGGGGACACGGATTACTGTGGTATCGCCGTCTTTGATGAGGTAGCGGATGATGTTGAACTTCACCCCACAATCGACAAGCAGGATTCTGTATTTTCCTGTGCCATACTCAACACGTTCTTTGATACTCACATGCGCTACCAGGTTATCCAGATCGGGATTGTAGAAAGGGACATCTTCATCGTTCACGATAATCTTGCCCAACAAGGTGCCTTTCTCCCTGATCTTTTTTGTGATTGCACGGGTGTCGAGACCGAAGATACCGGGTACCTTGTGCTCGATCAACCAATCTCCAAGACTCTTTGAAGCATTCCAGTGATTGTAGTTCAAAGAATATTGTGCGATGGCCAATCCCGTCACATGAATCTTTTCTGACTCAAAGTACTTTAGTAATTGGTCCTCTTCCAAACCGGTATCGGGGACACCATAATTGCCTACCAGCGGGTAGGTGAGAACCAGGATCTGTCCTTCATAAGAAGGGTCTGTCAGACTTTCGGGGTAGCCGGTCATGGCAGTGTTAAAAACTACTTCTCCCGAAACGGAACCTTCGTAACCAAACGAATAGCCCTCCATGATGGTCCCGTCTTCAAAGACTAGTTTTGCTTTCTTAAATTGCATCATCAATAATTAACTCAGTTATTCAACCCTAAATATAATACCTTTTATTGTTTTTGTAATCCTGTATGCGCAACGAGTTTGTTTAGTTTATTTTAGTCCTTGTATTTCACTCATCAACAAAGAAAAAAATCATAAAAAAGGCGACTATAAAAGCCGCCTTTTTAAAAATAGTTATTTCAGATTATGTTTTTGAACAAAATCGTCAATGATACCCTGTAAATTGGGTAATCCAATTTCCTGAAGATCATAACTAACTTTTACAGTAGGCTTGTTAATCTTAACAATGCGGTTAAGATCGATCGGTGTGGCAATTACAACAACATCACATGGTGTATTGTTTATTGTCGTTTCGAGATCTTTTATCTGCTCGTCACCATAACCCATTGCCGGTAATAAAGTGCCGATATTGGGATAGAGACGGAAGGTTTCGCTCAGTTTACCAACAGTGAAAGGACGTGGATCTACAAGCTCGGCAGCACCAAATTTCTTTGCAGCTACCACACCTGCACCAATCTTCATTTCACCATGTGTAAGTGTTGGACCATCTTCAACAACCAGTACACGTTTGCCACGAATTAATTCGGGCTTGTCAACTGTTACCGGTGAGGCACAGTCAACAACGATAGCTGTTGGATTGATACAGGCCAGATTTTCACGGACTGTATTGATGTTGTCCAGTGAAGCAGAATCGATCTTATTAATGACGATTACATCTGAAATACGGGCTACAACTTCTCCCGGATAATATGATACTTCAGCTCCCGGACGCAATGGATCGGCAACACCAATCATCAGGTCAGGTTTATAGAAGGGGAAGTCATTATTTCCACCATCCCATAAAACGACATCGCAACCACTTGGGTCTTTCTCAGCAGCGCGGAGAATTGCTTCGTAGTCAACACCGGCGTAGATTACATTACCACGAACTACGTGTGGTTCGTATTCTTCCATCTCTTCGATTGTGCATTTGTGTTTTGCTAAGTCTTCGACTGTTGCAAAGCGTTGTACCTTTTGAGCATTGAGGTCCCCGTAAGGCATTGGGTGACGAATCACAACTACCTTAAGGCCTTTGGCCATCAATAATTCAACAACACGGCGTGAGGTTTGACTCTTGCCGCATCCGGTACGGGTAGCTCCAATTGCGATAAGCGGTTTGGTGCTTTTGATCATGGTGTCTTTGGGACCCAGAAGCATAAAGTTGGCTCCTGCTGCATTTACCTTAGCACTGATGTTCATTACGCGTTTGTAAGGAACATCGCTGTAAGAGAAAACACATACATCAACATTTTTGGTTTTGATTAGTTGAACAAGATCTTGCTCAGCTATAATAGGAATGCCATTGGGGTACAGATCTTGTCCGGCCAGTTCTTTCGGATAAGCTCTACCATCAATGTCGGGGATCTGTGCAGCGGTAAACGCGACGACGTTGTATTCTGCTTTTCCACGGAAAAAGGTATTAAAGTTGTGGAAGTCTCTGCCAGCAGCCCCGATAATCACTACGTTTTGTTTCATACGAATGAATTAAGGGTAATATATTAGGATTGAGTGAGTGATAAATTGCTGCAAAGATACGTGTTTAAGCTTTTCGGTCAATCAAACTTTCGCTATAAATTATTAACATTTAGTTAACAATGTGCAAATTTGCATAATAGAGACAGGATAAGAAAAGAAAAGATGAAAACGTGTAACTTTGCATCCCGAATTCAAAAGATAAAAAATGATTAATACAATTCTTGCTGAACAGGTTGTCGCAACTGTAAATGAGCTCTACAATCTTACTCTGACAACCGCAGATATCTCTCTTCAGAAAACCCGTAAGGAATTTGTGGGTGATTATACCGTTGTAGTCTTCCCTTTTGTGAAAGCTGCCCGTAAGTCACCTGTACAATGTGCTACAGAAGTTGGAGAAGCTCTTCAGACAAAATATGCTTCAGTTGAGTCATTCAATGTGATCCAGGGTTTCCTGAATATCGTTATCCGTAGCAATGAATGGTTGTCATTCTTTAGTCAGGAATATAATAAACCTTTGTATGGGTACGCTGAAGCAAATTCAGGAGAAACCATTGTCGTTGAATATTCTTCTCCCAATACCAATAAACCACTTCATCTTGGACATGTTCGCAATAATCTGCTTGGCTTTTCAATCGCTCAGATTCTGAAAGCAACCGGTAAAAAAGTGGTAATGGTAAACCTGGTTAACGATCGCGGAGTGCATATTTGCAAATCGATGCTGGCTTGGATGAAATGGGGAAACGGGGAGACACCTGCTTCGTCAGGACTCAAGGGAGACCATTTGATTGGTAAATATTATGTGCTGTTTGATAAATACTATAAGGAAGAGATAGCACAACTGATTGAAGCCGGCGTTAAGAAAGAGGAAGCCGAAAAGACGGCTCCCCTTATGATGGCGACACAGGAGATGTTGAGGAAATGGGAACAGGGAGATAGTGAAACCATTTCACTGTGGAAAACAATGAATAGTTGGGCGTATGCAGGTTTCGATGAAACCTATAAAAGTATGGGCGTCACATTTGACAAGATTTATCATGAATCTGAAACTTATCTTTTAGGGAAAGACATCGTTCAGCAAGGTGTTGATAATGGCGTATTGTTCAAAAAGGAAGATGGATCGGTTTGGTGTGATCTGACAGGAGATGGTCTGGATGAAAAATTATTGTTGCGTTCAGACGGGACTTCTGTCTATATGACCCAGGATTTGGGTACTGCACAAATGCGTTATGAAGAGTTCAAGCCCAATCGCATGGTCTATGTAGTGGGCAATGAACAGGATTATCATTTTAACGTATTGCGTTTGATCTTAAAGAAGATGGGTTATAGTTGGGCAGAGGGTATTTATCATCTCTCCTATGGAATGGTAGAACTGCCTCACGGAAAGATGAAGAGCCGCGAAGGAACTGTTGTTGATGCCGATGACCTGATAGAAGGGATGATACAGACTGCACGTGAGATGACAGAACAACTGGGGAAACTTGATGACTTTGGAAGTGAAGAGGCAAACCGTTTATATTACAACATTGGTATGGGCGCTTTGAAATATTATATTCTGAAGGTAGATCCTAAAAAGACCATGCTCTTTAATCCTGAGGAATCGATAGACTTCAATGGGAACACGGGTCCGTTTATTCAATATACCCATGCAAGGATCTGCTCAATTGTTCGCAAGGCTGCGGAACGCAATATCTTTGTCAGCACAAATCCTGATTATGTAATGGAAATGCTTGGCGAAAAGGAGAAAGATCTTGTTCGTTTATTACATGACTTTCCGGGTGCTGTTGAAGAGGCCGGAAAGAACTTTAGTCCTGCTTTGGTGGCCAATTATATATTTGAGCTCGCCAAGGAGTACAATCAGTTCTATCATGACCACCATATTATGCGTGAAGAAAATGAAGCCATCCGTCAATTCAGACTGGATCTCTCTTTCTTCACTGCTACTGTAATCAGAAACGGCATGAAACTACTGGGAGTAGAAGTTCCCGAAAAAATGTAAGATAGCAAGCGACAAAAGCTACACTTTATTGTTAGTTTTGTCTAAAATTAACAACTATGAAATACATAGGAGCTCATGTCAGCGCAGCAGGTGGTGTAGAAAATGCCCCTTTAAATGCTCAAGCCATAGGTGCAAAGGCATTTGCACTGTTTACTAAGAATCAAAGACAGTGGAAAGTTCCTCCTTTGACCAAAGAGAGTATTTCAAAATTCAGAGATAACTGTGAAAAACTGGGATTTCTGCCTTTCCAGATTTTGCCTCATGATGGATATCTGATTAATCTTGGTCATCCGGAGAAAGAAAATCTCGAGAAATCGAGAGAGGCATTCCTTGATGAAATGGTGAGATGTGAACAGCTTGGACTTGATTGTTTAAATTTTCATCCGGGTAGTCATCTGGGACAGATTGATGAAGAGACCTGTCTGATCAATATTGCAGAATCAGTTAGTTATGCGTTGGATAAGACACGTGGGGTGACGGCAGTCATTGAAAATACTGCCGGACAGGGAACCAACATGGGTTACAAGTTCGAACATCTGAAGTTTATAATTGATCATGTGGAGGATAAGAGCAGGGTGGGGGTTTGTATTGATACTTGCCATGCTTTTACATCAGGGTATGATTTGTTGTCGCCAGAAGGATTCGAGGAATCATTTAAAAAGTTTGAAGAGATCATAGGGTTTAAATATTTGAAGGGGATGCATCTGAATGATTCAAAAAAAGAATTTGGTACCAGGGTTGACAGACACGATAACCTGAATATTGGATTTCTTGGGATAAAACCTTTTGAACGTATCATGAGTGATCCACGTTTTGATAATATCCCATTGATTTTGGAGACTCCCAATGAAGAGCTTTGGGCCGAAGAGATTAAATTGCTTTATTCATTTGTGAAATAGTTTTATTCCGAAATAATCATCTTCTTTGATCTGTAGGTCGCTCTATAATAGAGTTCGGCTTTGCGAAGCCATACTACAATGATGGCAAGCACAATTCGGGGCCACATCAGCCAATAAATGGCATAACCCAATGTCAGAAACAGCAATGGATCTTCAAGTTGTGAATGTGAAATGGCAATATGGTGATTTAATAAATCCGCATCTGCCTTATTTAATTTGCCTTCTTCAACAAGACTGATCATAATAGCCGAACCATAAGCCAGGCCGATCAAGTTGGCTACAATCCATGATAGTGTTGTCTTCTCCGGTAATCCCATCAATCTTAATAATGGCGATAGTGGCTTCTCCAGCAAACGCATGAGTCCGAATGCTTCCAAAATCTTCTGGAATATAAGTAAGACATTGACAAGGATAATGATCTTGATGGTAGTAGCAGTTATTGAAGATGCCCAGCTTAAAAGCACAGCGGAAAGTTCTCCATGATCACGACTTCTGGAAACGAACTCCGTTGCAGCTGTTCCCGGCAACATCAGATTCATCACCCATCCTATTACAAAACTTGAGATTAAACGCAACAATAACATACGTACAGGAGAGGATCCTGTCTTTTTCAATACAGCTGTTTCAATAATAAATCCATGCGAAACCAGACACATAATTGCAATGATCGTACCTTCGCGTACAGGCAGATTAAGTGTGGTCAACACGGCAACAACAGAATAAACGTTTGTAAAGATGCTGGTGATAAGTACAATGGCTGAAACTCCGGGAAGGCCCATATGCTTGAAAACAGGTTCTGTATAGCGGGCTAAAATGTCGAGAATTCCATAGTAATCAAGTAGCAGTACACCCAAAGAAACGGGTATAGTGATTTTTATCAGCCACCATGAGGTCTTCATCCCTTTTGGTAAAGCAGCCAGTATGCATTCTTTTAGCTTGATGAGGGTCGGATTATATATTAGATGATGTAGGAATTTTTTCATAGATGATTTAGAAAGACTGAGAAATCAATGATAAGTTATCAATTAAGTACCTGATGTTTGAAAATGGCTGTAAAAATAAGCTTCTTTGTGCAAACATTAAAATATTAAAAGATGTAAAATAAATATAAAGTAGGACATTTGGAGTCGCTAATATATTTCTTGAGTTTTCAAAATCAAATGTACCTTTGCAGCCTAATCAGAGATTTATCTATATGAGTCAGCACAAGGAAAACTACATCAAAGGATTGTTTTATGCAATATTCTGTTATTCTGCATGGGGGGTCTTTCCTCTCTACTGGAAAATGTTGGCTGTTGTTCCTGCTGAACAGATATTGGCACATCGTGTAATCTGGTCTCTTGTGTTTTTGGCTATTACGATTCTGATTATGCGAAAGACATCTTTACTCTCATATCTTAAACAACCTAAGATTATTGGCACTTTGGTGATAACCGGATTTCTAATTGGTTTGAACTGGGGTGTTTATATATATGCTGTCAACCATGAACATATTGTTGAATCCAGCCTGGGTTATTATATCAATCCTCTCATAAGTGTGATCCTGGGTATGTTGTTTTTAAATGAACGTCTTTCAAAACTTCAGACTGTCGCAGTATTATTTGCATTTGCAGGAATGGTTTGGCTGACTGTTCATTTAGGCCGGATTCCGTGGATCTCTCTAACATTGGCTTTGTCATTTTCTTTTTATGGGTTTTTACGCAAGAAAATTAATCTGGAATCGATGCCTGGTTTGTTGATTGAAACGATGATTCTGGCTCCTTTTGCTTTATGGTATTTATGGCATGTTGATCAAAATCAGACGGGTATGTTTTTGCATCACTCTCACTTTGTTGATTTTTTACTTATCCTCGGGGGATTGATTACTGCCGTTCCATTGTTTATGTTTGGGATGGCTGCAACACGGATTCCTCTCTCTACCCTTGGTTTTATTCAGTATCTTTCACCTTCTATCCAACTGGCGATTGGTCTTTTTGTCTTTAAGGAATCTTTTTCTCCTTCATTCCTTATCAGCTTTAGTTTGGTCTGGATTGGATTAGCCATCTATTCATACAGTCTGATCCATTCATTACGTGAAAGAAAACGACTCGTGATCTGAATCTCTTAGCTTGAAATTGAATTTGTATTATATGATATTATGCAATACTTTAGTACACATTTTAAATGAGCACAATGCGTTTTAGGATATTTCTTATCGGTCTGTTGTAAGAAAATGTAGGGAGGGCCCTTGTGGCTCTCCTATCCGGAAATGAAGATTTTTATTTATACTGCCCTGGAGACCCACTAGGGTCTCCCTACATCACCTACATTATTGTACAATAGAACCTTCTTAATTAATAACTTTGAAACATCATGTAAATGAAAAATAACGGATTAATATTATTGATGGCCTTTTTCCTGGTTTTACAGACAGGATTCAGTCAGGTTCCCAAACAACCTCCTGTCAAAGTCAAAAAAGGATATAAGTTGGTTTGGGCCGATGAGTTTAATTACCGTGGTTTACCAGATTCCAAATATTGGGATTATGATACAGTTGGTAATAAGTCTGGTTGGGGCAATCACGAGGCACAGTATTACACTTACGCAAATCCAAGAAACGCATGGGTTGATAATGGAATTCTTTCGATAGTGGCAGTTAAAGAATCAATGAAGGGCCGCAAATATACTTCAGCCCGTTTAATAACTAAAAACAAGGGCGACTGGAAATACGGACGATTCGAAATCAAAGCCAAACTTCCCAAAGGGGTAGGAATGTGGCCTGCAATATGGATGCTGTCTACCGATTGGAAATATGGTGGATGGCCTGCAAGTGGAGAAATTGATATCATGGAAAATGTTGGTTATAAACCGGACACTGTTTTTGGTTCCATTCACACAAAAGCTTATTACTTTCGCATCAATACCCAGAAAACGAAGGGATTCAATCTTCCCGATAATGATAAAGATTTCCATGTCTATGCATTGGAATGGGATGCTGAACAAATCAGCTTTTTCGTGGACGATACAAAATACCTCACTTTTGCCAATGAGAAAAAGACATTTGCAGAATGGCCTTTCGACCAAAAGTTTCACCTTCTGTTAAATGTTGCAGTAGGCGGTGATTGGGGAGGACAGAAAGGAATTGACGAAACCATATTCCCTCAGAAGATGCTGGTCGATTATGTCCGTGTCTACCAAAAGAAGTAATAAGATTTAGAATGCTATAATCATTTCACCCCTTCGGGGTTCATTTTCGCTACTGATTTAATGCTGTTTAAATTTGACCGTAGGGCATAAATGACAATAGAAAGACCTGAATTATAAATCTTTTCCCCGTAGGGGATCTACCTTTAATGTTGATGCCCTACGGGCAAAATGAGAAGGTGAATTGCTTTTCTATTGTCATTTATGCCCTACGGGCAAAAGAAAAAACAAAATTTAAACAGTTTCTAAAAATAACCTTACTTTTTAAATGTAATTTCGAAACCAACAACCTTCCAATCCGGCAATACAGCAGGCTTAGTAATTACAAGTGCATCAGCTTCCTGATTGAATTTGATCTTTTCATTGCCTCCCAACATTTTGATAGAAGCAATGGCTTTATCATTGAGTTTTGAACTTTTACCCAAGGCAGTGATTTTAATATCTTCAGTTGGTACACCCATGCAATAAGCATATAATTTTCCGCCTTTAGTTGTAAAACGAATATCTGATGAACTAAATGCCTGATTGTCACTTAATCCTCCAAACTGACCCTTCTTTTGTTTTCCACTTGTCAAAGGCCCTTCACCAAAGATCTTCCATGGGCGTGAACCGTAGATCCCAACTCCATTAGCCGGTGTCCATTTTCCGATTACATCCAGAATAGCCAATACATCAGGTTCAAGATCTCCTTCCGGAGTTTGTACTACATTGATCAGTAGATTTCCGTTTTTACTTACAATGTCAACCAGCATTTGAATGACTTCAGCGCCGGTTCTGTACTTCTGACCTGTCCTGTAATACCAGTCACCAATAGAAGTGTCAGTTTGCCACGGAAAAGGACTGATAGAATCGTTAACACCACGCTCGATGTCACGGACCCATTTTCCATCCGAAGTCTTCTTACAGGTGTAAACAGCTTCAAGTTTCCCGCCTTTATTAGCCATATCCTGATTATAATAATGCGCCAACATGGTTCTGCCAACATCTCCAAAAGGCAGTTCGCTGTCCGAATATAGCAGATCGGGTTTGTACATATCGATCAATTCAGTAATACAGGCCAACCAGTTTTTCTGATTAGCTGGATTATTTGTTAACCAGGCTTTATCATCAGGAGTTGTTGCAGGATGATACAATTCTTCGTATGCAGGATTGACACCATCATAGGGAACCCCGGCCATAGGACCGTTTTTGTCAGCGCCACGACTCGATTGAAACCAGGTATAACTTGCGCCCAGATGTTCTGAAACGCCAAAACGTAACCCTTCATTCTTAGCAGCTTTCTGCCATAACCCCACAACATCCTTTTTGGGGCCCATATTCACAGCATTCCATTTGTGGATTTTAGAATTCCACAGGAAAAAGTCATCATGGTGTGTAGCCATACTCACAAAGTATTTAGCTCCAACCTTTTTATACAGTTTCATCAATTGTTCAGGATCCCAACGTTCAGCTTTCCACAAAGGAATAATGTCTTTGTAACCGAATTTTGAAGGATGACCATAATGCTCGAGATGGTATTTGTAATCGGCACTACCTTCCTGATACATTTTCTTTGCATACCAGTCGCCCATTCTGGGAACAGCCTGCGGACCCCAATGCGCCCAGATTCCGAATTTGGCATCCCGAAACCATTCAGGATACGTATACTGCTTGAACGACTCATCAGTTGGTTGAAATTTTCCCACAACTGCCTTCTTTTTTTTCCCCTGTTGTGCATTTACAGAGACGATCAGGGCTAAAACCAAAAGACCGGTTAGTCCTGTTTGCTTTAAAAATCTCATTTTCATATTTGTGAATTTATAGTTTACTTACCCGCGAACTTTCTCGGATAAAGGTATAAATAAAACTAAATAGTTCTCATCTTTGGCAAGAAATATCCAAAAAATTTATCAATAATGAGAAAATGCTTATTACATACCAATGATTTTCTTAGCTGTGAAAGTAGCTGACCACAAAATCTTCCCTTTGTAAGTTGCTTTCCAGTTACCCACAAGATCATTACCCTGAAAAGTAGCATTTACGATTATATCTGCTGTTCCTTGCTTCGCGTGAATACAAAAACCATTGGTTAAACCTTGTAACACAGTTCCAGAATTGCTTTTATCCTTAAGTGGGGTTAGAAATTTAGGAATAAAACTAGTATTGCTCAAATTATAAACGTAATATTTTAACCCGTTTGCTTCATAATCATTTGAGTTAACGCCATTTCTTCCAATTTCAAATTTGGCAATCGGTCCACCTTGTGCACCCCCTTTAATCCAGTTAACACCAGCTATAAATATTCTGGCACTGTGCTGGCCTACTTCAAGATCAAGCTTTTGCATTTCTGGACTAATATCTTTAGTAATTATATCAGTATACATAAACATTATGTTCTCTTCGTTAAGTGTCATGTTGTATGTTCCCTGATACAAACCAAATACATTTTCACTTACACCCATAAATTCAGGTGACTCAACCACGATCCCTCCAAATGCAATACTGGCGATCAACTTTTCATCTTTCGACAGATTAAACCCAGTTTCTTCAATAATACCGTTCTTTGAAGTAACTGTAGTTTTACTTTTTTCCCTGAAATTCTTATCTTTAATAGTAAGTGTAACTTCGCCCGTATACATTATTTCTGTTGGATATTCTTTATCTGTTTTTTGATGTAGCTCAGGACGCATAATTGGTTGAGGTCTGGTCGGAGATGACAGGGGGGGGAGAAGACTGAACAGCAATCCCGCAGTTAGTGCAGAATTTGATTCCGGCACTTAATTCTGCCCCACACGAACTTCAAACCGAAATAGATGCCATGGGTTGATTTAACTGTTGATTCTGATCAGTTGGTTCACCACATTTATTACAAAAACGGGCATCAGGTTTAAGTTGGTTTCCACATTTAATACAAAAGTTCATATAGATTTATTTTAAAGGCGATTAAATCCACATTAAATTTTCAATTATTAAAATTCATTGCTAATGTAAATATTATTTTAGAAACTGTTTAAATTTTCCCGTTGGGAATAAATATCAATAGAACTATTCACCTTATCTATAGACCCGAAGGGTCGTCATGATTGTAGAAAACACAACATCCACATTTTTAGCCCCGTTAGGGGTGACATGATAAAAAAGAAGGAGGACCACAACGGCCCTCCCTACATTTAAAACGAAACATGGCTAGATGTTACGGATCATTCTTTTTCGACTGCGGTCTGCGACACTCCGGTAACAATACTCCCGGCCAGTGCCAAATAACCACCTACTGAAACAATAGCAGCCGGCAACACTACAGGAGAAGCCAATATCGCACCCCCTACAAGTCCAATCACCAAACCAATCGTACGAAGGGTTTTAAAGAACTTAGGTGTAGGCGCCATCACCCTTTCAGCAAGGGTCAGATCTGCAACCGGTTGTTTCGAAATAGTTAAACTAGTCTTTTTCATAATGGATAGAATTATAAAAAATATTCTCAAATTGTTTTATTTTGGCCTCGAGTTGTCCAACACGTTGGTTAACTAACTCCAGGCCACCTTTAAATTCGCTCTTTATGAGCTGTGTGGTCGTTTTAACTTCTGCGATGTCCTTTTGCATTCTTCTGAAATCCACATGCAGCATACGGACAAAATAGACCACCAGCGACAAAAGAATAGAAATCAGCAAGCCAAACATCCAGG
>Ga0209538_1000755_pt1 | contig 18199 bp, 18 predicted proteins | sample BarGraNGADG00211_2_FD_184492 | JGI IMG/M metagenome (GOLD analysis project Ga0209538, IMG submission 184492) | Arctic peat soil microbial communities from Barrow, Alaska - Barrow Graham LP Ref core NGADG0004-211 (SPAdes) (version 2) | ecosystem: Environmental > Terrestrial > Soil > Wetlands >... | reverse complement strand
TGAGCCAGGCGCTGCGGAAGATGACCGGTGCGCTCAGCAATGCGAACACGACGGCGATCTTCATCAACCAGCTGCGCGAGAAGATCGGCGTGATGTTCGGGTCGCCGGAGACCACAACCGGTGGACGCGCGTTGAAGTTCTACTCGTCCATCCGGCTCGACGTGCGCCGCATCGAGACGTTGAAGGACGGCAACGACATGGTCGGCAACCGCACCCGCGTCAAGGTGGCGAAGAACAAGGTGGCGCCGCCGTTCAAGCAGGCCGAGTTCGACATCCTGTACGGGGAGGGCATCTCCCGAGAGGGCAGCCTCATCGACCTCGGTGTCGAGCACGGAATCATCCGAAAGGCCGGTGCCTGGTTCACGTACGACGCCGTTCAGCTCGGCCAGGGCAAGGAGAATGCCCGCACCTTCCTCAAGGCCAACCCCGACATGTCGAACAAGATCGAGCACCTGATCCTCGCCAAGGTGGGCATCGGTGTCGACGGGGCCGCGGCGAAGGCGGCGGCGGCCGCGGCCGCGGAGGAGCGCATCGACCCGATCACCGGTGAGGTGGACTTCTGACCGAGGGGACCGCAGCAGTGCCCGATAACGAGGCCGAGCCGGGGACATCGCCCGCGCCTTTGGCGCCGAGCGAGGACGCCATCGCTGCGCTCCGCGAGGCATGGATCCAGGTGCAGGCCATGACCGACGAATCTGCGGTCGGTGAGCCCGGGGAGGGTACTCCGAGTGATTCGGAGGCGGACCCCGTCGCGGTGGCACGCGAGATCGCCCTGAGACGGTTGTCGGTGAGGGCGCGGTCTCGTAAGGAGCTGGCGCAGGACCTCAAGAGTCGCGATGTGGCTGCTGATGCCGCTGCCGAGGTGCTGGACCGTTTCGCCGAGGTGGGGCTGATCAACGACGCTGCGTTCGCGCAGGAGTGGGTCGAGAGCCGCGGTCGCCGTTCCGGAGCGGCTCGGCTCCGACAGGAGCTGCGCCTCAAGGGCGTCGCAGAAGAACACATCGCGGACGCGATCGGTGATCGTGACGAGCAGGCGGACCTGATCAGCGCCCGCGAGCTGGCGACACGCAAGGCGGCAACCATGAAGGGCTTGGATCGGGTCGTGAAGCAACGTCGGCTGAGCGCGCTGCTCGCGCGACGTGGCTTCTCCAGCGCGGTGATCAGGCGTGTGATGGGTGAGGTCCTCGAGATCGAGACGCCGGACGACGACGACTGAGGCGAGCCGCCGCGCGGTGATGAGTGAGCGTTAGGCCTGTGGCGTAAGTTGTTCTCACTCATCGAGAACCGATGACTGCGCGAGGAGTGATGCATGCCCGACCTGCACGGACTGAGAGGGGCAGACCTCCTCTTCATCGGTCTGCTGGTCGTATCCGTTGTGGTGGCTGTGTTCTTTGCCGTGTGGTGGGACAGGCTGGCGCAGAAGTCCCGGGCCAACCAGCTTGCCGAGGACCAGCGTGTGAGCGCGGCGCAGGAGCTCATGGCAGCCGCCGAGAAGCGCATGTCCGAGATGGACCGCCGCAACAGCGAGGAGCGTGACGACATCCGGGCGGAGCGCGAGGCGCGGGTCACTGAGGCGCAAGGTGCGGTCGACGACCGTGCCGCCCGCGTCGATGCGCTCGAGGCCGAAGTCCGGTCCCGCTCGGCCGAACTGGACGAAGCCCACGCGGCGGCGATCCGAGAGCTGGAGCGGATCGGTGGCCTGACCCGCGACAAGGCGCTCGCCGAGGTCATGGGACACGCTGAGCGAGACGCCCGGCTCAGGGCGTCGGCCGTCGCCCGCGACATCGAGCAGGAGGCTCGCGCCACCGCGGAGAAGCAGGCGTCGCAGATCGTCGTCACGGCGATGCAGCGACTCGCCACTGATCAGACCGCGGCATCGGTGGTGACGGCCGTCGATCTCCCGAGCGAGGACATGAAGGGGCGGATCATCGGCCGGGAGGGCCGCAACATCCGCGCGTTCGAGCAGGTCACCGGTGTCAACGTCCTCATCGACGACACGCCTGGCAGCGTGCTTCTGTCCTCGTTCGACCCCGTCCGACGCGAGACGGCTCGGATCGCGCTCGAGGAACTCGTCGCGGACGGTCGCATCCATCCGCAGAGGATCGAAGAGGCCTTCGAACGGAGCCGTGTCGCCGTCGACGACCGCATCGAGGCCGCAGCGCGGGAGGCGCTGGCCAGCGTCGGGATCAGTGATCTGCACCCTGACCTCGTCCCGGTGGTGGGTGCACTTCGCTATCGCACCTCGAACGGGCAGAACGTTCTCGCGCACCTCGTGGAGTGCGGTCACCTTGCCGGTCTCATCGCCGCCGAGCTCGGGCTGGACGTTGCCTTCTGTCGGCGCGCCGCATTCCTCCACGACCTCGGTAAGGCCGTCACCCATGCGCACGAAGGGTCGCACGCGCTCGTCGGCGCCGACCTGGCGCGCCGGCACGGCGAGCACCCCGACATCGTCCACGCGATCGAGGCTCATCACAACGAGGTCGAGCCGCGCACGGTCGAGGCAGTCCTGGTCCAGGTCGTCGATGCGATCAGTGGCTCCCGGCCAGGTGCCCGGCGGGAGAGCCTCGAGGCCTACGTGCACCGCCTGGAGAGGCTCGAAGAGATCGCCACCTCCCACGAGGGCGTGGAGCGGGCGTTCGCTGTCCAGGCTGGCCGCGACGTGCGCGTCATGGTCTCACCCACGCTTCTCGACGACGCACAGGCTGCTGCGCTCGCTCGCCAGATCGCGAAGGAGATCTCCGAGGAGTTGACCTTCCCCGGCCAGATCAGGGTCACCGTCGTGCGTGAGAGCCGAGCGGTGGAGATCGCCTCCTGAGCTGCGACGGACATCGGAGGTCAGTGAAGGGGCCTCTTGCCTCGAGTGTATTCGGCGGGGTCGGCGTAGAGCTCACTGTCGGCGTACATATCCTCGTCGGGGTCGGGGTCGATGGCCAGGTCGGTCAAGGCGACCGCCGCAGGACCGGACCTACGGCCGGCAAGTTTGCGCTCCAGCCAACGGGCCAAGGAGGTCAGCGAGTAGTTCATGAGGATGAAGATCACCGCGGCCACGAGGAACGACGTGACGAGGTTGCCCTTCACAGCGCTCAGGTTCTGCATCGCCCGGACGAGGTCCGGGTAGGTGATGAGGTAGCCGAGCGCCGTGTCCTTGAGGATGACGACGAGCTGAGAGACGAGCGATGGAAGCATCGCTGTAACGGCCTGTGGGAGGAGCACGCTGCGCAGCGTCTGGCTCGGGCTGAGCCCGATCGCGAGCCCCGCCTCGCGCTGCCCCTTGGGCAGGCTGTGCACCCCGGAGCGGATCAGTTCGGCCATCACGCACGAGTTGTAGAGGGTGAGACCGACCACGACGCCGACGATCGGGAGCAGGCCCCCGGGGAGCCTGAACGTGAACATGAAGACGTAGAACGCGAACAGCATCATCATCAGCACCGGCACTGAGCGGAAGAACTCCACGAAGATGGCCGATGCCCAGCCGATGACCTTGTTGTGACTTAGCCGTCCCATGCCGAGGATGAGGCCCAGTAGCGACGCGAGCACCACGCTGACGATGGCCGCCTGCAGCGTCATGAAGACACCGGGGTAGACGTAGTAGCGCCAGGTGTCGGCGGACAGGAACGGAGCCCACATCGCCGGGGTCAGCTGGTCACGCAGACCGTAGACGATCACGCCGAGGAGGCCCACGATGACGAGGGCGCCCATGATGCCGATGACGGTGTTCCTCCGCTCGGCCTTGGGCCCGGGGATATCGAACAGGACGGCCTGTTCGCTCATCGCTGCACCGCCAGCTTGCGGGAGAAGTGAGTGAACAAGACGCCCATCGGCAACGTCAGGATCACGAATCCGAGCGCCATGATGAAGAAGATGACGTAGAGCACGTTCGGCGAGAACTCGATCGCGTTCTTCATCGCGTACGACGCCTCGGCGACTCCGATCGTCGACACGACGGTGGTGTTCTTGGTGAGCGCGATCATCGTGTTGCCCAATGGGGCGATCGCGCCGCGGAAAGCCTGGGGGAGGATGACATCCCGCAGCGACTGCCCGAAGCCCAGCCCGATCGCGCGCGCGGCCTCGGCCTGGCCCACCGGCACGGTGTTGATCCCGCTGCGCAGCGCCTCGGCGACGAACGACGCGTGGTAGAAGCTCAGCCCGACGACTCCCCACTGGAAGGCGTGGGTGGAGGAGCGTGCCGACAGTGGCGAGATGTGCCAGCCCAGCAGCTGGTAGAGGCAGAAGAACATGAAGAAGACCAAGAGCGTGAGCGGGGTATTGCGCACGATGTTGACGTACGCCACACCTGCCCAGGAGAAGATCTTCACTGGCGACACGCGCAGGATCGCCACGATCGTGCCGATGAGCAGCGAGCCGACCGCGGCGTACAGCGTGAGCTGGATCGTGATCCAGAAGGCACCGATGACGTCGTACTCACGGATGATGTCCAGCACGATGCGACCCCTTTCGACAGGCGGTGCACGGGAGCCGGGGCGACGACCTCGGCTCCCGCGGAGCCGATTACGAGCAGACGTCCGTCTTCGGCGGGTTGTCACCCGACGGCTTGAAGCCGGATGGTCCGACGGTCTTGTCGAGGGCCTTCTGCCAGTCGCCGGAGCTGATCATCTTGGCGATGGCCGTGTTGACCTTGGTGCACAGCGCGGTGTCGCCCTTCTTGAGGCCAACGCCGTACCGCTCGGTGGAGAACGTCTTGCCCACGACCTTGAGCTTCCCCTTGTACTGGTCCTGCGCGGCGTAGCCGGCCAGGATGACGTTGTCGGTGGTCACCGCGTCGAGCGTGCCCGCGGCGAGGGCCGTCACGCACTTGGAGTACGTGTCCAGCTCCTGCAGGTCGACATTCGCGGCCAGGGTGTCCTTGATCTTCTTCGCCGATGTCGAGCCGGTCACCGAGCAGAGCTTCTTGCCGTTGAGGGATTCGGGGCCGGTGATCGACGTGTCGTCGGCACGGACGAGGAGATCCTGCCCGGCAAGGAAGTACGGACCGGCGAACGATACGCGCTGCTTGCGAGCGTCGGTGATCGAGTAGGTGGCGAAGATCAGCTGGACCTGACCGCCCTCGATGAGCGTCTCGCGCTGAGCGGACGGGGACTCCTTCCAGACGATCTGGCTCTCGGAGTAGCCGAGCTCCCCGGCCACGTACTTGGCCACCTCCACATCGAAGCCGGTGTAGGTGCTGCCCTCCTTCAGGCCGAGGCCAGGCTGATCGAACTTGATGCCGATCGTGATCGAAGCGGTGGCGCTGCCACTCGAGCCGGATCCGGCAGGGGCTGCGGGCGTGCTGCCCGGGGCCGTACAGGCTGCTGTCGCGAGGACCAGCAACGCACTCGTGAGGATGGCCCATGGCTTGCGGATGGTCATGTCTTCTCCTTGTGGTGCTCAGACGGGGCCCGATCGGGCCTCGCCCATCAGTGGGTGAGAATCTTTCCGAGGAAGTCTTTTGCTCGCGGCGACTGCGGGTTGGTGAAGAAACTGTCAGGATCCGACTCCTCGATGATCTGGCCGTCGGCCATGAACACGACGCGGTCGGCGGCCTTGCGGGCGAAGCCCATCTCGTGGGTGACGACGACCATCGTCATGCCCGCCTTTGCCAGTGCGACCATCACGTCGAGCACCTCGTTGACCATCTCCGGGTCGAGCGCGCTCGTCGGCTCGTCGAACAGCATGACCTTGGGGTTCATGGCGAGCGCCCGCGCGATCGCGACGCGCTGCTGCTGGCCGCCGGAAAGCTGCGCCGGGTACTTGTCGGCCTGGTCCTTGACCCCGACCCTCTCCAGCAGCGCGAGGGCCTCTTTCTTCGCCTCCGCCGCGGCCACTTTCCGTACCTTGATCGGCCCCAGCGTCACGTTCTCGAGAATGGTCTTGTGGGCGAAGAGGTTGAACGACTGGAAGACCATGCCGACGTCGGCGCGGAGCCTGGCCAAGTCCTTGCCCTCGGAGGGCAGCGGCACTCCGTCGACCGAGATCGAGCCGGAATCGATCCCCTCCAAACGGTTGATCGCCCGGCAGAGAGTGGACTTGCCGGACCCGGAAGGGCCGATCACCACGACGACCTCACCAGCATCGATGCTCAAGTCGATGTCCCGCAGGACGTGCAACTCTCCGAAGTGCTTGTTGACACCCACGAGTTCCACGAGTGGTCGCGCGGTCCCGCTCGCGCCGTCATTGACAGGGGATTGCGACGTCATGCCGGTCACCATACGTTGGTCTCAGGGTCGTCGGACATGCATCAGGTGGGGTTTATCGCACCGTTACCAGACGCTGACGTGCCCGTCATGACCCTGCGACCAGGCTGGAACGAGCAGGGCGGATGGTTCCCAGAAGGCTGTCGTCTACAGTGGGCGGGCCATGATCGAGCCCGCCACGCCACGTACGTACCGAGTCGTCACGTACGGCTGCCAGATGAACGTCCACGACTCCGAGCGCATCTCGGGGCTGCTCGAGGACGCGGGGTACGTCGCGGCCCCGGGCGACGAAGCAGACGTCGTCGTCTTCAACACATGCGCTGTCAGGGAGAACGCGGACAACCGCCTCTATGGGAACCTCGGCCACCTCGCTCCTGCCAAGGCCGCGCGACCCGGCATGCAGATCGCGGTCGGCGGGTGCATGGCGCAGAAGGACCGCGACGTGATCGTTGCAAGGGCGCCGTGGGTCGATGTGGTCTTCGGTACGCACAACGTCGGTGCTCTTCCCGTGCTCCTGGAACGCGCCCGCATCGAACACGCCGCCCAGGTCGAGATCCTCGAGACGCTCGACCGCTTCCCGTCGACGCTGCCGTCCCGCCGGGAAAGCCCGTACGCGGGGTGGGTCGCCATCAGCGTCGGCTGCAGCAACACCTGCACGTTCTGCATCGTCCCTAGCCTTCGCGGCAAGCAGGCCGACCGCCGGACGGGCGACATCCTCGCCGAGGTGCAGCAGCTCGTCGCCGACGGCGTGCAGGAGGTGACCTTGTTGGGCCAGAACGTCAACGCGTATGGCCTCGACATCGGCGATCGCGACGCGTTCGCAGCGCTGTTGCGGGCCTGCGGGGATGTCGATGGCCTTCGGCGAGTCAGGTTCACCAGCCCGCACCCGAAGGACTTCACCGATTCGGTGATCGAGGCGATGGCGACCACCACGAACGTCATGCCGAGCCTGCACATGCCCCTGCAATCGGGCTCGGACGACGTGCTGCGCCGGATGCGTCGGTCGTACAGGTCGGAGCGCTACCTCGGCATCCTCGACCGCGTCCGGCAGGCCATGCCGCACGCGGCGATCACCACCGACATCATCGTGGGATTCCCGGGCGAGACCGACGCAGACTTCGAGGCCACCCTCGATGTGGTGAGACAGGCGCGCTACGCGGCGGCCTTCACGTTCCAGTACTCCATCCGGCCAGGCACCCCCGCAGCCACGATGCCTGACCAGGTGCCGCGCGAGGTCGTGACCGAACGGTACGAGCGCCTCGTCGAGCTCGTGGGGGAGATCGCACTTCAGGAGAACCGGAAACTCGTCGGATCCGAGGTCGAGGTGATGTTCGCCGACGGTGAGGGGCGCAAGGACGCCGCCACGCAGCGCCTCTCCGGACGCGCCCGGGACAACCGGCTCGTCCACATGGCGGTGGGCGACGGAGAGGTGCCGCGGCCTGGTGACATCGCTCGCGCCACTATCACGTACGGGGCCCCGCACCATCTCGTGGCCGACGGCGGGGTGTACGGGCTCGAGCGCACCCGTGGCGGCGACGCATGGGAGGAGCGGCATGCGCGGCAGCCGCGGGGGATCGCTCTGGGAATGCCCGCACTGCGGGCGTAGTCGATCAGGCACAAGCTGCCCCAACAACCCACCGGGGCCGTACATCACGAAGATGTACGGCCCCGGCTTCGGGCTTGTGTCGCCGCTGTCTAGGCCTCGGAAGTGGCGCTGGAGTTGTCAACCTGGGACTTCAGAAAGTCCTAGGCCTGGTCGACCTGGCCGGCATACTGCCCGCCGGTCTTCTCATCGACGAGATCACCGATCTTGTCGATGCCGTCCTTGACCTGGTCCTCGTGCCCTCCAACAGCGGCGCTGAGATTATCCATCAAGCCCATGTCTTAGACACCTCCTTTCGCCCAACCTCCGCGGGGGGCGCGTCCGGGACCCTGATCCACGCGGGACGCCTCTGCGACGTCAACGCGGCCATTGTTACCGCGAAGAGGCCTGTTCGCCAAGGGGTTATGCGGGTGTGGCACCTGTGAGTCCGATGTGAGTTGCGCAGATGACAGACTGACGTGGTGCCCGCGATGACCCTCGCCCTGCTGGGTCCCACGGCCAGCGGGAAGTCCGCCCTGGCTGTGCGACTGGCGTTGCACCTGACCGCGCACGGCCGCCCCGCTGAGATCGTCAACGCCGACTCGATGCTCGTCTATCGCGGCATGGACATCGGCACGGCGAAGCTGACGATCGACGAGCGCCGCGGCATCCGGCACCACCTCATCGACATCCTCGACATCGACGAAACGGCGAGCGTCGCCGACTTCCAACGGCTCGCCCGCGAGGCCATCGGGTTGTGTCACGACCGCGGGGCCGTGCCGATCCTCGTCGGCGGCTCCGCGCTGTACCTGCGGGCCATCCTCGACGAGTTCGCCTTTCCGGGTACGGATCCGGCGGTGCGGGCCGACCTAGAGGCAGAGCTCTCCGCACGGGGACCGCTGGCGATGTACGAACGGCTGGCGCTCCTGGCCCCGGACGCCGCCGCCGAGATGCAACCGATGAACGGTCGCCGGATCGTGCGTGCGCTCGAGGTGATCGCTCTGACCGGTTCGTACCGCGCGACGCTTCCCGAGCATCGCTACGCGTTGCCTGGCGTCGTCCAGGTCGGGCTGGCCATCGACCGGGCGACGATGGATGCGCGCATCGATGCTCGCGTCGACGAGATGTGGTCCAAGGGCCTGGTCGCCGAGGTGGCCACCCTGGCCGAGCGTGGCCTGCGCGGGGGGCGAACGGCCTCGCGTGCGCTCGGCTACCAGCAAGTGCTGACGTTCCTGGACGGGCGCTGTACCGAGGAGCAGGCAGCTAAGGACACAGCCGCCGGCACTCGCCGGTTCGCGCGCAAACAGCTCGGCTGGTGGCGACGCGATCCCCGCATCCACTGGGTCGACGCGCTCGATCTGCCGGCGCCGGCCGACCTGATCGAAGGATGCGAAGCTCGTTTGTGAGTTGACGCGATCTGCTCTGTACTGGTGTCCATGGAGACCTGGTCGTTCGCGAAGGGGCACGGCACGCGCAACGACTTCGTCATCCTCCCCGATCTGGACGGCGTCCTCGACCTGACACCGCCCAGAGTCTCGTACCTGTGCGACCGCCGTTCCGGCATCGGCGCCGACGGGGTGCTGCGTGTGGTCAAGGCCGGAGCCGCCGGGCATCCAGGCGTCGATCCGGACCTGTGGTTCATGGACTACCGCAACGCGGACGGTTCGATCGCGGAGATGTGCGGCAACGGGCTGCGCGTCTTCGCGCGGTACCTCGCGGAAGAGGGGCTCAGCAGCGACGCTGAGCTCACGATCGCGACGCGGGCAGGCCTTCGCTGGGCACGGCTGTGCGACGACGGGCGCGTCACGGTCGCTATGGGTCGCGTGACGACCGGTCCCAGGACCGTCGGGTCGCTGGGATCCAGGACGTACGAGGGTGTGGCGGTCGATGTCGGAAACCCCCATCTGGTCGCCACCGTCGCCACGGCCCAGGACGTGGCGGATGCCGAACTGCGCGACCCGTTCGCGGCGGATCCGGACGTCTTCCCACGCGGCGTGAACTTCGAGCTCGTCCATGTGGTGGGAACCAAGCACGCGGTGATGCGCGTGCTGGAGCGTGGCGTGGGGGAGACCGAGGCCTGCGGTACGGGGGCCGTGGCCGTTGCGCGAGTGGTCAACGGCGAGGGACCTGGCACGGTACGGGTCGACCTCCCCGGAGGGGCCGTCGAGGTGAGTTTCGCCGAGGACGGCACCGCCACACTCACCGGGCCCGCGGTCATCCTCGCCCGAGGCGACGTCGTGATGCCCGAGGACCTGCGCTGAGGCTTATCGGCTGGCCCGGACCGGCCCCTGAGTGGGAGGCTGGTCCACGATGACTGTTCACTCCCATGACGAGACCGACCCGCGCCTTCCCGACCCGGAGGCGTACGACGGCGACCAGACCGATCTTGCCGCTCGGCTCTCACTGCGACGGGTGGACGGCCTACGCACCGAGCTGGTCGACGTCACCGAGGTCGAGTACAGGCAGCTTCGCTTGGAGCGGGTCGTGCTCGCCGGTGTCTGGACGACCGGCAGCGAGCAGGACGCGATCAACTCGATGAGCGAGTTGCGCCAGCTCGCCGAGACCGCAGGTTCCGAGGTGCTCGACGCGCTGTTCCAGCGGCGCGAGCGGCCCGACCCTGCGACGTACATCGGCCGTGGCAAGGTCGACGAAGTGCGGGAGGTCGTCGTCGCGACCGGCGCGGACACGGTCATCTGCGACGGCGAGCTGAGCCCCGCGCAGCTGCGCAACCTCGAGGACCGCATCAAGGTGAAGGTCGTCGACCGTACGGCGCTGATCCTCGACATCTTCGCCTCCCACGCGAAGAGTGCCGAAGGCAAGGCACAGGTCGAGCTGGCGCAGCTGCAGTACCTGCGCCAGCGCCTCCGCGGGTGGGGCGGGAACCTGTCCCGCCAGACGGGTGGCCGCGCGGCGGGCGGCGTCGGCATCGGTGGCCGTGGCCCTGGCGAGACGAAGATCGAGACCGACCGGCGCCGGATCCGTACCCGCATCTCTCGGCTCCGCGAGCAGCTGCGCGACCTGGACGGGACCCGACAGGTCAAGCGACAGGAGCGTCGGCGACACCAGGTGCCGAGCGTCGCGATCGTCGGCTACACCAACGCGGGCAAGTCGTCGGTGCTGAACCGGCTTACCGGCGCTGGTGTGCTCGTCGAGGACGCGCTGTTCGCGACCCTCGACCCGACGACGAGGCGATCGCAGACCGCCGACGGTCGCACGTACACGCTCACCGACACGGTCGGCTTCGTGCGCCACCTGCCGCACGACCTCGTCGAGGCGTTCCGCTCGACGCTCGAGGAGTCGGTCGAGGCGGATCTCCTCATCCACGTCGTGGACGGGTCTGATCCGGATCCGTTCGGGCAGGTCGCCGCGGTCCGTGAGGTCCTGGCGGACATCGGCGCGGGCGACGTGGCGGAGCAGCTCATCATCAACAAGATCGACCAGGCCGACGAAGGGATGCTCCAGTCGTTGCGGACCCGGTTCCCTGGGGCTGTCTTCGCGTCCGCGCGTACTGGCGAGGGCCTGGACGAGGTACGCGCCATCATCGAGCAGCGGTTGCCCAGCCCCGGTATGGAGGTGACGGCGCTCGTCCCGTACTCCCGCGGCGACCTCATCGAACGCATCCACCGCGAGGGCGAACTGATCACGGTCGAGCACACCGGCGACGGCACTCGTGTGGTCGCGCGTGTCCACGACGACCTGGCGGGGGAGCTGGCAGGCTTCCCGGCGTGAGGCTGTGGATGGCTCCCCGGCATCGTGTCCTGCCTCGGGTAGCGTGACAGGGTGGATCCGGAAACGCCTCTCGTCGACCCTCGCAGCATCCTCGACGCTGCCGTGGCGTCCATCGGCGGAAGCGCGCGCGAGGGCCAGGTCGAGATGTGCCGCGAGGTCGCCGAGGCGTTCGAGTCGGGGGAGCACGTGCTCGTCCAGGCCGGTACGGGTACGGGCAAGTCACTCGGTTACCTCGCGCCGGCTTTCGCCCATGTCCTCAACTCGCCGGAGTCTCGAGTAGTCGTCGCCACGGCGACGTTGGCGCTGCAGACGCAGCTCGCGACCAAAGACGTACCCGTCGTCATTGACGCGGTGGAAGCCGTCACCGGTCAGCGTCCCAAGGCGGCGCTGCTCAAGGGGCGCTCCAACTACGCGTGTCTGCACCGTGTCCGCGAAGGGGTGGGGGAGGAGCAGCAGCCGGGCCTCATCGCGGCGGGCGAGCTCGCCACCGCCTTACGGGCCGTCGACGCAGCGCCGGACTCGGTTCTGGGCGCCGAGGTCCTCGCGCTCCGTGAGTGGGCGGAGGAGCAAGCGGAGGCCGGAGGGCTGGCCGATCGTGACGACGCTCCGTCCCACACCCCCGCGGCCTGGGCGCAGGTGTCGGTCCCTGTGCGGGAGTGCCTGGGCGCCACCAACTGCCCGTACGGCGCCGAGTGCTTCGTCGAACTCTCCCGGGACAAGGCGCGCGAGGCCGACCTCATCATCACCAACCATGCGCTGCTGGCGATCGACGCATTGCATGGCGGCACCGCGCTGCCCGAACACGATCTGCTCGTGGTCGATGAGGCGCACGAGCTGGTCGCCCGTGTGACGGGCGCGGCGTCCAGCGAGCTCAGCGCTCAGCAGATCGAGCGTGTCGCGCGGCGCGCGTTGCCGTGGCTGACGGACTCCGTCGGGATCGACTTCCTCGACGCGGCCGATACGTTCCGTACGGCCCTCGACCTCAGCGATCTCGGGCGGGTGACCGACGCCGCGTCCACGAATGCGCTTGCGCTGGCGCGCGTACGGCAAGTGGCCAGGGCCGCGTTGTCGGACTTCAAGGCGTCGGCGACCAAGGGGCTCGACGCTGCGCGGGTCCAGGCGCAGGCGGTGGTGCAGGAGGTGTACGACGTCGCCGAGCGCATGGCCGGCCTGAACGAGTATGACGTCGTCTGGGTCGCCGAGCGGGAACGCGCGGGTCGCTGGGCGGTCGTCGCCCCCCTCAATGTGGCGGGCCTGGTCCGGGACAGCATCCTGCCCAAGGTCACTGCGGTCTTCACCTCGGCGACCCTCACGATCGGTGGCAGCTTCGACGCGCTGGCTCGGCAGCTCGGCCTGGGCGCCGCCGGCAAGACCGACGAGGCACGTCCGGTGCCGAGATGGCACGGGGTCGATGTCGGATCACCGTTCGACTACGCCAGGCAGGGCATCCTCTACGTCGCCACTCGGCTCCCACCGCCGAGCCGGGAAGGCCTCGGCGATGCGGCCCTGGCCGAGATCGTGGAACTGGTCCGCGCGGCGGGCGGTCGAACACTCGGCCTGTTCGCGTCGCACCGCAATGCGACGGCAGCCGCCTCCCACGTCCGTACGGCGCTCCCGGACATGACCGTCCTGTGCCAAGGGGATGCCCAACTGCCCGAGCTCACTCGTCGCTTCATCGAGCAGCCGACAACATCGTTGTTCGGCACGTTGTCGTTGTGGCAGGGCGTCGACGTCCCGGGGGAGACCTGCCAGCTCGTGCTCATCGACAAGATCCCGTTCCCGCGCCCCGACGAGCCGCTCATGGTGGCCCGCCAGGATGCGGTGACAGCCGCCGGCGGGAACGGCTTCATGCAGGTAGCGGCGACGCATGCGGGGCTCTTGCTGGCCCAAGGCAGCGGCCGGTTGGTTCGTCGGCTCAGTGATCGCGGCGTGGTTGCGATCCTGGACCCGAGGTTGATGACGGCGAGGTACGGGTCGTTCCTGCGCGCGTCGATCCCCCCGTTCTGGACGACCACTGATTACGACCTGGCCATCGCGGCATTGCGTCGGCTGACCGACAACCAGTAGTCGCCCTGGGGCGTGCCAAGGAGATCGGGGATCCGGGGATCCTGGGCCGGTCGAACGGGCCTAGAGGCGTCGTAGGACCGTGACGACCTTTCCGAGGATGCTCGCATCATTGCCATCGATCGGCTCGTAGGCGGGGTTGTGCGGGAGGAGCCACACCTGGCCGGGCGTGCGCTTGAAGGTCTTGACCGTCGCCTCGTCGCCGAGCAACGCTGCGACGATGTCGCCGTTCTCCGCAACAGGTTGGCGACGCACGACCACGTAGTCACCATCACAGATGGCGGCATCGATCATCGAATCCCCGCGCACCTCCAGCAGGAACAGCTCACCCTCACCGACCAGCTGTCGGGGGAGGGCGAAGACGTCCTCGATCTGCTGCTCCGCGAGGATCGGACCTCCAGCCGCGATCCGCCCGAGCAGTGGGACGTGGACGGGACGGGGGAGGGAGTCGTCGACATCCGTGGGGTCGGTGTGGGGATCCGCTGACCGTGGACGGGAGCTGGGGCCCTCGGGAAGCCGGACGTCGAGCGCTCGAGGACGATTAGGGTCCCGACGGATGTAGCCCTTCGCCTCCAGCTGGTGGAGCTGATGGGCCACGCTTGAAGGGCTGGACAGACCGGCCATCTTCGCGACCTCACGCATGCTCGGCGGGTAGCCCTTCTCCTCGACAGACCGCTTGATGACCTCGAGGAGCAGGCGCTGCCTCATGGTCAGACCATCGACCCCGACGGCGCCTTCGGTCGGCATCGTGACGAGTTTGGAGCGTCTGACGACGTCAGCAATGTCAGCGTTCGAAGGGCGTCCCCGCTTCACCTCAGGGGCACGCCGACGGTTCGTGGTGGGTTCGGTCTCGTCAGCCATGCCCCAAATCTACGGTGTTCGATTTCGGGAATCAAACACCTGTTCGAGCGTGTCGCGTGGTTGTACGGATCAAGGTGTTGCGACGGCCGCGCTGGGGGTCTGGGTCGCGGATGGCGTCGTCGAGGCGGTCGGCACAGGGCTCCCGATCGGACCCTTCACCGGGTCGGCGGTCTGACTCGCGGTCGAGGAGGACGAGGGGGTGGCGGTCGAAGGGGCCGTCTCCGTCACGGTGGTGGTGGCCGTGGCGGTCGGGTGCGCCGCGCGCGTCGAGGAGCCGGTGGTGGGACCGGCCGCCACCACCTTGGCCGCGGCGACCTGGAGCTGCTCGGTGCCCGGAGACAGGTACCTGCCAAGACCCAGTTGCACGCCGAGGAGGCCTGCGATGCCCAGGGCGAACCCCGCACCGACGGTGACGCCCCGCCGGACCCATCCGCTCCACGGCGTCTTCTCGGGCGCAGGATCGGCATGCTCGACGGCGACGCTCTCGGCGGGTGTCGGATCCAAGCCAGCCCGCTTGCGCTTGGCAAGTCGGATCGCCGCTGCACGGCTGCGGTGTACCGAACTTCTGATCGTGGTCGCTGTCACGGCGGCGACGATGCTTCCCACGGCCGCGCCAGCGACCGTGCCGCTCACCCCGAGCCGCCCACCGATGACGGCAGCCACTGCTGCTGACCCCGCTCCAGCGAGGAGGCTCACCGGGTGGAGTGGGGAGTCAGCCGCCAGAGCCTTCCCCGTAGTCGGTGACTGGGGCTCGTCGCTGATCTGTCTGTGGGACAAGGTCGGCATTCGGTAACACACACTCCTGGATCAAGGGGGCAGGCCATCAGAGAGCCCGCGACGTCTTGTCCACCGTGCCACCCGTTCGCGCTCCAGACAAACCGTGCTGCCGCCCGACGAAAACTGTCAGAGCGCTCGTGTGTAGTGATCGACAGAAGATGCGACACGCCGAAAAGAACAGATGTTTGATTCGTCGCGAGCGATGGCATAGAACTGTTTCGAACACCTGTTCGAGCGAGAGGACGACCGATGAGCACTCTGACCGTAGCCCCCCGACCGTTGACGACGCGTCCGGCTGCCGCACAGAAGCCCAGCGGTCCGAACGCCGTACGTCCCGGGTTGTCCGTGCGTCACGTGGCGGGCGTGCGCCCCGCAGCGTGCCTGGTCGCTGTGGATGAGCCCACGTGGCAGCTCACGCGCCGGGGGCTCGTCGTGGTGATGGCGTTCCTCGCAGCGCTGATGGGCAGTGCTCTTGTGACCTGCCTCGTGGGCTTCCTGTCCGTCAGCAACTCGCCCCTCTGAGCGTTCACCGTTCCTGAGCACGACGAAGGCGCCGCCCGAAACGGGCGGCGCCTTCGTGGCGTAGATGGTGACTACTGCTGCGGGGCCTGACCCGCGTTCGGGTCGACGACGACGACCGACTTGACGATCTTGTCGGCGATGGTCTGGCGCTTGGAGTCCCACAGCGGGAAGAGCCAGCCGACGTAGCAGATCACGCTGTCGATGAGGTGAGCAAACACGCGACCGATACCGGCTCCGGCACCGAGGGGCTGACCCGTCGCTTCGGAGACAAGCTTGGTCTTGGCGATCTTGCGGCCGAGCGAGTAGCCCGTCGTGCCAGCCTGGTAGCCGGAGTTCCACAGCAGGAAGGCGACCAGAGCGAGCCAGACGACGAACGTGAGAAGTCCCACGATCACCGAGCTGCCCAGATTGCCGATGATGGAAACCAGGATGGAATAGACGATGCCCGGTGCCAGGTAGTCGATGAGCCAACCGAGGGCGCGATTGCCGAAGGAAGCGAGCTCAGGGGTCGGGGTCGCGTAGCCGGCGTCGTACCCGTACGCCGAGACACCTGCGTTGGGGTAGCCAGCGCCGGGCGTCGTGGGGGCTGCGCCGTAAGCGGCGTTCGGGTCCTGGTAGCCCGCTGGGGGCTGGCCGTAGCCTGCCGCACCGTACTGGCCGGGCTGTGACTGGCCGTAGCCGCCCGTGGCGCCGTACGCACCCTGGGTCGGATCGGTGTAGCCGCTGCCGCTCGCAGGCTCCGGCGCGCTGCCGTAGCTGCCCGCGGACGGCGTGGACCCGTAGGCAGGGGCGCTGGGGTCGGTGCCGTAGGTGGGGGCCGCGCCGTAGGCGGGCGTGGGATCGGGAGCCGTGTAGCCACCGCTGGCCGGGGCGCCGTAGGACGGCGTGGGATCGGGAGCGGCGTAGCCGGGGGTGCCCGAGGCCGGCGAGGCTGCCTGGCCGACGTCGGGGGTGCCGTAGGCAGGGGGCGTGTACGCCGGCGTGCTGTAGTTAGGGCTCCCTGTGCCTTCGGGCACGGGGTTGGCCGCGGGCGCCTGCGGGTCAGGTGCCGAGGGCTGCCCGTACGGCGGCTGGGGCTGGCTCGGGGTATTGGCCGGGTCGTTCCGGTTCTCGTTGCTCACGTTGATCCTCTCGAGGACGGTATGACACCCGGTGTCATGGTTGCCCTCACGAGCGCACCCACGGTGCCATTGGCGATTACTGTAGTGCATTGCCATGGCCACGGACTGGAGCATCGAGAAGCCAATTTCGCCCCGGGAAGCACTGTTCCGGGTGGGTTCGGTCGCGCTCGTCAGCTTCGGGATCGGAGCCGTTCATCTGGTCACAGGGTTCGGACTGCTCTGCCCTTTCCGTGCCGTCACCGGTTGGCTCTGTCCCATCTGCGGTGGTACGCACATGGCGGAGGCGTTGATACGTGGTGACGTGGCCGGAGCCTGGGCGGCCAACCCGCTGGCACTCGTGGTGGGGGCACTCATCGGGGTCCGTGCTCTCGGCTGGGCTATCGAGCTCGTACGCAGCCCTCAGAGCCCCTCACGTCGCTGGTTGCCAGCCTCGTGGAGCAGGCACTCGTTGGGAGCGTTCGTCGTGGTCTCCGTGGCGTATGTCCTGGTCAGGAACCTGTTCCCTCTTGCCTGAGGAAGCGACACGCCGCGACATCGGCGTAGGCATTGACTTGTGGCCGATCCCGAGGCAAGATCACTACATCTAGTGGTTACAGATATGTAGTTATCCCAGGGGTAGAGGTAGTCATCCACAGGATGTGCGCACCTCGTCCACAACCGCATCCACAGCGAGGGAGGAGACAGGCCATGTTCTGCCCGTACTGCAAGCACACGGACTCGCGGGTCCTCGACTCCCGCGTTTCCGAGGACGGGGCCAGCATCCGGCGCCGGAGGCAGTGTCCGTCCTGCGAGCGGCGGTTCACCACCGTCGAGCAAACGCAGCTCGTCGTCGTCAAGCGTTCCGGTGTCGTCGAGCCCTTCGCTCGCGACAAGGTCATCGCTGGCGTCCGGAAGGCCTGCAAGGGCCGACCGGTCAGCGAGGATGATCTCGCCCGGCTCGGCCAGCAGGTCGAGGACTCGCTGAGGGCATGCGGCCAGGCGGAGATCAACGCCGAGGACATCGGGCTCGCGATCCTGCAGCCGCTGCGGCGACTCGACGCCGTCGCGTACCTCCGGTTCGCCTCGGTCTATCGCCATTACGACACGGTCGACGACTTCGAACACGCCATCGCGGAGCTCCGCGCAGGTCTGCAGACCGTCTGATCAAAACTGTCAGAGGCAAGAGCAAGACTCACCCTACGAACACATTTTTCGGGCCAGCACGGCCAGTCAGAGAGGCGATCATGACCGAGACGACCACCAAGTCGAGGGCTCGCAACAACAAGGGCAACGGACTCACCATCGGGCGGGTCTACACGACGCCCGGGGTGCACCCGTACGACGAGGTCACCTGGGAGCGCCGCGATGTGGTG
>Ga0209538_1000753_pt1 | contig 18214 bp, 14 predicted proteins | sample BarGraNGADG00211_2_FD_184492 | JGI IMG/M metagenome (GOLD analysis project Ga0209538, IMG submission 184492) | Arctic peat soil microbial communities from Barrow, Alaska - Barrow Graham LP Ref core NGADG0004-211 (SPAdes) (version 2) | ecosystem: Environmental > Terrestrial > Soil > Wetlands >... | reverse complement strand
AGATCCTCAGATACCTGAAGGGAATAAAAATTATATCAGGAACCTGGTACCACAAATATCAGTTGAAGATAGCCGGGAGAAGATTACAAATTTGATTGTTAAGCTAACCGGTAAATCAGAACTTTGCAATCTTGTCTTATATGTTTACAGACAGATGGATAAGATAGAGTGGCTTCCTTTTGTGAAGGCAGCTATAGAGAGAAATCCTGTCTGTTTTACAGAACTTAACGGAAAAGAGTGCAGTGAAGTTTATGAAATTCTGAAAGGTATACCTGACGAATCGATATATACTGAAAAAAGGCTCGCCTTGCCTGACGAAGTCTGGAATTTTAAACGTGGTGATGGCATAGAAAAAGCTCTCTTACTATCTGACTTTTTAATGAAGAAAGATAGTTCATCCAATATTTCAATAGAAATTGATAATAAAAAAGTCAGACTGACTTTCAACGGAAGAGAATTTTATTTCACATCACACAAGTCTTTCAAAAAATCGATCCGGATTGCCGGTGAAATTTACTCTATTATATAAAAGAGAAAGGATTTCATTTTAATTTTTTCCGGACATCTGCTGATCTGTCGTACATTTCTTCACTGCTTAATCCTGCTGCCCGATACATTGCAAAAATGTTTTCGATAGGCGTTTCCGGAGGTATAGCATGTGATGCTGCCAGGATATAGCCTCCCCCATCATCAGTCATACTTTCTATTAATCTCAAAGTCTCCCTATAAACATCATCTGCAGTGCCATTGGGTAATAATTGCTGAGTATCTACACCGCCCATAAATGAAAGTTCTTTTCCAAATTCCTTTTTTAATTCAACAGGATTCATCCCCGGGCAGTTACATTGTATAGGATTAAGCACGTCTAATCCTATTTCAATCAGATCCGGAATTATAGGACGAATGGTGCCACAGGAGTGATATGCAACCAATAATCCTCTCCTTTTACCGACTTCAAATATGTTTTTTAAATGAGGTTTAATCAACCCGCGCCATGTCTCAGGACTGAGCATCATTGATAGCTGACCACCTACATCATCGCCTGTCCATAACCAGTCGAGAGGAAATTTATCGCAGGCTTTTTCTCCTATTTCAATTGCGAAATCAGCAGCTTTTAAAAGCAGATCCTTCGAGATATCAGGTGAAGCAAGCAGATCAACAAACGTATTCTCCATCCCCCGGATCCGGAACAATAATTCAAGAAGACAAGGAGATATATCACATCCTATAAAGTATTCTTTTGAAAAAGGGATAATCTTATCCATGCTTTTTAAAAGCTGATCAATATGCTCCACAGGAAATTTGTAGTTAAGTATCTCTTTTTCAGATGCATTTTCGAGAGGACTTTTTCGGATTTGATTAAATCCTTCTTTTTTCACCCATTCAATTCCCCATTGATCAATATGACCATCGCCATCGTTCTCATGGGTTATACCTTCCATGGCATAATTATTACTAACCCATGTCTGTTTAACATCATTACACATAACCAGATCAAAAAATTCTGCAGGTATATCAAAAACATGAGCAATCTTTTTAACTGTTACCGGATGATACCACATAAATATAGGAACCCTGTCTACCTGTTTTTTTTGCAAGGCTCCGTAAACGCGTTCTTTTGAATTCATAGTTAATAATTTAAGCAATTCATCAGGTTACAAATTCAGCGAAGAACAATATCCTTAATTACTTCCGAACCTGCTTTTTCATTGAGTTTTTCTTTCAGGGTCTGCCGGAGCATAAGTAATTCATTACGGACAACCGAAGAATTCAGGAACACATAAAGAACATGATCTTTAATGTAGATCTTTGAAGTGCGTGAGGAGATTGCTTTACCGACAACCTCTTCCCACGAGTTAATGATCCCTATTTCGCTGAGTTTCCCATCAAGGTGCATCTCTTTGATGTAATCCTGCAATGCTTCTGCAAGCGATATGGTTTTGCTTCTTCTCATTATTCAGAGTGCCCGTTATGAATGACCTCCTCTACCCCATTATCGGCAATCCTGAAGAGACGGTAATCAGTTTTATGCGATGATAATATTTCCTGCAACCGGCTCTGGTGGGTATCGGTAATGAATATCTGACCAAACCTGTGATTCCCTACAAGCCTGATTATCTGCTCCACACGTTCAGCGTCAAACTTATCGAAAATATCATCCAGTAATAAAATTGGTGCAAATCCTGCTCTTCTTTTGATATAGTCAAATTTTGCCAGTTTAAGGGATACAAGATAGGATTTCTGTTGTCCCTGCGAACCCAGTGATTTTACTGAATAATCATTCATTTCGAGTACCAGATCATCTTTATGAATACCTACTGTTGTGTACTCCAAAAGACGGTCTTTATTCAGGGAATTTTGAAGAGCTTCAGTAAAATTGCCTTCGGAAAGATGTGAACGGTATATCAGCTTAACATCTTCCTTTTCTGAAGAGATCTTTGAATAGTATTCCCTGAATACCGGAATCAACTCATTAACAAGGATATCCCTTTCGCTGAAAACATAATTTCCATATTTTACCAGCTGTGCGTCCCAGATTGAAAGCATATCGTTGTCAAAATTACCTGATGATCTGAAATCTTTCAGTAACCTGTTCCGCTGCTGCAGAGCCTTGTTGTAACGAAGTACGGAATCGAGATATTCTGCATTATACTGACTGATTATTTTGTTCAGGAACTTTCGTCTTTCTTCACTTCCTTCTGAAATAAGGGCACCGTCAGCCGGTGATATCATCACAACAGGGTATCTTCCAACATGATCTGAAAGTTTTTGATATTCCTTACCGTTTCTTTTCAGCAGTTTTTGCTTCCCTTTCTGAAATGCACAATAAATATGTTCATCCTCTTCGTCCCTGACAAAAGTCCCCTGGATAATAAAATAGTCTTCCCCATGTCTGATACTGATACTATCTATATTGTTGAAAAAACTTTTAGTCAGTGATAAATAATGAATCGCATCAAGGATATTTGTTTTTCCGACTCCGTTATTACCGACAAAACAGTTTATTTTAGGCGAAAACTCAAGTTCATTTAGCTCATAGTTTTTAAAATTTGTCAATGATAGTCTTTTCAGGTACATGGATTAGCTGGTTGGTGGGTTGGTGGGTTAGTGAGTTAGTGAGTTAGTAAGTTAGTAAGTTAGTAAGTTAGTAAGTTAGTAAGTTAGTAAGATATATTACAAAGGTAGAAAAAGTTATGTATGAATAAAGTTCAATAAGATATTGCAGGACATAAAAAAAGTAATGGGATCACTGATGGAAAAAAATGATTTTCAGGCAAATGATAATTATTTTTGATACTTTCTGATATTCATTTAATTAATTGTTTTATAATTATTCGAAAAAAATTACTTTTGCGGTGGTAAATTTTTGAATTGTAATATTACAAACTGATATGGTAAAGAAGAATAAAGAAGAAAATCCACAGGGGATTAAAAATGTTGAGGAGACTCTGACGAAAACAGAACAATTTCTTGAGGAGAATTATAAACCAATATTAATAAGCCTGGTTGTTATTGTTGCAATTGTAGGTATTGTTTGGCTTGGCAAGCTTTATCTTAATAAAAGAAATGATGAAGCACAGTCACAGGTGTACCAGGCTGAAAGATATCTCGAAATGGATTCACTAAAGCTAGCCCTGAACGGTGACGGAAACTACCTCGGATTTCTTGATATTGCCAGTGATTACAAATTTACACAAGCAGGTAATCTTGCAAAATATAGCGCCGGTATTTGTTATCTTCATCTTGGTGAATACGATAAAGCCATCGATTTTCTGAGTAAATATTCGAAGAAGGATAAAGTTATAGGATCTTTGGCACTTGGAGCAACAGGAGATGCCTATGTTGAATCAGGCAATACAGATAAAGGTCTTTCACTGTATCTTGAAGCAGCTGATTTTGGCGGTAATTCATTTAACACACCTATATTTCTAATGAAGGCAGCAGAAATTTATGAGTTAAATGGAAAATTCCCTGATGCATTAAAAATTTATGAAAGAATTCAGAAAGAGTACCCTGAAAGCTCTGAAGGAACTTCAATTGACAAATATATTGCAAGGGTGAAGCTTCTGATAAAGTAATCGGATTAATCAGATAATTTCTATTTTGACAGTCAGGTTTACGAATCCGGCTCAAATAATAAAGAGCCAGATGCGCTTTTTTAAGAATATTTATTATGAGTACGACTAATCTTTCAGCTTACGATCAGAACAGTGTTCCTAACGCTGTTAAGATGCGATTCGGGATAGTTGTTGCCGACTGGAACAAAGAAGTCACATGGTCACTTCTTGAAGGAGCTATGAAAACCCTGAAGGAGCATGGAACCACTGATCATAATATTATTGTCAGTCATGTCCCGGGAAGTTTTGAACTTACCCTTGGCGCTCAGTTTCTGGCTGAGTATGAGGATCTTGATGCAATTATATGCCTTGGTTGTGTAATCCAGGGAGAGACACCTCATTTCACATATATCTGTCAGGGAGTTACACAAGGTATTACTCAGTTAAATCTGGAATATAATATACCTTTTATATTTGGAGTCCTTACTACAAACACTCATCAGCAGGCTATTGACAGAGCCGGGGGAAAACTCGGGAATAAAGGTGATGAGGCAGCTGTTACAGCAATTAAGATGGCTTCGCTTCAGCGCCAGATTGAAAAATGATCTTTTACCTTAAGCATAACGCACTGTAAGGACAATAGCTGCATTTGTTCCAGATATCGCCTGTCATAACAAATGGTTCATCATTGCTGAATATTTTTTTGACAAGAGCAGTCAGACCATCTATAAACTCATCCCTTGACTGATTATAATTATTAATTTCAACTTCCATTTTCTTATCTTCTTTTATTTTCAGTTTGCCGAAAAGTTTATCAACGGACGATTTTTTAATTTTATAAATAGACGGATATAATATTGTTCCCATATTTTCTGACAGATATGCTTCGCAATAGATCAATGTCTGAAGCCATCCGTCAGGATCTTTTTTTCTGTCATCTTCAAACAAAGAGCCTATTGATTTTATATTTTCAGAAACAATACCTGTCTTATAATCGACAATTCTTATTACTCCATCCTTTTTATCAACACGGTCAATCTTACCTCCTACCCTGATCCGGATATCATGTCCATTAATTACCGGTGACATGGCAAAACTGAACGGATCCTCAATATTCAGGATTGAAAAAGGGGCGTATAGTTTGTCTGCATTAAGTATCCTGACAAGATAAGTCAGCAATACATCCCTGACAATGATTTCATTTCCACTTATCAGACTTTTAGCCGGCCTTTTAAACTTTTCAGAAAATACCTCATCAATTAAACCGGTAAGTTTTTGTTTGTTTTCAAGAAGATCATTAAATAAACCAACCGGTAGTTGACTTCCTTTAAAAGGCAGGTAAAGCTTTTTAATTATGTCGTGCAGTAAGCTGCCAAGCATCGCAGGATCAATATCTGCAGAGAACTTATCAGGTTCATTTAAACCATTTACGTAATGATAGTAGAATTTCATCCTGCAATTCAACCAGGTATTGATGGCAGAAGGTGATAAAATGCCTGAATTGCTGCTATCAACAAACCGGTCATATAATTGTTGTGAATGGACACTGGTGCGCTCAATTATTTCGCTTATTGATGAATGGGACTTTATCTCGAAGTTCAGGTCAATGAAATCCGGTTGCTGAAGAGGCTCATATTTCATCTGAAGCAGAAACCTGCTCATTTCGCCGCTGCGTAGTCCTTCAGGATTAGAGTTATAAATAAATGTCACGTTTTTTGCCCTTTGCAACAGACGATAGAAATGGTATGCATAAATTGATTCCTGGTGGTTTATAGATGGAAGACCGAATGCCTCACGCAGGCTGAAAGGAATAAATGACGAAGCGGCAGATGAAGCAGGCAGTACACCCTCATTAACCGATAGTATTATCAGATTTTCAAAATCGAGAGCCCTGGTTTCAAGAATACCCATGATCTGGATTCCCGACAGCGGTTCACCTGAAAATGGTACAGACTGGATTCTCAGAAGTCTGTCAAATATCCTTATCCAGGTATCGGTTGTGAAAATTATGTCAGGACTTTTTGAAATTATTTCCAACCGGTTTATTGACAGGATAATCCTGTAAATAAATTCATTTTTAATATTCCTCTGAACAGGTGAATCGTCAATGCTGTTTTTATCCTCCTGATCATTAATAGCAATGCCGGAAAGAATATCCCTGAAATAATCGGAAAGTGAAGCAGGAGTAAGCGGTTTTGTAAAGATCATTTTAAGCTGATCAGAATCAGCAAAACGATCCGGTGAGATCCACGATAGATTTGATTTTACTATTTTGTTAATTATCTCATTATCTGATACTTTCAACAGACTCTTCATTAATCTGTTTCCTAACAGGCTTAATACATTCATGAAGTTAAAAAGCAATGCTCCATCTCTTACCACTGTATTTTTCTGAAGGTCGAGCAGGTCCCTGATAAATGAATAAACATTGGTCTGTTTAAGCGGAAAACCCATTGTAATATTAACATCACCGATATCATCAGGAATGCTTGTAAGTACAGGCATCAAAAGATTTTCATCGGCAAGTACAACTGCTGTGTGATGTGCGTTATCAGGCGAAAGACCGGTCAATTCTTTTATCAGGGCCGGTAATAGTTTTACCTGTGCCACATCTGATGACGCATCAATTACGCGACGCTTAACATCAATTGAATCTGCAAAAAGCAAAGTATCATAACTCCAGTCACCGGGCATGTCATTTCCGAAGAACTTAAGATTCTCTTTCATGAAAAATCCTGCAGAATTAAGATTACCTGGCTTAATATAGGAATTATCATAGTCCCAGTAAAAGCGTGCTTTCCCTTTTCTTTTTAAACTGCGCATAATTGTCTTCTCGCACTCATTCAGTGCATTGAATCCTATGAAATGAACCGTTTCCCACCTTATGCCAGTTTCATTTCTATTTTCAAAATCTTCAATCACGTCCCTGAAGATCATTCCCTCGTAACCAAGATTATTTGCCTTAAGTATGCTCCTGAAGTCATTGTAAATCTCAGTCAGAATTGACCAGATACTTATGAAACCTGATTTTTCTCTGGTAGGTTTTCGGGCATCAAAATTGATCCAGAACCTTTTAATTATTTCAATCTGTTCATCTGTCAGTCCGCCAAATTCTTCATCTATTTTTTTTAAATCATTCACATCACAGAAGAGCAGCGGAGCGTTTACCAGGTACTTATCGATATCATCAAAATCATTAAGAAGCATATCACCCCAGAAGAAGAAATCATCGAAGCTCTCCGGATTCTTTTTGATTCTGCGGTAAACTTTATAAAGTTCAAAAAGAAGAACTTCGGTGTCGGCGCTCTGCAGTTTTGAAAGCGAGCGGAACAGCTCATTAATAGTCATTATGGAAGGCGCCCAGACAGGTTTTGATATCTCAGATGCCAGGTATTTCAGGAAGTACAAGCCGGCTCTCCTGTTGGGAAATACAAGACAATGGTCAAGTAAATCATTACCATGCTCAGCATAAAGCTGGTTTGCTATTCTCTCAAGGAAGCTCTTCATTGTATTGAAGTAGTAAAGTCCATAAAATCTATAAAATCATAAAGTCGAAAGGTCGTAAAGTCTTAATGTCGTGAAGAAATTGAGATATTAAGTTGATTAAGGGGAAATTTTTCCGAATAATCGTCCCTGCCAGGTGTCGATCTCTTCAAGTCGTTTTTCAATCAGGCTGACGATCTGATCTGTACGTTTTTTGCCCCACCCATCCCCTGCCAGAAATCTGGGCGGTGCTTCACCAGTGAACCTTTCCACAACTATTGAAGGACTTAACCTTTCGAGGAACCTGACGAAGAATTCAAGGTATTCGTCCCACGAAAAAAGATGAAAATCGCCCGGGTTTGCCAGGAATTCTTTTTCCATCAATGTACCTTTAATTATCTGGAGTTGATGGAATTTGACAGTTTTCAGGGGAAGAGCTGAAATGATTTCTGCCTGGGCCAGCATCTCATCCCTTGATTCACCAGGCAGACCCAGAATAAAATGGGCACCAGTGTTTATACCAAGTTCCGAGGTTTTCTCCAGAGCATCCACAGCATCTGCGAAAGTATGTCCTCTGTTAATCCTTTTCAGGGTTTTGTCATAACATGACTCTATCCCATACTCGATAGAAATATAATATTTTTCAGAAAGAGATTTAATATACGTGAGCTTTTCCTGATCAATACTATCAGGTCTGGTTCCGATCACCAGCCCGATCACACCAGGGAAACTTAGCGCTTCCTCATACAGTTCCTTTAGTTTTTGCAGTGAAGCATAAGTATTTGAATATGCCTGGAAATATGCAAGATAAGAGGTTGCTTCTTTATATCTCCGTTTATGAAAATCTATACCCTCTTCTATCTGACGGGTAACCGACTTTTCAGACAGGCAATATGATGGATTGAAAGCGTCATTATTGCAATAAGTACATCCACCGGTCCCCTTTGTTCCATCCCTGTTGGGACAAGTGAATCCTGCATCAATAGAAACCTTCTGAATTCTTGCTCCATACCTGCTCCTGAAATAATTTGAGTAGGCATTGAACCTGCGTTCATTACCCCACGGATATAATTTAATATTTTCTTTAACTGGTAACATTCAGGTATTTATAATTTTATTTTTATCAACATACCAGATAAATGCATCCACACTTTTACAACCCATTTCATTCAACAGGTCACGGTAATGATTAACCTGGTCAATATAATGTGGATTTTCCTCGCCGAATTTAAAATCAACAATAATTGTTTTATCCTCTTTAAATATTATTCTGTCGGGACGGCGGGTAGTACCAGAAGGAATAATAATTTCAGCTTCAGTCAGTACATTATTTTCCTTAAGGAACCAACCGGAAACCGGCGGTGCGCTTATGAGGGAATTTACTTTTTTTTCAAGACCGGCAGCTTCGTCGGTGGAAATTTCACCCTGGAGAACCAGTTTTTTTACTGCTGCGGGAATGTCATCAGGAGTCTTTACATTTTCAAATACTTCATGCATCAGCTTCCCGTAATTGATCCTTTCCCTGGCTTCATTATTCCCCTGTGAAAAATAATTCTCACTATGCAATTTCAGTTTGAGCGATTTCATTCCAAGGGTAACAGGATAGACTGAAGATGCAATATCTTTATTTTCGGGCTTATACCCCGAATATTCCATTATATCACCAAACTCGAACGTCTTCTTCTCTTCATTATAAAACTCATTGAGGATCAAACCGGAATTGGTTCCGGGGTCGGTTGATGTAATTGCATCCCTTATTACCCTGGCGATAGCATTACCGCTGCCGGGATTTTCAGGAACAAAACCGTAAATGGCATCCCGTGCCCTTGTCATTGCAACATAAAGCAGGTTGATATTATCGAGATAAGAGGAGAACTTTTCATTATAATAACTATCAGCAAAAATTGTCCCTGACAAACCGGAATTATATTTAACAGGAATAATACCCAGTTCGTTAAATGGGGTTTCTTTGGGTTTTACCCACAGGAATGGCTGCCGGGTGTTTTTGTGATCGAGGTTCCATGAGAGAAATGGCAATATGACTATCCTGAATTCAAGTCCTTTTGATTTATGAATTGTATATACTCTTGCCGCATCCTGGTTCCCCGGAAGAACAACTGATTTTGTCTTTCCTGTTGTCTCCCACCATTCAAGAAATGATTGATAACCAGTGTTTCGGCTGCCGGTGTAACTAATCACGCAATCCTGAAAAGTATTAAGATATGCGACATTCCAGGCATATTTTCCAATACCGAAGAAACTTATTATATTTTCAATAGCTTCAAAAAGCTGCAATTGCTTAATGCTTTCCAGGAAGAGCTCATACCCATCCGGAAAATAACTATGCAACCCATTAATCAGATCGTCTTTTTTCAAAGAAGCTTTTTCAGCATCTTTCACACCTGTAGCAAGGAGAAAAAACCTTAGCATCTTTGCCCTGCTGATATTATCTTCGGGATTATTAAGCAGAGCTATCACTGCAATGAGAAAGTTGATTGCGTGAGAGTTGGAAAGCGACAATGAATCGTTCGAGACAATATTATAATTATATTTTCCTTTTTTTCCGGAGGAACAGTTATTGCTGTAATCGATCATTGTTTTAAGTACCGCCGCTCCCTCCTTTCCATTCCTTACAATAATTCCGATATCTGAGGCGCTATAACCTTTGTCCTGAAAAAGTTCAATAACTGAAGGGAGCTTTTCAAGGACTTTCCTGTCCCACTTCTTTAAAACCTTTTTTCCTGTTCCGTTAATTCCTTCCTCGGAATTATCCCTGTCATCGTCAATAAACTCAAGCTTTACATATCCTCCATCGCTTTTTCCCGGATCATCCTGAACAGCCTCCGCGAACAGACGTCTGATACTCAGATCAGATGGTGCATCTGACAATTCTTCATCAACCTGCTTTGGAATTACAGAAAAAAGCGCATTATTGAACCTGATGATATTTGTCCGGCTCCTCCAGTTTGTTTTCAGTGGTTCGCTTATAAATCTTTTATTATCAACAAGATCCTCTTTCATGGTCCCGAGGATCTTCCAGTCGCTGTTCCTCCACCTGTAAATTGATTGCTTAACGTCCCCAACAACAAGATTGTCGTATCCTTCCGCCATACTGTTATTTATAAGAGGCTGGAAGTTATCCCATTGTATTATTGAAGTATCCTGAAATTCATCTATCATAAAATTTTCGAACCGGTTGCCGACCTTTTCATAAATAAAGGGAGCCTGATCTTCTTTGGTTATCAGATTAAGAAGTTCCCCGGCATCTGAAAGAAGGAAACTGTTTTCAGAGGTAGTGATCTGATGCACCTTATTTAGAACATCTGACAAGATTCCAAGAGCATAAATATTTGACAAAATGACTTTTGCACTTTCATAAAATTTTATGTTTTCATCATAAAACCTTATGGCGTCCTTAAGTGTCGTTTCGAGACCCCCGGAAATTGCATTTTGAAGTTCAGCTGTCAACTTTCCTGTTGCCCATTTTGGAGGATCATTTTCAATTCCCCGGACATAACTATTCGGTTCCTTCACTACTCCGGAAGCCAGGTTCCTGATAAATCCCGGAATCCCCTTCCCTTTATAATAAAACATGTCATCATTAAGATCAAAATCCGAAAAAAGCTTTTCGCATTTTTTGCCGTATTCAAGAAGCGTTTTTTGAAAAGAAGAAGAGATTTGCCTTACCTTTTTAATATAATTTAAGAGAAACTCTTTATCCTCAAGTTTTGATCTTTCAGATGAAGAGAGGATTTTGAATTTCTCGCTGAAAAGTTCTTCTGCCAGCTTCGTTATACCCTCTTTCAAATTCCAGCTTTTTTCTTCATCGAGATTTGCCATAGCATACTCTATCAGCCAATCTTTAAGTTTCTTATCATCGCCCGATGAAGCTATCATATCATCGACTGCTGCAGAAAGAATTAGGGTATGATCAATCTCTATGTTAAAACCTGAATTAAGTCCTGCCTCCCTGGTAAATGCACGCAGGATCTTCTGAAAAAATGCATCAATTGTTGTTACGGAAAAACGTGAAAAATCATGCAATATCGAAAACAGTATCTCTTTAGCTTCCAGCCTTATAACCTCTTCCGGTTTACCTGTAGCTTTAATTAATCCAGGAAGGTAATCAGACTCCTTCCCAGTTGCCATATTATAAAGATGATCGAGGATCCTGCTTTTCATTTCTGCGGTTGCTTTGTTTGTAAAAGTCACCGCCAGTATCTTTCTGTAATTATACCTCGATCTGAAAAGATTGGTAAGATAAATGCCTGCAAGTTTATAGGTTTTGCCCGATCCGGCTGATGCGCTATATATGGTTAAGGTGCCCTGACTCATAATGGCTTAAAGTTACTGTTTTTCCCTATCTTTGCATCGTGAAAAAGAAAGTTGTAATAGGGTTATCAGGTGGAGTAGATTCGAGTGTAGCAGCCTGGGTTTTAATGGAAGAAGGTTATGAAGTGACCGGCTTGTTCATGAGGAACTGGAATGATACTACGGGCCTTTTGCAAAGTGAGTGTCACTGGGAAGATGATCTGATGTTTGCGGAAATGGTTGCAAAGAAATTGAAGATCCCTTTTCATATGGTCGACCTTAGTGAGCCTTACCGTAAAAGAGTTGTTGATTATATGTTTTCCGAATATGAGAAAGGACGAACTCCAAATCCTGATGTATTGTGTAACAGGGAAATAAAGTTCGATTCATTTGTTGATGAAGCAAAGAAGCTGGGAGCAGATTTTGTTGCAACAGGCCATTACTGCCGTAAAGAATCTATTAATGATGGAAATCAGACAATATACCGGTTACTTACCGGAAATGATCCAAATAAAGATCAGAGTTATTTTCTCTGCCAGGTAAGTCAGAAGCAGTTGGCTACTGCCCTTTTTCCTATTGGAGAAATGACAAAACCTGAAGTCAGGGAGGTTGCGGAAAAACTTGGACTTGCAACCGCACGAAGAAAAGATTCACAGGGGATCTGCTTTGTCGGGAAGGTTGATCTTCCTACATTTTTACAACAGAAGCTGGAAGCAAAAAAAGGGCAGATTATAGAGATTCCTGCAGCACACGAATTCAGAATATGGAATGCCGGATTTCCTGTTGATAATGTTACTGATAATGAATTGAAAGAAGCAGTGGAACCTCATCTCTATGATCCTTCATTTGGAAGAATGATCGGCACTCATAATGGTGCACATTTTTTTACAATTGGTCAGAGGAAGGGAATGAACATCGGGGGCTATAAAGAGCCTCTTTTTGTGATTGACACTGATGTAAACCTAAACATTCTCTATGTCGGGGAAGGGCAGTCACATTCCGGATTGTATCGTAAAGGATTGTTTGTCAGGAAGGAAGAATTACATTGGCTAAGACCCGACCTGGAGATGACAACAGGTGAAAGCCGTGAATATATGGTAAGAATAAGGTACAGACAGCCACTGCAAAAGGCAAAGCTCTACATGAAGCCTGAGGGTATATATATTATATTCAATAAATTACAACGAGGTGTTGCTCCGGGACAGTTTGCCGCCTGGTATGATGGTGATGAGGTTATAGGGTCGGGTGTGATCGACAGATAGAATCAGCCTTCAGGTGTTTGTAATTTGCCGGATTGTTTTTTAATGAAAGAGAATTTTAATGGTTGCGGTTTGCTTACCAGGTAAACTCCCGTAAATATGAGGATTGCAGAAATAATCTTTACAGCATCGGTTTTATCCTGCCCAATCAGGGAAGCAATAATTGCAGCAATAAGCGGCTGTAAATAAGTATAACTGCTGACAACAGTGGGACTGACATTTTTCAATCCGCTGGTGATCAGCAACTGACCTAGAAATGTTGCTGCAACTACAACAAATCCGATTGACAGCCATTCATTAAGTGAAAGAACCGACCAGTCTGTCGCAATGAATTCAGAATATCCCAGTGGTATCGTTGTAAGGATACCAAAGAGGAATGTCCACTTCATGACTGTCACAGGGTGATACCTTTCAAGCATTCTCTTAATCACTACAGTATATAAAGCCCAACTGATGGTGCTTAAAAATATATAAAGATTTCCTATGAAAGTTGCATTTCCAAATTGAGGCCGGCCGCCCTGAAGTATAAGCAGCACTACACCCGATAGACCAATTGTCAGACCTGTCACTTTAATGAATGAGATATCCTCTTTCAAAATTGCTGCTGCAAAAATGAATGCAGCAATGGGATTCATGGTCTGGATTAAAGATGAATTAATAGGAGTAGTAAGGTTTAATCCTGCAAGAAATAGCGCCTGGTTAATGACAACACCTATAAATGAGCATAAAAACAGTAAGAAAATATCCCTCCTTGTCACTTTTTCTTTTGGGAGAAAGAGTGAAACAATCCAGAAAAGAATTGTTGTAACAACTGTTCTTAAAGCGACAAGGGCTAATGGTTTTATACTCCCCGGCATTATATCTTTAGCAATTGAGTAGTTAAAGCCATAAATCAGATTTGCAGCTAAGAGTGAAAGATGAGCCCGGGTCTTAATATGGTGTTTTTGCATACTCAAAATTTGAGTGCCAAAAGTAGGAAAAGCTTTTTAACCGTAGCCTTTTTTTTTAAAAATTCGAAAATAATGTCTCAGAAATAATAAATATATTTGGAAAAAATAAAGAATATGAAGAAGATTTCGATAATAAGCGGAGGATCATCAGGGCTCGGGCTTGAGATTGCCGGACTACTTGTAAAATCAGGAAAGAATGTTCTGATACTCGGCCGTAATAAAGAAAGACTTTCGGGTGCAGTTAAACGGCTGGAAAAATCACTACAGGGTAATTCTGCTCATTCTCTGGCCTGCAACATTGGAAATGAACAGGATATAACGAAAGTATGTGATTTTCTATCAGAGAATAATTACGGGGTTGAGTTCCTGTTCAATAATGCGGGAAGAGGATTATTTTCAAAAGCCGAAACAGCTACCGCATCATTAATCGACCTTGTATTTGAAGCAAACTTAAAGGGGATGATCCTACTTACATCAGCAGTCTTGCGTATAACACCTGAAAAAGAGGAGCTTACAATTGTTAATATTATGTCATCATCTGCACTGCTTGGCAGGGCTGAAGAGACTATTTATTGTGCCTCAAAATTCGGAGCCAGAGGTTATACTGAAGCTTTAAGAACCGAGATGAAAGGAACTAACAGGAATATTATTGGAGTATATCCCGGGGGGATGAAGACAGATTTCTGGAATGTGACCCGCAAGGAACGTGATATTTCAAAATACATGGATCCTGAAGAAGTGGCAGGTAAGATAGTTGACGCAGTTCTTGACACAAAAGGGTTGATTGTAAGTGAAATAATGATAAACAGGAAAGCTTAGCCATCCATCCGTGGTTTTCATGGCCACGGGTGGCTGCATTATGAAGAATAGTTTCTGCCATGCCAAAGATCAAATTTAGGATTGTTTTATCAGTTCCACCTCACAACTTATTCTGACATCATCGCCAACCAGTACTCCGCCGGCTTCCAATGCCGCATTCCAGTTTAATCCCCAATCTTTACGGTTAATTTTCCCGTTGATTGTGAAACCTGCCTTTTCATTTCCCCACGGGTCTTTCATAACTCCGCCAAACTCAACATCTAATTTTATTCTTTTTTTGATACCTTTAATTGTGAGGTCGCCATATAATTCATAGCTTCCGTCATTATCGGCTTTCTCATAGGAATTTCCTAAAAATGATATCTGCTTAAAGGTTTCTGCATCAAAAAAATCTGCACTTTTCAGATGCTCATCGCGCTTTGGATCGCCGGTATTAACTGATGCAGGATTCATCCAGAAGTCTATTTCGGACGTCATAAAATCTTCACCTGTTGTGTAAATGCTTGCATCAAATTCTTTGAACACACCTTTTACATTGGTTATCATCAGGTGCTTTACCTTAAAAGCAATTTCAGTATGCGAAGGGTCAATGCCCCATTTAGTTTTGTTTGTTTTTTTTTCCATCTTTTTATTTTTGATTATTCTTAATCATTCTAACAAACTGAGAAATGATTTTGTTCAACTTAAAGTCAATAAAAAGATGCAGTGAAGATGGAATAGCCGGTTATGATAACCTGTTCCTGTAATCTTCGTAACCAAATTCTTTAATCAGCCTGAAATTACCCTCTTTAGTCCAGATTCCTATTGAGGGATGATGCACTCCGTTAAAGGTGGTTGTTTTGACCATTGTATAGTGGATCATATCCAGGAATATTATCCTGTCGCCGGTCTTCAATTCCTTTTTAAATGACCAATCTCCCATAAAGTCACCCGATAAACACGAATTGCCTCCTATCCGGTAAGTGGGTTCTCCGGGAACGGGGTCGGTTGCTCCTATTATTTTTGGTTTGTATGGCATTTCAAGACAGTCAGGCATATGGGCAGTAAAAGAGACATCAAGAATAGCGGTTTTAATTCCCTGATTCTCTACAATATCTTCTACGGTTGCAACCAGTTCACCGGTTTCCCATGCAAAGGCACTTCCTGGTTCCAGAATGATATGCAGACCGGTATTCTCCCTGAATCTTTTAAGGATCTTTATAAGATGATCAATATCGTAGCCTTCCCTTGTTATCAAATGGCCACCTCCCATGTTGATCCATTTAAGCCCGGGAAAGAACTTTCCAAATTTCGTTTCGACTACCTGTAAAACTTTTTCAAGGGCAAATGAGTCCGATTCAAACAGAACATGAAAATGGATTCCTTCAATTCCTTCCGGCAACCCTGATTTTAGATCGTCTGCTGTTATCCCCAGTCTGGAGCCAGGAGAGCATGGATTATAAATACTCTGGCTCACTTCTGAATACCCTGGATTGATCCTTAATCCAGGTGATATTTTTTTCGAATATTTTTTCAAAACAGTCGAATACTTTTTATATTGATCAAGTGAATTAAAAGTGACATGAGAACTGAATTTCAGGATCGACTCAAAATCATCTTCTTTATAAACCGGAGAGTAAGTATGTGCCGGTGATCCTATCTCTTCAAAACATAATCTTGCCTCATCTACAGAACTGGCTGCTGCACCTTTGACGTATTCAGTTAAGATTGGAAATATACCCCACATGGCGAATCCTTTGAAAGCAAGAATTATTTCTGCCCCCGATTCATCTGATGCATGTTTTATGAGAGCAAGGTTTTTTCGAAATCTTCCTTCATCAATAACGTAACACGGAGATGGTAATATGTTGTAATTAACGGACAAGCGAAGCCTTATTTATTTAAAGTTCCAGATCAACATCATGTAATTCAACCCATGGCAGACCCAGTTTGTTCAGCTCAGCCATAAAGGGATCGGGATCAAACTCTTCAACATTAAAAACACCTGGTTTTTTCCATATGCCCTTCAGGTACATCATAGCGCCGATTGCGGCCGGAACTCCTGTAGTATAACTTACTCCCTGCGCACCGGTCTCTTTATAAGCTGCTTCGTGGCTGCAGTTATTATAGATATAGTATGTTTTTTCCTTACCGTCCCTGATCCCTTTTATGCGGCAACCAATGGATGTCCAACCCTTATAATTTTCTCCAAGTCCACCGGGATCGGGAAGAACTGCTTTCAAAAACTGAATTGGTATAATTTGCCTTCCGTCGAACATTATAGGTTCAATTCCGGCCATACCTATATTCTGAATGACACGCAGATGAGTCAGATATTCCTGTCCGAAGGTCATCCAGAACCTGGCCCTTTTCAGTGTCGGAAAGTTTTCTACAAGTGATTCAAGCTCCTCATGGTAAATTATATATGATTCTTTTGGTCCGATTTCAGGATAATTAAGCGGTTTATGGATCTCATGAGGTTTGGTAGTCACCCATTTGCCGTTTTCCCAGTATTTACCTTTCTGGGTCACTTCCCTTATATTTATTTCAGGATTGAAATTTGTGGCAAAGGGTTTGCCATGGTCCCCGGCATTACAGTCAACGATATCAAGATAATGAAGTTCATCAAAATGATGTTTGGCTGCATAAGCAGTATAAACTGATGTCACACCCGGATCGAAGCCGCAGCCAAGTATAGCGGTTATTCCAGCCTTCTTATACCGGTCATGATAAGCCCATTGCCAGCTATATTCATATTTAGCTTCTTCAAGAGGCTCATAGTTCGCAGTATCGAGGTATGCAACTCCTGTTTCGAGACAGGCTGCCATAATGTGAAGATCCTGGTAAGGCAAGGCAACATTTACCAACAAATCGGGTTTGAATGATTTGATAAGTTTAACCAGTTGGGGAACATTATCAGCATCGACCTGAGCAGTTTTAATACGGTCTTCCCCAATCTTTTCCGCAATTGCATCGCATTTTGATTTTGTCCGGCTTGCCAACATTATTTCGGTAAAAACATCCGGCAGAGAAGCCATTTTATGAACTACTACTGTTCCTACTCCTCCGGCACCAATTACTAATACTTTTCCCATATTTCCCAATAAAAAGAGGTTATCATAAAATTTAAATAAACTTCCATGGTCTTTTAGATTCATATATCTGACCCCTGGATAGATTGTTTCAAATATAAGGTTTTAATATGACCAAACACAAAATTATCTGGTCTGGAATAAAACCTGATGTTGACCAAATCTATTTATATTTGTAACCTGAAATTCTTTTGAATCACGGTATGAAACTGATCAATCCCCTGGTTATCCTGCGGATCTTAAGCACAATCCTTCTGATTGAA
>Ga0209538_1000751_pt1 | contig 18230 bp, 13 predicted proteins | sample BarGraNGADG00211_2_FD_184492 | JGI IMG/M metagenome (GOLD analysis project Ga0209538, IMG submission 184492) | Arctic peat soil microbial communities from Barrow, Alaska - Barrow Graham LP Ref core NGADG0004-211 (SPAdes) (version 2) | ecosystem: Environmental > Terrestrial > Soil > Wetlands >... | reverse complement strand
CGGGTGCCTTTTCATCGTCGGTCAGTTCCGTGGCGTCCGCACGTCCGCCCTTTTTGCTGTTGACGGTAGCGTCACAAAGGACGCGATCAAGCCGAAGAGTGCCGAGGGTCTGTTCAAGACAGCCGAAGAGCAGAGCATTCGCATCGGTCTCTCTACGCTGGTCAGGGCATCGAAAGCGGGATTGTAGGCGTCTGACGTCTGGTCGATAGCAAACGCCCCGGGCACCATGTGTCCGGGGCGTTTGCTCTGAGTCGTTGTGCCCAGCCATAAGTCGATTACCAGCGAGCGTAGTGGTCCTCAGCCGCCCCCACGAAGTCTGTGATTGCTATCGGATCTGAACCTTCTAGCATCATGGTACCATTGTACCGGCCCACGAGCTGATGGATATGACTTTGGAGAGGACCGGCGTCTGTGTAAGATTGACGGTCCACCATCGGGACGAACGACAGATCGACGCGCTCATCGGGACTGCTGACGTGCCAGGGTTGCATGATGTGAGCGTGGTTGCACGTGAAGGAGACGAGACCCAGCTTGGTGAGATGCCCATTGACCACTACAGCGTTCTCATTGTCTCCTCGGTCATGAAAGCCACTACACAGGTTGAAGCCAACCATCTGACCCTGCCGTGTTCGGCCTGAAGCTGTCGCCCACTTCCATGGCGTGACGGCCTCGAGGAAGCCGCGACTCCAGTCGAGTTCGCCCAGCGCTTCTGAACGACCGCACTCCCAAGTCTCCTGGCCAACACGGATAACCCCCGTGGCGGGCATGCAGGTGACCTTGGTCGTATAGGCGAAGCGTCCGTTCCTGAGCGGGTCGACGACACTCAGGGACTCCAGTTCCTCGGGCCAGCCGAGAAACAGGTCGGCGTGGAGATCCTGTGGCCCATTGAACCGGTGCCAGTTGATGGTGACGTGTTTTCCTTCCGGCGTCATCTCAAACTGGAGGTACTTGGAGGTCCCTGAGCGGGCGCTGGTCGTCCCCTGGCGGGGATGGTCGGCCAGGACGACGCCGGTTCCGAAGGGGATGTTCGATGTGCGCTCCAGCAGGACGTTGCGCTTGATATCATACAGGTATGCCGTCAGGTTAGCCAGGTATCCAAGGTGGGCAATCTGTGCCGCGAAGAAGACTGCTGGTGTCGCGACATAGAAATATTCCCACCGCTTGAGGCGCCACGCACGGAAGATATGTCGATGCACCGACGCAGCAGCTGTCATGTTCACGTCGAACAACGGTCGTCTGGCCCACCCGAAATTGACCAGGCCGTTGCCGTTGATCATCGAAAGCGGCTCGGTGTGCTCGCCCACTATTTCCTCCTGTCTTAGTCTGAAAAGACGATGCCGAATGGTGTAGTCTCGTGGCCTCGTCCGGCAATGAGACTGCGGCTATTGCATCCAGGAACGGATTTTCTTCTCTGCGTCGGCCAGTCGGTCGCGTTCGCGTTCATCGGTCGTATAGCTGGAATAGAGGTGCAGTACAGGGCGGTCCCTGTCAGGCAGCACGAGGGTGTACCCGTCTTCCTCGCGTTCCTTGACCCCTTCGACGAACTCCGCTGTGTCACGATAGAGTTCGCTCATGCGGCGCATGATGGTTCCCTTGGACTCCCACGGGCATGGCAGTTCGAGGTGGCTCGGATCCCGGGCAGGTGTCTCCTGCTTTAGGGCGACGAGGTCTTCCCCTGTCTTGGCAAGCGTTTCAAGGAGAAAACCGATGGAGAGCATACCGTCATAGAAAGGGACAGCACGGGAGAAGATGAAGCCTCCCAGGATGTCCGCGCCAGCGTCGGTATTTGTCGCTTCGTGGATGATGTTGCGTGGCAGTGTCGAGGACCAGTGCACATCGACACCCTGATCCCTGACGTACCGTTCCAGCTCGATGGATGCCGTAATAGGAAGGGTGACCGAGTTCAGGACTCCGGACCGATGCCTGGACCCAATCACGAGTGCCGTGGTACGGGTATCAGAAAGGATCTCGCCGCTGCGGTCCACGATAAAGATCTTCTCGCCGGAGGCGTCCAAGATCACGCCGAACGATGTTCCCAGAGACTTGACCATGGAAGACAGCTTTCGCTTGGCGTCCCGGAACTCAGACGCCGTCCTCACCGCCCTTCGCCCATCAGTGTAGGCGTGCAGTGAGATGATCTCGAGGCCAAACTCTCCTGCAATGGCAGGAAAGAACTGGACAGGAGTGCCATACGAGTAGTCGATGACGAACCGAATGCCGGAGGACCGGATGGCGGCTACATCCAGAGTGCTCAGGAGGTAGTCACGGTACGACTCCACCACGCGAGGCGGAATATCGATGGTCCCCACCTCTTCGACGTCAGCGCGCGCAAATTCCTCACGGAAGAACAGGCGCTCGATGGCTCCTTCCTGCGTCGTGGAAAGATCGAACCCTGATCGGTCATAGAATCGTATCGTCGTGAGTCGACGGTCAAATGGTGAGCGCATGACGTGAACGCCACCGCTGCCTGCGAACGACTTGACGGTGAATCGTGCCAGGGGCACTGGAGCTGCCTGAAGGTCCATGACGCGTACGCCGGTGCTCATGAGGCCTCCGATGAGCGAACGTTTGAGCATGCGTGAAGACTGGTGGTCATCGCGCGCAGTGAAAACGACCGAACCCTTGCCAAGGAACGTACCATAAGCACAGCCCAGCTTGGCACACATCTCCGGAGTGACTTCGACGTTGTTGACACCGACGATGCCATAAGAGCCAAACAGGGCTCTTGACCAGGCCTTTCCCCAAACGACGTTGCTCGTGACGGTGGAACCCGGTTCGACAGTCTTCCCCGGCCAGATCTCGACCTGGGACTTGAGGACAGATCCTTGACCGATGATGCAATCGTCAGCCACGGTGTTGTCGCCCTCGAGAAGGACGTCCTTGCCGACGTGGACGTTCTTGCAGACGATAGAGTTGAAGATACGGGCTCCCGACTCCACGACGACGCCGTCCCACAGGACTGAGTTGTCGATGTTTGCTCCACTCTGGACAACTGCATGGTCGCCGATGAAGGAGCTGCGCACACGTGCTTCGCCAATAGTCGTGTCCTTGCCGATAAGGACTGAACCGTCAAATCCCTTGAAGCTCGAGATCTGGCTTCCTTCGCCGACCCAGACATCATTGCCGATGCCGCCGATGCGTTCTCCCTGGGCCTCAAGGTCGACCCTTCCTTTCAACACGTCTCCATGCGCGTGTTTGTACTCGCGGATGTTGCCGACATCGCGCCAGTAACCCGGAGCAATATACCCGAACAGCGGCTGATTGTGCGCCAGCAGGGAAGGGAAAAGATTCTTCGAGAAGTCGACTTCCTTATCATCAGGAATGTCATCCCAGACGGACGGCTCCAGGACATAGATCCCCGTGTTCACCGTGTCAGAGAAAACCTCTCCCCATGATGGTTTCTCAAGGAAGCGTACGATATGCCCTTCGGAGTCGGTGATGACAATGCCATACTCCAGAGGGTTCTCCACTCGTGACAGAGTAATTGTCGCAGCTGCCTTGTGTTCGCTATGATACTGAACTGCCTTGGCGAGGTCGATATCAGTGACGATGTCGGCTGCAATGACCAGGAACGTCTCCTGCAGGCTGGCTCGCGCAAGGCCAACAGCTCCGGCGGTTCCAAGGTCCTCCTGACTGATGACATACTCGATCTTTACACCGAAATCGCTGCCGTCACCGAAGTAGCTGCGTATGGCATCGGGCTGGTGATACAGGATGACAACAAGGTCATCGAACCCGTGCTTCTTGAGCAGTAGTATGATGTGCAGCATCATAGGGCGGTTGGCGAATGGAACCATCGGTTTTGGAAGATTGACCGTCAATGGACGTAGCCGCGTGCCAAACCCTCCCGCCAGAATGACTGCCTTCATAGAGACACCTCCATGGACGTGTAGAGTTTCATATAGTCATGTGCGCTGGATTGCCAGGAATAGTCATACATCATGCCTGTCAGCTGGATGCGGCGCAACGTGTCGCGATCGGCGTACAGGTTCACTGCTCGCCGCATGGTGTCGAGGAATGCGGACGGTGTTGCATGGTCAAAACTGATGCCGTTCCCGGTCCCTGTCTTGGGGTCGACATCCTGAATGGTATCCTTCAGCCCGCCCGTTCTTCGTACTACAGGGACGCTTCCATAGCGGAGCGCAATCATCTGCGACAAGCCGCACGGCTCAAACCGGGACGGCATGAGGAAGAAATCCGATCCTGCGTACATGCGGTGCGCCAGTCCCTCATCGAATTTCTGGCTGAACACGAAATGCACGGGATAGGCGGCAGCCTTTGCCGCCAGAGCCGTCTCGATTTCGGTATCGCCCGTGCCAAGAACCATCAGGTTTATGGGAAGCGACATCATTTCGTCGAAGACGCTCAGCACGAGATCCACACCCTTCTGGGCAACTAGTCGTGACACCATGACGAACAACGCTCGGTCAGGGATCGTGTCGAGCCTAGCTTCCTGCAGCAGCAGGTTCTTGTTTTGGCCTCGTTCCATGAGTGAAGTTGCGGCGTAGACATGCCTCAGAGCCGCGTCTGTCGACGGGTCCCAGTAGGCATAGTCGACGCCGTTGAGAATTCCGCTCAGCTGGTCACCGCGTGTGGCAAGGATTCCCTGGAGTCCGAACCCGTAAGTGTCTGTGAGTATCTCTCGCGCATAGGAGGGCGAAACGGTGTTGATCCTGTCTGCCCAGACGATGCCACTCTTGAGGTAGTTCACGTTGCCGTAATATTCGAGGCCATCCTGGGTGAACACAGACTCTGGCAGACCAATGCCGGGCAGGACCTCCGGTGAAAAGATCCCCTGATACGCGATGTTGTGGATGGTCAGGAGCGTCTTCTCGTGGCGATCCGGATGAAACACGTGCAGGTAGAGCGGGAGTAGCGCTGCCTGCCAGTCGTGGACGTGGATCACGTCTGCGCCGCCCAAGGCGATGATCGTCTCGAGTGCGGCGCGTGCAAAGAAAGCGAACCGCAGCCAGTTGTCCGGGTAGTCCCCCTCGCGCGTTCCATAGAGGCCGTCACGCAGGAAGAACTCGTCCTGCTGGATAAAGAATGTCTGCTGATGGCGCAGGACCGTGAACGGGAGTGTTCTGCCTCCCATGGTCAGTGTACTCGTCATGACGCGTTCCAGAGGGTGGTTCCTGGCCTGGACAGTGGCATAGAACGGCAGGACAAGACTGACGTCGGCTCCCAGTCGGTGCAAAGCAGTGGGAAGACTGCCCGTGACGTCTCCGAGACCACCAGTCTTGACATACGGAAGCGCCTCCGAGGCGACGAAGAAGACTTTCACGGTTTCACCTCACCCAGGAAGCGAGTGCTCTCCTCGACTACACCTTCCCGACCGGTCGGATCCTGCCGGACGAGCTCGCAGAAGACATAACGGTCGTTGTTCCCATAGCAGTGACGAGTCCTGCCCGGTTCCTCCCGTACCCTGAGGGGAACAGTTGGTGGTTCGATGGCGGGGTCCCTGCACAATGCAGACATTACGCCCTCCTGACCTCGTTCAGACGTATATGCTCGAACACAGGATCATCCGATCCTGCCTGCTTCGCTGGGAGCTGACCCGTGCCCTCGACGGCTGCAAAGAGCGCACGTACCTTGCGGTGGTGCTCGAGGAACCTTGTTGTGCCATAGGTGCGGGCTTGTCCAGTGGTGATGAGGAAGGGCCAGTCCGAGCTCTCTTCCAGAAGGATCTCGCGCAGCAGCATGTCTCCTATCTGGCCGTGGAGCTGAGGCAGAAGGTCGACGAAATGGCGCTGGTCGTCGCGGATGTTGTCCCAGACCCACGAGGTCTCGGGGTTCATCCATGTGCTGTGGTCGCCTCCTGCGCCCCAGCTGGATTCGCGCAGCCGCCCGAGGGGCAGATCGCGCTCGGCCAGTACTGTTGTCGGGGCGACTACCGAAATGGATTCCTTCGCGGCCAAGTCGCGGAGTACGGTAGCAATCCATCGAGGCCCCTCATACCACCAGTGCCCAAAGAGTTCAGTATCGTAGGCCGCTACGATCACACCTGGGTCGCCAGTGAGCTTCTCTCGTTGCACCGCGAGGTCCCTGACCAGTGAAGCGAAATGTTGGCCATGTTCTACGGCGCGCTTACGCGCTTCGTCCGGTCTGTAAATCTCCTTTTCTCCCAGGCCAGTTTGTTTGCTGGTAATGCGCCAGTACTGCCACCCTGAGCCTTCGGACCGCTTGTGGAATTCGCGATAGACGCCGTTTCCAGGATAGCCGAGGTCACGGTCCCAGACCTGCTTACTCGTTGCGGGGTTGCGCAGGAAAACTGCGATGCCTGCGCCGATGTCCCACGGTGTCCATGGAGCCTCAGTGCTCGTTGCAACGGGAATGTGCGTGCCAGCGTGCTCCTGTGCAGTGCCGGCATCGAATGTGGCTGCATCCGCAATGAAGTAGCGCAGGCCCTCCTCGGCCAGAAGACGTTCGACGCCTGGGATATAGCCGCACTCCGGCAGCCAGAATCCGCTTGGCCTGCGTCCCATCCAGTGCTGATAAACCGCAATTCCAGTACGGATCTGCAGCCGCCGGGATTCGTCGTTGCCAAACAGCGGCATGTATCCGTGTGTGGCGCATGATGTCAGAATCTCGAGGCGACCACGTTCCTGCAGGCTTGCGAAGGCTCCCAGCAGATCGCCGCCCAACATGTCGAACTGTCGAAGACGCTGATCCAGTTCTTCACGGTAGAACAGGTTCAGATCGTGAGCCTCTGGAGTATCCGGAAGACGTGAGACGTCCTGTTCCAGGGCCTTGCGTTTTACGTCGATCCACGCTCGGAAGCTGTCGACAAATGCGGGGGACTTGAGCTGTTCCATAAGGATGGGGGTTATGCCGACAGCAATGGTCGCCGGTACGTTGTCATGGTCCAGGCCTTCCAGTTCCTCGAGGAGAGGGAGGTACGTGTCGAGGGCAATCTCATGCAACCACTCTTCGCCGAAAGGCCAGCGTCCCTTGCCAAGGACATAGGGCAGGTGCGAATGAAGAACCAGGACAAAGCGGCCATTCATGTCAGCCTCCAATCTCAAGGGTCAGGTGCCGCGACGTTCTCAGGTCAAGCGCAATGGACACTGTCATTCCCTGGTAGACGGTTTCGATGCCGCTCTCCGAATTCGAGACTGTTCTTATCGGAGACAGTTCCACATGAACAGGGGAACTGGTCCGTACCGAGAGACGATGAGCTTCGGTCCCGATGGTAAAGGAGTCCGCCACGAACGAGCGTTCTCTGTCTTCCCACCATAGAGCCAGGTTGAGTTCGCATACGTACCAGTCCTGTGGTGCCCCGATCTCGAAATCGACACGGAGCCCGCCCTCACTCGGGGCAAATGTCTTGACTATCAGCCCGGATGCCTCGAGCCGTGCCCAAGTCTGGCCGAGTTCTGCAGAGTACTCCTTCATCACAGGCTCACCGCCTGTGGCAGCATCAAGTGACGGACCAAAGCGATCGATGAAGCTGACGCGCATGTGATCGTCGAATTGGAGTGCACCAAGTGCATCAGGATCCTTGAGATGCAGAGTCTCGTGGATGTTGGCTACTCCGTGCGTCTCACTCTGCGACGTAGCTTCGAGCATCCGGTCATGGAACGCCTCGTGGTATCGCGTCATGACATTGCTCCACGACCATGCCTGTCGCAGGTCGTCCCACAGGACCAGGCGACCGCCGCAGACGTGCAGGAAGAACACCTGGTGCTCGGTTGCCATGACGACCTCAGGTCGCCCGTCAGCGTCTGTGTCCTGCAGCCACTCGCCCAAGCGTCGCCCCGGTATCAGCCGTTCGGCTGTGAGCAGCTCGGCGTAAATGGCGTCACGGAGGTGGGGAAGATACAACCCTCCGAAGATACCGTGCCAGTAGGCACAGTTGCACTGACTCCGCAGGTAATGCATACGGGCCTCAACGTCTGCATTTCCCAATTCAGACCCTACGAACAGCATGCGCTTGTGCATGCGATTGGCCTCGGGGTATCGGGCCAGAAAGTTGCGAAATGTACCGCCGCTAAGGAAAGAACGTTCTTCCGGACTGGTCTTCTGGCACAAATCGACGAATGCCTTCTGCCGTGATGCTGCCAGGGACCACTCCTCCATCTCAACATATGAGCAGGTGGGCAGGTAGACGCGCTCCCGTGGCTGGAGGGAAGACACAGTTTCGGCGACCGTCACGGTGGTCACATCTTCTGCATCTGTCAATGCCTGGAAGAAGCGTTGCAGCCACCCCTGAGTGTAGACGTGATCGTACGTTCCAGGCCACAGGCCGAATTTCTCGCCATCATCGCCGTAGACGAATACCTCCGTGTCCTCCCCGAACTCGCGGATGTAGCGCAGTGTCTCTTCCGGTTCTGACCAGGGGATCCTGTAGCGCAGACCCTTGAGGATAGGGAAGACGGTGAGCGTCTGACCCTGGTCCTCGGTAACATAGGCGTGGGTCAGCTGTGGCCCCCGCAGACCACTCTTCTCGAATCCATTGTCGTCCACGAGAGTCCACTGGATGCCGGCTCGTGCCAGGCTGCTTGCGAGGTCGGGCTCCCAGACCCGTTCCGCCAGCCAAAGACCAGTGGGGCGACGTCCAAACAGTCTGAGCAGCTCGTCACTCATCAACTGGATCTGCTGGATGCGATCACGCTCGGGGAGTAACTGCAGAATTGGCTCGAAGTAGCCGCCCCCGACCAGCTCGAGCTGGTCGGAAGCCACCAGACTGCGCACGAGGTCCAGATACGTTGACGTGGGGTCTCGTTCGATGAATTCCAGAAGAGGTCCCGACGTGTGGAGGGAGACCTTGACGCGGGGGTACCGGGAGAGCGTTTCGAGGAACGGCAGATAGGATCGGTCGATGGCGTCGTGGAAGACGTGGTCGAAGTTTCCCACCGGCTGGTGGTTGTGGATACATAGGCACAGTCTTTTCGTGTCACACCTCCTGGTGTTGCAGCTCGTAGTCGACAGCAGGAAGTTCGATGGACATAACACCGTGGACGGGGACGGCCGACATCAGGTGCCCTTCTCCCAGGACCACGATGGCAAATGTGATGATGTCCCCGCGTCGGCCCCGTAGAGACTCAAAGGGCAGGCGGATCTGAAGTGTCTCCCCCAGGGCCCACGTCATCGGTCCGCAAGGCTCTATCGATGCTTCGGTCTCGCCGTCGTTGCGGCGGATGACCAGATGGGTGGTACCACCGGGCGACGTACAGCGCACCTCCACTCGCAGGTCTCTTGCCGTGGCCGCCTGAGGCCCAAACTGCATCAAAAGGTACATGTCCGAGAGACTGTAGCCGATCCGCACCGACGTGACGACCGGCGCTCCCGAGTTCATTGCTCCTCCCCCACTGTCGGGCTTGACATGGTGTGCAGATGCCCAGTCGAGGTCTCCAGGGGGGCCGCCATCGATGCCAGGACTCACGAGGCCGACAGGCAGGATGGGGACCATCGTTGGACCGCCATCAAGTATTGGAACGAGGAGGCGATCCGGGATCTGCTTCCCTGCCTGCGTGTAGACGTTGGCGAGGTGGAGCCGATACAGGTCGTCGAACTGCACAGCCGTCTGGAAGGTGCGATCACGCCCGTACCACCAGTTCCAGTCTGATCCCTCGGCTGCAAGCAGGGACATGCGCGAGTGTTCCTGTTCAGCCGGGTCGAACCGCGCCCAGTCCTCCCGAGTCTCCCGGAGATACTGCCACGCCCTGTTATCTTCATCCTCGCCTATCCAGATACGGAAGTTACCATCGATCCACGATCCGGGACGGAAGTCTGGCATGGGCGTCGCGGGGTTGCGCTCGATGGCTTCCGCTACTGTACTCAGGCACACACCTGGCTCATCGGCAAGGGCAGCATACAGTGCTCTGAGAAACGGTACCCCTCCCTTTGGGTAGAACTCCCATGCGTTCTCTCCATCCAGGATGATCGAGAGGACACCGGGTCTGTCGAGAGCGTCGCGGATCGAACGGACACTGTCCAGGAACTGCCCGACAGCACGTTCTTTCGTCAGGGAGGCATACCAGAAACCTATGGCGTCGGAGAGTCCCCTGTCTCGGAACACCATGGTGACTTCTCCTGCCCTGGTCTGTGCCCGGTAGGGACGGTACAGCACCCGATGTGGCTCGTCAGGGAGCTCCCGCAGCAGAATCTGCTCATCGGTGGCGGTCCAGGAGAAACCCGCGCGAGCGATCTCGGCCACGGCGTCCTGGGACACGCTTCCCTCGGAGGGCCAGCACCCGCGCACGCGCTGGCGCAGCAGGTCTTCGACAGTCTTCTTGCCGAGCTCGAGGTGCATGAAGGCATCCTCGGGGTGGCGGAAACCAGGTTGTGGGAACGGAGTGTCCTGAACGGAGTGGGCGACGTCAGTGTCGATGAGGAGGGGGATGATAGGGTGTGCAAACGGTGACGTCGCCAGTTCGACCTGGCCGGACGCGGCAAGTCGCGCCAACCTGGGCAGGAAGTTTCGTACAAGTTCCTGTTGAGCTTCGAGAAGGGCTGTGCGGTCCTCCTCGGTATAGTCACGAGATTTCGCCAGAAGTGTCCGATCCACCAGACCTGCCTGGAGGTCACCGCGGCATGTCCAGGCAAGGATGAACTTACATTGAAGGTCGCGCAGCTCCTGTTCGGACCAGGAGCCGGGAGGCTCGTTCCTCAGACGGTACAGCTCCGTATAGCGGGCGTCGGGGTCGATGATGCGTTCACGGTTGACATCCAGGAACAGGGTGATCAGCCGCATTCGCTGGTCCATGTCCAACCTGGTGACAGGGGTCGATGTCAGTTCAAGCCACTCGTCGCTGGACCTGCCATGCGCGTATGCGTCAAGCTGTGTCACCAGGACCGGGGTGATGTTGATGGTGACGTGCACAGCAGGTTGTTCCTCCAGGAGCTCGAGCATCATCGTGTAGTTGCGTGCGCAGTGAAGTCGAGTCCACGGAAGCAGAGCTGTTCCCGACGTGAGATCCTGATACTGTGGCTGGTGGAAGTGCCACAGGAAGCATACAGAGAGAGACTCTGGCATGGTCAGGAGCGTCCGTGTCTGCCATCTGCGCGTGTATCCTGTGGTCTCGCAGCAGGCCACAAGAGCTGGCTTTCCCCGCACTGGGCAGACATTCCGCGTGCCACACCCTGCATCCGATACTGGGGCGTGTAGGTGTAGACGTATGCATATGAGGCTGTCTGTTGGAATCCCATCATCAGGCTCATCGTGGAGGCTGCTCCTCTCATGCGAGGTACTGTTGGATCATCTTCTCCGTGACGCCGTGATGTTTCGCGACGTCGGCATAGAACCATCCGCTCGTACGAACCGTCCTCTCCAGCGTTGCGTAGTCCACTGCGACGATGCCGAATTTCGCGCTCAGGCCCTCGATCCACTCGAAGTTGTCCATCAGGGACCAGTGATAGTAGCGCTGTACGTCTACACCGTCCCCGATGAGCTGACTCACCTGGAGAAGGTGGTCGTAGATGTACCTGGTTCGGAAGGCGTCCTTGGCGTCGGCCGTGCCATTCTCGGTGATGAAGATCGGGGTATGGTAGCGGTCCCAGTACTTCTTGCAGACACGATACAGCCCCTCAGGATACAGTTCCCACCCAAGGTCGTTCTTCTGGCTGTCTTCACGTACTTCAAGCCTGCCCAGCGGGCTTGTGGACTTGCCAGAACAGTCGACGATGTCGCGCGTATAGTAGTTGACGCCGAGGAAATCGAAGTAACGACCCTCGCCAAGAGGGTATCCCCCGCCCAGCGGTGAAAGGAGCCTTCCCTCACACATGCCTGTGACGAAAAGCTCCTGGAAGAGCCTTTCGTACATGCCTGCTGCCCACCGTTCGCGACCGTTGCCATGTTTGGGATCAAACAGTCTGAGGTGATTGGCGACGCCAACCATCGTATCATTGTAGCCGTTGGAAGCACGCACCTGATGGATCTTGCGATAGGACTTGATGTGCGCCGCGATCATGTTACGAGCGCCCCTGAAGTACTTGGTAATACTGATGTTGCTCGGTGGCCATCCGCCCATGACGTATCCCGCCGCGAGGTAAACGTTCGGCTCATTGATGGTGCACCAGTCACTCACGAGGTCGCCAAGGTTCTCGACGACATAGGCCGTGTATCGCTCAAAAAGGTCGACTATGTCCGGGTTGACCCACGCACCCGCGTCTTCGAGCCACAATGGGTTCGAGAAATGGTGCAATGTGACAAGAGGCCTGATTCCGGCGTTCACCAGTTGCTGTATCTCGAGACGATAGTGGCCGATGGCGTCCTTGTCGAACTGTCCCCGTGCCGGCTCGATGCGGCTCCACTCCAGACTCATCCGATAGGTCTGCTGATGGAGCTGCTTCATGAGTGCAATGTCTTCAGTCACCCTGTTCCAGTGATCGTCAGCTACAATGCAGCTCGTACCATCCTTGACATGACCTGTCTGAACCCAGCGATACCAGCTATTGTTGCGATCACCACCCTCGATCTGCAGCGAAGCTGTCGCCGTGCCCAGCAGGAAACTTTCTGGCAACGCAAATGGTTCCATGGTCATACCTCCTTGTCTGGTGCTACCGCCGTCAGTAGTATGCCTGAATCGACCGGCCGCGCAACTCGCGCTATGGTCACTCGCAAGACTGTGTGGGCGCCTTGGCGCTCAGGGGTTGCAGCTACCCCGTTCACGATCCATCGATCGGATGCGTCGGGGATGCCTATCAGTGCTTCACCTTCGAGTTGGGCTGTGTCGAACCGCTTGAATGTTATTGACGTTTCGTGGCAGTCGAAGTACGCGACATCGAGGCCCGGGAACAGATGGGTCGTCGTTCCAAGGAGTTCGACGCTGTCCCCGTTCGCCTTCCGGAGACAGGTCGAATCGAATGGAAGGAGCTTCAGAGGCTCTTGTCCGTCGATCAGGTGCCCGTTGCAGTAATAGATACCAGGATTCAGCTCTATCGTGGCAGGTCGGGATCCCAGGTTGGCAGCGACGACGTATGTGGCGTTCTCTGCATGCAAGGTCAAGCGCCATGCCTCACCGAATGGCCTGGCCTCGTCGATGGCCTTCGCAGAGAACGGAAACTGGGAAAGGTACTGCCTGAGCTGTGGGTCCGTGTAGGAGGAGATGTCGTCTGACGTGAAGACGAGGGCCCCCATCGCCTGGTTCACAAGGAAAAGCGTGCGGCGCTGTGCCTCCGTCAGACTGTTTCCGGTGTCGCGAAGGATGAAGACGTCCGGATCGTTCCAGAACGTCATCCCGTTCAGATGTCTTCGACTGATCGCGTTTCGCAGCGCGCAGAGTGTCGATACCCGCTCGCGGTAGTGGATCGTCGAGAGCAGGCGGTCCTCCCACTTCAGGGCGACATCTCCACCAATTCGGCAGAAGTCGACCTGTCCAAAAGCAGGGCCAAGTGGAACGCCACACCCCAGAATGAGTTTGTCCCCAATGATGTCGCGCAGAAACTGCATGGACTCGGACATGACCTGGCCTCGTGTCTTGCCCTCAGGGGCTTTGCGACAGGCGGCGTACAGGAAGTCGAGTTTGACCAGATCGAAGTGCCAGGTGTGCAGGATCAGATTGAAGACATCGCGGAGGTAGGCGTGGACGGACGGGTTTGCCATATCAAGTGAGTAGAAGAAGCCGCTCCAGCTCTGGTTGTAACCAGCCTTCACGGGCTTTCCGTTATCCTCCGTAAGGAACCAGTCGGGATGATCCCGCAATAGGTCAGATGTCTCCTCGGCGATAAAGGGTGCCAACCACAAGCCAGCCTTGTAGCCGCGCTCGTGGATTGCCTTGGCCATAGCTCCCATCCCGTCCGGGAACTTGACATTAGTTGTCAGCCAGTCGCCGACGGCATGTTGCCACCCGTCGTCGATCTGGAAGGCATCGAGAGGGACCTCGTGTTGGCTCAGAGCGTCAAGGTTGTGCCGAATAATCTCCTGCGTGATGCCCGTGTAGTAGTTGTACCAGCTTGTCCAGCCGGTCAACGGTGGCGTCCGGAGACGCCGGAGACCAAGGAGGTCGAAATAGCGGCCGAACGTCTCGCGGTCCGTTCCAGTTCCCACATACACGTCGTACAGAAGATATGGTTCTGCAGGCATGACTCCTCCGCATTCCTTCTGGAGGATGGCTCTTCCCGCGGAGGCCGTGACCGTTACCAGGGTGAACCCTGTATGCTCAGCCAGTGAAGCAAACAGGGTCAGAAGGTCAGATTCGGTCCGAACGTATCCATAGGTCCAGCCATGGAAACGTCCGGGAAAGCCGGGGTTCGTGACGTACTCGTAGTCCCCGTACATGGAACACCGCGAGCGGGCCAGCCTGTTGAGCGAAGGGATGCGATCCCTGGGTCCCAGTTCGCGTGATTCTGTCCACGTCTGGTAGCCATTCACGAAGACGCGGCTGGACGGTGGAACAGCAACGGGGACTCGCAGTTCCGCCGTGAGCAGCTTCACCGTGGTGCGAGGGGTCACGGTGATGGTCCAGCGCTCTCCGGGGGTAGTTGCGCTTATTGTCGGCGCAATGACGAGGTCATCGTTTTCCGCTTGCTCGTCCAGGTCGAAGTTCAAGGTCATGACGACCCCCCCACGACGATAGGTCAGTTTACCCCTCACATTTTCCATTCTACCCCTCCCCGGTTGTTTCGTGGACACCATCAGCTGCGTGTGTCACGTAAAAGGCAGGTTCCAGACCAGTTGCGGCCAGGTAGGCGGATCGAACCGAAGCTGTGAAGTCGGGAATCTCTTCCTGCTCGACGAGCGCGATTGCACAGCCTCCGAAACCAGCGCCCGTCATGCGGGCCCCCAGACATCCTGGAGCCTGAAGTGCCGCACTTACGATCGCATCGAGATGCGGTCCGGTCACTTCATAGTCATCTCGAAGCGACGCGTGAGACTCCGTGAGCAGTCTCCCGAATGCGGCCAGATCGCTGTCCGCAAGGACGCGGGAGGCCTGCTCCACTCGTACCTGCTCCGAGATGACATGACGTGCCCTTCTCCGCAAGACCGGGTCCGAAACGTGGGACAGTACGTCGCTCCATAGAGCGTGAACAAGGCCGTTTCGGGGTGCGTCTGTTCCGAGAAGGCGAAGAACGGCATCACACTCGGTTCTGCGTTCATTATACTTCGAGTCGGTCAGTCGTCGCTGTCTGGACGTGTTCATGATGACTAAAGCGTGTGTCCCCAGGGCAACAGGCACGTAGTGGTAGTCCTGCGATTCACAGTCTAATAGCAGGGCACAGTCCTCCTTGCCGAGCGTGACGGCGAACTGATCCATAATGCCGCAATTGACCCCGACAAACTGGTTCTCTACCTTCTGGCAAAGCAGGGCGATGGCCCTGAGGTCGCTCGTGGGAACCTCCGCGAGTGCGAGAAAGGAAAACGCGGTCAATACTTCCATGGCGGCAGAGGACGAGAGCCCGGCTCCCTGCGGGAGCGTCGTGGTGAAGAGGACATCAGTTCCTCTCAGACTCACTCCCTGAAGAAGGAGTTCGTGGAGGACCCCGGCGGGATAGTTCCCCCAGCCACGTGCAGGGTCGGGCTCGATGGGTCGGTCGAGGTCGATCTCGACGGCCAGCGGGTCATCCGATGAGTGGAATCTGACGAGATGGTCGGAGCGGAGACGGCAAGCTGCCGCAATCCCCAGCGTGACCGCCGCAGGCATGACCAGGCCGCCGTTGTAGTCGATATGTTCTCCGATGAGGTTTGCTCGGCCGGGAGCGAAGAAGAGTCGGACCTCATTGTCCGCGGGACCGTAGAAGTGCACGAACTCCCGGGCAAGGAAGGGAGGCATGCTCACGGCTTCACATCGGTCTGCTCGAATCTCCTGCATGCTGCCGCAAGAGCCGGCGCAGTATCCTCCACGCGCAGAGGATTGCATGCTGCCCACGCGCCCATCTCTGAGGACGCGTAATATTTCACGGTTGTCTCGCCCCGGAGTGGAGGGTAGAACTCGATGTGAAAGTGGTACGACTCGTCGCAGCCGGCATCTTCCGGGCTGTTCACCGGTGTCTGATGGATGCACATCATGTAGGGGAAGCGCCGGGCGAACAAGAGGTCGAACCCTCCCGTGAGGGTCTTGAGCATGCGGGCGAGGTCCGTCCGTTCCGAGGGCGTGAAGTCGAGGAAAGATCCCTTGTGTGGACGGCTCGTGACAAAGACGCCATATGGATAGTCGGTGAACGAAGGGATGTACGCCACGAAACTCCCGTTCGACAGGACGACGCGCCGGCCATCCGACATCTCCTCTCGGGTAAGGTCGCAGAACATGCAGCTTCCATGTTCGTCATGCCAGGCGCGTGCACTATCCAACTCTGTCCGGATCTTCAACGGGACAAATGGATAGGCATAGAGCTGTCCATGGGGGTGCCGCATGGTAACGCCGACTTCCTCACCGCGATTCTCGAAGGGAAAGATGTACTTGATGCGAGGATCGCTCGAGAGAATCCGTTGCCTCTCGGTCCAGAGTTCTACCAGGCGCGTCAGATGCGCGACACTCAGGTCGTGGAGACTAACATCGTGTTGCGAAGAATACAGGATGACCTCACACTTACCATAGTTGGGCGCGACCGGCGATAGATCTGAACTGACTGCGTCGGGTTCCTCGGGATCCGTCGTCAGCGCCGGAAAGTCATTGTCGTATTCGAGAACATCGTATGTGGACGGGACGTTGCCCGATCCAGGGCAGAAGGGACAGCCATCAGTGCGCAGATTGGGGCGTGCTTGCCTGTTGCCTGCGACCATCGTCCATGTGCGCAGAAGTGGGTTCCATCGTAGTTCCGCCATTGTGGTCCTCCTGTTTCTCTACAGTGCCGCATCACTGGCTTTACATCATGCAGTATAGCCCAACACCTGCATTGGTACAGGACGGGGGATGCTGACTGCTTGTTCATGCAGCCCGTGCGGACTATACTAATAGTGTAACCCAGTACGTGCTGAAGAGGTGGAGGGAATGATGACTGGAACGGTTCTCGTGACTGGTGGCGCTGGCTACATTGGATCGCACACTGTACGGAGGCTCGTACGGAACGGCTATCAGATCGTCGTGTTCGACAATCTTTCCAAAGGGCATCGCTGGGCCGTTTCACAGGACGTTCCGCTTATTGTTGGCGACATCGCCGACACGGCTCACGTCGCAATGACCATCCGGCAGTTTCACGTGACGAGCATTATCCACTTCGCAGCTTTCAGTCTTGTCGGGGAGTCGATGATTGAGCCTCGCACCTACTACACGAACAATGTGATCGGTACACTGCATCTTCTCGACGCCATGCGTGCAACCGGCGTCGACCGCATCGTCTTTTCCAGCTCGGCTGCTGTTTATGGAGAGCCGGCCACCGTTCCAATAGGCGAGGACAGCGCTTTGGTACCGACCAATGTCTACGGGCGGACCAAGGTGGTCATCGAGGGAATTTTGCATGACTACGTGGTGGCATATGGGCTGCGCTCGGTCTCCCTGAGGTATTTCAATGCGGCTGGGGCCGACCCCAATGGTGGGATTGGCGAGGACCATGATCCGGAGACACATCTGATACCTCTGGTACTACAGGCAGCGGCTGGTCGGAGATCGTCGGTGAGCGTGTTCGGGCGTGACTACCCGACGGCTGACGGCACCTGTGTCCGGGACTACGTTCATGTGAATGATCTTGCAGATGCCCATGTTCTTGCTCTGGAGTCACTCGAGCGGCAGGCGGAGGGCACGTATAACCTGGGAAATGGTGAAGGATTCTCGGTGAAACAGATCATCGAGACTGCCCAACGGATCGTGGGACACGACATACCGATTCTTGAGGTGGGCCGGCGCGTGGGGGACCCGGCAGTGCTCGTCGCCAGCAATCAACGCGCATGCAGAGAACTGGGGTGGACGCCTCAGCTGGTGGACCTCGAGGCTATTGTCCGGACCGCGTGGAACTGGGAGCAGCATCGGCCGATCCGCTAGTCATGCATGGCGAGAATGTCTGATTCTTGTCCCTTTGACCAGTCCAGGTAATGCCGTAGAATAGATAGGCGGCAAGATACCAGGCCGACCCGAAAACTGACTCTCGGAGGCACGAATGCGTGGCCAGTACGTCTCGTTAGCCATGAATCTCGTTATTGGACTATCCTTCTTCCTGTACGGCATGAAGCTCCTCGGGGACGGCCTTCAGAAGGCGGCCGGGGACTCTCTCAGACGCATCCTGCAGGCTCTCACCAACCACCCTGTCAAGGGTGTCCTCGTTGGGCTGGCCGTTACAAGTATCATTCAGAGCAGCTCTGCGACGACAGTCATGCTTGTAGGATTCGTGAACGCAGGACTGATGACGCTGAGCCA
>Ga0209538_1000749_pt1 | contig 18274 bp, 17 predicted proteins | sample BarGraNGADG00211_2_FD_184492 | JGI IMG/M metagenome (GOLD analysis project Ga0209538, IMG submission 184492) | Arctic peat soil microbial communities from Barrow, Alaska - Barrow Graham LP Ref core NGADG0004-211 (SPAdes) (version 2) | ecosystem: Environmental > Terrestrial > Soil > Wetlands >... | reverse complement strand
CATTAGCAATCAATAACGTGGGGAATAAACTTCTATCTGTGATGGTCGCTATCTTCAAGTCGGGTGTTCCTTATATCCCAGGTTATCGTTCTGTGCATCCAAGGTTCTTGACAAAGTCATAGCATTCAACATGACAAAATTGGGGGTCATTACGAGTCTTTTTTGAGCGGCAATGTACGTTTCAAGACCGCAAAATCCAGATTGCTTTGTCGTAGGGCTCTTCGCAACGACCACGGACCAATGCCTGACTTTGCTACTAAGAGGCATGGACAGTAAGGTGAGGGCTGGACCGTCAAATCCGCTCCTCCCTTTGTTCTGGTAGGGAAGGCTGAAAAGCCTTCCACCTTCTTTTGGCCTGTCATCCTGAGTTTATTTGCGAAGGATCTTCTATATCCGACTTGCAACCAGAAGATGCTTCGGTTTCCTCAGCATGACAAGATATTTTTCCATCGTTTCGAGGAGCGCCAGCGGTGACAAAAATGAATGGATAGTGGTGATTTTATTGTGTGGCGCAGGCGATGCAGGGGTCAAAGGCACGCACCACCCGCCCAACCGCTTTATCCAGCTCCAGGTTGATGCCATTCGGGCTGATATAGCGATTGGCCACCACCATCAGTGCCCGGCGAATCGCGCGCATGTTATGAGCGGTGGGAATGATGAAGTCGGCATCCTTGATTAAACCGTTTTCAACCTCGTAGCGATGGATTAAAGGACCGCGCGGGGCTTCAACCAAACCAAAACCGACGCCATCCCGAACACTGTAGTCAACCTTAACATCTCCCTTTTCCAAATCATCTTCCAGCATCATGTGTGCTTTTTCAATGGCATAAACCAGTTCAATGCCACGACAAATATCAAAGAGCAAAATGGCATGGGCAGGGTCGCCAAACTCCTGCTTGAAGCGCTGCAAATAAACATTTGCCTCGGGTGTGTTTAATTTTCGGGCCATATTCACACGGGCGAGACTATTCGCCCGGATAATCTGACCTTGGTAAGAGCTCTCACCGGCATACGAATAACGTGATTCTTCCATAATGAGGTGCTTTTGGTAATCACGTGGCTTAAAGCCCGCAATTTCCTTGCCAGTGGGGTCCAGCACCCGTAAGCGCTCGCTGTTGAGGGTCAGGTCGTCGTCCTGCGTGGAAGCAAGGTAGTAAGTGGGCTCGTCGTCACCCCAAGTACCGATGCGGTCGCGCAGGGTTAAAGAAAGGTTCCAGTAGCAATCAAATAGCCCTTTGGCAACCGGCAGAATTTCATCCAGGATTTTAAGCATGACATCCGCGCGCTCGCGCTCAATGCCGCTGATCACGCCCCCAATGACGGCCTTGATCGGATGAATGAACTGCCCTCCGGCCAGGGTGATCAGGTCAGTGCCGGCTTTGCGCACCCGCAACGCCGATTGGGTGAGGTTGGTATCATCCGTACCGCAGCAATCCAGATCTTTCGCGGCAAAAATGGAATTGACGCCCATGCGGTCTGGCATGGTGAAGAGGAAAAGTGAGGTGGCCTGGTTTTGAATCAGTTGACCGAGCAAGAGGATTTCACGAATTTTATCGGCCATGGGGGGTGGGGTGATGCCGTAAAGGTCTTCCAACGCTTTGACCGAAGCCACGTGGTGGGCGGTGGAACAAACACCACAAATGCGGGGCACGATCACCGGCATTTGCTCTGAAGGCGTTCCAATCACAAAATAACGAAAACCGCGCATTTCCATGGCCTGGAAGTCAGCGGATTGGACTACACCGCCATCTTCTTCTATCACCACGCGGGCATGGCCTTCAATGCGGCTCATTGGGAAAGTTAAGATCGTCATCAGAGCACCTTGTTCTTGTTGCGAGGTTTTATGTCAGCGCCTTCGTAATCAGCGAATTGAAAAAGGAAAAGTGAGAGTTGCGGGCTTTTAAGGGCTGCGTCCAGCTCTTCCTCAGGTACCTCAGTCATGCGGTTGAAAGTCCTTTTGATGCTTTCAAACCAGGCGCCGGATTCCTTCTCTATCAAAATATCTGACGGCCCCCTGCAGCCAACGCAAGGATGCCCGGGACGGGTGCAAAGGGCGCGGCAGCCACCGCGGGTGGATGTGCCTACGCAAAGGAATCCCTGGTTTACAAGGCAGATATCCGGCTGGTCCACATTAGTCTGGAACCCAGTGAGGTGCTTGGGTTTCATGTCGCCCAGTTTTTTACGGCCGCATTCAGCGCAAACGATGAGGCCAGGCTTAAAATCCTCCGGGCTGGTCAGGGCGGCCATAAAAAGCTCAGGCGTGGGTGGGCAACCGGGCAAATACAGGTCAACTTCAATGAATTTATCCACAGGGTGGGATTTAGGCAGCAAGGTGGGCAGGTTGTGACGCTTCAGATCCTGATTGAAAAGCTGGCGCACTTCATCGCGATCGCCAAGGTTGGACACTCCTCCGGAGATGGCGCAGGTACCTACGGCCACAACCCGCTTGGCAATCGCGGCGGCCTTACGCAGGTTGTACTCATCCTCTTCGTTGCGCACCCCGCCGGTAATGATCAGGGTCTCAATTTCATCTGGAATCTTTTTGGTTGTGATGACCAACGGCATGTAAAGCAGCTTGTATTTGTCCACCCACTCGTTGGCATTCAGCAGAGAGACTTCACAACCGGAACAGCCGGAAAGCTGCAGGACCGCAAAATTCGGCATCGAATTAGTGGCTTCCATGGACTCTCTTTCCACAAAATTTGATAATCTTGAACCTATTATAACCATTTATCCACAGCGGCCTGAACTGGTTTTCCACACCTTATCCACAGGTCACCGCACTGTTTAGGGTGATAGAATGAAGCAAAAATGTGAGTGACAAATGATAAAACCGAAATTGAAGCAAGTTGAAGCCTGGGCAAGGGAAATCGGCAAGGTCGTCAAAGAGATGCAATTCGGAGACCTGCAAACTGAACACAAAAGCAAAGCCGACCTGGTAACCCGAGCTGATAAACTGAGTGAAGCTTTTTTGAAAGGCAAAGTGAAGCAGGCTTTCCCCGATCATAGCATTTTGGCGGAAGAAAGCGGCCAACAAGCCGACAACCTGGAGCACCAATGGTTTATTGACCCGCTTGATGGCACGCTCAACTACTCCCATGGTTTGCCTGTTTTTGCCATTTCGATTGCTTACGCCTACAAGGGCGAGTTACAGCTCGGTGTCATCTACGATCCTTCGCGGGATGAAATGTTCAGTTCCCAACTTGGCAAAGGAGCCTGGTTGAATGGCAAACCGATCCGTGTCTCCAAGACCGACAAGTTGATTGATGCCATGCTGATCACGGGTTTCCGCTTCCATTTGCTGGATACACCGCAATCTAATGTGGATAATTTTCTCAACCTTTCGCATGTGGCCCAGACGGTCAGGCGCCTGGGGTCTGCAGCCCTGGACCTGGCCTATGTGGCTTGCGGGCGGGTGGAAGGTTTTTGGGAAATTTCACTGTTTCCGTGGGATGCGGCAGCGGGTATCCTGCTGATTAGGGAAGCCGGTGGTATTGTGGAGCCCATCTATGAAACGAAATCGCTGCTTGAAGGGGCCCCTAGTTTGTTGGCGGCCAACCCCACCCTTTTCGAAGAAATTAAAAAAGTTCTGCTGACCAAAGAATACAAATAGATCTGGCCAGCCTCTACTATTTCGTAGATGCCCTTTATATGGAAGGCTCATCCTATGGCCTGCCCAGGCCTATGCAGGACTTAAAAGCCAAAAATCCGATTGTTGTATAATCGGAAAAAGCAGACCTATGAAAACCAAAAGCTTCAAGCCAATCCTCAGCGGATTGCTACTCTTCTTATTAACAGCAACCTTCACCCAGCCCGCCTACGCCCAGGCACGTTTGGGCTTTAACCTAAAGGCCTCCATTCCTCCGCAGAGCGCTAGCAATGATTTTGATAAACTGGCAGCCGCCTGGACAGAACCGGTCGAGCCCCAACCCAGCCCTGCGCCCGAAGAAACCACTAACGGCCAGGAATCAGCCAACCTCGACAAGATTATTTACCTGACTTTTGATGATGGGCCTGACCCTAAGTGGACACCGCAGATCCTCGAATTAATGCAGCGCTATCATGCAGTAGGCACATTTTTTGAACTTGGTCGCAGCGCAGCCACGTTCCCCGAAGTGGTTAGAGCCTTGGCGGAAGGCGGCCAGACCCTGGCGAACCATAGTTACAGCCACACGGATTTAACGACGCTGGACTACGGCAGTTTTTACAACGAAGTTTCCAATACCAATTGGGCTATACGCAACGCGCTGGCAAGCAGCGCAGGGCTTTCCAGCCAAGTAACCCCCTGCCTGCGACCTCCTTACGGTGCAGTGAATTCCACAGTCTATGCTTATATGGCCCAGATAGGCTTTGTGCCAGCATTTTGGACCATTGATACTCTGGATTGGAAAGGTATTCCCGGGGATTCAATCCTGAATAACGTCAAAGCTGGCCTCGAGTACCCCAATAAAGTGGTTTTGATGCACGACGGCGGCGAAAACCGCGAAAACACAGTTGAAGGGCTTGGCCTGGTACTGCACGATCTAACGCTGGCCGGCTATCATTTTCAACCTTTCTGTATCGAAAGCGGCGAAATCGCCTTCCGCTAATACGATTCTTTATACGATTACTAAACAATCGTTTTACTTATTGAAAAAAAACACCTAAATCTTATACTAAACTCTTGATTTATTTACGCTCCCGTGTATACTATTATTGTTAGACGCTTGGGTGCCCCCCTCATCCAGGCGTCTAACATTTAATTAACCCTCCCATCTTCAACCTTTTTCCCCAGACTGATCCAACCTGAGTTGTTGCGAATCTCCACTCTGTAAACAAGTACAAAGCTTGGTAAACTAAACCCATGCATCCAAGATCTGATTGGGTTTTTGCTGAATGCCCTAACCCGAATTGCCGTTTGCGTTTCCCGTTTGATCTAGCGCAATTCAGTGGAAAATATTGCCCCAAATGTGGGGCTGAACTTAAGATCACGAGCAAACGATTATCTCAAAATGCGGATATGCCAGCCAACCCAAATCCAAGGGGCCACCGCCAGATGATTGGGCTGCTGGATAATGTGCGTTCGGCACTAAACGTGGGAGCCATTTTCAGGAGCGCTGACGGGGTGGGTATGGCCAAACTTTACCTGTGCGGTATTACTCCAACACCGGACGAGCAGGAAGCTGTGGCGCGGACTGCCCTGGGATCTGAAAAACGCCTGGCCTGGGAGCACGCCAATAACGCTGTTGAAATTGCCCAGAGTCTCCTGGCAGCAGGGCATAAATTGGTTGTACTGGAGCCCATGGAAGACGCGCTGGATATCTTTTCATGGCAGATTCCTGCGGATTGGCAAACGGTTGTACTGGCAGTCGGCAATGAGATTGCCGGCACGGACCCGGGGCTGGTGCGCGTGGCAAGCTTAACTCTCAAGCTGCCCATGACAGGCCTAAAAGGCTCTCTAAATGTGGCTTCGGCCTTCAGTATTGCCGCCTACCAATTGCAATTTGGGCGATCCTGCCAGTAACAAACCAACAGGCTCTCTATAATAAAACTGGCCTGATTTCAGGCCAGTTTTATTATTGTTTGGCTCGTTAAGCCTTGGGCTGGATGACCGTACCTGATGGGATAACTGTATTTTTAGGCACAATCACGATTCCATCCCTCACCACATACAAGGGATTGTCTAGCTCGGCATCTTCCGGGAAGGGTTTAATAATGACGTTGTCGCCGATTCCGGCGTTCTTATCGATAATGGCTCCCTGGATGCGGCAGTTTTTGCCGATACCAACCGGTGCGCCACTTTTTGTGTAGCCGTAGTAGTCCGCGCCCATCACGATGCTATCAAAAATCTGGGTGCCTTCACCGATAATACTGCGTAAGCCAATAACAGAATGCTCAATGAGGTCCCCGGAGATTTCGCAGCCTTCAGCCAGAAGCACATTGTTCATTTGGCAGCAATGGGTGCGAGAACCGGGAAGGAAGCGCGCATGAGTATAGATAGGGTTGCGCTGGTCAAAGAAGTTGAAGGAGGGTCTTTCTGCGGCAAGCTCAAGATTAGCCTCATAAAAAGTGCGGATGGTTCCAATATCGCGCCAGTAACCCTCAAAACTATAACCATAGACGGACATATTCTCGCCGATGGCAAAGGGGATGATATCCGCGCCAAAATCGTCCAATTTTTCATGATTGCGGTCGTGGGTCAGCATCTCGATCAGCATATCGGTCTTGAACAGGTAAATACCCATGGACCCCAGGTAAGGTTGCTGGGTGTCTTTTCGGCTGACGAAGGTTTCCAGCAACTGCGGATCCTTGGGTTTTTCAGCGAAATTGGTAATGCGGCCAGTTTCGTCCACCTTGAGGATTCCAAAACGGTAAGCCTCGTTATTTGGCACAGGTTGAACAGCCACGGTGATATCCGCGTCGTTCTGCCAGTGGAATTCAGCCATTTTGGCGTAATCCATGCGATAAAGGTGATCGCCCGCGAGGATGAGCACGTAATCAGACCGGGCAGAAATAATCTGCATCAGCTGTTTACGCACCGCGTCGGCTGTACCCTGGTACCAATCCGTGTGCGCCATGGTCTGTTCGGCCGCCCAAACCTGCACCCAACCCGAATGGAAGGCATCAAAATTGTAGGTTGAAGTGATGTGACGGTTGAGCGAAACGGAGTTGAATTGAGTGAGCACTGCAACTTTGAAGATGCCAGAATTGAGGCAATTACTTATCGGGATGTCGATCAGGCGATACTTTCCGGCAATTGGCACGGCTGGCTTTGAGCGTTCGAGGGTGAGAGGGAAGAGGCGTTTTCCCTGACCTCCCCCGAGGATGACTGCTAAAATATCTGACGTCTTGGGCATGTGCTTTTCCTTCTCTCCGTAAGGAGCGTCAAAACCCGATCTGTACTGTTAATTTCGTCGGCTGCTAAAATTGAGTGAGGTCGTTCTAGTGGCCGTCTGCCTGAATTTTACCCTTTATCTGTTGAATTGAGGCCAAAATATCTTCTGCGGTATTAATAGAAGCCGGGCTCACTTTGCCCAGCATGGCTGCCAATTCCTGCACCCGGGTTTCAGCGTTCAGTTGACTAACCTGGGTGACTGTGCGGCCGCCACTTTCTGTTTTCCCGACGTTGTAGTGCTGATCTCCAAAGCCTGCCAGTTGGGGTAAGTGGGTGACGCAAAGCACCTGGTGCGTGCGTCCCAGCTGCCAGAGCATTTCACCCACAGTCATGCCAACCCTGCCGCCAATGCCTTGGTCAATCTCATCGAAAACCAGGGTGGGGATCTGGTCGGCATCCGCCAGCGCGTTTTTAAGGGCTAACATCAACCGGGAAGTCTCGCCACCTGAAGCAATTTTGACCATGGGCTTCAGGCCTTCTCCAGGGTTGGTTTCAATCAGAAACTCAACCTGGTCGGTACCATTGGCATCGAAGGCTAATTTAGGCGCATGGCCGGCTGTGTTGCCGGGCACAGGCAAGCCGTCAGGGCTTTCCGAGTGGCCAATCTTCACTTCAAAGCGTGCTTTTTGCATCTGCAAGTGGTTAAGATGGCTTTCAACAGCCGCGCTGAGTTGGGCTGCGGCCTGGGCTCGTTTTTGGCTGAGGGTTGCTGCCAGAGAACCCATTTCTACAAGCAAAACCTCCAACTCCTTATTTACTTGCGTTATCTGCTCAGTATAATTATACACTTCATCCAACTCAACTTTTATTTCTGTGAGATGAGTAATAACCCCCTCCAAACTGCCGCCGTATTTGCGTTTGAGGTTGACAAGCAAATTCAAGCGTTCCTCAACTTGGTCCAGGCGTTTTGGGTTGAACTCGAGCGTCTCGATATAGGAGCGCAGTTCATAGGCTGCATCGGAAAGCGTTGTCAGGGCTGTTTCCAGCCGTTCAGACAGGGGCGCCAGCACAGGGTCGATATGGCTGAGCTCCACCAGGTTATGACCGGAAATGCCCAGCAGATCTGTAGCCGAACTGGCTTCAGGGGTGGGTTCATCCAGGACGGTCAGGGCTTCAGCTGCAAGCTTGCTGAGAGTTTCAGCATTGGCAAGGCGCGTACGTTCAGACCGCAACACCTCTTCTTCGCCCGGTACTACTTTGGCTTCCTCAATTTCCTTAATTTGGAATTGCAGCATGTCAAGGCGATCAGTGGCGTTGCGTTGTTGATCCTGGAGTTTGTTCAGCCGGGCTTTGAGTGTCTGGAAGTGGGTGTAAGTTGCAGAGTAGGCTTTTAGTTCAGCTTCGTCGTGGGCGAAACGGTCCAGCAGGCTGAGGTGGTTACGCACCTTCAACAGGGAAAGATGCTCAGATTGCCCGTGGGTATCCACCAAAAGTTCACCAATTTCGGCAAGTAAGGATTGGCTGATGGTGCGCCCGTTGACCCTGGCGATATTGCGCCCTTCAGCGCGGATTTCGCGCGCGAGGGTCACGAAGCCAGGCTCTTCCAGCAGGCCTTCGGCATCCAGCAGGGGGTTGAGCGTGACCTGGGCAAAAGCAGAAATCTTGAAATTTGCCTCTACGGTGGCCCTATCCGCGCCTTTGCGAATCATACCCGGGTCGGCCTTACTGCCAAGCACCAGGCCAAGCGCATCTAAGATAATCGATTTACCCGCACCAGTCTCGCCGGTGAAAACCGTAAGACCCTTGCTGAATTCAAGATCCAGCTCGGGGATAATGGCGAAGTTGCGGATGGAAAGGTCGAGCAGCATGGCTTATTTTGCCTGGGCGTAAACGCTGGTGGTGATGAGCAGGGTGTAGAGCACTGGCCAGATTAAGGAAAGCAAAATGGCCGGGTTACCTGTACGCAGCATCCCGGAAAATAGCGGAAGACCCCGGATCAGCAAAACCGGAAGAGAGCCAATCAGTGCCCCAGCGCCCAATACCCATTTCAAATTACGGTTGCGGCGATGCTTAATTAACTTGTTGACCATGTTAAAAATCAACAATCCCAGGCCTGAGGCCAGGAAGATGGTGATAAAACCGAGAAAGCCTACCACCCAAGAGCCAACCAAAGATATTAAAAGGGCAATCACAAAACCCAGGGGCAGGTCAAGACCTTTGGCCGTGTCAAATATTTTCTGTTGTTTGTTGACGCAATCGCGGCAGCGATAGCCAGTAGGTGTCAGTACAGCCTCTTCCGGGGTAATGGGTTTATTGCAGCGATTGCAGCGCAGTGTAGGGGCTTCTTCGGGAGTTGGTGTGACCGCCGTGACAACCATGCCTTCAGGACTAAAGGCTGTGGTTGTAACTCCGTGGCCATCGTCGGCAGGAAGTTTTGATTCTTCAGGGGTTTTGCTGACAGGATCACTCATCAGGGCCTAACTTTACTGCCGGATTGCGGTAATGCAAACGGGCGAGATTGTGATAGAAGTAGTTTGGTTCGCCAAAACGAACCATATCCAGGGATTGCGGGTTACTGAAGACTTTTACGTAGTCGCCCGGAAGCAGCGTTATGGGGTCAGAACCATCCACACTGATAACCGCGTCGTTGTCGGGTGTAGTGCGCAAAATCACGCTGGCACCTTCTGCCAGAACCACTGCGCGTTCCAGGGATAGGTGCGGAGAAATGGGCACGAGCAGCATGTTGCGCAGTTCTGGCGGCAAAATGGGGCCGCCGGCAGCCATGGCATAGGCTGTGGAGCCTGTAGCGGTCGAAACGATGAGGCCATCGGCAATATAGGAAGCCAGGTAGCCCTCCTGAACGTCCACTCGAATTTCGATGGAGCGCAGATGGGGGCCGCGGGCAAGAACCACATCATTAATCACGTCCCAGGAACACATCACCTCGCCGTTGCGATAATGCTCGGCTTTGAGCAGCATGCGTTTTTCAAAGTGAAAATCCCCGGAGAGCAAGCGCGGCAGCAGGCCCCGCCAATTTTCTTCACTGAGTTCAACCAAAAAACCAAGATGGCCGGCCTGAACGCCGATGAGCGGAATCCCAGAGGGGGCTGAAAAATGGCCAGCCCGAATCAAGGTGCCGTCACCGCCAAAAGCCACCACCAGGTCGTGATTCTGGATGAAGGGGCAAAGGGTTTCGCGGCGAAATTCAAAAGGCATCAGGTCGTTACGCACAGCCAGTTCATCCAGGGCAAGGTGAAAGTCGTTAGCCAGGCGCAGGGCTTTTTCCATAGCCGAATTAGGCAGCAGCAGGATATTGTTGAAGGCGTTTTTCCCTTTTGGCATGAGTTCTATTATAGTCGGGAATAATTGAAAGCCTTCGGTGATTTCGGTATACTCAAGCTCAGAGACCACTATGGAACCCGCACTGACTAAAGCCCCACAGGAGGGCGAATTTGCTTTACGGCGATTGACACGCAATCGGCTATTGATGTTCCTGATTGCCTGGGGGATTGCCATCCTGGTCTGGGTGCTGGTTTCAGCACTTACAGACTTGCCAGCCTTTATCCTGCCCAAACCGGGGGATGTTTGGCACAAGTTTCTGGAAGTGCTCGGCAATGGCATCCTTTGGCGCAATTTTTCCTATACCCTGCTCGAAATTGCCTTGGGGCTGCTAATTGGCAGCGTTCTGGCTACCGTTTTGGCTTATTGGCTGGCACGCAAATCGCTTGCTGAACGACTGCTTTCGCCCTTCCTGGTGGCCAGCCAATCGGTGCCCATCGTGGCTGTTGCCCCGCTGCTGGTCATTTGGTTGGGCCCAGGCCTGGAGACCAAGGTCTTCATCTGCGCCCTGACGGTCTTCTTCCCCATCCTGATCAATACCCTGGTGGGCTTCAGGCAAGTCTCACGCGACCTGCGCGAAGTTATGCATGCCTTGCGGGCAACCCCCAAACAGACCCTGCGCTATTTGGAATGGCCGGCTGCCTTGCCGGTAATCATGGCTGGGCTGCGGGTCGGAGCGACCTTGTCAGTCATTGGGGCGATAGTGGGTGAGTTGGTAGGCTCGGACCAGGGTCTGGGTTTCCTTATTAACGTTGGGCGGGGGCAATACGACACCGCCCTGGTTTTTGTGGCCGTATTCACACTGATGCTGCTGGCCTCAAGCCTTTATGGGATGATCCTGCTGATGGAATCCCGGGTGTTGGCCTGGCAAACCTGGCGCGAAGGAATTTAGATGCACCTTAGAAAATTTACGCTTTCCCTCCTTATCCTATTGATAACCGCCCTGACGGCCTGCACCATATTCCAGCCGAAAGGCGATGCCACTCTGCGCCAAATTACCTTGAATCTCACCTATATCCCCAATGTACAATTTGCCCCTTTCTATGTTGCCATTGAGAATGGCTTTTTCAAAGACGAAGGTCTGGAACCTGTATTGGCTTATGGAAATGAAGCCGACATGGTCTCGTTATTAGGTGCTGATAAAGCACAGTTCATGATCGCCTCCGGAGAACAAGTATTGATGGCGCGCGGCCAAGGGCTTCCGGTGGTGGATGTTTTGGATTGGTACAAAGATTATCCAGTGGGGGTTGCAAGCCTGAAAAGCGCTGGCATCGAAAAACCGGAAGACTTGAAAGGTAAAAAAATAGGATTGCCCGGGCTATATGGGGCGAACTACATTGGTTTTGAGGCCCTGGCGAATAAAATCGGGTTGAGCAGTACAGACTACCAGCTGCAATCCATCGGATTTACGCAGGTGGAAGCCCTGGCCACCCATCAAGTTGATGCCGCGGTCATCTACCTGGCCAATGAACCCGTGCAGCTCAAGGCGCGGGGCTACGAAATCAACGTCATCCGCGTGCAGGATTACGTCAGCCTGGTGGGTAACGGCTTGTTAAGCAACGAAAAGACCATCCAGGAAGAACCTGAACTTGTCCGTAAAGTGGTGCGAGCGCTCAGCAAAGGCATCGACTGGACGGTTGCAAACCCCAACGAAGCGTTTGCCATCTGTGAAAAATATGTTGAGAACCTCAAAAGCGCTGATACTAATATCCAGAAGGAAGTACTGGCGGAATCCATTAAGCTCTGGAAGGTTTCGACAGAAAAAAGTGATAACGCCTCCCGCTGGGAAAACATGCAGCAGGTTCTGCTCGATCTCGGCCTGATGAAAGCACCGATTGACTTGAAGGGAGCCTACAGCGATGCTTTCCTCCCTTGAAAATCTGGTCAAAGTTCAGCATTTACACATCGACTTTGTAGAGAGCGATGGCACACTGGAAGTCCTTGATGAACTCAATTTTGAAATCGCGGTCAGATCTTTTACCTGCGTAATCGGCCCGTCGGGGGGCGGTAAGAGCACCCTCTTACGGGCTTTGGCAGGCTTAATCTATCCAAGCTCTGGCGAAATCCTGATTGATGGACAACCTCCGGATAAAGCATCGATCGGCATGGTGTTCCAAAAACCCGACTTGATGCCCTGGCGTACCCTGGCGCAAAACATTAGTCTGCCGCTGGAGCTGAATGGCATCAGGGGGTCAGATTTGCATGAAAAAACGCAGCAACTGGTGCAACTGGTCGGATTGGAAGGCTTTGAGAAGCATTATCCTCATCAACTTTCTGGCGGCATGGCACAGCGTGCGTCCATTGCCCGGGCATTAATCCGGGAACCGAAGTTGCTGCTTTTGGATGAACCTTTTGGGCAGCTGGATGCCTTTACCCGCGAGCGCATGGGGGATGAACTCCTGCGCATCTGGGAAGAAAAGCAGCAGACTGTTTTGATGGTCACCCATTCCATCCCTGAAGCTGTTTACCTGGCAGACCGGGTTTTAGTGCTTTCATCCAGACCAGCCCGCATCAAACAAGACCTGAGGATTGAACTTCCGAGGCCGCGGCTGGAAGGGTTGCAGTTTTCTCCGGAATTCAATAGTTATTGCAACCAGCTTCATGAAGAATTGGAACCAGAACTCAAGGTTAAGTAAGTAATTTACAACCGGCATATTCTTACAGAAGATGCTATTTTTTGAACTTATTCGGGTAGCAGATGCCCAGTAAATCGAGAAGCCTCGAAGGGTAAAATAAAGCGATGCAGTCTTTGAGTGAAAAACACACAACCTATCGTAAAGGTATCCTGGGGTTCAGCCTCTATTTTGCCTTGTTATACGGTGGGATTGGTGTCATCTTACCCTTCCTCAACCTCCACTTTCGCAGCATCGGTTTTTCGGGCATCCAAATCAGCTCATTGTTGGTGGCAGGTTTAGTGGTCCAGATTTTGTTTGCCACCCAGGCGGGATACTGGTTTGATCGTAGCCCAAATAAACGCCTGATTCTGGGCATAGCGACATTGATCGCTGCGGTGACACTGGCGAGCTTGCCTTTTCTTAGGCAATACCTACCCATTTTGGTACTCTACACGACCACTTACACCCTGGGTATGATTTGTGGCGCAACCGCAGTTAACCTAAGCTATCATGCCGGCGCGCACCCTGATGGTGGGAATAATCGCTTTGGGAAGATGCGCTTATGGGGTTCGGTTGGGTATTCCGTGATGGCCCTTATTGGGGGTTGGTTGGTCGAACGCCAGGGCATCCTGGTGAACGATGCAATTTATTTCATATTAAATGTGGCCTTGGCCGGCGTTATCTTCTTTATTCTTCCAGCGCAGAGCTTCCAAAATGATGATTCTGACGAACCGGCAATGGGGTTCCGGCAAGTATTAAAGTTGATTTTCAGCAATCGCTACCTCTGGATGACCATTGTTGCCCTGGCGATGACGGATACCATGAATGATGGTGTCCGTTCATTTGAAGCCATATTCATGAAAGATCTTGGGGTCAGTACAGCCACTATCGGTTTGGTTGTCATGTTGACGGCTTTGGGTGAAATTCCCTTCATGTATTGGGGCAGCAGTATTCTGGAAAGGTTGGGTACGCGGCGGCTGGTGATTGGCGTGATTGCTTTTGATCTGGTGAGGCGATTCTTGGTTTGGGTCTTTCCCGTGCCAGGCATGGTAATGGTAGGGGCGATCCTGAGCGCGGCTAGTTTTCCGCTGCGATTATTGGTTACCATCCACCTGATCAACCAGTTCATCCCCAAGCGCTTCACCACAACCGCCAATGGCTTCGTCAGCGTTGCCCTGTACGGGCTTGGCTACATCCTCAGCAATGCCATCTGCGGCGTTATCTACGACTATATTGGACCAAGACAAAACTATCTTTTCTGGTCGATCCTGGCAATTGCCTCCCTGCTCATGGCGCTTGCTGCTGGCAGCCCGCGCACGGAGAAGCCACCGACTGCCACAATCCGGGCGGAGACCGATGGAGCGCACTAAGCGCCCTCTGCTCCTGCTTTTTTGCTTTTTGGCCGCGCTCTCGGCCAGCGTTCAGCCGGTTGAAGCTATGCGAAGTACTGTAACGCAGACGAAGCGACGGGTATTTTGCCCGACACCGACCAGCATTATGCTGCATTCTGCTGACGCGGTTTATGGTATGAAGTGGCTGGTCAGGACGATCGAAAAAAATGGATTGCAGACCTTGACCTATCGCCAGGTTTCCAGCCTTTGGAAGCAAGGCCTTTGCCCACCCGCCAATACGATTCTGGTTTCATTGGATGACCTGGGAACAGGCTGGCTGCGTAAGGAATTTAGGGACATGATCCGTGTATTTACAGATAAAGGTTTTGTGCTGACCCTGGGCGTTGTTACCGGAACTGAGGAAAGTCCGCAAAGCGAGACAATTTGGGATTATCTGAAAGACCTGGATGCGCAGGGTGTGGAAATTGCCTCTCATTCCGCCAGGCACAGTTTACTGGAAAAGCTAAATGAAGAAGACCTCCGGTTTGAATCTGAAGAGTCCTACCGCATGTTGTGCCAGCGGCTTGGGCGCTGCCCCGTAACCTTTATCTTGCCATTTGGCAGGGGCTCTGAAAACAAGCGGGTGATGAGTGTGCTGAAAGAAGAATATTCAAACATTATCAGCATCCAGGCTCCAAAAGTTTTTGGCACCCAACCTTTGCTGTTCAAGCGCATTCCGCTGGTTAAACAAGAAAATAACCCCCGGGAGCCCAAACTGGGAGCCCCTTACTTCATGCAAACCCAAACGTATAATCCCAGTATCAAACCACCAAAACAACCCTATAGAACGGAGCCACAATGATCACCAAGCAGGAATACCTACGCATGCTCGAGGGCAACCACAGCCTGATCGATACGCAGATTGAAGGCATCACGGATGCCCAGTCGTTGCTGCAGCCCCCCAATGGCGGTAATTGTTTGCGCTGAGTGCTCGGCCACCTGGCTGAAAACCTGATCGAAATCCTACGCCTGCTGGAAGCAGAACCTGCCCGGGAAGCAGAGGCTCTCAAGCGCTTTGCGCGCACATCCGAGCCTATCAAGGGCGATGAACCTGGCTTGTTGCGCCCGGAAGAGATTATGCAGCTCTACGGCCAGCTTGAAAAGCAGATTTTTGAGAAGCTCAACACTATGGACGAAGGTGAATTTGATAAGGAAGTTGGCCTGGGCGAAAGAAAAGCCCGCCTGGGTTGGAAACTTTATTTTTACGCATTTCACCACCACTACCACATCGGGCAATTGGAATACCTGCGCAACCTGGCCGGTTTAACAGACCACCTTATTTGACCCGCAACCCTCCAGTTCATAACAAAAGTAGGTGAGTAATTGGGTTATTTTGCTGGTAGACAAAGACCTAATAATAGACAATAGTCTTGTAATTATTTATGATTCTCAGTATGATTGGGAAATTCTGCAATCATCCGAGGTTAATAATGATCAAAATTATCACTGATAGTACGTCCGACCTGCCTGTTGCCTTGGTCAAGCAATACAATATTGGGGTTGTGCCCCTGTATTTGATTTGGGGAGACCAAGAATATATTGACAATGTAAACATCACCAAAAAAGAATTCTTTGCCCGTTTGCCCGTTGACCCTGTGGCTCCGACCACCTCGCAGCCCTCTGTGGAAGACTTTGCTAAAGCCTTCCGCGATGCAAAGGCGGAAGGGGCTGAAGAGATTATCTGTGTAACCGTTGCCAGGGACCTTTCAGGCACCTTCCAGTCGGCAACTAATGCTGCCCGGGATGCAGAGGTCAAAGTGCATGTTGTGGATAGCGCTGCCACAACCTTGGGGTTGGGTTTTCAGGCTTTGGCGGCCGCGCGCGCTTTGGAAGCGGGCGGTTCCGTTGATGGTGCACTCCAGGCTGCCAAACTTGTCCGCGAAGGCTTGGTCACCATGGTTGGCCTGCAGACGATCGAGTACGTCGCCCGTGGGGGACGCCTTGCGGGAGCAGTTAAATGGTTGGGCAGCACGCTTTCCCTAAAACCCATGGTAACTTTGGACCACCCAAATGGCGGCAAGATCTCGATGGTTAAGATGGACAGAACCCAACGCGCCTTGATGAACGACGTTGTCAAAGAGTTTTCCAAGCGCCTCAAAAGTACTAAAAACGTGCATGCCGGCGTCTGCCACGGCGGCGATTTAGCCATTGGCCAGGAACTGGCTGCCATGGCCGGAGAAGTCTTGCACCCCGTGGAGACCATCATCGTGGAATATGGGCCTGTGTTGGGCGTGCATGCCGGCCCTGGCGGTTTTGCTTTATCAGGCTATAGTGAATAACCAGATTTAGCGAAAAGACCCGCAAGGTTAATTGACTTGGTATAATACAGCTAACGCGCGTTAGCTGTATTATTATGTTAATTGAAGAGATAAGGAAAGAAAATGCAGACAGGTAATCAGGAACCTGCGGCCATCCCACAGGCAGAACCAGTTAAAGCCAATAGGACTGAAAATTTGAACCCAGAGGTTAAGCTTGCCGGTCAGGCTGCATCTCATTCCGCCGTTGAAGCCCAAACGGCGCCTGTTTCACGATTTGGAAATAAGTCAACCAGGCAACTTGCCTTGATTGCCATGATCTTTATTGCCTTTATTGCCCTGGGGTTGCCAGACGGCCTGTTGGGTGTTGGCTGGCCGAGTATCCGGACGGGTTTTGGTGTCCCACTCGATTCGCTGGGCTTGTTGCTTTTCACCAGCATGATGGGCTATCTAATATCCAGTTTTCTTAGTGGCGCAATTGAACGCCGCTTAGGCGTCGGCAAACTGCTGATTGTTTCATGTTTGCTGACCGGCTTGGGTTTGCTGGGTTACACGCTGGTACCAGAATGGTGGATGATGGTGAGCCTTGGTCTGCTGGCAGGATTTGGCGCGGGAGGGATCGATTCCAGCCTGAACGCTTATGTGGCCGGTAATTATGGGCCGGGGCTGATGCAATGGCTGCATGCCAGCTATGGCATTGGCGTGACCATTGGCCCTCTTCTTATGACTTACTTTTTGACCTACACATCCAAATGGCGCTCGGGTTACCTGGTTGTTGGCGGCTTCCAATTGTTGCTTGCGCTTGTCTTCGACCTTTCACTCTCACTTTGGCCGAAAGCTTCGCGAGGATCAAAACACGCGACCGCTGAGAAAACTAAACTAGATGCAAGCCGGCCAGGATTGTTGCAGACGCTAAAAAAGGGCAGTACCTTGATTGGACTGCTGCAGTTCTTCATCTACACTGGTTGCGAGGTAGCCCTCGGAATCTGGGCATATTCTTTGTTGACAGAAGGCCGCGGCGTAGCTCCGGGTTTGGCCGGCCTGATAGCTGGGTCGTTCTGGGGATTCTTTACGATTGGACGCATACTTGCTGGGCTGGCCGCTTATAAAGTGAACATGCGAAAACTGGTCATGGTGGCCTTATTGATGGCTCTGACCGGGGCGGTCTTGCTGGCCTGGAATCAATCTCCCATATTCTCGCTGATAGCCGTAAGCTTGATTGGGTTCTCTTATGCACCCATTTTTCCTGGCCTTGTCACTGGGACCGAATCAAGAGTTGGCAAGAGGCATCTCACTAATGCCGTGGGCATGCAAACATCAGCTGCGGGTTTGGGTGGCACTGTGATTGCCTCCGTGGTTGGGGTTTTAGCCCGCCGCTTCGGCTTGAATATCGTGCCTTTCATCCTGGTGGGGCTGATTGCCTTCCTGATTGTGATTGTCTACTTTGCCAGCCGCCTGCGGGCAAATGACGAACTGATTTCCGCCTGATCTTTCATTGGCCCAGCCGTAGGCCAAGCTGATTGTTCCAACTTCCCTCGATTGTGTTTGATTGTGCCGGGCTCCTTCACTTTCTGTTCATTCCGCCTGTGCCCACCTCCAGTGCCCGCCTCAAAGAGAATGGGTATCAATACCCGCAAAAGGCGGAGACACCAAGCATCCGTCTCATGCCTGTCCATTTTATGGCAGGCACTGGTGGCGCGATCAGAAAATCACAAATATCATTTTGTCATGTTGAATGCTATGACTTTGTCAAGAACCTTGGATGCACAGAACGATAACCTGGGATATAAGGAACACCCGACTTGAAGATAGCGACCATCACAGATAGAAGTTTATTCCCCACGTTATTGATTGCTAATG
>Ga0209538_1000747_pt1 | contig 18313 bp, 21 predicted proteins | sample BarGraNGADG00211_2_FD_184492 | JGI IMG/M metagenome (GOLD analysis project Ga0209538, IMG submission 184492) | Arctic peat soil microbial communities from Barrow, Alaska - Barrow Graham LP Ref core NGADG0004-211 (SPAdes) (version 2) | ecosystem: Environmental > Terrestrial > Soil > Wetlands >... | reverse complement strand
CGCGTCAGGCCCGAGAGCGCGCCTGCCCGGTACAGCCGCCGCCACTCCACGAGGTGGGAGCTGTACAGGCCCTCGCGGCGGAGCAGGGCGCCGACGGCGCCGGGTTCGGAGACCGCGTTGGCCTCCTCGACGATCCGGCGCTTGTACTCGGCGGTGAAGCGCCGGCGAAGCGGGCGCTCCCTGACCTCGGGGTCTGGCATCGGCACCGTCTTGCCCACCAGGGCGCGCGGTGCCAAGGGTTCGAGCATGGCTTGGGTGGTTCCTCTCCCCGCCCTGTCAGCGTGTCACCTATTCCTGGCGGACGGGTGTCTCACTCGATCTTGGCAGAAAGGGCTGGCGGTATGGGCTAGATGATGTTCGACGTTGATCTGTTTGAAGCGCAACTCTTGCGGAGCAACGTGGCATTCTGATGCCATGGTGCGTCCTGAAAGTTGGACCAGTCCTGTGGGTGCGAGTCCCACCCGGGTAGGCACCGGAGCGCCCGGTAGCAGGCCCCAGCTCGTCGGGGAGACCCGACGGGCCGAGCGGGGCGTCAAGAGCCTCTTTGGAGGGAGCAAGCGCGCGGGCCGCAGCATCAAGCGAATCCTGCAGCCTCGACAGAGGAACAACGAGGGAGCCGAGCCGCTCATGTCACGGCGAAGGCCACGTCCGGCGAGCCCCGGTCCGGGGTCAGCTCACCGGGTCCCTCCGGGGTATGGGGAACGGCACGCGCGCACGGTCTGGTCCGGAACAGGAGAGACCCGTCTGCCCAGCCCACGTCGGGCAAAGACCGCTCGTATAGGCCGATGGTGAAAGCGAGCGGAGGGCAGCGGGAGTCCGACGGGGTCGTAGTACCGTCGATCGGCGTGAAGTACAACACGCCGGGAGGGAAGGGCCCCGACTTTGGTCACGCTGACCGCGGAGGTACGCGCAGGGGCATGGCCGGGACCGCCCGGTCCAACCACCCCGGCGGGCGGAAGCCCGTCGTGCTCCATCGGCTGCCGCCGGTGGGCAAGGTGCAACAACTCCAACGTCAGCTCTGGGCTGCGGCCAAGCAGTCCCCGGAGCGGCGCTTCCACGCCCTCTATGACCGAATCTTCCGGGCTGACGTCCTGGGAGAGGCGTGGCGGCGGGTCCGGTCCAACCGAGGCGCGGCGGGGGTCGATCGACTGACTCTCGCCGACATCGAGGCGTATGGTGTCGAGCGCATGCTCGACGAGCTTGCCCGGGACCTCCGGGCGGGCCAGTATCGCCCGGCGCCGGTGCGGCGCCAGGAGATCCCCAAACCAGATGGCGGCGTACGTCCCTTGGGCATCCCGACGGTCCGCGACCGGGTGGCCCAGCAGGCGGCCAAGCTCGTCCTGGAGCCGATCTTCGAGGCGGACTTCCTGCCCGCCTCGTACGGCTTCCGGCCCCTACGCTCGGCCACCATGGCGCTGGAGATCATCCGGGCCCACTACCCGCAGGGGTACGGGTGGGTGGCGGAGGCCGATATCCGCAACTTCTTCGACCGCATCGACCACGCGGTGGTCCTGCGCCTCGTGGAGCGACGGGTGTCGGACCGGCGGGTGCTGAAGCTCGTGCGTGGCTGGCTCACGGCAGGTGTCATGGTCGAGGGGCAGGTCCAGGCGACGGTCGCTGGGACGCCCCAGGGCGGGGTCATCTCCCCGCTCCTGGCCAACATCGTGCTCCACGAGCTTGACCGGCAGTGGCGTGCCCAGACCGATGGGGTGCTTGTCCGCTATGCGGATGACTTCGTTGTGTTGTGCCGCTCCGCCGATCAGGCCACCGCGGCGCTGGCCCGGGCAGGAGCGATCCTGACCGAGCTGGGCCTTGAGCTGCATCCGGACAAGACGAAGGTCGTTGCCCTGGGCGACGGTCGGCAAGGCTTCGACTTCCTGGGCTGCCACTTCCATGCCCGCGTGTCGGGTCGGCTCCTGGAGCGCGGCATCCGCCGCTACTACCTCCAGCGCTGGCCCTCGGTGCGGGCGCAGAAGCGGTTGCGCGAGAAGGTCCGAGCCAAGACCGGCCGAAGCCGCTGCCACGCCGACATTCGCGAGGTCATCGCGGAGATCAACCCCATCCTGCGTGGCTGGGGCACCTACTTCCGGACCGGCAACGCCGCCCGCGTGTTCAATGCCATGGATGGCTACGTCCTCGACCGGCTGCGGGGCTTGCTCGTCAAGCGCTACGGTCGGCACCTTCGGGCGGGGCGGTCCAGGGCGTGGACGCGGGACTGGTTCGAAGCCCACGGCCTCTATCGTCTCCGGGGGACTGTCCGCTATCCAGGAGCAGCGTAACCATGTCCGAGAGACCATCGGTGAGCCGTGTGCGGGAAAATCGCATGCACGGTTCGAAAGGGGGATGGGGAGACGGGTCCGCTCTGCGGACACCGCGCCCCTGACTACCAATGATCGTCTTGAGGTCGTTCTTCACGGAGCGCTTGGCACTGACCGCCAGGAGGTCTGGCAAGCTCGTTGGGTTCTTGAGCGCATAGGCGGCTTTGTGAAGCTTATTGGCGTCCCGATCGCGTCCAACAGCGAGATAGTCGATGTCCTTGAGTTTCAGCCCAGCCATATCCAGACACTTCTGTACGGCGAGTGCTGGGAAGAGGGCATAGTACTTGACGCGATTCAAACGTTCTTCCGCGATAGCGGCGACAGGTTGACCGTCGATGAGGATCGCCGCTGATGCTCCGGCGTGGTAGGCGTTGAGTCCGAGAATGACCGACATGAGATCCCGTCGCTCCTGCTACAAGTTCGGTGGTCAGGCGCTCGACTGTGAACGAAAGAGGGTGTACGCGAGTTGAGTGCGCGCCTCGGGTTGCGACTCACCAAGGAAGACTGCGATGCTCACACCACCCTCCCCATGTCGCGCTTTCCCCAGGCCCGGCCCGTCTTGGGATCGCGCCTGAGGCAGAACGGGACAATGATCTATGTTCCGGCGTCTACCCGTTACGACGCCATGCAGTACCGGCGATGCGGGCGGCAGCCCGTGGAGTCGGGCGGCAGCCCGTGGAGTTAAGCGGGCGTGCGCCCGCCGGGGTGGTAGGACCGGGCGGTTCCGGCCCGGGCTCCATCGCACAGGCGGAGAGTGTCGAGATGGTCGACGACCACGTGCCGAACTGCTGGCGGTAAGTCGGCGGCTGAGTGCGCCAGCGCCCAGGCCCACAGCCGGCGATAGGCCGTCGTCATCCCCACGGCGCGCCACGCCAGCAGTGCCAGGATCCCGAACACCGCCATGTGCCCGGCCTTTCGGACCAGGAAGTCCAGACCAGCGTCCGGCACGAACCGCAGGTTCGGTTGGGCCGAGAGCGCGAAGATGAGCCCGGCCCACGCGATGGCCGGGAACCAGGCTACGACCGGCGCGCGGAGGGCATGAGCGGAGCGCGGTGTCCCCTCGTCCCTCCTCACCAAGATACCCGCGCCTGCAGGTTAGCGCGGCGTCAACCGACAGCCCGCCGAGGGCGAGCCGGGCCCGGGGGTCGGGGCCGACTTCGTACATCCACGAACGGGTTGTTGCCCGGACCGGTTACCGTGAGCGCGAGCGCCCGGGCCCACGGCCGGCGCTAGCGACCCTGCGCGCGGAGGAGCGCCGGTACGGTCCGCAGGATGATCTTCACGTCGAGCCACGGCGACCAGTGGTCGATGTACTCGAGGTCCATCGCGACCCACTTGTCGAACTCGGGCTCGCGTCGCCCGGCGATCTGCCACAGCCCGGTGATCCCCGGCTTCATCGAGAGCCGCCGCCGATGCCACGCGTCGTAGGCCGCGACCTCGCACGGGAGCGGCGGCCTTGGCCCGACGAGGCTCATATGGCCGCGCAGCACGTTCCACACCTGGGGCAGCTCGTCGAGGCTCGACCGCCGCAGGAAACGGCCGAGACGGGTGACGCGCGGGTCGTCGGTCAACTTGAACGCCTTGCCCCGGATCTCGTTGCGGGCAAGGAGCGACGAGAGGCGAGCGTCTGCGTCCCGGACCATCGTCCGGAACTTCACGACGTGGAACCGGCGACCATTCAGGCCGACGCGCTCCTGCCGGTACAGGACCGGAGCGCCCTCCATCAGGGCGATCGCGACGGCAATCCCGGCGTAGAGCGGAGCGAGCAGGACGGGCGCGAGGCTGCCGAGGGTCACGTCGAAGAGTCGCTTCACGACCAGGAGCGCGGCCGTCCCTGGTCCAGCGACGAGGGACAGGACGACGGTCCCGTCGAGCTCCTCGAAGAAGCGCTGGGCGATGGCCGACGCCGGCGCGATCAGCGGGATCCTGACGATTCGTCCCTCCGTCTCGCACAGGGAGATCATCTCGTCGATATAGGGCAGGCGGTCGATGGGAACGCAGATCGCGACCTCATCCACGACTCGACTGTGGAGGATCTCGGGGAGCTCGTCATAGCCGCCGAGGAGCTCCCATCGCGGTTCGAGCTCGGCGCGATCGTCGCCGAGGAAGCCGATCACCCGGAGTCCCAGCTCGCCGTGGTCCTCGAGCTGCCCTGCGAACTCGCGCGCCGCGCGCCCGCTGCCCACCACGAGTACATAGCGGAGGTTGCGGCCGTGCCGCACGCGAACGACGCCGAGCCCGACGCGTAGGCCCGCCCGAAGGCCAATCGCGATCACCATCTGGGTGGCAAGGATCGTTCCGAGGAGTGCCCGGCTCACATCGGGAAGATGGAGGACGTAGAGGGCAGCGAACGTGATCAGTGCCATCACGATCGAAGCCCGGACCGCCGCAATGATCTCGGTGGAGACCGCGAAGCGTGCGTGAGGGCGGTACAGCCCGTGCGCGGCGAGAACCGCGACCCAGGCGCCGACGTAGACGATGAGGGCAAGTGCCGGCTGCGGGAGGGCGTTCCGCCATGCGAGCGCCGCGCTGCCATCAAGGAAGAGGAAGGACAGGAAGACCACCGCTATAGACACGGCGAGCACATCGGCGGCCATGAGGAGCAAGCGGAAGCCAATCCAGTAGCGTCGAATCAACCGATGATTGCCTCTCGCTGGGTGTGGAACGCCGGGGTCGATGGCTCCCCCCCTCGGACCTCGTACAATAGCCAACCAGCGCCGGTACGGAAGTAACCGATGTGCGCAGGACCTTCTTCCGTTGCGTGGACGCAACGGATATCGCCAATCTGCCGTCGACGTATCGAGGCCGATGACCGAAGGCGACCAGGAAGTCGGCGATGACACCGAGCCCGAAGATCCGGTGGAGCAACGGCTCGAGCTCGCGGCGAAATCGAGATCCGTGGCCTCGACGCCGACCACGAAGCCCCGGAGTCCGAGAACGACCGCCAGGCCGCCCAGCCGCGTCCTCGTCGTGTCCGGCTCTCCGGCACGCCGGTGACGGGCAACAAGGGCTATCGGGAGCCCCGGGGCGACCGCGGCGACCCGCTAGGCCAGGCGCGCGGCAGTGAGCGTCAGGCCGCCATGCTCGGGGTGTCGGGTCTGTCGCCGGCGCGGCGAGCAGGGCGCGGGGAGACTGTTCGCTCGCGGGCGATCCGGAAGGCGGCGAGGGTGGTACCCCCGGCCAGGACGGCGAGGCTAGGAGCCAATGCGATGGCGACGAGCGCCAGAATCGTCACGGGTGGTCCCTCGAGGAGTGGCGGATGGCCTGATCCTGCACCCATCGACTGTCGGGCGCTACCAGGCATGTTGCGTAATTGGACCGGCTGAAGGTCCCGATCGGCTTTGGCGGATAGGGGAAGGGCGGCCGGGCGCGCTGGCGCGCGGTCGGGGTCCCACGCCCGCGGCCCAGGCCGCGCTCGCACTCGCAGCGGCGGCCGTTCAGCGGATGTCTCGCTCATCATGCGCCCGCCAACTACGAACGCGGCTGAACCCGGCCCGCGACGATTTGTCGACGACTCTGGCGGCGGGGACCCACTATGCTCGTGCCCCGGGCCATTCCTTTCGTCTTGGGTCTGGCGATGGCTGACGGATCCAAGGGAGCCATCTACATGAGAATACTGGTCACCGGCGGTGCCGGGTTCATCGGTCATCACTTGGTCCGCGGCCTGCTTGCCCGAGGTCCGAGGTCAACGTCATCGACGACTTCTCGACCGGGCAGCGATTGCGTCTGGACCTGCTGCGCGATCGAACCGCGCTCACCGAGGGGAGCATCCTCGATCGCGCGGCGCTCGACGAAGCGGTCGCCGGGTGCGAGGTCATCTTCCACGAGGCGGCTATCGCTTCGGTGGTCCGATCCCTCGAGGATGCCCGGATGACGAACGACGTGAACGCGAGCGGGACGATCGAGGTGATGCTCGCGGCAGCTCGACATCACGTTCGGCGAGTGGTGTTCGCTGGGTCAGCGCCCCGGTCGCGTCGATGCCCACGTCCACGGGCGACGGGTGGCGCCCGGCCACGAGCCCCTGATGGAACTCGTCCATGATCGCGTATGGGACCGTGAGCGCCAGCGCCCAGGCCCACGGCCGGCGCCACGCGGTGGTGCTCGCCACGGCGCCACGACAGCAGGGCCAGGATCCCGAAGACCGCCATGTGCCCTGCTTTGCGGGCCAGGAAGTCCAGGCCCTCGTCCGGCGCGAACCGCAGATTCGGCAAGGCGGGGAACAGGAAGATCAGCCCGACCCACGCGATGGCCGGCAGCCAGGCCAGGAGTGGCGACCCTGAGGCACCCAGCGTGCGCCACATGCGACCTTCCGTCGAGGGACAGCATAGGCGCACGCGGCGACGCCGACGCGATCCATCGGCTACCCTCGCTTCAATGACACGCGACAGGTTGAAGACGGCGGTCCTCGGCGCCGGGTACGTCGGGATCGCGACAGCCGTTGGTCTCGCGGAACAGGGCCGTAACGTCGTGCTTGTCGAACAGGACCCCGCCCGCCTGGCGGCGCTCGCCGACGGCCGGATCCCGTTCCATGAGCCAGGGCTGCCCGAGGCCTACGCGGCGCAGCATGTGGCCGGGCGGATTGTGCCGAGCGCGGAGATCTCCCGGGACGGCCTTGAGCTCATCGTCGTGTGCGTCGGGACACCGATCGACGACACGGGCACCACCGATGTGTCGTATGTCGTGCGGGCCCTCGACCAGGCCGTCCCGGCGATCGCGGCCGGGGCCGCCTGCGTCATCCGGAGCACCCTGCCGGTCGGGTCGGCAGCGCGTCTCGCGAACCGGCCCGGGGTGGTGCCCGAACGCCTCTTCGTCGCCCCGGAGTTCCTGCGCCAGGGCAGCGCGCTCGGGGACGTCCGCAGGCCCACGCGGGTCGTCGTCGGGACATTCGGCGAGCACCCGGACGCGGACGCGCTCGCGCTGGTGACGGGCGCGCTCGCACAACCCGGAACGCCGCTCCTCGTGATGCAGGCCGAGGAGGCGAGCCTGGTGAAGAACGCGTCGAACGTCTTCCTGGCCCTGCGACTCACGTTCGCGAACGAGGTAGCCGGCCTCGCGGAGGACCTGGGCGTGGACGTGGGACCGGTGCTCGAGGGGATCGGGCACGATCCCCGGATCGGGCATACGTACCTGCGACCGAGTTACGGCTTCGGTGGAAGCTGCCTGCCCAAGGAGGTCCGGAGTCTGTCCACCGCCGGACTGGACCGCGGCCTCCCGATGCATCTCGCCGGCGCGATCTCGGACGCCAACGCCGACCACCAGCGGCGCTTCGCCCGGCGGATCGCCGACGCGGTCGGTGGACTCGCGGGTAAGCGGATAGCGCTCCTGGGCCTGGCGTTCAAGGCGGACACGGACGACGTCCGCTCGTCACCTGCCCGACGATGCCCTGCATGATGAGCCCGGCGCTCCTGAGATGACGCCCGGTGAACCTGGACGCCCGTTGCCCACCCCGGCCACCGCTGTGGGAACCGAGGGTGCGCGTTCCGGGGTGCGCGCCCGATTGGCCAGCTCCGTCTCTGTGCTTCGAGAGCGGCGAGGCCTGCAGGCGGTTCTGCATACCCTTGCCGCCAACGTACTGATCCAGGGGATCAACGTCGGCACCGGAGTCCTCACGGCACGCGTTCTGTTAGCCCAAGGCCGGGGCGAACTCGCGGCGATCATCCTGTGGCCGCAGTTCCTGGCCTACATGCTCACCCTGGGCGTGCCGGTGTCCCTTGTCTACCACATCAAGCGCCATCCGGACATGCAGGAAGCGTTCACCGCCGCAGCGCTCGTGGTCGGCGTCGTCATGGGCCTTGTCGCGGCACTCGTGGGCGTGGTCGGAATCCCCCTCTGGCTGCACCAGTACAGTGCCGCAGACGTGCTCCAGGCTCAGCTGCTCATGGCCATCGCACCAGTCGGCCTGGTCTCGGTCATCCTTTTCAGCGCCATCCAGGCACGGGAAGCCTTCGGCTACTACAACCTGTTTCGGTACCTTAATTCCATCCTGGTCTTGCTGGCGCTGGTGCTGTTCGCCCTGGTGGGTCGCCTCACGGTGGCCACCGCCGCCTGGGCGTACATGCTCGCTGGGCTGCCCGCGTTCGCCTGGAACCTGTGGTGGGTCCGGAGGCATCTGCGCCCAAGTCTGCGAGGGGCGCGAGCGGCGGCCGTGCCGCTGCTCCATTACGGACTGCGCGCATGGGGATCGGATCTGCTGGGCACCGTGGGAGATCAGCTCGATCGCCTGTTGGTGGTGGGGTTGCTGGCCCCGTTCGAACTGGGGTTGTACGTGGTCGCTCAGAGCCTGGCGGGACTCGTGAGCTTTGTGCCGAACGCCGTGATCCCCGTTCTCTTGCCAAAGGCGGCCGGCCGGACGACCGGCGAAGCGCTCTCGACCGTGGGTCATGCCGCAGGTCGCACCTGCGTGGCGATGCTGGTGCTGGGTGTCCCTCTGTTCGCGGTCGGTGACCACGTCTTGCGGATTGTCTACGGGACGACGTTCGCGGAGGCTGGAACCGTCTTCCGCCTCCTGCTCGTTGCGGCTGTCCTGTCCGGGGTCGCCTCCGTGCTGAGCCAGGCGTTCCTGGCCTTGGGACGACCGGGTATCGTGACGTTGCTTCAGGGGTTGGCCGTGGCCACGTTGGCGCCCCTCCTGCTCGTGTTCGTGCCTTGGCTGGGTCTGGTTGGAGCCGGCGCGGCAGTGCTTGGCTCGACTGCGATCCGCCTCCTCGTGGTGGCGCTGCTCTACGCTCGCGCCCGCAGACAGTGGACGGCCTCGCCACACGCGGCGTCACTGGAGGGCGCGTGATGAACGCGACTCGCTCTACGAGCGGCGCGGCCAGAACGGTGAGTCCGGGCGGCTTCACCTGCGGTCGGCCGGCCGTCATGCGGCGGACGATCGACTCGGCTCACCGGCAAACGCATGTGGATGAGTCCATCGTCTTGGACGGCGCGCACCGTGAGGCGACCGGCGACCTGCTGCTGACACGATTCCCGAACGTGTCGCGCGTGCCGAGCCCGGCCACGGCACTCGCCGCCAACCGGAATAGTGGGATCCGGCAGGCTACTGGTGAGTGGATCCTGCTGCTCGACGATGACACCGACCTCGACCCCTCGTTTGTCCAGCGAGCGCTCGTGCAAGCGACCACACGCGGACGGCGGCACGTGTTCCATGCCGCCATGCGCGAGGGTGACTCCATCGTGCTGCCGAACGCGATCGGGTATCTCGGATTCCTCACCCGGGCAACTCCGGTTCGTTGGTATCCGGCTGCTGTCAGCATCCAAGCCTGCTTCTTCGCTAAGTCGTTGTTCGCGCTGGTGGGATTCGACGAGGCCATGGTGTTCGGGTACGAGGAAATTGACTTCGCCTGTCGAGCAGCCTGGGCGGGCTATCCGGCGTGGCCAGTTCCGGACTGCGTGAACGTCGATCTTGCGCCTGACCGCGGAAGCACGCCATACAAGGTGACTACCAACTTCGATGCGAACCGAATCTATATGCGCTTCAAGCACCTCTGGTGGATCCACCAGCGGCGGCTCGACGCGCTCCTATTCGTCTGGGTGGCCCTCCTTCACGTCGGCGCTGCACAAACCTTGCACCGGGGACCCGCAAGTGCAGTGCGGCACACACTACGCACATGCACGCAGTTCAGCCGTACGGTGCGCACATATCGGACACATCAGAGGAGGTCGCCCACCGGTGCAAGATGACAGTCGCTGATCAAGTCGTCTGCATCGGAGCGTCCGCAACCAGAAACGCACCGTCATACGAGGATTGGGCAGGCTCTACCGAGCCGTAAATGGAGGTGGCCCTATGACCGACCCACTGGTTAGCGTCGTCATCACTTCTCTCAACCGGCCGGCATGGCTGAGAGAGGCTACCAACAGTGTTCTCAGGCAAAGCTACAGGAACCTAGAGGTGATAATTGTCGACGATGCAAGCGACGATCCGGCCGTCGGCGAGGTGATGCACGACCTTAGGGGCGCTGATCCGAGGATACGAGTGATCCGGAACAGCCAACGAACGCAAATCTTCCGATCGCTGTGTGAGATTGGCCCGTCCCTCCGAGGTGACTACCTAGCAATCCTGAACGACGACGACCGTTGGGAATCCGGATTTGTCGAGGCGCTGCCAACCCCCCCTACGCGAGGACTCTGCTCTTGTGGCGGCCTTTTGCGATCACAACATCATCAGCGATGCGGGTTTGGTCGATAGGGGACTCTCCGATAAGAACAGCGCAAAGTATCGGCGCCACACGCTCCCACCTGGCCGGCACGAGGACAGTGCGCATCTCAGTGTCGGCGACAGCACTTCGACGTTCCCTACTGTGGTTGCAACCATGTTCCGCAACGGCCCTGAACTGTGGGCCCGTTTCCGGCAAGCAGGCTATGACGTGAACGGCTTATACGACCTCTGGCTGCAGGTATGTGTTCTCGGCGACAAGCAGCCTGTGTTCTACGTCCCGAACCGACTCGCCTCCTATCGTGTTCACGCCGGCCACCCTCGCAAATCGGGCCAACCGATCCCCATCTGGCGTTGAGCACCGATCCAACAGAGGATTTTGCTCTTCGGTCGTCGCGCATCGCCGCAATCAACCCGGAAGAGGACCTCTTCGCCGGGCTCCGTTGACTCCAGTCGCTCGCAATCAGCGACGCCACACGACCCTCACCAGTTCTGCCCTATCACGCGCGTGTTGCGTCTCGTACACTCACATCAGACACGACCCTCTGCCTGACGGACCAATTCAGCGCAGCGATCACGTTCGTGCTGAGCCGCCGAAGCCGGAAGATAGACGCGGACAACATCGTCCCAAGGATGAAACTGGCGGGCTCCGTCGCGACAAGGTCACAAACAAGGTCACAAAGGGGACATGACGGTGCGGTCGATTGTAGTCAGGCTGATCGATCGGCTCCCGGCCTCCGTCGCGGCGCGGCTGCGGAGTGAGAGCAGGGTTAGCTCACTCTTGCGCCCGATCGTCAATCGGCTACTCCCCGCTGGGCCGTCGGTGGTCGAGGTGCGGTCCGGACTCGGAGCTGGCATTCGCCTGGAGATCCTCCCCCGCTCTGAGAAGTACTACTGGCTGGGAACGGATGAGCCTCAGGTGCTTCAGGAAATCGCCATGCGGCTTCGTCCCGGTGCTACGTACTGGGATGTCGGCGCGCACATCGGGTACTTGGTCGCCGTTGCCTCTCGGCTCGTGGGACCTACCGGCACGGTCGTGGCCTTCGAGCCCAACCCCGAGGTTGTCCGGCGGCTATGGCGAACCATCGAGCTGAACGACCTTCGCAATGTGACCGTCCGAGAGGTGGCCCTGAGCGATCGCGTCGGACATGCGGAGTTCTTCCTCAGCGAACCGTTTGTCTTGGGTAGCCTCATTCCGGGCCCATCCGGGACGCCGACCCTGCTGGTCCCGACCAGCACCATCGACGAAGAGCTGAAGACGCTGGCGTTTCCGGACCTCGTCAAGATCGATGTCGAAGGCGGCGAGAACTCGGTCTTGGCCGGAGCAACCGCGCTTCTTGAGAATCATCGGCCGGAACTGATCGTGGAAGTGCTCACGCCAGAACGGCGACGCGAACTCGAACGCCGCCTCGTCGGCTATCGAACATCAATGCTGGATGAAATCAATATGCTCGCGACAACGGTGCCGATCGACACCTCGGTTCGCTAAACCCGGATCCACCGAAGCTTCAGCTGAGCGGGTCGGTTGAGGGCCGAAATGACCCTCTGGACGACTGATCGGGCGGGCGCGACGAGCGAATGGCGCGCCGGCGCGCCTCGCAGCGCCGTCGGGACGCCCGAACCGGGCCGCGGGAGCGCGCTCGACGCCGCCAGGGACAGGCTCCCGCCAGGTCCCCGAGCAGCCGAGCGATCCAGAGCGTGCGTCAGGCCCGGAGCGGGATCGCCCGCATGCCCTCCCGCCTGGCCGTCCAAGCCGGCCCTGGGCAGGCCCGTCGTCGGCCGTTGGCCCGACGCTGGGACGGAGCCGCCGGAGTAGTCCGAGGTCGGGAAAGCCGGCCACATCGCGAAGGGCGGCAGCGAAACCACGGGGGCAAGCTATTCGCAGGTGAGCTCGGCGACCACCTTCTTGGCGCAGGCGTCGTCGACGAGCTCCTTGCCGTCGGTGGCGGCCGTCGCGATCAGGGCGATGACGGAGTTCTCGGGGCGCGCATCAATCCTGCCGGCTGCTGCCGTGTTCCTATTGTCACCAGGCGACTACCATGCTGATTGTCACCAGGCGACTACCATGCTGAACAGGCCTGCGGGCACCACCGGCACGTGACGGGATGGGCATCCTGGTGAAGGCAGCGGACTCAGTCGTAGCCGTCAGTTTGACCCTCACGAGAAATCTCCCGTACATTGGAGGCTCGGGAAGACTGTACAGGCCCCAAAATGGAGCGAGGGTTGCATTGGGCGCCTCTCCGCTCGCGTAGGCACGGATGTGAGTCGCCATGGTCGTCGCGCAGAAGCCCCACCCTGCATCGACATCCAAGAAGAATATGTGGTTTGGCGCAGGTGAAGCGAGCTTGGTGCCCTATCAAGAGGCCATCGAGCGCCTGAGCGTCCTCGTGCCAACCTACCGCCGGCCGGCCGATCTGGAGCGGTGTCTGACGGGCGTCGCGGCACAGGCGCGCCCTGCGGACCAGGTGGTGGTCGTCGCGCGAGAGGACGACGCGGCCACGTGGGAGGTGCTCCGGGCCTGGCAGGATCGACTGCCGCTCCGTGCGGTTTCGGTGTCGGAGCCCGGACTGGTCCACGCGCTCAGCGCCGGTCTCGACGCGGTCACGGGCGATCTGGTGGCGATCACGGATGACGACGCTGTGCCGCGCCCGGACTGGTTGGCACGGATCGAGGAACACTTCGCGGCGGATCCGAGCGTTGCCGGCGTGGGAGGCCGCGACTGGGTGCATCAGGGTACCCCGGTGGAAGCCGGCCAACGCCAGGTCGTTGGACGCGTCCTCTGGTTTGGCCGCGTCGTGGGCAACCATCACGTGGGTATGGGCCCACCACGACCGGTGGATGTGTTGAAGGGCGTGAACTGCGCGTACCGGACCAACGCGGTACGGGCCGTTGGGTTCGACCGGCGCCTGCGGGGCAGCGGCGCCCAGGTCCACTGGGAGATGGCCCTGGGATTGGCCGTCCGAAGCCGCGGCTGGCAGTTGCTCTACGATCCGGCTGTGTCGGTGGACCACTACCCGGCCCAACGGTTCGACGTCGACCAGCGCGGCGAGTTTCACCCGCAGGCCACGTTCGACGCGGCGCATAACCTGTACTGGGCTTTGGCCATGTGTATGCGACGAGGACCCCATCGCGAGCTGGCGCTGGCCTGGCAGCGCTGGATCGGGACACCGGGAGAGCCTGGTCGGATTCGTGCCTGGTGGGCTCGGCTACGCGGCGATGCGGAGGCGCAAGCTCGGGCGACCGCGGCGCGGGACGGACGCGCGGCAGCGGCGCGTGCGGCCCGGGCTCAGCGAGCAACCCGCCTTGCGGCGCGACCTCGTTCGTGACCAGGTCTCTCGTGGCGACGCGAAATGACCGATCTGCGATCGCGATCGTGATGCCGCTCGCAGAGCAGCGGGGGGGGGCCGAGCGGCTGCTGCAGCTGTTGCTGGAGCGCCGTGCAGGCGACGACTTGGTGCTCCCCACGTTCGATCTCGCGTTCCTGTCGGACGGCCCGATGGCGGCAGAGGCTCGACGCTGGGGCTATAGCGTCACGGTGATTGAGGCCTATCGGTTGCGCCACGCCGTCACGTACATGCGCACTGTCCGTGCCTTGCGGAACTGGTTGGCCCGGAGCGAACCTCAGGTGGTCGTGAGCTGGATGGCGAAGGCCCACTTCTACGTCAGCCCCGCCGCTCAGGGGCTGGGGATCCCGCGGCTGTGGTACCAGCACGGGATCTCGGGCGGGGGTTGGCTGGATCGTCTGGCGACCGCGCTACCCGGCGAGGGTGTGCTTGCCTGCTCGGCGGCGGTCGCCAGAGCGCAAGCCCGGCTGCGCCCCCGTCGGAAGACGCGGGTGGTGTATCCAGCCGTGGCACTATCGCCTACAGCCCTCGATGGAGGATCAGCCCGGGATGCCTTGGGCGTGGCCCGCGGGGTCCCCGTTGTGCTCATGGTGTCTCGCCTGGAACGAGGGAAGGGCATCCACATTGCGGTTCAGGCCGCAGCCATAGTCCTCGCGCGGCGTCCGGATGCCATTTTCATCCATGTCGGCGGTGCCCATGGGCTCGATCCCGGCTACGCTGGAGAGGTTCGGAAAGCGGTCAGTGGCAGAGGGTTGGATACGCACTGGCGATGGCTCGGCCAGCTTCCGCCCGAGGACGTTGCCGTTTGGCTCCGGGCGGCCGACGTGTTTCTGCATCCCAATGTCGGTCCGGAGGCTTTCGGCATGGCGGTCGTGGAGGCGATGGCCGCAGGATTGTCCGTGGTCGCGAGCGCCATCGGGGGGCCCACTGAGATCATCACCCAGGGCGTGGACGGGCTGCTCGTCCCTCCAGGTAACGCCGCCGCGTTGGCGAAGACGCTGATCGAGCTCCTCGAGGATGCTCCACGACGAAAGGCGTTGGGTTCTGCAGCGCTGGTCCGGGCCAAGGATTACGACGCCGACCGCTTCCCAGCACGCTTCGTTGATGCGCTGGCGCAACTCGTGCCCCGTCTTGGGTCGACCGAAACGGGTCCGATCACACAGTGAAATGGCACTCTCGCGGTGCGATCCGCTGGGCAGAACGCGGATGAGGCTGCTCATCGTCACCCACAAGGTCGTCCATGGCGACGGACAGGGACGCGTCAATCTGGAAATCGTACGAGCTGGACTTGCGCGGGGCTCGTATGTGACAGTTGTTGCGTCGGCCGTGGAGCCAGGATTGCGCGAGCATGCGCAGCTCTCATGGCTGCCAATCCCAGTGGCCGGTTGGCCAAGTCAACTCCTGCGGAATCAGGTGTTTGCCTTGCGCAGTGCAACGGCATGAGAGGCATGGGCGATCTCCCCAGGCTGCTGGTGATCAGCCATCCGAGCGTGACACCAACGAACCAGTCGTTCTTCGCCGCTGTGTCTGCCGTATCGCATTGGCAAGTGTCCATGATCATCCCAGCGCAGTGGCGGACCGAATATGGGCCTATTCGCGCCCAGCGCTGGCCCGCGTTCACCGGTGAGCTGATCACGGCTCCGGTGCTTGGCCAAGGGAGCATCCCACTGCACGTCTATTGGTTCAGGATGCGCGCCTTCATGAGGCGCCACCGGTTCCGCGCAATCTACGTTCACAATGAACCCTATGCGCTCTCGACGCTGCAGGCCTTTGTGGCGAACAGGATGAGCGAGCGGGTGCCGATCGGGTTCTATGCAGCACAGAACATCGCGAAAGTCTACCCTCAGCCGTTCCGCGCCTTCGAACGGTGGGTACTGGATAACGCGGACTTTGCATTCCCTGTCACGCACTCGGCGCTCTCCGTACTTCGAGACAAGGGTTTCGGTGCACTTGCACCCCTGCTACCGTTGGCAATCGATTTTGACGTCTACCATCCGAGCGCTCACGCCCGTGCAAGCGTTCGAGGCAGTCTTGGCATCGATGAGGACGTCGTCCTGTTTGGGTACGTGGGCCGGTTGGTCGAGGAAAAGGGATTGCTCACGGCAGTACGTGCCCTGTGCATGCTCCCGAAGACTGTCTCCTGGCACATGGCGTTCGTCGGCGACGGCCCGCTGCGCCCAGCGTTGGGGGCTGCCATTGAGGCGTCCGGACGATCTGACCGCTTCAGTCTGGTCGGATACGTCGCCCACGATGCGGTAGCTCGTTGGATCGGCGCGTTGGATGTGCTCGTCTTGCCATCCGAAAGCAGGCCAAACTGGAAGGAGCAGTTCGGCCGCGTCCTGCTCGAGGCGTGGGCTTGCGGCGTACCTGTCGTAGGCTCGGATTCGGGAGAGATACCCCATCTAATAGAGCTGTGCCGGGGGGGGTTGGTATTCCGCGAGGGCGATCATGAGATGCTGGCCGACTCACTGGAGCGCCTCGCGCGCGATCGTTTGCTGCGCACCAACTTGGCCACCGCCGGTCAGGAGGCCGTTCGCGTGGAGTTCGGACAAGATACCCTCGCAGCCAAGTTCGCGGAAACGCTCGATGTTGTCAGTGGTCTTCATCGGTAAGGGGACCGTGTGGGTAGCAGCGTAGAGCACGTAGCTCGCCCTTTGATCGCGCCGCCATGAGACTCGTTATCGTCACCCACAAGGTCGTCCATGGCGACGGACAGGGACGCGTCAATCTGGAAATCGTGCGAGCTGCACTTGCACGGGGCTCGCATGTGACAGTTGTCGCGTCGGCCGTGGAGCCAGGATTGCGCGAGCATGCGCAGCTCTCATGGCTGCCAATCCCAGTGGCCGGTTGGCCAAGTCAACTCCTGCGGAATCAGGTGTTTGCCTTGCGCAGTGCCCGCAAGCTGAGGCGGATGCGCGCCGGCGCCGACGTGATGCTCGCGAACGGCTTCATCACTTGGGTAGCGGCGGATGTCAACGTGGTGCACATGGTCCACGGGGCGTGGCTGCGCAAGCCCGCCTATTTGTTTCGGCGGTGGTGGCAGAGCCCGTATGCCGCATACCAGCGCGCGTACGCTTCCTTGAATGCACGCCTGGAGCGGCGAGCCTTTGCACAGGCGCGATGTGTGGTCGCGGTGTCAGAGAAGACGGCGGGCGAGCTCCTTGAGATCGGTGTTCCGGTCCAGAAGATTGTGACCATCCAGAACGGGGTCGACACTGAGGAGTTCCACCCCGGTCCCGGTGACCGAGCCCGCTGGCGCCTGCCCGCGTCGACGCCGCTCTTCCTCTTCGCCGGGGACCTGCGCACGCGAAGCAAGGGATTGGATACCGTACTGCGGGCCCTTGCCCTGACGCCGCAGGGACACTTGGCCGTAGCAGGCGCGCTGCGGGACAGTCCACTTCCCAGCCTCGCGACCCGTCTCGGCATCTCGGATCGCGTGCACTGGTTGGGCTTCGAGCGCGACATGCCGACACTCCTGCGCACTGTTGATGCGTTCGTCTTTCCGTCGCGGTACGAAAGCGCGGGTCTGGTGATCCTGGAGGCCATGGCCAGCGGCGTGCCAGTGCTCACTGCCCGCACCGCTGGCGGCGCCGAGATCCTCGGTGCGGGCGGCCGCGTGCTGGAGGACCCAGAAGACGTGACCACGCTGGCCCGCTGGATGGCCGAGCTCGCGTCCGACCCGGATTTGCGGCGACGCATGGGGAGCGCGGGCCGCGAGATCGCCGAGGCGCACACCTGGGCGCAGATGGCCACTGCCTATCTCGAGCTGATCGAATCCCTCGCATGAGCCGCGCTGGAACGGTTTCCGGTCTAGTGACGGGCCGCAGCGTCTGTCTCCGCCTCCGCGAGCAAGTCGGCGAGCGTCCGTTTCAGTGGGATCTCCGGCCGCCAGCCCGTGAGCTCGGTCAGGAGCGAGATGTTGCCACGGATCTGCGGCGGATCGTCGACCCGGACGAGCACCGGATCGACCTGGACAGCGGCCGCGATCCCCGCTAGGGCGCACAGCTGCTCGATGAGTGAGCGGATCGCCTCCGCTCGTCCCGTCGCCACGTTCACCACCAGCGGGTCGCTGCCGAGGCGGCCGGTCACGGAAGCCTCCAGCAGGAGGCGGTAGGCCCGCACCACGTCGCGGACGTCGCCGATGTCGCGACGAACGTTCACGTTGCCTACAGGAATGAAGGTCGCCTCGCCCCGCTGCACGGCGAGCACGCGCCGTGCCATCGCCGGAACCACGAAGACAGGCCGCTGGCCGGGGCCGGTGTGATTGAACGAGCGTGTCACGACCACCGGAAACCGCCAGCGGACGCCGGCCTCAACGGCGACGGCCTCTTGGGCTGCCTTCGAGACCGCATACGGCTGACCCGGACTAAGGGCCTGTGGCCGAATTCCCCCGCACGAATCGACCCAGCCGTGCCATGAAAGCTGGCACATGACGGTCCGATGCTGTCCGACGTGGGCACGATCATCGACCTCTCCGATGACGAGTGGGACTTCGT
>Ga0209538_1000745_pt1 | contig 18319 bp, 16 predicted proteins | sample BarGraNGADG00211_2_FD_184492 | JGI IMG/M metagenome (GOLD analysis project Ga0209538, IMG submission 184492) | Arctic peat soil microbial communities from Barrow, Alaska - Barrow Graham LP Ref core NGADG0004-211 (SPAdes) (version 2) | ecosystem: Environmental > Terrestrial > Soil > Wetlands >... | reverse complement strand
CCAAGGCAGCAAAGGAAAGGCCTCCCAAGAAAGAGAAGCCGCCGAAGCGAGGCAAGAAGGGCGAGGCCCCGGAGATGCCCGGAGCCCCGATGCCTCCACAGATGATGCCCGGAGCGCCGGGACCTGGCATGGCGCCCGGCATGATGCAGGCACCGCCCGCTGCCATGGCCCCGCCGATGGCGCCACCGGTCGCACCACTCGGCCAGCCTCCCGTCGCCGGGATGCCGCAGGCGCCTGCTTACCAGCCGCCTGTCCCACCGCCAGCTGCCATGGCGCCGCCGGTTTACGAGGCGCCTCCAGTGATGGAGCAACCTCCACCGGCATATGAAGAAGTGCCGACCGTGGCAGAGGCAGCGCCTCCGGCGTTCGAGCAGGCGCCGCCGACCATGCCGCCGGTCTACGAGGCGCCTCCACCGGTCTACGAGGCGCCGGTCGCCCCGCCAGAGCAGGCAGTGCCGGCCCCGCCTCCAGCATATGAAGCACCTCCTCCGGTGTACGAGGAGATCCCGACCGTTGAGGCCGCGACTCCGGAACCGGTAGCTCCGCAGGCGTTCGAAGAGATGCCGCCGCCAGTCGAGGCGGCGCCGCCTGAGTTCGAGGCGCCACCGGCGTATGAGCAGCCGCTTCCTCCGCCGACGATGGGCGAAGCCCCACCTCCGGCCTACGAGCCGCCGGCTGCCGCGCCGCCGCAGTATGCAGCGCCCGAGGCCCCGCCCGAATATGAGCCGGCTCCTCCCGCGATCGAGCCGCAGCCGTTCGAGGGCCCGCTGCCCGAGTACGAGCCACGGAGCGTCTACGAGGAAGCACCCGCGGGCGAGGTGACTCCGCCGAGCGACCTCGCGCAGATGCCTGTAGAGCTGGCCCCGTGGGAGATCGAAGCAGTGACTCCTCCGGCCGCCGTGCAGCCGGTGCCACCCGAAGCGCCGCCGGCATACGCGCCACCCGAAGCGCCACCAGCATACGCGCCACCCGAAGCGCCACCTGCATACATGCCGCCCGAAGAGGAAAAGCCTTTCGACACAGAGGGGATTCCTGAGCAGGTCCGGCCGGAAGCGTCGAGCCCTGAAGATTTTCGGCTGCCTCCCGAGTACCAGGACCTGATGGGAGAGCGCCCGGTCGAGGCTGCAGCGCACGAGGAGACCACAGAGGCGCCCGCGCCCGAAGCTCCAGCGCCACCGACGGAGGCGTCCTCGGTATCGTGGCCGTTCGACGACACGCCGTCCGCGCAGCCGGAAACGGCTGCGGCGCCTCCGCCTGAGGCACCCCCGGTCGCGCCCCCCGCGGAGCCGGCACCGCCTGAGGCGCAACCCGAGCCAGGATGGCAGTCCGGCATGGGTGAGGAGCCCGGGCACGCCGAATCTCAGCCCGCATGGTCTGCCGCACCCCCTGAAGAGGGCGCCGCGCCGGAAGCGGCCCCGATGCAGGACGTGGACCTGGGCGGGTCCGAGGAGACTGCGGTCACGGTCGATGACGCCAGCCAGCCGCCGCCGGCCCCGAAAAAGGCCTCGAAGGACCTCAACTCGTTCTTCTTCGAGGAAGAAGTCGAGAAAAAGGGAAAGGACCAGAAGGGCGACAACGATTCCTTCTGGGAGTGAGCCCCTTCGGTAATGCCTTACCCCTTGAGGCCTGAAGACCCCTTCCGCTCGCTTGACGTGGTCCCTCCGACTGTACGGGCCGCGTTCCCCGGGCTGGAGCTGCCGGAACCCGCCGACGTGGAAATCATCACGAGCCAGATGGGCAAGCTGCCGCAGGGACGTATTCTCGTGACGTGCCGCTGCCCTCACGGCATGCCCGCCGTGATCCTGACCCTTCCGTTCGAAAGCCGCGGCGGCCCTGCGCCCCCGCTCCTCTGGCTCTGTTGCCCGCACGCCGCAAAGAAGCTCGGGACGATCGAGAGCTCCGCGGGAGCGAGGTCCATCGCCGGGCGTCTCGAAGAAGAGCCCGAGCCGGCTGCGAGGTTCGAGCAGGACGAGCGACAGTTCGAAGCGCTTCAGGTGGAACTGGCCCGCGCGGTCGCGGGGGAGGCCGTCGCCTCGCGGGTGGCCGGCAGGGGCGTGGCGGGCGGGAGCCCGGGCGCGATAAAATGCCTTCACGCGCACCTGGCGTACAGGCTGTCTGTTCAACCCCGCGAGGGCGTTGAGACCGGGGACGAGCAACCGGGCATCGTCGGCTTGTGGTGCCAGCAGCAACTCGAGAGAGAGGGCGGGAACTGGTGTGAAAGACCACCTGCGGCTTGCGTCCCTTGACCTGGGGACCAACTCCACAAGGCTCCTTGTCGCGGACTGCGACGGGGCTCGGACCGAGACCGTGGACCGGCGGATGGTCATCACGCGGCTCGGTGAGGGAGTCGACGAGTCGCACCAACTCCTTTCGGCCGCGGTCGAGCGCACCGAGGTGGCCATCGCCGGCTTCGTTGAAGCGATGCGGCCGCTGAAGCCCGAAGGGGTGACCGCCGCAGCAACGAGCGTCCTGCGCGACAGCCGGAACGGGCAGAAGTTCCTCGACCGAGCCGAAGAGATGCTCTCCACGCGGCCGCGCATCCTGTCGGGCGATGACGAAGGGCGCATGAGTTTCCTGGGGGCGGTGTCCGACCTGGAGGGCCTGGTCCCGGGCGGCGCCGGCACGGTGCTGGTCTTCGACATCGGGGGCGGGAGCACGGAGATCATCACGGGTGAGTTCCCGCTGGCGGTTGCCGGAGACGGCGAGCTGACGCTGGGCGAGCTCTTCCTGAAGAGCGTGGACATCGGATGCGTGCGCATGACCGAGAGGTTCCTCAGGGGGTCGGACCCACCGTCCCCGTTCGTCGTCGGGCGCATGGAGTCTTTTCTGGTCGCGCGCCTGAAGCCGGTCATCGAGATGATGCTGAAGGGCCGCGAGATCGGGCTGGCGGTCGGGCTGGCGGGGACGGTCACCACCCTCTCGGGCATCAAGCAAGGGCTCGGCGAGTACGACACTGACCGCATCCATCACTCGCGCCTGACCCGCAAGGACGTGGAGGACCTCTTCGTGAGCCTGGCGACAGTGCCCATCGACGAGCGAAAAGAAGTGATGGGGCTCGAGCCGGGGCGGGCGGACATCATCGTGGGCGGCGCGGCGGTGCTCCGCGTGATAATGGACCTGGCCGGGCTGGACGAGATACTGGTAAGCGAGAAGGACATCCTCGACGGCCTGGTGATCGAGCTCTATCACAGGATGAAAGGGTCTGGCGCCGGCGCCCAATCGCAGGGTTGACCCTTCGCTCCTAGAAACAAGCAACCAACGAACAAAACGGTTGCCGGCTGCGCGCCCTGCCAACGCACACAATGCGGAGCGCTACGGCAGTTCAAGGGGGTCACCACCATGGCTGGCGCCGAAGAAGTGGAGGCGGTCAGGAAAGCGATCATCGAGCTCGATGAGTCGCACATCGGCGAGTTGGTGAGAAAGGCTGTCTCGGGTGGCGCGTCCACAAAGGACATCGTCGAGAAGGACATGCGAGCCGGGATGACCGAGGTGGGCCGCAAGTACGAGCAGGGGGAGTACTACCTGGCGGAGTTCGAGATATCCGCCCAAGTCATGACGAAGGGCCTGAACGTCCTGAAGCTCATCGTGCCGTGGGAGTCGGGCGGCGGCGAGACCGTGGTGCTCGCGACCGTAAAAGGCGACCTTCACGACATGGGAAAGGTGCTGGTGGGCAGCCTGCTGACCGTGTCAGGTTACAAGGTGGTGGACGCCGGAGTCGACGTTGCCCCGGAGAAGATCGTCGACGTCGTGCGCAAGAACGGGGCGAAGGCGGTCCGGGCTCTCGCTCGTGCTGACCCAGTCGGCCGTCGAGGTCGGCAAGGTCGTTGAGGCTCTGAAAGAGGCTGGCTTACGCGACCAGGTGAAGGTGGTCATCGGTGGCGTGGCGGCGCGGCAGGAGATCGCGGACAAGTACGGCTGCGACGGGTACGTACAGAGCGCGTTCGACGCGGTCGGCGTTCTGGGCGGGTTGCTGGAGAAGTCGCGCTCGGGTCCATCCTAACAATACAAGCTGATAATCCCTGTCACAGGCACTTGATACAATAGCTATACAAGCTAGTGGAGGCCGCCTGTGCGCAAGAAGAAATACCCTGAGGAGGAACTGGTCGAGGCGATACGTACTTCCAGATCCATCCGGCAGGCTCTGATGAAGGTTGGCATCGCCCCTTACGGGGGCAACTATGCAACTGTCAGGATGCTGATTGAGAAGTACCACATCGACACTTCCCACATGACCGGCCAGGGGTGGAACAAGGGAGACATACTGGGGTTGGCTCTCTTTAATACGATTCCACTCGAAGAGATACTGGTTGAAGATTCCAACTACACAAATACTTCCAGAATCAGGACCAAGCTTATTGCATCTGGTCTCAAAGAGGCATGCTGCGAGAGTTGTGGGCTTTCAGAATGGAATGGTCAGGGGATATCATTAGAACTGAACCATATTAATGGAGACAGGTTCGATCACAGGATTGAAAACCTGCAGCTACTGTGCCCGAATTGCCACGCGCAGACGCACACATACCGTGGCAAGAATTGGGGAAGAGGAGCGCGACGGACATAAGCGGGGATGGTGGAATAGCTAGACACTCGGCTCTTAAAAAGCCGTGCCGAAAGGCGTGAGGGTTGGAATCCCTCTCCCCGCACCAACCTTTAGCGCTGGCATCCCTCCCGCACCAAGCCCGTAGCGCCGGCGTCCCGCCGGCAACCCCATTGATGTCACACCCCGGTTGTATCCTTGTCCCATAGACATGGAGGTGCGGCATGATCGGAGCAATCGCGGGCGACATCATCGGCTCCTGCTATGAGGGGCGCAAACACAACATCAAGACGACGCGTTTCCCGCTGTTCAAAGATTACAGCCACTTCACCGACGACACGGTCTTGACCGTCGCGGTCGCCGACGCAATCCTGCACGGTTCGCCCTACGTCGAGAAGCTCAAGGAGTACTACGCGCTCTACCCACGGGCCGGTTACGGCGGCGCCTTCAAGAAGTGGGCGCGGTCCGAATACGCCGGCCCGTACGGCAGTTGGGGCAACGGCTCCGCGATGCGCGTGAGCCCGGTCGGCTTCGCGCTCGACTCGCTCGACGCGGTCCTCGCCGAAGCGGAGGCGAGCGCGGCCGTCACCCACGACCATCCCGAGGGCATCAAGGGCGCCCAGGTAGCCGCCGCCGCGATATTCCTTGCCCGCGAAGGCAAGAGCAAGCTGGAGATACGCGACTACATCGAGGCCACCTTCGAGTACGACCTCAGCGAACCCCTGGACAGCATCAGGAGCTGGTACGCTCGCGACTACACCGAGATATCCTGCCAGGGGTCCGTGCCGCAGGCGGTGATCGCCTTCCTCGAGTCGGAGGATTTCGAGGACGCGATCCGCAAGGCGATATCGATCGGCGGGGACAGCGACACCATCGCGTGCATCACCGGCGGCATCGCGCAGGCGTTCTACGGCGGCGTCCCGAAAGACATCGAAGACGAAGTGCTCGCGCGCCTGGATGAGCGACTCAGTATGGTCACCCTCGAGTTCAGGGAGAAGTACCTGCGCTGAGCGCCTCGGCCTTCTGGTCGGGCATCAGGGCGGCGACTACGACGCTGAGAGCGACCAGCAGGGCCGAGTAGACCAGCAGAGCGGAAAGCAATCCTAGCGAGCCCATGAGCGCTCCGCCCAGGATCGGCCCCAGCGCGTACCCCAGGCTCCAGAAAAAGTTCAGCAGCCCGAACGCCGCGCCGTACTGGTTGCCCTCTCCCAGCAGCCCGGAGCGCGGCAGAGAGTCGGTGATGAGTGGCACCGAGGGCGTCTCGAAGAAAGTGAGCGACGCCCCGAGGACCGCCATCAGGACGAACACGGCCGCCTCGTTCTTGAAGACCGCCAGGAACGGAGTGACCACCGCGGTAGCCAGCAACCCGGCGATGATCGGCGGCTTGCGGCCTACACGGTCAGAGAGCTTTCCGGCGACCGGGCTGGCAAGCGCATACAGCAGCATCGTCACACCGAACACGGCGCCGATCACCGTCCGCGACATGTTGAAAGTGTTCTTGAAGTAGATGGGCAGCGTCGGCTCGAGCAGGCCCAGCCCGGTCGTCGTCACCAGCGTGATGAGGCAGGCGAGCAGGACGTTGCGGTTCGTGAACACCGGGCGCAGGACCCTCCACCCGAGCGAGCTCGAGCGCAACCCCTCCCGGTGCTCCACCAGGAAGACGGCGGCGACGCCACCCGCGAGGCAGGCGATGGCGATGGCGTAGAAAGGCGCGCGGTAGCCGATGGCGTCCGCGAGCGTGCCACCGAGCAGTGGGCCGGCGATGCCTCCGACCGCCATCGCGGCGATCGCCCATCCCATCTTCGAGCCCATCTCTTTTTCCTCGAACCGGTCGCCGAGCAGCGCGAGCCCGGCGCTCCAGGTCGCAGCCGCGGTTAGGCCGTCGAGGATGCGGGCGACGACCAGCACGGGGTAAGACTTCGCCAACGCGTAGAAGACGAACGCTCCGGCCATCGCGAACATCCCGAAGAGGATGAATGGCTTTCGGCCCCAGCGGTCCGAGAGGATGCCCATCGGGACCGCGGCCGCGAGCAACGCGATGGCGTACGTCGCGAACAGGAAGCCGACGGCGAAGTCACTGACGTGTAACTGCTTCGCATAGAGCGGAAGGACGGGCACCACGACCCCGTACCCGACAGAGTCGATGAAGATGACCCCGCAGGCGAGCGCGAGCAGGGGCCATCCGCTCTCTATTCGCCTGGAATGCGACGCAGTCTGCTCTTGCATGGTGGGTCAATAATAGTAGAAAAACAGTGGCAGCCACCGGGTTTCAACCGGCGCGGGTACAATAACCTGTGACGAATCACGAAAGGCGGCAAATGGAGCGCATCGACTGGGACGAGAAAGCAGATGGGTATGACGACTCGTTTCTCGCCGACCCGCTCTACAATGACAGCCTCAACATGCTCATCGAGCAGGTGCCGGGACGGGCGGACCAGCGAGTTCTCGACCTGGGCTGTGGCACCGGGCTGGTGACAGAACGGCTGCTTGCGCGTGTTCCATCAGCGCGCGTCACGGGTGTCGACCCTTCGGCGCGCATGAGAGACATGTATGCGTACCGCTTCGCCAACAACCCTTCCGTCGAGGTTGTCTGTGGCCACGCTGTCGACATACCCGCGCCTGACAACGAGTTCGATTTCGTCCTGTCGAACCTTGCGCTCCACCACATCCCACACGAGGACAAGCCCGCATGCGCGCGTGAGATAGCGCGAGCCCTCAAGCCGGGTGGGCGCCTCGCCTACTGCGACCATTTCGTCGACGTGGAGGGGCCGGCGCGTGACCCCGCCCGCTGCCGCGACATCATCGAGAAGACGGTCGGCTGGGCACTCTATTCTCTCGAGCACGGCGCCTACGACTTCATGCTCGGGCTCCTGCGGGTCGCGTCACTCTGTGTCGCGGAGGACGGAGAATACCTTGAGACCACCGGGCGGTGGGAGACCATCCTGGCGGACGCCGGCTTCGGCTCATTCGAGGTGGTCGAGGTTCCACCGGTTAGCATCGGCATGAAAGTCCTCTGTGCGACGCTGCAGTGAGCCTTCGGTGATACCTGGCTGAAACGCTTCAGAGTTGCAGCGGTTGCGTCGAGAAGAATGTGGTCAGGCTGGGTTGCGCAGTCGGAAGGGAGCCTTCTCATGAGGAAATACTCTGGTATCGCGCTGCTACTGGTGTTTGCACTCGCGGTCATGCTTGTGCTGCCGCTCGCCGGCTGCGGGAGCTCTACGACAGGTGGTGCTTCCAACAGCTCGAACCTCTCACAGGAAGAGCCGTACAAGCCTGTGTTCACAGACCCGGCCGAGAAGCTGAAGGAGACATCCAGCCCCGAATTCAGCGAAGACCTGTACGAAGAGGCCGTTGCCTACGAGCCCCTCCTCAAGACCCCCGGGACCCAGGTAACCATGGGTTACTGGTCCTCGAAGGGAAACCACGGCAGCCTCGTCAGGGTCCTCGACACGATAAACGACGGGCCGGCCACAACCCCGCCGCGCAAGGCAGTGTGGGACGAGGGCGCGACGTCGTCCTACCAGTACCCGGAGTACGACACGATGCTCGAGGAGCACTGGTACGAGCGCTACGTTGTGAAGGACGGCAAGGTCAAGATCTTCGGGGTTACCTACACGGACCCGCACCCCGTGACCGCGGACCAGGCCGATGCCATATGGGGACGCTACTCGCAGAGGTACGCAGACATGGCGAAGCTCATCAGGAAAGCAACCGGCGTACCTGTCAGGGCCGTTTGTTTCGTTCAGGGCGCCAAAGCCAACCGCGTCTTCTACAAGTACGAGCTGCCCGAGCTCAAGACACTCGAGCAGAGCGGCGACGCGCAGGTCTTCTTCGCGAAGACGCAGGACGCCGACCCGGACAATCCGGCGGACTGGATAACGGGCACGGCTAACGCGCCAACCCCGGTATCGGCAGCACCCTGATTGCCGCATCTGGTTACTCTGCCGTGCAACAGGCTGCAGTTTACAGATTTTTTTCTCCACGACGCGATGACGTCGTGCGGCGCTTCCGCCACGTGACATTTCCGGCGGGTTTCATCCGGTGTTTCCGGTGGAGTTAAGGTCTTGGATTACAGGGGGAGGGGTGCGCTTTTCGGAGTGACTTCGGTATGGCCGCGGAACGAGGAAAAGCGTACCCCGACCCCACTGGTGTTGCTGCCAGCCAGTCAATTCTCCGAAGTTGCGCAAAGCAAAGAGCCGGGGCATCCAGCCCCGGCTCTGTACTGATTACCCTTAAGCGTTACAGCTTCTCGATGATCACCGTTCCGCCCTGGCCGCCGCCGCCGCACAGGGTCGCCGCGCCGTACTTCCCGCCTTCTTGCTGCAGGATCCGCGCCAGCGTCCCCGTCAACCTCGGCCCGGAAGCCGCAAGCGGGTGGCCGATCGCGACCGCGCCGCCGTGCAGGTTGACGTGCTCCGGGTCGAGGCCGAGCTCCTTGATCGCGTAGAGTGCCACGATCGAGAAAGCCTCGTTGATCTCCCAGTAGTCGATATCCTTGGCGTCCATGCCGATCTTCTCGAGGGCCTTCTTGGAAGCCGGGACCGGCCCCGCGCCCATGATGCTGGGGTCGACGCCCGCCCATCCCATGGAGATGACCTTGGCGAGCGGCTTGAGGCCCATCGACTTCGCCTTCTCGTCGCTCATCAGCAGGACCGACGAACAGCCCGCGTTCAGCGGCGAGGAGTTGCCCGCCGTTATCTGTCCGTCAGGCGTGAAGGCCGGCTTGAGTTGCGAGAGGCCTTCCATGTTCGCGTCGCCGCGGATGGAGAGGTCGGTGTCGATGTGCTTTATCGAGCCGTCCTCCTGCTCCACGTCCAGCGGCAGGATCTCGTCCTTGAAATACCCGCTCTCGACCGCCTTCGCCGCGCGCTGGTTGCTCCACATCGACCACTCGTCCATCTCCTCGCGGGTGATGTCCGTCTGGGACAGCAGCTTCTCAGCGGTCAGGCCCATCGACAGGGCCGTCTGCAGCTCGTACTTCTTGAGGGCCTCGTCCGACCAGAAGCGCGGGCTGACCTGCATCAGGTCGGTGTTGAACCGCGCATCCAGCGGTACGTGGGTCATGTGCTCCATGCCGTTCGCGAAGCATACGTCCGAATATCCGAGCATTATCTCCATCGAGCACTGGTGCAGTGCGCTCATGCCCGAGATGCATACCCTGTCGATGCCCTGTGCGGGCACCGAGAAAGGCAGCTCGGCAAGCATCACGATAGTACGGCCGCCCATGAGAAAGTTCTCGCGCATCTGGAGCGAGCAACCGGTGATGACGTCGCCGATCTCCTCGGGGTTGACCTTGTTTCTCTCGATCAGTGTGGTGATGACCTTCGCGAGTGCCTCGTCCATGCGCTGCTTGTTGTACGCGTCACGCTCGGGCTGTGCCGGCCGCGAACGCGAGAACGGGACTCTCAACATGTCTACTATCACAGCGTCTGCCATTATCGACCTCCTTAGTCTGTCTTCAGTGCGGCGTCTATTCTATCAGGAAGCGAACGGCGCTCCGCAATTCGGCACGCCATCTGCTCACTTCCTGCAGATGTAGAGGTCCTCGGTGCGGTCCAGCCCGTAGCGCTTGATGTCCTCTTTGCTCAGCGTCTTGACGAGCGAGTTGACCTCCACCTCGAACCCGGCTGACTCGAGCAACTCGCGGTAGTGCTCGGGCCCGTGCGCCCGGAGGTGGCCGTCGTAGACGAGGATGCGCTTCGCCTGCCAGGAGGTGAGGTCCTTTCGCTCGATGGTCTTCTCCACATAGATGGGGACCTGGATGACGGCGAACGCCCCGGGCTTCATCACGCGCCGCAGCTCGGAGAGCGCCTTCGGCTCGTCGTCGATGTGCTCGATGACGTGGTAGCAGATGACCACGTCGAAGGTGTCGTCGGGCAGGTCCAGGCTCCTGATGTCCATCTGACTCATCGCCATGGGCGACTCTATGTCGATCGACAGGTACGAGACGTTGTCGAAGCTCCGGCAGAACTCCTGGAATGCCCAGATGGGGGCGATGTCCAGGACCTTCATCTCGCGCTCGCCGAAGTCGGTCTCGTCGCGCAGGTACCGGCAGAGGAGCCTGTAGCGCTCGAAGGACAGGCAGTTCGGGCAGAGGGCGGCCTGGTAAGGGGAGAACAGGAACAGGGCGAACTCCTGTCCGCAGCAGGAGCATTCGACCTTGTGGCCGTGGTACAGGAGCCCTCGCAGCTTGCCCAGCGCTTCTTTGACGGGATAGCGCGGGGGGCCGTCCCCGCCGGCGATTCTTATCGGTCTTGAGAGATTTATCATCGGAACCTTCCTGGTCATGCGCGCAAGATGTTACCACGAAACACGCGACTGGGTCCGCTGAAGGATTCCGGCCCTGTCCGAAGAATCTTCCCCTGCGGGTTCTGCTCGATGGCAGATGAAGATAGTATGTTAACCGCAGTCCGGGCTTCACCGACCCGTCGTGGCTCCTTTTGAGTTGAACAAAAGCCGCCTCAGTCGTACCTGCCCAAGAACGATAGCGACCAGGGAAAGTCAGCATGAAAAAAGGGAAGATAGCGCGCTCCAGGTCCTCCGCGATGAACGTGGCGCTGATCGGGAACTATGTCCCCAGGCACTGCGGCATCGCGACTTTCACCACGGACGTGGCGACCTGGGTTGCCTCGACGCTGGGCCCTGAGTCCGACGTCTTCGTCGTGGCGATGAACGACCGCCCGGAGGGCTACGATTACCCGCCGATGGTGCGCTTCGAGGTGCAGGCGAGCGACCCGGACGACTACCCGCGTGCCGCCGACTACGTGAACATGTCCGAGGTCGACATCATCTGCCTTCAGCATGAGTTCGGCATCTTCGGCGGGGCGAAGGGCATATACATCACCGACCTGCTGCGGGACTTGAAGAAGCCCGTGGTGACGACGCTGCACACGGTGCTGCCTGACCCCGAGCCTGACAGGCGCGAGGCGCTCGTCGAAGTCTGCGCCCTTTCCGACGCGGTCATCGTGATGAGCTCGAAGTCGGTCGACTTCCTGGAGGAGTACTACGGCGTGCCGCGCCAGAAGGTCAACCTCATCCATCACGGGGTCCCCGACATGCCCTTCGCTGACTCGAATGACTACAAGCAGCGGTGGGGCCTGCAGGACAGGACGGTCCTGCTCACATTCGGGCTCCTTCATCCGCGCAAGGGCATCGAGTACATGATCCAGGCGATGCCGGCCATCGTCGAGCAGTTCCCGGACGCGGTGTACGTGGTGCTCGGCGCGACACACCCGCCGGTGAAGAAGCGCGAGGGCGAGAAGTACCGCTACTCGCTCAAGAGGATGGCGCGCGACCTCGGCGTCGAGGACAACGTGGTGTTCTACGACCGCTTTGTGTCCCTCGAGGAGCTCACGCACTTCATCGCCGCATGCGACATCTACGTGACCCCGTACCTGGACCTGAACCAGATAGTGTCCGGGACCCTCGCCTACGCAATGGGCCTGGGCAAGCCGATAATCTCGACGCCTTACTACTATGCGACCGAGGTCCTGGCGGACGGCAGGGGCATCATCGTGCCTACCAGGGACCCGGGCGCCATGGCGGACGCAGCCAACGGCCTCCTCACGGACCCCGCGCGCATGGCGGAGATGCGCCAGAAATCCTACGCGTTCGGCCACAAGATGATCTGGCGTGAGGTGTCGAGGGAGTACGTGGTGCTGTTCGAGCGCGTGCTGGCGGGCAGGAAAGCCGCCCCGCCCCCGGTCACCGCCCCGAGGAAGCCGGTGCTGCTCCGCGACCTGCCCAGGCCGCGCCTCGACCACCTCGTGAGGCTGACCGACGGGACGGGCATCATACACGGTGCGCACTTCGACATCCCCGACCGCTCGAGCGGTTACGTGACGGAGGACAACGCCATGGCACTTGCGGCGGCGGTCCTCGCCCACGTGCAGACCGACGACCAGGTAAGCTTCGAGCTCGCCCGCGTCTACCTCGGGCTGATGCGCTACATGCAGAAGCCGGATGGCAAGTTCCACAACCTCCTGAACTACGATAAGTCGTTCGCCGATGAGGTGGGCGGCGAGGAGTGCCAGGGCAAGGCGCTGTCGTGCCTGGGGTTGACGGTCGCGGTCGAAGAGGAAGAGGGCCTCGCCTCCTTCGCCAAGCTGATGTTCGACGATGCGTTGCAGGACCCCAGGCCGACTTACCCCCGCGCGATGGCATACTCGATCTGTGGCTGTTACCACTACCTCTCACGGTTTCCCGGCGCGTCGCTTCCTGAGGCGGCGCTGCGCAACATGGCCTCGGACCTGGTCAGTGTATTTGAGGCCACAGCCGCAGAGGGCTGGGAGTGGTTCGAGGATTCTCTGACATACGCAAACGGCATACTGCCCCGGGCGCTGCTGCTCGCCTACCGTGCCACGCAGGTGGACAGATATCGCGAGGTCGCGCTCGAGAGCCTGGAGTTCCTGACCCGCAAGTGCTTCCGGGACGGCTACTTCGACCTGGTGGGAGACCAGGGCTGGTACCCGCGTGACGGGGAGCGGGCGAAGTTCAACCAGGTGCCGGTGGAGGCGGCGTCCCTCACCGAGGCTTACGTGGACGCCTTTAAAGTCGAGAGGGACGAGCGGTACCTCGAGCTCGCGCGCGCCGCGTTCGAGTGGTTCCTCGGCCGCAACGCCCTCAACCAGCCGCTCTACGACTTCGCCGCCTTCTGCTGCTCGGACAGCCTGATGCTGCACGGCGTCAGCCCTAACAAGAGCGCGGAGGCCACTATCGAGTGGCTGCTTGCGCTGCTGCGAGTGCAGACCGCCCTGCACGTGGGACCGCTCGAGGCCGGGGAGGAAGCCCTCGCCGGGAGGTGAATTTTTGCACGCCGAGAAACAACTATTGATGGTCGACTCGGCTTGAGACCTGCGCGGGGGGCAAGAGGTGGCTAAGGACCCTGAAAGAATGCGAAGCGGTTACTTCAGCGAGGACGGGCTGGAGTACATCATCACCAACCCGAGGCTTCAACTCCCCTACATCAACTACCTCACCAACGGCAGGTACTGTTCGTTCATAACGCACACCGGGGGCGGCTACTCGTTCTGGAAACAGCCCCCGGCCTACGGCATCAACCTCTGGGCCCCGGCCCTCAACAACGACCCGGGGCGGTTCGTCTACGTCAAGGAGGGCGACGACCTCTGGAGCCCCAACTGGCTCCCGGTCAGGCGCGACCCGGACAAGTGGCTCTGCCGCGTCGGCATGGGCTACCAGCGCCTGGAGGCGGAGGTGGACGGGCTGAAGGTTTGGCTGTCTTACCTGGTGCCCCTCGACGCCGACCTGGAGTACTGGATCCTCCACTTCATCAACGAGTCCGGCAGGCACAGGCACGTCGAGGCCTACCCGATGGTGGAGCTGCTCCTCGGGCAGCACATGCCCAATATCATCTCCTATTACTCGAACATCCTCTTCAACAGGGTCAAGAGGGTCGGGGACGTCCTGGTCGCGGAGAAGACCTACTGGAACCGGGAGGCTTTCGTCCCCAACCGCGAGTGGCCCATCAAGATATTCTTCGCGAGCACGCACGAGTTCGACAGCTTCGAGACGCTTCGCGAGAACTTCATCGGGCCGGGGGAAGGGACCGCCTATCCCAGGGCGATCCGGGACGGCGAGCTCTCAAACAGCGAGAACGAAGGGCGCGCCGCGGTCTTCGCCCACAAGTACACCTTCGACCTGGAGCCCGGCGCCGAAGAGCGCGTCATCATGGCGATGGGAGTGCTGCAGAACGAGGACGACTTCGACAAGATCCCTTACCACATCAGGCCGGAGGTCTATGAGGAACGGTTCGAGGCGTGCAACCAGTACTGGCTCGACATCGCCTATGGCGACACGGTGTTCACCCCGGACAATCAGGTCAACCAGTTCGTCAACATCTGGAACAAGTACCAGGCGCGTGTCAATTTCTGGTGGTACCGGTCGGACGGCTCGTACTTCATATGCAGTGGGAACGAGACCTGGGGCTACCGCGATTCGGCGCAGTGCATCCTGGGAGCGCTGCCGCGGTTCCTCGACGACGCGTGGGAACGGATACTGATGCACATATCGCTCGTGCGCTCGGATGGGAGCGTCGACCAGGGGTACATCCGCGACCTCGGGGTGCCGTCCGGCATCCCGGGCAACATCGACGTGGCGATGTGGCTGCCGATATCGATCTTCCGCTTCCTCAAGGAGAGCGGGAACCTTGATCTGGTGGACGACATGGTCACGACGTACGACGGGGTGGATATGACGCTCGCCGAGCTCATCTACCGGATCATCGAGAACGTATGGCAGCGAAGGAGCCCGCGCGACCTGGTTCTCATCGAGAAGGGGGACTGGAACGACGCCATCAACTACGCGGGGCGGGACGGTCGCGGCGAGTCCACCATGGCCTCCGAACAACTGCTGATGCTCTGCAACGAGTACCTCGAGCTGGCGTCGCTCGTGCGGGGCCTTCCCGGCGTCAAGAGTGTCGGAAACGTGGCGCGCGCGCTGAAGAGCGCACTGGAGACTCACGCCTGGGATGGCGAGTGGTACATGCGCGGCACGACCGATGAAGGCGAGGTCATCGGCGGCAAGGGCAACCGGACCGCGGAGATATTCGCGAACTCCCAGTCGTGGGCCGTCATCGCCGGCCTCGACAAGGAGCGCACTAAGGTCGCCATGGAGTCTGTGAGAAAGAGGCTCCTTACAGGCAAAGGGTGCGCGCTGTTCCTGCCGGGCTGGAAGGAGCCGGACCCCGACATCGGGATCATCACCCGGTTCGCGGTCGGGACGAAAGAGAACGCGGCCATCTTCCTGCACGCGACAGCGTGGGCGACCATGGCGTGGGCGATGGTGGGTGACGGCGACACCGCGATGGACTCGCACAGGCAGGTCCTCCCGAACATCCGGTCCACTGAGGACGGAGACCTCTACCAGTCGGAGCCCTACGTCTATGCGGAGTACATAACAGGGCCGGAGTCCGAGTACTTCGGCGAAGGTTCCCACTCCTGGTTCACGGGCGGCGCGGCCTGGCAGTGGCACGTGTTCTGGGAGTACATCCTCGGGATAAGGCCAGGGTACCACGGGCTGGTGCTCGACCCGTGCCTGCCGAAGGACTGGGAAGCGATAACCGCGAGGCGCTGGTTCCGCGAGGCCATCTACGAGATCGAGATCGACAAGCCGAAGGGCATCAGCAAAGGCGTCAAGCGCATCGTCGTCGACGGCAAGGAGCTGGAGGGGAACATCATCTTCCCCCACGCGGACGGCGAGGTGCACCGGGTGCGCCTGGAGATGGGCGAGGCATAGCCAGTTCTTCCTCCCCCTTGAGGGGGGAGGATTGAGGTGGGAGTGACGCCTCTTCCCGACATGACCCCGCCGGCTGATGTCGACTACAATAATCACAACGGACTTTGACACTAGGAGCGCAAGGATGCCGGAAGACAAAGACAAAGAGGACGAGCAACTGAGTGAGGGCGCGAAGCAGCTCTACCGAAAGACAAGGGTCCCGCACAAGTTCTGCCCTTACTGCGGCCACCGCAACGAAGCCGACGCGCAGGAGTGCGCGAACTGCGGCAAGGACATTTCATGGATGCGCGTGCCCGAGCCCGTCCCCTATGAGGAGCCGCCGATGCAGAAACCGCGCTCGATGCCCGAGCAGACGAAAGTCTTCACCCCGAAGGCGGTGATCGTCTTCGTCCTGATAATCCTGGTCATCCTGACGCTCATCCTGGTCCTGGTCTTAACGACCACGAAGTCCAAGAAGGGCAAGGCTTTCGAGATCAAGGTCGCGCCGGCATGCGCCTTTCTGACTCCTCAATGTGCGTCAGCCGCTTCGTTCGTCACGCCCCCACCGCCCGGTTCCGCCTGAATGCCCCCCTCAATATAGGTGCCGCGCGCGCCGATAAACTGGTCAATTGAGCAAGGGGATCATCATGAAGTGCAACAAGTGCGGTAGCGTTCTGATCCAGGGCAAGCGGTTCTGCGTCAACTGCGGCGCGCCCGTGTCGCAGGAGCAGGCGACTCCCCCGGCGCCTGTTCCCACGCAGCAGGCCCAGGCGCCCGCGCAAGCCGCTGCCCCTGTCGCGCCCATACCACCACCACCCGTGGCTCCCGTGCTGGCGCCCCCGACAGCCACGCCTCGCGGCATCGGAAAACTGAAGGGAAGAAGCAAGGGTTGGACCGCGCTGGCGATCGCGCTGGTGGCGATAATCGTCGCCGGGGTCGTGGTGCTCATCGTGTTCCTCGCTCTCCCTGACAAGCAAGTCGCCAGCATCAAGGACCTGAAGGTGACCCGCAAGGACGGAAAGACGCTCGATCTCAAGAAGGTCCCTCTTGGGGTAGACATGGTGCTGACCGCTACTTTTGATGCTAAGTACAGCCAGGGCGGCAAGGGTGAGATCCGCCTCGGCCTGATGTCCAGCGACGGCGATGAGCTGATCGGAAAGACCTTCCAGGTCAAGTCGCAGAACGGGACGCAGACCCGCACGTACAAGGTCTACATGACCAAGAGCAGCGGCAAAACGATCAAAGCCCAGGCGAAGCTCGACGTATGGTCCGGCTCGGGAGAGAAAGCAACGGACGAGGTGTTCCTCCCGTTCGTCGCCGAGAAAGGCACGGTTGAGGACACCGGCTCTTCGGAGAGCATCGACGTGGTGAGGAAGCGGGTCGAGGACGAGTTCACGGACCTGATGACCACCACGAAGACAGCCATCGCCTCGGGCACCGACGTGTCGGACCTCAAGAACAGGATCGCGGACCTGGGTGTCAAGGTCGTGGACGCTTCGACCGTCGAGGAGCTCGAGTCCGCGGAGACGGAGATCAAGGACCTGCAGGCCGAGATACAGAAGCGCATGGCTGCCAAGTGACCTCGCGCAACAAGGGGTCAGACCACTTGTTGCGTCGTCATGCCTTGCAGGTCGCGAGCCCTATGCATTCTCGCCCGAACCGCCAGCCGCTGCGAGCGTTGTAGTACATCCACATCTCGTCACCGACCCGCTTGACGTCGAGCTGGTAGACGAGCGCTTTCTTCCAGCCGTCCCCGTCGGGCTCGACTATCGGCTCGGGGTAGACCTGGTCCCAGGAGAGGCCGTCCGCGCTGGACATGAGCAGGATGGCCGAGCGCGTCCGCCCCTCACCGTCGAGGTAGATGCCGTTGTTGAACCCGTAGAAGAGAGCGCGCTCATCCTCAAGCGCATTTCTTCCCCCTTATTCGGTCACTCACCATGATAGACGCCGCGCGCCCCGATTTCATTACGGTGCTCACCAATATCATCGAAAGGCGAAGGGAAAAGTGAAAGCAGAACAGCCTCGCGCATCCGGGCGCCGGGTCGAAGAAGAATTCGGATGACAACCGTCATTCTCAGGATTTCTTCAGGATTGGACAATAGACTGAGAGCCAGGATGAACGAAAAGACATCTTTCTCAGCAGTGTGAAGAGGAGGTTACGTATGGACGAGGCTCCGACCGAGGAGATGAAGGCGGAGGAAACGAAGCCGGAAGACAAGGCACCCGAGGCAGCGCCGGCGCCAGCCGAGACGCCACCAGCGCCCCCGGCTGTCGAGAGCCCCGCGGCGCCCCCCAGGCCGCCGAGGAAAGAGAACTGGTTGCTGATAGCCCTGATCGCTGTGTCGATCATCGCCGTGCTGCTCCTGGTCTCGACCATCTGTCTCGCCGTTTTCAACGAAGGAGGGTGCCGACGCGGCGAGAGGTTCGAGATGATGGAGCAGCGGATGCAACGGGGCCCGATGATGAATCGTGACGGCGGCGGTAGGCGAGGCAGTCCGTGGCTGCAGGAGGACCAGAACGGCAGGGTCCTCCCACCCCAGACGATTCCCA
>Ga0209538_1000742_pt1 | contig 18370 bp, 16 predicted proteins | sample BarGraNGADG00211_2_FD_184492 | JGI IMG/M metagenome (GOLD analysis project Ga0209538, IMG submission 184492) | Arctic peat soil microbial communities from Barrow, Alaska - Barrow Graham LP Ref core NGADG0004-211 (SPAdes) (version 2) | ecosystem: Environmental > Terrestrial > Soil > Wetlands >... | reverse complement strand
GTGCGATAGAGATTTTTTCTCTTGATTGTATCATAGTTCACTTTTAAGGATCGGTTAATTCCTTCTTTTATACAACAAAAGTAAAGAAATAACCTATAAATATTTTCTAACTGCAAACTAAGGGATTGTATCGCGTGGGGTGCAACCGACTAAGGTTTTGTTTTGATGTTATTGATTGGGTAAAATTCCACACGATAAAATCGTGCGGCAGCGATGGACTTATAATTTACCAATCCACCATCGGTTTATAAAATTCTCTGTAAGTCAAGTCGTTTGAGTAAAAGTTGAGGCGATCGAGCATATCGGCAGAAGTTTTGTAGCCGTAAGCTAAAATAGCTGTTACGCCGGTTTCCTGACAAACTTTTTCAAATTCGTAATATAGTTTTATACCGATAGTTTTGTTTTGAAATTCCTTTTTTACTGCGCAAAACCAAATCATAATAGCCCCACTCACCATTTTTTCACCACTAATAAACCCTTTTATCTGTCCTTCGGTTTCGTACACCAAAGTCAGACAGCGTTTGTTCAGCACCAGTTGTTCTATCCACGAACGGTCATAAGGAACTTCATCGTTATATTTGAAAGGCTCCATGTCCAGGATATTATGAATTGCATCAATATCTTCTGCTAGTGCTTTTCTAACGGATTGTAAAGGTTTATTGTCGTTCATTTTATTTATTGATTGATTATGCCATCGAATATACGATATCTTTTACCCATTCCGCCCATTCAAGTGGTGTTTTCGAGTTATCGAAAGTTTCCCAGGAAATAGGTTTTCCTATGCGAATCGTGAAATGTTTTCCTCTTTGTTTGTATAATTCATCTACCAGATACATCATTTCGATATTGAATTTTATTTTAAAAAACTTGCGAAGATTAGCCAAATTATAAAAGAAATTTGAGTTCCGACCTTCGAAATAAATAGGGACTATATCACGTTGGTATTCAATCGCTTTTGTTATAAAATTTTTCTTCCATTCCAAATCGAATATCTCCCCTTTTATTTTTCTCGAACATATCCCTGCCGGATAAGTAAGTAGATGATTATCGGATTCATATAGTTTCTGCATCATTTTAGCATGTCCTTTGCTTTGCGAGCCCACTTTATTAACCGGAATGAACATTTCGCGTAACGGTTCAAGATTCATTAATATATCATTTGAAAAAAAACGAATTTTCCCATCGTATTCATTTCCAAGCAAATAACCCGTTGCAATACCATCTAATCCGCCCAACGGATGATTACCTGCAAAAATATATTTCCCGTCTTTTGGAGGTAAATTTTCTTTTCCTTCAATATCGATAGTGACCTGAAAGTATTTAAGACCAGCTTCAATAAATTCCAGATTTTTCTTTCCGGGATTTTTGATAAAAAAATCATTTAAGTCTTTTTCATGAACAATTTTACGTAAGTAATTGACAATGAATGCCGGAACCTTTGTGTTCGGAGCTTTACTTTTCAATACGTTTGCAATATCAATCCTGAATGTTTTGTCTTTACTCATGCTCTTATGTTTTTCTGTCTTGTGCAAATGTACGAAAAAGGTTTAAATTCCTAATGCCAAACCAATAAATATGAATTTTATCGATTATTTCGGTTTAAAATATTTCGATCACTTCGTAATATATTCCCCACTTTTCTTCTTATTTTATTTTTTTTTATTCAGTAAAATTTTAAATAACTTTATATCAGCAATTTAATATAATTAGGATGACAGAAATTGATGTTGAAAACCTGTTGAAAACTTGTTTAAAATGATTGTTTTTAATGGCAATAAATTGTTGATAAATATTTTGTGGGGAATAGTGGGGAATATAAAATTAATTTCATACTTTTACCGTGTCAAAATTGAACTCAATTTATTATGTCAACATTTATAGGTAAATACGAAGCAAAAACCGATATAAAGGGAAGAATTTTTATTCCTTCCGCTTATCGTAAATTGTTGTCTGAAGCTGAAAGAGAAAGAGTTGTTATGCGAAAGGATGCTGAAAATGATTGTTTGATTATTTTCCCGGAGCATGTTTGGAATGAAAAAGTGGAAGATTTTAAATCGAAATTGGACGAATGGAATCCAACAGACCAACTTTTGTTGATGCAATTTGTTTCGGATGCCGAATGGTTGGATATTGATTCTCAGGGTCGTGTATTGATTTCGAAGAAAAATCTGCAGACAATTAACGTTGAAAATGCTGAAGTTTTATTTGTGGGAATGCTTGATCGGTTTGCGGTATGGAGCAAAACCCATTATGAACAAGCAAAGTTATCGACAGCTGATTTTGCAGCTTTGTTGAAAGAGCGGATGATTAAGAAACAGTGAACAGTTATCAGTTTAAAAATATATCTAAATGACTGAACAAATTTACCATATTCCTGCATTATTAAATGAAACCATTGACGGATTGAATATTAAATCGGATGGCGTTTACGTGGATGTGACTTTTGGTGGTGGCGGTCATTCAAGAGAAATTTTGAAAAGATTAGGTAAGAATGGGAAGTTGTTTGGATTTGACCAGGATGAAGATGCACTTAAAAATGTAATTGATGATGAACGATTTATATTTGTAAGAAGCAATTTCAGGTATTTAAAAAATTTTCTTCGTTACCATAATATAGAAAAAGTAGATGGCATTTTGGCTGATTTAGGCGTTTCATCTCACCATTTTGATGAAGCTGAACGTGGTTTCTCCTTTCGGTTTGACGGAGAATTGGATATGAGAATGAACACACAATCCCCTCTAACGGCAGCAGTTTTACTAAACAACTATTCCGAAGAAAAACTGGCTGATGTGTTTTATTTATACGGAGAATTGCATAACTCCCGAAAAATTGCCAAAACAATTGTAAATGCCCGAGGGAAAGAGCCGTTTAAAAGAATTTTACCATTTATTGAAATACTGAAACCCTTTTTTGGACGCGAAAAGGAAAAGAAAGATATGGCCCGTGTTTTTCAGGCATTGCGGATTGAAGTAAATAAGGAAATGGATGCGTTGAAATCGCTGCTGGAACAAAGTCTGGAAGTATTGAACCCTGAAGGACGCTTGGTAGTTTTGACCTATCATTCACTCGAAGACAGGTTGGTGAAAAATTTTGTTCGCAGCGGTAATTTTGAAGGAAAAATAGAAAAAGACTTTTATGGAAACGTTCTTTCTCCTTTGAAAGGAATTAATAATAAGGTGATTATAGCCGATGATGCTGAAATAGAACGTAATCCACGCGCACGAAGTGCAAAATTAAGAATTGCTGAAAAGAGAGTTAGTTAATCGGTTGATTCGTTTAATCGATAATTGTAAATTGTAAATAAAAGATGTCTTGGTTTAAGAAAATAACAGATGCCATTCGTGGAAGCGAAGATTTCTCGGACATAAAGTCGAGTACACTCCGTGATGTTTTGAATGGTAATATTCTGACTAAAAAATTTTTCCAGAAACAATACGGCCTGTTGATAATGATAGCAGTTTTGACATTTTTGTATGTGGATAACCGGTATTATTGTGAAGCACAATTGGCAAAAGAAATAGAAATGGAAAAGAAAATTCAGGATGCAAAATATGAATCATTGACTATATCAGCCGAATTAATGCAAATCAGCCGGCAATCCAATGTTTTTAAAATGGTGAATGATAGTGGATTAAATTTGATTGAAACAATTTCACCTCCAATTGTAATAGAAGACAGCATTCCAAAAAATAAATGACAGACAAACGAAAAAATATTGTCCTACGGTTTGGCATAGTTTATACAATTATATGCTTATCGTTTGTTGCCGTTCTCTACAGAATTGTCAAAATACAATTTGTTGAACGAGAAAAATGGATGGCACTTGCTGCCCATGCCATTAAAACTGATATTGTTGTAAAGCCAAATAGAGGGAATATTTATGCCTGCGATGGCAGATTAATGGCAAGTTCCATTCCGACATATTATGTGTACATGGATTTGCGCATACCGGCTTTACATGAAAAGAACGGGAAACTTTTCAGTGAAAATATTGATTCGTTAGCCATTTATTTATCAAGCTTTTTTCGCGATAAAACGGCTTATGAATACAAAACTAATCTTATAAAAGCATTTGATACCGGAATTGGAGAATTCCAATTATATCCGAAACGAATATCTTATGCTCAACTCAAACAACTTAAAACCTTACCTCTTTTTAGGTTAGGAAGGTATAAAAGCGGACTAATTGCCAAAGAATACTTTAGAAGAGTCAGACCATTTGGCTCATTAGCTTCGCGTACAATCGGCGATATCTATCCCGACGAAGCAAAGGGTGGTAAAAGTGGAATTGAAAAAAGTTTTAATGCCAATTTATTAGGCACTTCGGGTATTTCTATTCGTCAAAAAGTGGCTAACACTTATATGGAAACGGTTCAGGTTGAGCCGATCGACGGAATGGATATTACCACAACAATTGATGTAGACTTGCAAGATATTGCAGAAAAAGCATTAATTGATGGTGTTCGTGAATTTGATGCTGCCGAAGGTTGTGCTATTTTAATGGAGGTTCGTTCCGGTGAAGTGAAAGCCATCGTAAATATGCAAAGAAACAAGGATGGAAGTTATTCCGAAAACAGAAATGGAGCAGTTTCTGACATGACAGAGCCGGGTTCCACTTTCAAAGTAGTTTCCTTGATGGCGGCTTTAGACGATGGAAGAGTAAAAATTACGGATACGATAAATACGTATAATGGTCAGTATAAATTTGGCAATAGAACCATGAATGATCACAACGCAAATCGTGGTGGATTTCATAAAATAACGTTGGCACAGGCAATTTACGGTTCATCAAATATCGGAGTTTCTCGTACAATAGTAAAAGCTTACGGACGAAACCCTGCTGAATTTGTCGATAAGTTGTATGCCATGAAATTGAATGAACGCATGAACATTGAGTTGCCAGGTGCAGCGGCTCCGTTTATTCGTCATCCGCATGATAAATCACACGAATGGTCAAATACTACATTGCCTTGGATGTCAGTTGGTTATGAAACTCAAATACCTCCAATTTACACCTTGGCATTTTATAATTCAATTGCAAATGATGGAAAACTTATTCGACCTTTCTTTGTAAAATCAATCAGCAGAAATGGACAGATTGTAAAAGAGTTCAAAACCGAAGTGATAAATCCGGCTATATGTAAACCAAGTACTTTGAGGGATGTTCGTTTTACATTGTTGGGAGTGGTAGAGGATAAAATGGGTACTGGTAAAAATGTTCGATCAAAATATGTGCGTATTGCCGGAAAATCGGGAACAGCACAAATTTCACAAGGAAAAGAAGGTTATAAAGTTGGAGGTACAAAACATCAGGTAGCATTTTGTGGATATTTCCCTTACGAAAATCCAATGTATACTTGTATTGTTGTAATGCGCGAACCGAGTATCGGTTCTGCATCGGGAGGACACATGAGCGGATCGGTATTTAAAAATATTGCCGAACGTGCGATGGCTTTGAATTCTAATAGAAAACCCGCTCATTTACAACCAGATTCAACAGAAATTAATAATCTGTCACCTGTAACAAAAGTTGGATATTACAAAGCCCTGCAAACGGCAATGACAAATTTACAATTACCATTAGCTTCAAATTCAACCGATTGGGTTAAGACCTTTATATATGAAAATAAAACACAAGTTCAATCGATTACCGTTTCAAAAAATGTTATCCCAAATTTAACCGACATGGGAGCTAAAGATGCTGTTTTTATACTTGAAAATATGGGATTAAACGTTCAGGTTTTTGGTCGCGGAAAGGTAATTTCACAAGATCTGAAACCCGGAACAATTGCCAAGAAAGGAAATTCTGTTCAGATTAATCTTGAATAAATCAATTTGTTACGAAAATATAAATTGACGAATATGATATTAGACGATATATTGCAAAATGTGATTCTTCAAAAAACAATTGGAGAAACTGAAATCGAAATAAATGGAATTCAGTTTGATTCACGTAAAGTAGAATCAAAATGTGTATTTGTTGCTACGAAAGGAACAGCGTCTGATGGTCACCAATTTATACAGATGGCCATTGAAAAAGGTGCTGTAGCAGTTGTTTGTGAAGAAATTCCGGTAGAAATAAATCCGAAAATAACTTATATCAAAGTTGAAAACAGCTCGGATGCTTTAGGAAAAATGGCATCGGCATGGTTCGGTTTTCCATCTTCTCAACTAATTTTAGTCGGAGTAACAGGAACAAATGGAAAAACTACGATAGCCACCTTGTTATATCAACTTTTCCGTCAACTTGGGCATAAAGCAGGTTTACTTTCAACAGTTTGCAATTATGTAGATGATTCAGCAGTTGAAGCAACTCACACAACACCCGATGCATTGACATTGAACGAATTATTGAAACAAATGGTAGATTCCGGTTGCGAATATGCTTTTATGGAAGTCAGCTCGCATTCAATTGACCAACGTCGCATCGCCGGATTGGAATTCGACGGTGGAATTTTTACCAATATTACCCGCGATCATATTGATTATCACTTTACTTTCGAAAATTACCTGAAAGCAAAAAAACAATTTTTTGATGATCTCCCGGCTGATACTTTTGCACTTACCAATGCTGATGACAAAAACGGTTTGGTGATGCTTCAAAACTCAAAAGCAAAAAAATATACGTATTCGCTTCGTGGAATGGCCGATTTCAAAACACGGATTCTTGAACATAGCTTTGAAGGTATGTTGCTTGATATGAATGATAAAGAAGTAAATGTGTCATTTATCGGGAAATTCAATGCCAGTAATTTGTCAGCAGTATTTGGTGCTGCAGTCTTGCTTGGTCAGGATGAATTGGAGGTTTTACGTATAATAAGTTCATTAAAATCGGTTTCGGGTCGTTTCGAAACATTGCATGCGCCTTCAGGTTACACGGCTATTGTTGATTATGCTCATACTCCTGATGCTCTGACAAATGTTATTGGAACAATCAACCAAATTTTACATGGAAACGGAAAACTGATTACAGTTGTTGGGTGTGGCGGAAATCGTGACAAAGGAAAACGCCCAATGATGGCTCGCGAAGCAGTGAACGGAAGTTGGAAAGCTATTCTGACATCCGATAATCCTCGCTTTGAAGAACCCCAGGATATTTTGAATGATATGTTGGCAGGACTTGATCCGGTTCAAAAAGCAAAAAGTCTGACCATTGTCAATCGACGTGAAGCCATAAAAACTGCTTGTTCACTGGCTCAACCTGGCGATGTGGTTTTACTTGCAGGCAAAGGACATGAAGATTATCAAATTATTCAAGGAGTTAAACATCATTTCGATGACCGCGAAGAAGTGAAAGCTTGCTTTTAGATAGTTAATTAGTTGATTGGTTAATTTGTTCGACAGAATTGTAAATTTATAAATTGTAAATAAAAAAATATGCTGTACCATTTATTCCAATATTTAGAAAAAATAATCATTTTCCCCGGTGTTCATTTATTCAATTATATTTCTTTCAGAACCGGGTTGGCGTTTATTTTGGCATTGTTGCTTTCGACCATGTTTGGACGAAGTATCATTGATTATTTGAAAAAAAAACAAATTGGTGAAACCATTCGCGACTTGGGTCTTGAAGGACAAATGAGCAAAAAAGGCACACCAACAATGGGTGGAATTATTATCATAATTGCCGTTCTGGGACCTACGCTTTTGTTGGCAAATCTGACTAATATCTACGTAATTTTGATGTTGATTACGACTGTCTGGTTAGGTTTAATCGGATTTTTGGACGATTATATTAAAGTTTTTAAAAATAAAGAAGGATTAAGTGGTCGCTTTAAAATTGTTGGACAAGTTGGTTTGGGACTAATTGTTGGAATGACCATGTATTTAAGCTCTGATATTGTAATCCGAGAAAATAAAGAAGTAAAAGGTGAAACTCATCGGGTAGAAAATGTGCTTTATTCAAAACATAATATAAAATCTACCAAAACAACTATTCCTTTTGTAAAAAATAATAATTTAAACTATGCTGATGCTTTCAAATGGGCAGGCGTAAAAGCTCAGAGATATGGGTGGATTTTATTTGTTTTAGTTGCTATTTTTATTGTAACTGCGATTTCGAACGGTGCTAATCTGACAGATGGTTTGGATGGTTTGGCAACAGGTTCTTCGGCAATTATGGGGGTTATTCTGGGTATATTGGCTTATGTGTCGGGTAATGTCAATTATTCCGGATACCTGAATATCATGTATTTACCCGGAACCGGCGAGTTGTTGGTGTTTGCCGGAGCATTTATCGGTGCAACCATTGGATTTTTGTGGTACAATGCCTTCCCTGCCCAGGTATTTATGGGTGATACAGGAAGTTTGACGTTGGGGGGAATTATAGCCGTTTTTGCTATTGCCATCCGGAAAGAATTGTTGATTCCTATTTTATGTGGTGTTTTTATTGTTGAAAATTTGTCAGTAGTGTTACAAGTTGGTTATTTTAAATTTACCAGGAAACGTTTAGGAGAAGGTAAGCGAATTTTTAAAATGACTCCTTTGCATCACCATTATCAAAAAGCCGGTAATTCAGGCATTCAAGCTTTATTCCAACGACCAATGCAAGCTATGCCTGAATCGAAAATTGTGATTCGGTTCTGGATTGTGGGAATTATTTTGGCAGCAATTACAATTATAACATTGAAGATCAGGTAAAGAGAACCCCTAACCCCTAAAGGGGAAATGGGCAAGTACATTCAATTTAACCTTTTATTTGAAAAGGAAATAGTTGAAAATGAGAATAAATATTGAAATAAACAGAAGTAACTTAATTCCCCTTTAGGGGTTAGGGGTCGTTTTATGAAAAGAATAGTAGTTTTAGGTGGAGGTGAAAGTGGTGCGGGAGCAGCTGTTTTGGCAAAAAAGCAAGGTTTTGAGGTGTTTCTTTCCGATTTGTCGGAAATAAAACCTGAATATAAACTGTTGTTGGATAAATATGAAATAGCCCGGGAAGAAAAACAACATAGCGAGGAATTGATTTTGAATGCTGATGAAGTAATTAAAAGTCCCGGAATCCCTGATAAAGCTCCCTTAATCAAGAAATTGCATGCACAGCGAACGCCGATAATTTCTGAAATTGAATTTGCCGGACGATACACGAAAGCCAAGATGATTTGCATTACCGGTAGCAACGGAAAAACCACCACCACCATGTTGGTGTATCATATTTTGAAAAATGCAGGACTGAATGTGGGCTTAGCCGGAAATGTGGGACAAAGTCTGGCATTACAGGTGGCAAATGATTCGTTCGATTATTATGTGGTAGAACTGAGTAGTTTTCAGTTAGATGGCATGACTGAATTCAAAGCGGATATTGCTATTTTATTGAATATTACACCCGATCATTTGGATCGTTATGATTATAATTTTCAGAATTATGTAGATTCTAAATTCCGTATCACGCAAAATCAAAAGGTAGAAGACGCCTTCATTTTTTGGGAAAATGATCCGGTGATAAAGGCTGAATTGGCAAAACGCAATATTCAATCGACCCTTTATCCGTTTGCCATTGAACGCTCTGAAAAAACAAAAGCATTTATCGAAAACGATGAATTAATCTTTCAATCTTTAAAATTTCTATTTACTATGCCAACAAAAGAATTAGCTTTGCAAGGTATGCATAATACCTACAATTCAATGGCCGCCGGATTAGCAGCTTCTATTGTAAATGTTCGTAAAGAGAGTATCCGTCAATCTTTGCAGGATTTTCAGGGAGTTGAACACCGTTTGGAATATGTTGCAACGGTAAAAAATGTGCGTTTCATCAATGATTCGAAAGCAACCAATGTGAATTCGTGCTGGTATGCGCTTCAAAGTATGAAAACGCCTGTAATACTTATTTTGGGTGGAACTGACAAAGGAAATGATTATTCTGAAATAGAAGAGTTGGTAATTGCCAACGTAAAAGGACTGATTTTTATGGGTATGGATAATTCTCCATTGCATAAATTTTTTGATGGGAAAATAAGTAATATTATCGATGTACAATCGATGGAAGATGCTGTGAAAACGGCTTACAAAATGGCGAATGAAGGTGAAACCGTTTTACTTTCGCCTTGTTGCGCCAGTTTTGATTTGTTTAAAAACTACGAAGACAGAGGAAATCAGTTTAAAAACTGTGTAAGAAACCTTTAAGTTGTTTTTAGTTAATAAATTTGGAATCAATTCCGAAAATTTCAAAAACTTTTAATACGCATGGAAACATTATTCAAAAAATACCTGAAAGGTGATACAACTTTATGGGTTGTATTTATAGCACTGTGCATTCTTTCGGTAATTGAAATGTACAGTGCATCAAGCACTTTGGCATACAAAGCTGCAAACCATACTGCTCCGTTACTGCGTCATGTCGGTTTTTTGGGTGGTGGTATTTTGATTGTATTTGTTATGCACATGATTCCGTATCGGTATATTCGTATTTTTTCGTATCTGGGATTGGTAGTTTCAGCTGCTTTATTGGTTTTTGTACTTTTTAAAGGTCATAGCGAAAATGATGCGGCACGTTGGTTGGTTATTGGTGGTGTTCAGTTTCAACCCTCCGAATTGGCAAAACTCTCCGTAATTATTGTTGCTGCCGATTTAATTTCCAGAATCAGAGATAATGCCAAGGAAGAATGGATTTATTTCCGAAATACTATCATCATGTTGATAATCATTTGCGGATTGATTTTTCTGGAAAATTTTTCTACTGCATTTATTCTGTTTATGGTCGTTTTTATCATGATGTTTATTGGTCGTATTTCATTTAAATATCTGGGGTCATTTGCAGCTATATTAATTATAACTTTGGTAATCGGGTATGGTGCTATAAAAACAATTCCCGAAAGTTCCATGCCAAAAACATTCAAACGTACCTATACATGGGTGGCTCGTATCGAACGACATTTCGACAAAGATGCAAAAGAAAGTAAATATGTAATAAATGATAAAAATAGACAAGAAATTTACGGACAAATTGCCATTGCACGTGGAGGCGTTTTTGGAGTTTTACCCGGGAATAGCGTCGAACGGGATTTTCTTCCACAAGCATATTCCGATTTTATTTATTCCATTATTGTAGAAGAATTGGGTTTAATCGGTGGTATTGTAGTTATAATTCTTTACCTGATTTTGCTTTTCCGAGCGGGTAGAATTGCGATGAATTGTTCATCGGTTTTTCCTGCAATTTTGGTTATCGGGCTTTCACTAATGATTGTAATTCAGACATTTGTAAATATGTCTGTAGCCACAAGTTTAATTCCGGTTACAGGACAACCATTACCATTGATAAGTCGTGGTGGAACTTCGATCTTGATTACCTGTATTTATTTTGGTGTTATTTTGGGAATCACACGTCAGATAAAAAGTGAACAAGAACCGGTAGACGAATCCTACGCATCGAATGAAGATCCTCTTCCGGTGGTGGAACTGGAAAGTTTGTAAAAGCACTCTTAAATTTTTTAAAGGAGATTTTTAAATTGCTTGTCTTTAAATTTGCGTTTTTTTGTGTATTTTGCGTTCCAAATATTTTCATTATGAAGCATAAATTTATAATCAGTGGTGGTGGGACAGGAGGACATATTTTTCCGGCTATAAGCATCGCCAATGCACTTAAAAAAAGGTTACCTGATGCTGAAATACTTTTTGTTGGCGCATTAGGTCGCATGGAAATGGAGCGTGTTCCTGCCGCCGGTTACCCCATTGAAGGTTTGCCAATTAGTGGTTTAGACCGTAAAAATAAGCTTCGCAATGTGAATGTATTATGGAATTTACTACTCAGTTTGGTTTTAGCTCGCCAAATTATTCGTCGTTTTAAGCCCGATGTAGTTATCGGGGTTGGTGGGTATGCCAGTGCTCCTACTTTACGTGCTGCTTCGGCATTCGGGGTGCCCACTGTTTTACAGGAACAGAATTCGTATGCCGGTGTAACCAATAAATTGCTGGCTAAGAAGGCAAAACGTATTTGTGTGGCTTATGAAGGAATGGAGAAATTTTTCCCAAAAGATAAAATTGTGCTGACAGGTAATCCGGTTCGTCAGGATTTATTTTCGATAGCACAAAAAACAAAAGAAGCTTTTCAATTTTTCGGTTTAGATCCGAAAAAGAAAACCATTCTGGTTGTGGGTGGAAGTTTGGGAGCAAGAACAATCAATCAAAGTATTATTGGAGGATTGGAAAGTCTGGCAAAAACCGACGTTCAGATAATTTGGCAAACCGGAAAATTTTATATCGACAATGCGCGAAAAGCGACTGAATCGTTTGCTTCACCAAATTTGTTGGTAACCGATTTTGTTTCACGCATGGATTTGGCATATTCCATTGCCGATTTGGTCGTTTCGCGTGCTGGAGCCAGTTCTATTTCAGAACTTTGTTTGTTGGCTAAACCGGTAATTTTAGTGCCTTCGCCCAATGTGGCTGAAGATCACCAAACTCAAAATGCTTTGGCATTGGTTCGAAAGGATGCTGCCATTATGATTCGGGATTGTGATGCAAAAGAACACTTGGTAGCTAAAGCATTGGAATTAATTATTAATGACGCGGAATTGAAAAGATTGAGTGAAAATATTCTCAAATTGGCAGAAAAAAATTCAGCGGATAGGATTGCCGAGGAAATAATCCAATTATTGAATTGATTAATTTCCAATTTCCAATGAATTTATAAAAATTGGAAATTGATAATTGGAAATTGAAAATTATAAAGATGAACAAGTTTACAAAATATTATTTTTTGGGAATTGGTGGAATTGGAATGAGTGCCCTGGCTCGTTATTTTCATGCTAAAGGCTTTCAGGTAGCCGGTTACGACCGTTCTGAATCGGTACTTACGGCAGAATTACTAACGGAAGGAATTAAAGTGTCATTGGATGAAAATGTGGATCAGATTCCATTTGTTTATACTAATTCCGAAAATACTTTGGTGATTTTAACACCTGCAATACCACAAAATCATCCTCAACTTACCTATTTTAGGGAACATAATTTTACCATTAAAAAACGGGCTCAGGTGTTGGGCGATATTACGCGTCAAAGTAAAGGAATTTGCATAGCCGGAACACACGGTAAAACAACGACATCAACTATTACAGCACATTTGCTTTATCAGTCACAGGTTTCATGCAATGCATTTTTGGGTGGAATTGCCAACAATTATAATACGAATTTATTGCTTTCGACCGAGAGTAATTTGGTGGTCATTGAAGCGGATGAATATGATCGTTCGTTTCATCGACTTTCACCTTATATGGCTGTAATTACATCTGCCGATCCAGATCATCTCGATATTTATGAAACTGCCGATGCTTATCGTGAAAGTTTTGAGTATTTTACGTCTTTGATTCGTCCCGGTGGAGCTTTGATTATGCGAAAAGGGATCAATATTGAACCCCAATTGCAAAAAGGAGTCAAACTTTACACGTATTCGATGGACGAAGGTGGTGATTTTCATGCTGATAATATCCGAACGTTGAAAGGTGAAATTCATTTCGACTTTGTGACCCCAACCGATCGCATCAACGATGTTCGTTTGGGAGTTCCGGTTCGGATTAATGTTGAAAACAGTGTTGCAGCTATGGCATTGGCATGGTTGAATGGAGTTACAACTGACGAACTTCGTACTGGAATATCTTCTTTTTCAGGAATTTATCGCCGTTTCAATGTAGTTTATAAATCTGATAAGATAGTTTTTATGGACGATTATGCGCATCATCCAAGTGAATTGAAAGCAAGTATTTCATCCATACGTAATTTGTATCCAAACCGGAGAATTACCGGAATATTTCAGCCGCATCTTTATAGCAGAACACGTGATTTTGCTCCGGCTTTTGCTGAAGCTTTATCGCAATTGGATGAGCTGATATTACTGGATATTTATCCCGCGCGCGAATTGCCGATTGAAGGTGTTGATTCAGAGCTTATTTTGCGCAATGTTAAACTCAAAAACAAAACTTTGTGCACCAAGGAAAATCTATTATCTTTGCTCAAAGAAAAAGAATTAGATGTGCTTGTTACTTTTGGAGCAGGTGATATTGATAAATTGGTGCCGTTGATTAAAGAACAACTAAAGAAATTATCAATCTGACAATTCCCAATTTCCAATTAATTTTTTTTAATTGAAAATTGGAAATTAATAAATTGGAAATTTATATGAAACCTGTTTGGAAATACATATTGATTAGCTTCTTTACCCTATTAATACTGGGATATTTTGTATTTTCGTTAAAGAATTTTTCGGGTAAAAATCAGGAAACAGTTTGTGGAAAACTTGAAATTGTGTTTGATGAAAACGCAGGCAAACCATTGATTACAGAACAGGAAATTGCAAAAATTCTTGAAAAGAACAATCTGAATCCGATTGGAAAAACAATAAAACATATTCAGACAGAATCAATTGAAGATTTTTTGCGTAAAAATCCAATGATTAAAGTGGCTGAATGTTACAAAACGCCATCGGGAATTGTCAATATTAAAATTCTTCAGCGTTGTCCGAAATTCCGCGTGGTTGGTTTGGGAAGTTATTATATCGATACAGATCGAAAACTAATGCCTGTTTCACCAAATTATGCCGCTTATGTGCCGGTAGTTTCCGGGCGAGTTACTGTTTCGATGGTAACCGGTCAGATGTTTGATTTTGTGAGTTTTATGGAAGAAAATCCTTTTTGGAATGCGCAGATTGAACAAATTTATGTACGCGAAGACAGAAAAATTGAGCTGGTACCCCGAGTTGGAGATGCGATAATTGTTTTGGGAACTTTAGATCATTTTCAGTCAAAGTTGGAAAAACTTCGAAAATTGTATGTTAACGGATTTAATATTATTGGCTGGAATAAATATAAAGTAATTGATTTACAATACAAAGATCAGGTTGTTTGTGCTAAAGAAGATTTAAAAAGCTCGCAAGCAAAAGTTGTGATTGCTGAAAAAAAAGATAGTATTATTGCGCGTAAATTATGATTTCAAATAAACTTATAGCAATTGATTTTGGGAGTACCCATATTGCGGCTATGGCAGCCGAAGTGCAAGAAAACGGTGCTGTTAAGATTTTTTCGGAAGAATCGAAAGTTTCCGATGATGTGAAATGGGGAATTGTCGAAAAACCTTCGGGGGCTTCTTTTAAAGTAAGTGAATTGCTTAAATTGCTTAAAAACAGTGCGAAAGTTACTGATATTTCGCATGTTTCAGTTCCCGTTGGGGCTAAAAGTATGAAACAGGTTTCAGCATCTGTAAGTCGGTTTGTAGGTAAACCAAATGTGGTAACTGAAAATTTATTGTCTGAAATGTTGGAAGAATGCGAAAAAAAATCTGAACAAAGTGATACAACCGTTTTTGATGTAATTCCTGCCTCGTACCTGCTTGATGGCAAACGTATGGACGATCCGGTGGGCCAGACTGCCGTTCAGATTACTGCCAATTATCATGTTATTATTGGAAATTCAATTATAAAATCAGAACTCGAACGTTGTTTTGACAGAACCGGATTTATGTTGGAATACTGTCCATTAGCCGCTGAAGCAATATCAACAGTAGTTCTTGAAGAGCAGGAACGTGAAGTGGGTAGTGCGTTGATTAATTTTGGTGCAACTACAACAACTCTGGCTGTTTATCACGATGGGATACTTCAAAACTTGCTGGTCGTTCCACTTGGTGCAAATAATATTACAAAAGATATTCAGGAATTGGGAATAAACGAAGCCAATGCCGAACGATTAAAATATTTGAAAGGTTCAGCGTTGGAATCGATGGTGGATGAACCTGTTTATGTTCAGATTGCTTCGGAGGATGAAAAGAATCCACCGGTAAAAATATCAACTAAATTTCTGGCAACCATTATTGAGGCTCGTCTGGAAGAAATGATGCAACCGATTTTTGATACAATTGACAGACTGCCATTTTCATTGGAATCTGGAATTGTTATTACTGGTGGTGGTTCGAAACTGAACAATATTATTGAATTTATTGAAGAAAAAACCGGAATTTGCCCTCGATTTGGCAATCATTCCGAATGGCTTTCGGAGGATACAAATGAAAAATTTCATGATCCTAAATATGCTCTATTAGTTGGTACTATTTTACTTACTCATGATTTCAGGAAGTCACATCCTATTGAAGAAGAACCAGTTGTAAATAAAAAGAAACCAAAACTCCCAAAAGAGAATACAATGGATAAATTGGCCGGTTTGTTTTCAAACTTTTTTAGTGAGGAAAATGAAAATAAGTTTTGATAATCAAGTACCTGAATTCTTCAGGAGAATTAAAAAAATGGATGTCAATTTTATTTAGAGAAGATAACGATTGATTGTAAAAGAATGAATTAAGAATTTCTAATTAAGAATTATTAAATATATGGGATATTTAGACGAGAGCTTGCCATTAGATTTGCCACTGGTTGACAGTTCAATTATTAAAGTTATTGGTGTTGGTGGCGGTGGTGGAAACGCTGTAAATCACATGTATCGTCAGGGAATTACCGATGTGTCTTTTGTGGTTTGTAATACCGACAATCAGGCATTGCGTAAATCGCCTGTGCCGATTAAAATTCAGTTGGGAGCTGATACTACCGAAGGGTTGGGTGCAGGCGGAAATCCCGAAGTTGCACGTCGGGCAGCAGAGGAATCAATTGAAAAAATTCAGGAATTGCTGAAAGACAATACTAAAATGGTTTTCATTACTGCCGGAATGGGGGGTGGAACCGGAACCGGAGCATCGCCCGTAGTTGCTAAAGCTGCACACGATTTAGGTATTTTGACAGTCGGTATAGTTACTATTCCGTTTGCTTTCGAAGGAAATATGAAAATCCGCCAGGCATTGGAAGGTGTGGCAGCTTTAAGCGAACATGTTGATGCTATATTGGTGATTAACAACGAAAAGCTGAAACAGATTTATCCCGATTTGGAACTTTCCAATGCATTTGCCAAAGCGGATGATGTCTTAACAAACGCTGCTAAAGCAATTGCCGAAATTATTACTGTTCCAGGTTACATTAACACCGACTTTGCCGATGTGTACAGCATTATGAAAGACGGAAATGTGGCGATAATGAATACCGGTTATGCTTCAGGCGAAAACCGTATCACCAAAGCTATTGAAGACGCGTTGAATTCACCGTTATTGAATACCAGCGATGTAAGCGGAGCCAGCAAAATTCTGTTGAGCTTATATTGTTCCAACAGCGATCAGATTCGTATGGAGGAAGTGGAACAAATTCACGAATTTATGTCTAAAGTGGGTGAAAATGTTCAGGTTATCTGGGGTGCAAGTTTCGATGAAGAATTGAAAGAAAAAGTAAAAATCACCTTGATTGCTACCGGTTTTGAAGTAAGTGATATTCCCGGAATGCCTGCCAACATTGCCAAAGCGCATGTACATAAACATCCTATGAGTTCCGAGGTTTCTCGTTTCTTTGACACTTCGAAAAAAGAAAATGAACAAGAAATAGAAATAACAGATGAGTCCGATTCAGAACCGGTTAAACCGAATATCGAAAAAACTTTTGATCAATATTATGGTAACCCGGCACAAACTGAAACAGAACCCGAGATTGAACTAAATCCTGAACCCGAACTTCCAATTTTCACGTTGGACGATTTGGAAGATGAAACTACATTGAAAAAAGTAGAAAATATCCCGGCTTGGAAAAGAAGATTGATGAATAAATAAATACTTGGTAGTTAGTAGTCGGTAGTTTTTCAAAATCATAATAAATAAATTTTCTGATTAACTATTTAACCAATAAACCAATAACCAAAGATGGACGAACTATTTGATAAAGTAAGCGGCGATATAAAAACCGCCATGTTAGCACGCGATAAAGTGGCTTTGGAAGCTATACGCGGGATTAAAAAAGAATTTCTGGAAGCTAAAACAGCTAAAGGTTCTGATGGTCATTTACCTGATGATATCGCCGTTAAAATTCTACAGAAAATGGTGAAACAGCGTAAAGAATCGGCTCAGATTTATGCCGAACAGAATCGTCCGGAACTTGCCGAAAATGAATTGGCAGAAGCAGCGGTAATTGAGCGTTATTTGCCTGCTCAAATGTCAGATTCCGATCTTGAATCAGCTGTAGCAATCATTATTGCTCAGGTTGGCGCAACCGGTCCGCAAGATATGGGAAAAGTGATGGGCGTTGCAAGCAAACAACTCGCCGGAAAAACTGAAGGACGACTGATCTCGGAAAAAGTAAAAGCGTTATTGGCAAAATAAGAACCTTCCCATGTTTTTTGAAATATAAGAAACTGTTTAAAAAAAATTCTTAAAATCTGTTTAGCATCAGTTTAATCATAGCTAAACGTATCATATTTTCGCTTGTGTCAGTAAGAAACTCGAAATCTTTAGAAAGTCTTCGATAACTTTCAAACCAGGCAAACGTTCTTTCAACCACCCATCTTTTGGGTATAACTTGAAATTTAG